>ENA-ORBV01011574-ORBV01011574.1-microbial-mat-metagenome-genome-assembly--contig:-NODE-11574-length-13824-cov-6.236706_pt1 | contig 13824 bp, 11 predicted proteins | sample MGYA00237777_ERZ505514 | MGnify/ENA primary metagenome ERZ505514 (study PRJEB26160, sample SAMN06269048) | microbial mat metagenome | isolation source: Oligotrophic lake microbial mat | place...
TTTTCAAGCAGAAGACGGCATACGAGATTCGCCTTAGTCTCGTGGGCTCGGAGATGTGTATAAGAGACAGACGCTACGTTGGTTAGTGGAAAGAAAAATGAGGAAAGAAGATACCTTGCAGCGCCTTCCGTCAAGCTGAATTGATTGGTGGAGGTTGCTACTGTACGACTTTTGAGTGGCTCGTGGGTTCAGATAATAACGTCTCATTTGCTAGCTAGAGTAGCTACGTTGGATTTTTATAGCTTTGACTTTTTAAAATTAGCTCTGCAGTTTTTGTATTAAAAAAGAGAGACTTGTATAACTTTTCGCGTATTGTCGTGTGAGTTGGTGATTCCGTTCACCTTGCTTCCTTCCTTGCTTCCTTCCGCGTACCATCGGCGCATTAATATTTTGATTTCCGTTTTCTTTTGCTACCAGTCCCATGGCCTAGCTTCAACTGCTGCTGCCCACAACGGATATTTATTGTTTGTTGTTCTGTTATTGATTCTGCACTGGCATTATTACTATGCTTCCTCATATTCCATACTACCCTCTACCATTTTAATATCGTGGGATTTCGCCAAGTGCTTCTCCAGCGCCGCTTTGGTATCATTAAAGCAAGACGCCTTTCGACCCAAATACTGTTTGTTCGTTCATAAGAAAAAGGAGAGAGGAAGGAAGCAAGGGTTGTTTAATAAGTCACCAGAGCAGTTGTTGCTCCCATCATGACCAAGGCACGGACGGCACGCCGGATACATTCTACCCGCTTTGTGGTCCAATTCTTCACCTACCTTGTGACAATCATTACAGTACGCAAGATGAGAATCTTCCCCCATCTTGACGTGTACGTTGTGACAGGAATTCAAATGATCCGAGATATCTTTCTTGGTGTTGAGATGTTTGTTGCAATTTTCACAGCGAGTCATGATGGATGGATGGATAGATGGATGGTGGTTTGGTTGCTTTGTTGTTGTCTTGTTGTTGTTGTTTCGTTTATGATCTAACCTGTTTTGATTTTGTGGGAAAGTTGTGGAAGGAATCAAGAATAAAAATTATCGAGGAAGCCATGCATCATCGATTCCAACTGGAAAGCGAACCTCGAGCTGACACGCTTCTGATTATCTTCGCGAAGTTAGTGTGCGTCCATCCAACGGAGTACGTTAAGGGGAAGAAACGTGGAACGTGCCGGCTAATAAGTTACTGATCAGTTAGCGTGGACTTGTACGTACTAGCTAGCTGTCTGTTTTGTTTTAATTAACATATTTTTTTATTACGTTTATCTAGTCGTACGAACAATCACCAGCTGTGGAAACGACTGTTCATAGGCAACTGTTTCCTCAGTCTGCAACAGTCGCCGCCCCTCAGAATACAAGCGTCTTCGTGTCATCCGAACATTGTAGTCACGCAAATCAACAACAGCCAGCAAGGGTTCCCGGCGGCCATGAATGCTGCGGCGGGAACAACAACGCCCACAAACACGACCAATTTACAACAAAGCCATGTAGACTCTGCTTCGATTCGAGAGTTCCGTAGTTTGTCGGCTACTACTACTGAACAAGTCGTCCATGAACAGGGTCAACGTCAGGCCCCCAATAGAAAGAGAAAGAAAAACGAAAAACCACAACGATCTCCAGCGCCAAAGCTGAAACGGAGAGACAAAGGTGCTGAGCCGAAAGCCGAGCAAAAAAAGCCACCACAACATAGAACGAAACGAGCGACCTGCAAAAAAGAATCCGCGAAGTCAAAGGTTGCTGCAGTGCAAGAGACGCGTCTAGACTACATGACCTTCCATTACGACTTTCTCCATGAATCAGATGATGATTCCGACGAAACACCCGATGCAGAAGACGCCAACAACTACTCGTGGCTACGCGCATGTGATGCCAGGATTTGGATGAAGGCCCTCCGATCCTCGGATCAGCCGCACTATGGAGCAGATCTTCTCATCACAATGGTAAACTGTCACAACACCCTCCCTGGTGTTGAAACATGCCGTGACTTGATCGATCTCCTGGTCCAGGGCCCACAATACGGATTTGCCAGCAAGGTTCCCTATCCCGGCTGCGTCCGTCTCGAGACAGCGCACGAGCTTTTCGATGTTTTGAAAACAATATCCCCGATGCGCAAAGTTTTCGATGACGCACAACCTTGGAGTTATTGGAGCGAAGCTATAGAAATGGTGACCAATCCCTCTACAATTTACTGCGTGGAAAGTGACACGGAACGCACGACTAGCGCAGCTTTGTTTCGAGTAGGTCATAGCCTGAATGTGAAGCATAGTGGTATGCTCGTCTTGGAATATCTCCTCGAGAATATTGTCAGTCCACATCTAGACAAGGAAAATCAAAAAAGTAAAAGCGAAGTAGAGACTTCTCTCCGGACATCGAACGTGGTGAGCTCTCTCCTCAGCAGTGGAGGAAGCACCGAAGGAGCTCTCATACAAGCTGCCAGAGCTACCATTTCAATTTGGATCCATTATGGCCATTACTTGTCTACTGAGTTCAATTTTCCTCGGTACCACTCAGAGGAGGAAGATTCGAATATGAAGCCTGCAGAAGCCACTATCGACGAGATTGAGTTTGTTTCCAGCGAAACCAAGCGATTGACTGATATCATGGGAAAGATTTTGAGCTATATAGCGTGGTTATACACGATCGAACACAAGGAAAAGAGTCTCAGGGACTGCGCGCCCATTATCGGGAGTGTACTCCTGGAGGAGATCCATTCGACGGTATTTGATCCTTCTAAGTTCCTAGATATTGGTGATGGCTTCGCAATTGAGGGTCACTGGAATGACATCAAGCTCAAATTTGCGCTTAGTTTGGACAAGCATGTCCTTGGTAAGGCGGTGGCAGAAGTTGTTAAATGTGATATGAAATGGTTTGGTACAAACGGAACAGAATTCGACTGGTGTGAGCTTCCAGTCATATCGGATGTGGCGGATAGTATCTCGACGGATGAAATGAGCGAAGGAGGCACTGCGACCTCATGCAGTACAGAGAGAGGACAGCCCTGTCCATGCTCTGGCAGCTCATCAAACAAAGTTTCCACCGGCCACCAGGCATTGACCCTACGCAGCTATAGTACTGCTCGTAGTCACAAATTAAACTAACCCACTCTACGTGTTTGAAAGTCTAGTTCAGTGAGTCGGAGCCAGCTCGTCTCGTTCATGCAGCTTCGACATCCTGAGATTCGTTGCGACCAGGTCAGTCGTTGAGGAGGAAGATGTGAGCGTCTGGGGAGGGAACCGTCTGTACGTCATCGCGTCAACACGACACTTTTCTTTTCGAAAAATGAAGGGTGGAAATTATGACGATGGCGCTCCATTATTTTTATAAATATCAGCATAGAGAGTCTACCTTTTACTTCTTCGGGCCAACACCAAGGTATATAACCAAAGTAAACTCATCATGATGGTACAAGTTTTATCTAGAAACAGCAGACCAGTTACGATGGCACCCTTTACACTTGCCCTATTGATCAGCCTGCTGTTACTGATAGCGGACCCATCTGTGGGCTTTGTCGTTTCCAATAGCAACTCGAGGTCGTTGATCAAGCGAGACATGTTTACTGGAATTGTCGAGGAAATGGGAGAAGTCGTTTCCTTGGTGGAACGAGATGACATGACTCTGTGGGATGGCACTAAAGGTGCTGGAACCGAACTCACTGTCAAAGGTGATGTGGTAATGGATGGTGCCTACCTAGGGTAAGTTGAAGCTCTTCTAATACTTTTCATATTTGTCGTGAATGTGAGAATTTTAATAACTGACTGTTCATCTCCCACCGTGATTATATGTCACACATCTCATACCTGACAATATACAAACGATGCATAATAATTTCAGATGCAGTATTTGCGTGAGCGGGGTGTGTTTGACGGCTACAGAATTAAACGACAACGACAAGGTCTTCAAAGTGGGCCTTGCGCCCGAGACATTGCGACGAACTTATTTTCGGTCACTCAAATCAGGAGACAAGGTCAATTTGGAACGAGCGAGTGAAATTGGTGGTAGAAACTCGGGCCATTTTGTTCAAGGCCATGTGGATGGCACGGGTGAAATCATTGAACGATGGCAAGACGAGGATTCACTTGTTATGAAAATCAAAGTATCCGACGAACTCTTGAAATACATTGTCCCAAAGGGTTTTATTGCCATTGATGGAACGAGCCTAACGGTGGTGGGCGTTGATCCAAGTGAAGGCTGGTTTTCATTTATGTTGATAGAATACACCCAGAAGAAGATTGTGATTCCCGCCAAAAGTGTAGGAGACTTAGTCAATATCGAGGTGGATGTGCTTGGTAAATATTCGGAAAACGCTATGGCAGCGCTTTTGCCACGGTTGGAGGCCCTTGAGGCCAAGGTTGAATCCTTGGAGAAACAACTAGCAGCCAAGTAAGAAACTACTACATTGGTTTGCAAACTATTATGAGTTCGTTTTTAGTCGTAATATTTGATTTTATAGTTATGAGCAAAATGTGATGTCTCGAGGCCCTGACAAATTGCCAATATATTGAATATAATATAATGAAATGATGGTTCGATCATGTACAGAGATTTGCTATAGCGATACAGTACATGAGGCTGAAACCAACCTATTGTTCAGGTGACGAGGTATGTGCAGCTACCTAAAACAGTCTGGACGGCACTATCTGGGCTTTGGAGCGAGTCTCAGACGGCAGCTTTAAGCAAGGTTCAATCTTAGAAATCGGCAAGGCGGCGCCAATCAAAAAAGTAATACCCGTCATCTTCCACATCTTCCGACTCCGCCAGTGCATGCCGGCAGTAGATAACAGACTGTTCAGCAGAATTCTCTTCTGAGTCGATCTCCACATCGAGATCCATTAAGCTTAGCTCTTCAACTTGAAGAGCCCCCAAAGCAGCAGGTCGGACCCATGCGACACCGCTTGTTTCTTCCCCGCCAGCGACTCGGTTCTTTCGCTCTTCGTGACTGAGGCGCCGAGGGAAGCGGTAGTTGGCCTGTCTCTCTTGGCTACACTCAATGCTCTTTACCTGCTCTTCTCCACTGTGTGACCAATCCAAGGTCAGTGGCAGATTATCGCTGCACATGGGATGATCCCCAACCGTGCAGTTGTATTCGCGAACGAACACTCCTTTCCAGGATACACGTCGCACCGGTTTCTTCCTTTCTTCTGTTTCTAGAGGCGTTGATGAGATCATTTTGTTGCTGTGAATTTTTCCAAGGATTAAAGAGCTGAAGAGGACAAAAGCTGATTGTGATTGTCGGCGAATATGTTCTTGAGGAAATCGACTTTTATGTTGAGCACTTTTGGCAAGAGGAAATAATTTTTGTTTTCGCGCTGATTGTTTTCGAATTCAGGGAAAAGGCACACATGTGCCGTTGAGTTATAAAATATGCTCGCACGACTATGTAGGGGAGTAAATAAGAATAATTAGGAAAAATTGAAATCGAATCGCGCCTGAAAGTGTCAACGAATATGGAGAATAGACAAGGGCGGGACAAAATACCCGCCATTTACCGTCTCATAGAACCAATGGCAGTCGTGCTTTTATTTCGGGTTCCCAAAAAAGCCGACGTTGGGAACTTGGTGCCAGTAGACTGCTGTGCTGCATTTGATTGGTACAGGTGCTAGTCTACTAGCAGACCTACTTGCTAGCTAGCTAGCTTGCTAGCAGTAGTCTAGCACCTGTTGGAATGCTAAGTATGATGAGATTGAACCAAGGGCAGCTTGGATCCAAGCACTGGCTTAGAGTTGATAATTGTGGAGACAGTAAAAACCTTCTTCTTTCGCACCAAACGCAGCTTCTCTGCAACTCGTCACTGAAGATGGCAAGTTGTTGGTTAATCTTCTCTGGCATGAATGGTTAGGCCCCCACAAGGAAGTCATCTCAGACATTTGTTAGGGGGTGTTAACACAACAACAAAGAACTAAAAAAAATTAATTGATGACAGTGCATAGCCAGATAAAATGGTGTTGAAAAATGTCCAAAGGCTCACGATTGTTTCAACAAGTGCAGCTGTGTGAAGGCAACATGCCACGCATGTAGCAACGCATTGAACAACGTGATCAAGGGTTTACTTGTTTCTAAATTTCTACTTAGTAAGTTTCTTTTGAAGTCTCATTTGAAGGGTGGGCAGTCCATGTTGCCCTAGATGCTTCAAGGAATCCCATGATTCCTTCTGTTTTTAGCTCTTGTTGCATCTTGGACCCCCACTGACACACAATGCACAAGCCTGTCTGTGGACATTGTAAACTTATTGGCTGTTTGAAGGATTTCACTGCAAAAACATGTGTTGTTGATGCAACAAGAGGGTTTAACTCTTTTTTTTGGGGGGGGGGGGAATCTTTGGAGGTCTCTCTCAAACATCTTGGGAAGGGTGATCCATCATTTGTGTCTCCACTTGACATGATTCTAGAAGCTCAAAATTTCAGTCACTTGAATGTTATCCCCATTTTGCAATGATACCACATGACACTCAGTTGCCATTGGCACTTTCTTGCTGGTGGCTTTCAATGTCTACAAAATGTTTGCAGTTGCAGCTTTGCACATCGTGTTTCCGCAATGGCCTTCTTCAGCTGACCTGCTACAGCATTGTGAATCACAGCACACATTTGATTTGTTTGGCTGACATTTCCACCGTACGGAAATGTGAGTAGCTTGGAATCAACTTGTTAGTGTGCCAGATTGGGCTGCTAATGCAACAATTGTGGGCTACAAAACTATTTTTACCTCAATCCCGCCAACAATTCAATTGGCTCTTCCATGCCACCCAGATGGTTTTGTTTAAACGCGAACACTGGCCCAGTCAAGATGTCGCACTTGACCAACACTCCTCACACTAGCTAGCTAGACTCCTACAACCATTGGCACCAGCTACAAGTCTGCGCTGCAGAAAACTTGCTGTATCTGTGCACTGGGACTGCATCAGCAGTAGCAATGCAAATTTATATTTATGTATACCGGGATCCACTATCTACATACTCAGAATCAGTCAACAATCTGTCATGAGAAAGAATTTCCATGCTCGTTCGGAATGACTTTGCCGTGGAAACAAGCCCCAAGTTGGTTGCCTTTGACGTATAAAGGCATGCATAGTTGTTCACATAAAAGGCAAATCGAGAGTCTTGGTAACCTGCATTGAACATGGCGCCCCAAACAGGATGGAAAATTTGATGCCATTCTGCTGTCAATTGTTTCAGAGTTTCTTTGATGGCGGCCATGTCATGCTCAACCTCTTCCAGAGTCTGCTGTACCTTTGCGTCACTGCTGTCCTGTGTTAGCAGAACATCCTCATAATATACACTTAATTCTTCCAAAAGACGACGCAATTCTGATATGTTTTTGGAGAGACCCTTGCTGGCGCTGAAATCTCTCATCTCGTCCTCTAGTTCTGGCATGATAAAGCATGAACGCCACCCAAGTGTGCGCTTTGACCGCAGGACGTCCGCGTACAAGTGATCTCCTACGTAAAGAATTTCTTCTCCAGCATCAATCTCCAGCATTGCATGCAAATGAAGCCAGTTGCCACCCTGGAACGTTTTTCCCATCTCCAAAAATTTGGTGGCACCATCGGGGCCTAATGATTCAATCTCAAAACAACCATCCGTGTTTCGCAATGAACCATCCTGAGGATTGACACGAAATAGATTCAGGTAGGGATCCAACATGTAGGCCGGTTTACAGGATCCCACAATGCTGCATAATAAAGATAATTCATCCAGAGAGACATCATCAACAGTGTCAGTCATTTTGGTACTCAGACTCGACAGCAAATATTTAATGATGTCGCAACAAACTCACGCTATATCAAAGAGATCCAGCCATTCATTTTTCTTTTGTGTTTCCTCGTCCACCAGCTTTTCATGGTACAAATAATTCATTGCCGTGGAGGTGTACTCCCAAAGTGAATTGGTAAGAATGAATAATTTGACGCCAGCCTCTCGGTATCGCTTCAACATTGGAACCAACCCCTTATCCAGCACAATGTATTTGGACGGATCTCTCGCCACTTCATCCTTGATGACGCCATCTCTGTGACAAAGATCGACACATTCTCGGACTTGACGGTACATTTCTGCATACGTTTTAAAATCGAGAAACTCGTGGTCTCCCTTGTCCTTGAGGTCAATTAAGGAGGCAAAGAGATGAGCGTCGACGAATTGAAAAAGTGTATCCATGTTGACGTAGGATTTTTCGGAAAAGGATTGAACTTTGTTGAAGGCTCCGGAATATAGGATTTTGCGGGTTGTTGAACTGATTTCGTCAAAGCCATGGTGTGCAACACGCACGTACTTGTGCCTGTCCACTTTGACAAAGTTTCCTCTTTGCGTATCGATAATCAAACCTCGAGCCCAATGCTACAAATTGACGTAAAAATTAATTAAAAAGTCAGAGTCTTTGTCGTCTCCCTTTTGCAAATCTTTTCCGTCGTTTGTTCCACCTCACCTCATGGTCATATTCAAAATCCAGTACTTCCTCTGGGTAGCCGAGATTTTCCACCAATTTTTGCTTGGCGCCATCAAATGCCAATTTATCAAAGGCGGGCTGCTGATATTGAGCCAACGTGTAATCCTTTTAAATTAAAAAGAGAATCAATGGATAACATGAGACAGCGTGAGATACGAGCAAAAGGCAAGACAGAAAATATATTGCAACAACAATTTGAAGTCACTTTGTTGTGTCCGTTGCCAAGAATAGATATTATTCTTACCATATCAAAACCAATGGCTCGAATTCCGCTCATTTTGAGCTCGCGATTGCAAAAGACATCGTTGGGAGTGACCGTATTGAAACGAGGCAGATCTTGTGTGTGCTTTAATTTTCCTTGAAGGCCGACCGAATCCAAGAGACTACCAAATCGGCTATTCACTTGGTTGCTGGCGCCATTTACATCTGCAGGAGCGGCAGCGCCAGCATTTTCGTTTCCACTACTACTGTCAACTTTATAGGTGGATTTTTCCGCCACGGCCAATGCCGACGAAGATGGAGATGCAACAGGGCGCAGTAGTACATTGTTCTGGGTCGAAAATGCTCCGGCCGTGCACAAAAGGCAAGCCAATAGTATTGCCATGGTGGCGACCAACGTCGTTCGGGATCCTGTTGTGAGAGACATGGTATTGTAATAATATTGTTTTCAGCTTGGTCTATCTTTCAAATCGCTATAACAAAGAAGAAATATCAAAGATCAAAACGCCGCAAATTCTTGCACAATGCGTAGTAGGTTGCTTTGGTCTCTTCGCTTATATAAAGTTGAGACCAGTGTTGATCGAATTTTGAGTGAATCTTCAATAATACGTTTCTATTTTGGACTTTTTGCTGGGCAGAGAAAGAAATGTCGACGAATCATGATCAATTGAATGAAGCATAGATACTATACTCTAGCATAGTAGCTAGTAAAACCAATTGTATGAAGGCGATCACGGAAGCAGTTAGTGCGTCCGAACAACCCAATCATCGGAATTAATTTTGATCTTCTTGCGATGACGTGTTGATCAAATAAAATGGCTGTTGAGTTGGAGCGACTGAGCGTCATAGTTGCATTAAACAAACACAATCCTGATGACGCACACTCTAACTGGTACTACGTAAGTGTTTAGTCAGCTTCATCCACGACTGCAACAATAAGTATCCCAGTCGTGGTTTCAAGAAGCGCAATGTGTTCATCATCGTACGTCTGGAATGAGTTCTGTAGACGACAGATCTCCCGTGTTGTTATCGCACATAATTCCAGTCCCCGCCTCGTAAACAGACCATCATGACTGTCCCTTTTGGCAACCTACTTGTCAAGAACTACGCGCCTGGAAAATGGCACTTTACCTACGACCCCAACAGCGGGCAGGAAAAGAAGGATGACAAAGACCGTAGACAATCCCGCTTTCCCAAGTACGGCGGCGGTTGGCGTGTCCACTTGGTCGACGAGAAGGGCGACGAACTAGCTGGTATGTCGCTTAGGGATCATTTGCCCGGTTTTCTGGAGCATGCCGATGACACGACCGCGGGAAGATATTGGCAAGATGATGTTTTTGCCTTTCTCCACCATCCGACATCTATCGCTACCAATGACTCGAATACCAAAGGACAAGAGAAACTATACGCGGTGATTATTCCATGGTGGGGAATCCAAAGCCGTCTTGTTATTGATTTGGATCTTCGTGTTCCTCTGTCTCCTACTGAGTACAACTTGGATGAGATTGAGAAATCCTACAAAAAGAGGATCAAACAGGGGATGGAGGATTTGGTTGCGATCTACACCAGTGGAGGTCAAGCAGAAAGAGAGCGATTCGAGGCAGCTGAACATTATACGTCCCACGTAAGCATTCTTCACCATGCTGGAATGACACAGATGGTAGAGTTAGAAGGAGATTTGCGACTGCTAAAGGCTAAATCGTCGACAGATACGGACGTGTTCATGAAAGTGTTTCAAAAGGCAACAGCAGCATTGCATCGCTTTGGCTTTGACGAAGAAGGAGAGTTTCGCGAGGCTGCTGCTAATGGCGACGTCAGCAAGGTCAAAGAGCTTCTCTCAAGAGGAGTTGATGTTAATTATGGTCGACGATCAGAGAATAGTGTGAGTAACATTGGTCCCGCGAGGCCAACGGCACTGCATTGCGCAGTCAAGAATAGCCAGATTGACGTTGTAAAACTGCTCATGGCAACCGATGGCATTGATGTGAATGCAAAGGACGACCAAGACGAAACTCCGCTGTTCCGCGCGACCACTATGGAAATGTTGGAGGTTCTTCTGGAAGATCCTCGGGTGAATCTTGATGTGTTGGGCTGGGACGGCACAGTGCTGCATTCCTTTTGCGCGAGCCCTGACGTACCTGTATCCTGGGTGGAAAGATTACTTAAACGAGGAGCCGATCCCAACAAGGGCCGCGGAAGGTGTGGGACATGTCTGCATTCGGCCTGTGGAGCCGGTCGACACGAGCTCATTCCAGCGCTCGTGAAGGGAGGTTGCGATATTAATGCCAAATCTTTTCTTTCCAAAACGCCGCTCTTTGTTGCGGTAGAGGCGGGTTTCACTGAGGTTGTGAGGTCTCTGTTGAACTATGGCGGGGTGGATGTGAATACATGCCCGAAGGGCGAATACAGAGCCCCGCCAGAAGATCCTGCGCTCTGCGTAGCTACAAAAGCAGGTCATGGAGACATTTTGAAGTTGCTCCTTCAATACCCGGCATTGGATACAGCATCTGTCAAAGCTGCACTTGTGATTGCGGTTCACGAAGATGACCAAAGTATGGTATTTCTGCTCCTTGAGAGCCCGCGTAGTGATACGGAGTGTGTCCGGGCTGCTCTGGTAGCTGCCAGTAAGAAAGGGATGCTACAGATGTGCAAATTTCTTCTTGAACATCAAAAGACAGACCCACATTCCTGTGTAGGTGCTGCGTTGGACGCCGCTTGCCACGAGAACCACTCGGAAGTGGTCGAATTTTTAATTGGCACCATTGACATCGAGGCCTGGGCTGGTAACGGGGCTGCACTTTACAATGCTGCTAAGGAAAGTCGTATGGAGTTGCTGACTGTGCTTTTGAACAACGATTGTAGTGTCCATCACAAAGACGAGGACGGCCGGACAGCACTCAGTTTTATGATTGTTCAGGGCTGCCAAGAAAAAATCGGCATTCTCTTGGAAAAGGGAGCGGATCCTAACTCTGCAGATAAAAGAGGCTGGACCTCGTTGCATTTGGCCTGCGAAAAGGGGAACGTGATTATCATTACCATGCTTTTAGGCAGTGGAGCCAACAGCAATCTGAAGACCAACGAGGGACAAACACCCCTTGATGTCGCCCAATCTAGCAAGCAACTTGATGCTTTGCATCTCTTGGTGCTTCAATTGTCAAATGAGCTCCAAGCTTCCTAACTACATAGTTGCCGCACCTTCAAAAGGATGCTATAAAATCTTGCCACTAAGTTATACCTCGAGCACTGACCATGCATCATTTTGGTATCTTGGTTGCATCAAGACTAGCTAGGTGCAAGCATACCACAGGAGAGTTTAGACTAGGGATTACTACAAAGATGTAGTTGCACTTCATTCTAAAGCAAAAAATCACATTTACATTCACTTGAAAATGCATTGCCTTTGGCAAATGCCTTTGGCACAGTTGAGTGCTCTGAATGAATGAATTCCTTCGACATTCAAGCGAAAGATGTGAATACAAAAAGATAACAAAACCGAAAGGCAACCTCTTTTGGAGTCGAATTGGATACCGGGTAGGGGTTGTGGGCCAAGACTTGTCTAGCGGACCCAGAGCTTCATGCACAGGAGCTGGTCTGACGTGAAATGTCTGGGCTGAGCTTGGGGAGGAACTGGCCGATCCAAAGGCGGAGAGCCTTCTCCTTGATCCAAACATTGAGTTTGGAGTGAACAAGAACCTGGATGGCATCAATGCGGGCCTTCTTGCGTTGGATTGCCTCTTCATCAGCTTCCCCATTGGGAAGGCCAGTGAGCTTGTGTGGGAGGAGGAAGTGGGTAGCATTGGTGCGGTCATTGACAAGCAGATCATCCATCATTTCATTTTCGAGCTGGGCCCATTCAACATGAGTGAGTTGGATGACACTGTTGATTTTTGCCAAAGGGAAGGAGTCAGCTTTGCACAAGGCTCAAGTTTTGCACTGCGGAATTTAGCAAGGAGCTTCTTCACACGGGGCAAGTCTGTGGGTTGTTCCCAATTTGTATGTTCCCAAATTGCGGGGTCAAGACAGTGGTCAATGAAAAGACACCTCCACAAGCTGATGACCAATCAATTTTTCCCTGGACTCACCAATGGGGGGTCACAGATCGATTGGCCAAGCGGGCACCGGCACTCTGGTGGGTGCTTGCCCTTTCCTCCCCATTTTGGTAGCCCTCTTCCTGCTTCTCCTCGTTCAGGTTGGGCTCCTGGAGATCCAGATCCAGGTTCCTTTCTATGCCACAATCTGTAAACTCAAAACAAGTGAAATTGCTGCCAGGGCTGTCGAAACAAAACAAGCACAGCTCAAAATAAGGACATTCCAGCAGCAGCCACTGATTGTTTAGGAAAGTCTCCTTGTGTGGTGCCAGCAAGGGAAACTGTGAGAATGATGGGCAAGATGACGGAAACAAAGAATGTCAACAGAGAGCATTGCACCAAAGGAACAGACGATGACAAGTGCAGAGATAACAACAGCGAATGCAAGTGCAATGAGGACAACATTGACGATGAAGATGACGAGCAGCACAGTGATGATGGCATTGAGGATGACGAAGATGATGAGTCGGGAAAGGACGATGAGGACGATGAGCCGGAAGAGAATGACAAGGATGATGATCCAGAAGCAAATGATGAGGACAACGAGTCGGAAGAGAATGATGCGGACAATGAGTCGGAAGAGGATGATGAGCATGACGAAGCTTGTGAAATGCTACTGACCACTGTTCTCTCAGATGATAAAAAAGATAAAAAACGTCAACAAAGGTGTTTTTGGAAAATGAAATTGAAAAAAAAAAAAAGCAGAAAGATCTCGAAATCGAAAGTCTAAAACTGCACTCAGAAAGACTGGTGCATTTGAATGGGAAGACACTGTTTGTTTGAGGTCATTCAATGAACTTCTTGTGTGGCGTGAAAACAGAATGTCACCACCACACAAAAACTTGACAGAAGGTCAAGGCAAGAGTCAATCGATGAGGTGCATGTTCTGTGCTCAATTTGGGGTGCTTCAGAAAACAGTGGCGATTTGTTCTACTAGCAATTGCTGTGTCATCAACATTCTGTCTCCCTGCGGAGATAGCTGAGTGTCAAGAGAGTCAGAGAGACAGAATTCAAATGAAAACCACGCGCGCTGCTGTGGGTGAACCAGCGCTCGCATGTTCCTGTCTCTTATACACATCTCCGAGCCC
>ENA-ORBV01011575-ORBV01011575.1-microbial-mat-metagenome-genome-assembly--contig:-NODE-11575-length-13823-cov-11.547505_pt1 | contig 13823 bp, 7 predicted proteins | sample MGYA00237777_ERZ505514 | MGnify/ENA primary metagenome ERZ505514 (study PRJEB26160, sample SAMN06269048) | microbial mat metagenome | isolation source: Oligotrophic lake microbial mat | place...
CGGCGACCACCGAGATCTACACCTCTCTATTCGTCGGCAGCGTCAGATGTGTATAAGAGACAGACCAACACCACCGCCGCTGGTACCATTTTGCTGATTAGTACCGTTCGTGAAGCCACTGGTGCCGTTACCTGCTGGGGCACCGCCAAATATGGTGCCTGTACCGCTACCGCCCTTATTAGTACCACCGCCATCGCCAAGGGAGCCACCACCGCTCATGAAGCCGCCACCGCCAGCACCCAGGTTAAAAAAGGTGCTGATGCCGTCGCCGCCAAAGCTACCGCCACCGCCACCAGCAAGAGAGCCGCTGCCACCGCTACCACCAAAGCCCCCACCGCCATTGTTGCCAAGGTTGCCCTTGCCTCCAACTGCTTGGTTATTTGAGAAGGTGACGTTATTGACGCTGACGGTACCGCCATTGATGAACAGCGCACCACCCATACCGCCTCCTCCGCCTCCACCGTCGCCGCCCTTTCCCCGGCCATTTGCCAGGGTGAGGTTATTGAAGTTAACCGTGCCTTGGTTGACGAAGAAGAGGCGGACATCGCGATTGTCATTGATGCCGCTATTGTTGGCATCGCCGCTAATCGTTAGGTTGCTGACACCAGTGCCTTTGATGGTGAGGCTGTCGTTGACTATTAGTTGTGATGAAAGGACGATCGATCTGGGTAAGGCAAAGAAATTTGGATCGAAGGTAATGATATCTGCGCCAATTTGGGCATTAGCCTGTTTGATGGCATATCGCAGGGAACCTGGATTGTCGTTGTCGTTGGTGTTGGTGACGGTGAAAGCAGCCATAATTTTTTTCGGATAACTTTTTTCTGGGATTTAGACAATAGGCAACTAAACTCATTGAAAAAATCTGGATCTTTTTTCAAGAAGCTTGGTTGCTCAGGAGTTGTAACCTATGGATTTTTATTCACATAGATTTGAATTGCATAAATCTTTGATGCTAGATGGAAAGCGCAGATGCACGCAGATGTAGGCAGATGCCTTCCCGAAGGGTACGCAGATGCCTTTCCTGATGGGAGAGCGAATGTTTGCAATTCAAGTCTGATTTGAGCTAAGCCGTCAAATATCACCGCAGTCAGAGTTCTACTATTTTCGATGTTCGAGCGAGAATGACTTACTGCGTAGGGGTTTGGTGTTGGCCTGCAGTTGCACTCTTTTGGGAACATGGTATTAATACTGAGACCTCTTGACTGAAGCATCGGCGATCGCACTGAGATATTTTGTGTCTGTACACCAAAACTAGCTAATTTTTTTTGTATCTGGTGAAACTTTTACGTAACTTTACATAAAATGTTGGTAAAGGATGCTATAATAGAGATAGGCAAGCTAAAAAATAACTTTAACCGCAGATTTAAGGGAGATAAACACAGATTAACGCAGATATTTTTAGTATATTTTTTAATAATAATTAAACCGGAGTTTATATGTTGATATCAAGTTATATTTTTATTTTAGACATAACAAAGTGTGTAGTTGCGATCGCAGCTACACACTTTGTTAAACTAACCGATCGCCTTTTCGTAGCGCTTGTTAATTTCCGCCCAATTAACAACATTCCACCAAGCTTTTAGATAGTCAGCGCGCAAATTTTGGTATTTGAGATAATAAGCGTGTTCCCAAACATCGTTACCCATAATTGGATAGTTGCCCTCCATGAAAGGAGTGTCTTGATTTGCCGTAGTTGTAATCTCAAGTTTGCCAGCTTTATTGCGAACCAGCCAAACCCAACCGCTGCCAAAACGCTTAGTTCCAGCCTCATTAAATTTGGCTTGAAAATCGCTAACACTGCCGAAATCTTGCTTGATTGCTGTTGCAATTGCCCCTGTGGGTTCGCCGCCGCCGTTGGGACCCATGATTTCCCAAAACATACTGTGATTTAGGTGTCCGCCGCCATTGTTACGCACGGTGGTGCGAATATCTTCTGGCACTTTGCTCAAATCTCGCAGCATATTTTCCGCAGTGATATTTTTGAGTTGCGGGTATTTACTGACAGCATCGTTGAGGTTTTTAACGTAAGCAGCGTGGTGTTTGTCGTGGTGAAATTGCATTGTCCGCGCATCGATGTGCGGTTCTAAAGCATTGTATTCGTAAGGCAAAGGCGGGAGTGTAAAAGGGCCGGGAGTTTGGGCTATTTTTTGGCTTTCTGCAATGGGACTTGCTTGCGATACATTATTTCCTGACGCTTGGCAAGCACCTGCGGTAATAGCTCCGACGGTGGCAGTCACCAAATACAAGAAATCTCGGCGTTTAAGAGTCATAAAAAGTACCTAAGTGAATTATTAACTGTTTTATCTCAGATTAAAGCAAAATGGGAGTGAGTTGAGAAAAAAAGTGGTATCGCCCGAATGGATGAGACGGATGGGCGATGGTTGTGAGAGTTTCTCAAGTATAGGCTAATTGTGTGCGCGTAACTAACTCACGTGCTCCGGTTCGCTAATCCGGTTTCTGTCTCGAAACCGGGTTTTTTTTGATTATTCTTGGGACAAGCGCTGCACGGATTCGCCTCCAAAAAGCCGATCGGCTGCTTGCAGAATACCGGGAATTTTGGCAGCGTGGGGGCTGTGGGCGAGACAGCGGCGCAAGTCTAATTCATTGAGGCGATCTGCTTTTTTGCCGGGAAACCAGTGGCTGGCGTTACCCAAGAGGTTGTAGCGCATCTTGCAATAGTCGATCGTATCGTAAGCCTGCGCTAAATTCCACAGCCACAAAATCACATAAATATTAATATTTCCGGGAGTGTTTTGTATACTCGGTAAACCAACGTGCCAACTTTTAAACCAATCTTTTCCTAATTGATTAATTGCTGCTGTTTCCAACCTTGCTAATATCGGCGGCAAAATTTCATCGACTTTATCTAACAATTCTAAAACTTTGAGATGTTCGTTAAAATCTTCAGGTTTGGCGGCGCCCAAACTTAAAGTATGTACTTGCGGATGCGACAAACAAAACAAATCATTAAAAACCATCGGACTCAGCGGATAGCACAAGTCTACCAATTTTTGCGGCGGGCTGTAAAGCTGACCGCCTTTGTCGGAAGGACTGATAATAAAAACGCCCATATCGTGACGTTTAGCAGCTTCAATAGCCGGCCAATTACTTTGATTAATGTAGTACCAGTGCAAGTTAAGATAATCGAATTGATTAGTTTCAATTGTTTTGACAATCACATCCGTCGGGCCGTGAGTCGAGAAACCAATAAACCTAACTTTGCCTTCTGCTTGCAGCTTTCTCGCCACATCCATGCAGCCACCCGGACGGATAGACTCCTCTAACAATTCCCACGTATTAATGCCGTGTAGCGACAGTAAATCGACGTATTCCAGTTGCAAATAAGCTAAGGATTTATTAAAGTCTTCGCGGAACTCTTGGGAGTTCGGTTTGGGGTTAACTTTCGTTTGCACTATCAACTTTTCGCGGGGAAAGTTCGGCAAAATTCGCCCTAGTTGCATCTCAGAAGTGCCGTAACCGCGAGCAGTTTCTATGTGATTGATGCCGCATTCAACCGAGTAGCGAATCGTCGCTTCTAGATTTTGTTGATTGTCTGCTGGAATTTCATTGGCTGGCACGTCTTGCCATTTATACTGATATCTCATGCCGCCGCAGGAAAAGACGGGCATGGATAATTCTGTGCGGCCGAATCTGCGATATTGCATTATCAAAAAGAAGGAAGAAGGAAGAAGGAAGAGGGAAGAGGGAAGAAAAGAAATTTAACGTCGGAACTTACGCACCAAGCTTAAGAAACTGGGTTTGATGGACGACAATATTTCGTTGCAGTCCGTAGATTCGGGCAAAAACTCAGTTTCTGACTATCCGTGCGTAAGTCCTATTAACTCTAGGTACGCGCAGCGCCCGGGCTAACTATTTCCTATTTAGAAATTTCGCGCACTACGGGTTTACCGTCTTTGATTTCGCCGACTAAAACCAAATCTGTACAGTTAACAAACAAGCCATTTTCTAACACGCCGGGAATATTATTCAAAGTTTTTTCTAATTCCGCAGGATTGTCAAGGTTATCAAATTTGACATCGATTACCATATTACCTTGATCGGTAATTACCGGGCCTGCTTTTTTCACACCCATGCGGAGTTCTGGTTTGCCACCCAATTTTTCAATGGCGCGCATCACTGGTGTTAATGCCATCGGTATAACTTCGATGGGCACGCGAAAAGTCGAACCCAATTTATCTACGATTTTGGAACCGTCAACTACTACAATAAACTGAGTTGCGAGGTAATCGACTACTTTTTCGCGGGTGTGGGCAGCGCCACCACCTTTAATTAAGTTGAGGTGGGGATCTACTTCATCAGCGCCGTCAATAGCAACATCAATTCTGTCGATTTCATCTAGTGTTGTCAGCGGTACTCCGTACTGTTTGGCTAACACTTCTGATTGAAAAGATGTCGGTACTCCCTTGATATCTTTGAGTTGACCGGATTTTATGCGATCGCCCAATGCTTGAATAGTATAAGCTGTAGTTGACCCGGTGCCGAGTCCGACAATCATACCAGATTTTACGCGATCGGCTGCTGCAAAGCCGACTTGCTGTTTCATCAATTTTACGGGGTCTTGTTCTGTGGTCATGTTCGGTACTCCTCAATAGCTTTAAGATTATATCATTTATTATGGATTTATTTAACCGCAGAGAGCGCAGAGAACGCAGAGAGGAAGAAGCAGAAGAGACGGCACTCGCAAATTGTTTCAAGTGGGAAATTCTCTCTTTCTTCTCTGCGCCCTCTGCGCCCTCTGTGGTTAAATAAAAAAAATCTAGTTCACAAATCGGCGGATAATTGCCATAATGAAAATCGGATTTCTCGATACTTATACTTGGGATTACAATATTGAAACTCCTTACTGCAAACCTTTGGGTGGCACTCAGTCGGCTATTTGTTACTTAGCTGAGGCGTTGGCTGCACAGGGAAACGAGGTATTTTTACTTAACAATACTTCCGAGTCTGGGATGTCGCGCGGCGTTGATTGCAGGCGCAGGGTGCGGGACAAATCTAATTTAGAATTGCTGCGATCGCTCGATTTTTTAGTTATAGTTAATATAGTCGGCAAAGCGCTGGAAGTTAAGCCGCTTTTGGGGCATCGAACTAAGTTAATTTTGTGGATTCATAACGAACCGGGCTTTGTATTCCTCGAAAATTTAAAAAATGATCAAGAAATCAATGCTTGCGATGCCTTTGTATTTGTCAGCGACTGGCAGCGCGAACAATTTCATCGGCGCTTTGGGATTGACTCCAATCGCAGTTGTGTTTTAAGAAATGCGATCGCACCTTGTTTTGCTAACATTTTCTCCGCTAATATTCCTATCCTCTCTCATAAATCTATACCGCCCGTTCTAGCTTACACCAGCACTCCATTTCGCGGACTCGATATTTTGTTAAAAGTCTTTCCCGAAATTCGTAAAGCTGTCCCCGGAACCAGATTAAAAGTATTTTCTAGCATGAAAGTACACCAAATAGATGACAATGATAACGAGCTTTTTTTCGGTCAACTTTACCAAGAGTGTCAGGCAACAGAAGGCGTTGAGTATGTCGGTTCCGTACCGCAACCCGAACTCGTCCGGCAACTGCGTTCTGTCGCGGTTTTAGCTTACCCTAATACCTATTTGGAAACGTCATCTATTGCGGTGATGGAGGCGATGGCCAGCGGTTGTCGGATTGTGACGAGTGATTTGGCGGCTTTGCCGGAAACAACGGCTGGATTTGCGCGTCTAGTTTCTATGTCGGGGGCAGAAAATTTGGCATCGGTAACTAATTGGAACCGTGCCGGAAAACCGGATTGGGAGGGATATACAAGGCGGTTTGTTGAGGCGACAGTCTCAGTTTTAAAAGAGTTTGCGGGTGCCGGCAGCGCCACTGCTGAAAATCATCTGAGACGGCAAGTAGAATATATAAATCAAGGGTGTACTTGGTCTGTGCGTTCCCGAAAGTGGGTAGAATGGTTGAATAGTATTAGTGTAAAACCTGTAAGAGTGGCAGAGCAAATGATCGCGGATTCTTTGGTAGATTTCAAGGCAGTTAAAAGTTATTTCCTAAAGGGCAATCGGCTGAAAGATGCAGGCAATCTCGATGGCGCAATTGAAAATTATCAGCAAGCTTTAGAGTTGAATCCAGCCGAGGCGGAAGTTCATAAAAAGTTGGCGGAAGTTTATGTTTTGCAAGGAGAATTTGCTCGGGCGATCGCCCAATGCAACCTCGCCCTTAAATTCCAGCCGAATTTTGCTGCCGCTTACTTGACGGCGGGCAATGCCCTGCAGGCTGAAGACAAGCTGGAAATGGCAATTAAAGCTTATTTGCAAGCTTTAGAAATTCAGCCGGAATTTGCTGAAGCCAGCGCGAATCTCGGCAGTATGTATTACAAGTTAGGGCAATTGGAACAGGCGGCCAATTATTACCAAAAAGCTCTGGCGATTAATCCTGAATTGTCTTCGGTTAATATGATGCTGGGCAGCGTTTTGCAGCAGCAAGGAAAGTTAGATGCAGCCATTGCTTGCTATCAAAAAGTGCTGCAACAGCAACCTGGAGATACCAGCGCTGCTGAGAAACTATCGAGTTTGATAGCACAAAAAGAGCGGGAAACTACTGACAGCAACTTTATCGAATTAGAAACAGAATCAGGGGAATCTCAACCAGTATCTGTCAACAAAGATGAAGGCTACGGCTTGCAGCCTTCGAGCATCAATTTGCCGCCAGCACCAACCACTGAGACTTTAAATACTCCTTTTACAAATCCCGCCGAAGTTTCCGAACAAGTTACCGCGCTCAATGTTCCAGATAGCGGACAAGTTGCCAATTTTCAAGAAGTAGAACCCTACAAGAAACTGGCAGAAAACTTTTTAGTTCAAGGTAAAATTAAAGAGGCGATCGCAGCGTGTCAGCAAGCGATAAAAATCCGACCAGGTTTCATTCACGCTTACGTCACTTTAGGCAATGCCTTGCAAGCTGAAGGCAAAATTGAAGCTGCCATTCGTTCATATTCTCAAGCCCTAGAATTGCAGCCAAATTTTGCGGAAGTGCGGGCCAATATCGGCAGTATGTATTTCAAAATGGGGCGTTTGGAAGAAGCGATCGCCCATTACCAGCAAGCCATTGCCCTCCGCCCCGATTTAGCGGGAGCTCACTGGAATTTAGGGAAAGTATATCAGCAACACGGCAACATTGAAGCTGCGATCGCCTGTTTTAAAAGAACATCCGAACTCAACCCGCAGCTAGTCGGTGCAGACTTCCACTTTAACTTAGGTAATCGACTTTTCAGCCAAGGAAAGCGTGAGGAAGCCATCGAAAGCTACGAAAAAGCGATCGCCATTAAACCAGATTGGGCAGAAGCTTACGGTAACATCGGCAGCGCGCGATCGCAACAAGGCAATCTCGACGCCGCCATCGCTTACTATCAGAAAGCTGTAGCTTTAAAGCCGCAATTAGAAGTTTTGCACTTCAATATAGCCAATTCTTTTTTGCAGCAAAACAAGTACGACGAAGCAATTACTCATTACCGAAATACTCTGAAAATCAAGCCCGATTGGCCGGAAGTTCACGCTAACCTCGGCAGTTGTTTTTCCATGCAGGGGCGGCTAGAAGAAGCTTTAGTCAGCTATCAGCAAGCCCTGGTATTAAAACCGGATTGGGCAGAGGTTTACTGCCGGATGGGACACATTCAGAAACAAGATAAACCCTTGGAGGCGATCGCCAATTTTGAAAAAGCGATCCAATGCAACCCCAAATTTAGCGAAGCCCACCAACAACTGTGCGACTTGCTAAGCCATTCCACCAACCTCGCCGGAGCCCGCAGCGTAGCCGACAAATACTGCGAAAACTGCGGCGAAAATGCCCCTATCATGTCAGCTACAGCCTACGTCTTTTCCTACCTGCAATCAGGTGTCAGCAAACAGGCAATTCAGAAACTCGAAGAAATCGAAAAACTCTGCTACGAAAAGGTCGAAACCTTTAGCGTAATCGAACTAAAACTGCTCTACGAAATCTTCTTGTTTGCAGTTTCTCACCTGCGAGACAACCGCGAAAAAAATGCCAGTTTCTACAGACTCATTGCCAAAGAATACTACCAAAAAGCCGTCCCGCAGCGCCAGCAAGTTAACAGAAGCAACCTAGCCAATTACCAAACAAAAGAACAACGTCATTTAAAAATTGGCTTTCTTTCCAAACACTTCCGCCGCCACTCAGTAGGCTGGTGCAGCGAAGCTTTAATTCGCGAATTAAGCCACATTACCCCCCACGTTCACCTTTACGTCACGGGGAAACTCAACCGAGATGAAGTTACGCAGCGGTTTGAAGACATGGCTGGCAAGTTTTACTGGCCTAAAAAATATCCAAACGGCTTTGCTGATGGCGGCGAAATCCTCGCGGAAGTAGCGCAAGACAACTTGGATGTTTTGATAGACTTAGACTCGATGACAGTCCCAACAAATGTCGAAGTTTTATACCAATATCCTGCGGGGATTTGCGTTTCTTGGCTAGGATTCGACGCGCCCTATATTTCAGATAATCACTACTTTCTCTGCGACGAACACACTCACCCCCCTGGTGTGGAAAAAAATTACTTAGAACAGTTAGTTAGGTTGCCTAGTTGTTCCGTAGCAATTGGCGCACTGCAAAGCATTCCTGTGAATCGAGAGGCAATTAGAAATGCTCTCGGAATTGGCTTAGATCAGATGACTTATCTGTGCGTTGCTCCGGGTAGGAAAACCAATCCTGAAATGGTACGAGCTCAAGTTAAAATCCTTAAGGAAGTACCAGATAGTTTGTTAATCCGCAAAGGTCAAGGCGACCCCGATATTATTCACAGCACTTACCGCGAAGAATGCGAAATTCAGGGAGTAGATTTTGCTCGGATTAAGTTTATAGGGCAAACCAGAAGTGAAGAAGAACACCGGGCTATTTATTATGTAGCCGACGTGCTTTTAGATTCCTATCCTTACAACGGCGGGACTCACAATTTAGAGGCTTTGTGGGCGAATTTGCCAGTGGTAACTCGCTCCGGCGACCAATATCTTTCGCGCATGGGTTACGCTTTTCTGAAAAGTGCAAATCTTGATGTTGGTGCGGCGTGGAGTTGGGAGGAATACACGCAGTGGGGAGTTAAGTTTGGCCGCGATGCTGGTTTGAGAAATGCGGTGAAAGAGCATTTAGTAAAATCTAAGCAGCCGGAACATCTCGCACCTTTGTGGAATCCTAAAAAGTTGGCTGAGGATATGTATGGGGTGTTTCAGAAACTGTTAGCTAAATAGGTTAGTCAGTTGTCAGTTGTCAGTTGTCAGTTGTCATCAGAAGGAAAAATTTCCGCATCTCTCACTCTTCCCCTCTTTCTGTGAAGTCTTGTAACAATCTTCGTGGAAATGCGTAAAAATTCCGCGCCGAGTCTGATAGATAAATAGCTGATTCATAGTACGGCGATCGCACTAACTTTATGCCAGTTAGCGCGATCGTTTTTTTAGTAAGCTGATGACAACCGTCAACCGTCAACTGTCAACTGTCAACTGTCAACTGTCAACTGTCAACCGTCAACTGTCAACGGTCAACTGTCAACTGTCAACTGTCAACTCGATCGCGCCCGCCCGACTTAGCTCGATACAGTGCCTTATCAGCAGCTTCAATCAGCATTTTCGGGGAATTTTGACTTTCGGAAACGCCCGCAACTCCCAAGCTGAGAGTCACACAATCGCCGACAACAGACTTAATGTGGGGAATTGCCAAAGCTTTGACGCGCTGGCGGATTCCCTCGGCAAAAGCCTGTGCAGCCGCGATATCCGTATTTGGCAAAATTACCCCAAATTCCTCGCCGCCATACCTAGCAGCCAAATAAAGGCGTTCTGCGGGCACGTTCGTGCAAGCATCCCCGATCGCCCGCGCCACTTGTTGCAAACAAGCATCCCCAGCCTGGTGGCCGTAGTTGTCGTTGTAAAGTTTAAAACAGTCAATATCGCACATGATCAAGGATAGCGGTTGCGAACTGCTCGACTGCTCCCATTCCCGGTTAATCACCTCGTCAAACCGGCGGCGGTTAGCTAGCTGAGTCAGACTGTCCAAATTCGCCAATCCGTCCAACCGCTGGTTGGCAGCAGCTAGTTGCTGGTAAAGTAAAGATTGTTCGATCGCGATCGCCACTTGAGTAGCCAACTGACTCAGCAAATCCATATCAAACTGCTGCCACTGGCGGGGTGCCGAACAGTGGTGGGCTATCAACAAACCCCACAACTTCGGCACTTGACAACTAGGATTACCGTTGCGATTTTCGATTCCCTGCTGCACGATGGGCACGACCAAATTCGCCTTCACCTGACACTGGGCCAAAAAATTGACGTGACACTCAGTCAAATTAGAAGCCTGAATATCCTCTATGGCGCGAATGCGGCCGTTTAAATACTGTCCGATGTAAGTATTAGCAAAACAGCAGTCCTCAATTACCATCCCCATCAGTGGCATCCATTCTTCTCCAGCCGACTCCACCACCACATCTCCGTTCCAGTCGGGTCGAAAACGGAAAACCATCACGCGATCGGTTGCCAAGAACTCCCGCACTTCAGCTACTGTAGTGTTGAGAATCTCTTGGAGATCCAGAGAAGAACGGATGCGCGATTGAATTTGGGCAATCAGACGTTCCCGCTCAACTTGCTGCCGCAGGGCGACTTGGGCTTGCTTGCTTTCAGTAATATCTCGACCTTCCGGCAGCAGCAAAACAATTTTGCCAGTTTCGTCCGCCACCGGTTTGAGAGAAAAATCAATAGTTGCCGTGCGATTTGCGCCTTTAAATTCCACTTCATAGCGGACAAATTCACCTTTTGCCGATCGACAAATCGCCTCTTGCAACTGTTCCCGAACTTCCGCAGAAACTCCCCACCAAGGCCCCTGCCAAAACGGGCGGTTTGCGACATCCCGCAGCTTAATTCCCGCGAAATCCAGAGAAGTTTGGTTAGCTTCTAGCAGAGTGCCGTCAGGTTTCAACAAGCTAACAAATTGGAACGAAGAATCAAAAAATGCCCGAAAGCGCCGTTGAGAATCTCCCAACATTGCCGTCACCTTTTCGCGAGAAGTAATATCGCGGAAGCGCCACACCCTGCCAATAATATTTTCTCCGACTCGAATCGGCTGCGTGTAGCGCTCAAAAGTCCGACCGTCTTTAAAATCGAGAATATCGCAACCTTCGGATTCCGCATCGCTATAAATTTCTTTAATTTTCTGCAAAAAAGCTCTCGGATCTCTAACGTGCTTAGTGAGAAATGTCAGCCGCACCGTTCTATCCATCGAGTTTCTAACTTCTTCATTAATTCCCCACATTTGAACTAACTTTTCGTTAAAACTAATTAAATCTCCGCTGGTAGTAACGGCAAGAATGCCATCTGCCGTTGCTTCCAATGTAGCGTGCAACAAAGAGCGCTCGCGCTCTAAGTCTGCTGCGATCAATTGGGATTCCGTGAGGTTTCGCACTGCTTTAACCTGCACCAAACGACCTTCGTAAACTACGAATTTGCTACGCACGTCAGCAGGAAAAGCAGTCCCGTCCCGCCTGAGAAAAATCGCTTCACAGACGGTATTGCTGGCTGCGGAAATCATTTGCGGTGCCACTTTGTAAGATTTCGGCGACAGTAGTTCCAACAAGCTCATTCCCACCATTTCCGCAGGTTCGTAAGCGAACATCTCGGCAAAATCGCTGTTGACGCTCAAAATTGTGTCGCGGTCGGCGATCGCCACTGCTTCAAAATAAGCTTCGCTTTCGAGCAATTGCGCTGCTGTCGTGCTGCCATTTCCCACAGCAGAACTGTTATTAATTAGCTGTTGCAATTGCATATTTGCCGAGTACAGAGCGGCCATTGCCTGCCGATACATAGCAGTGCGTTTCTCGACTTTTTCAGTGAGGCGAGCGCGATTTTCTCGCAGTTCTCTTTCGACTCTAATTAAATCTGTAATATCTACTGCAAATACGATCACGCCAGCCACTTGTCCTGAGTCGTCACGGTAAGGTATTGTATCTGTCCGCACCCAGCATTTTTGACCGGAAGCAGTTGGCAGCAGTTCGACTTTTCCCAGTTTAGGAACGCCGGAATTAATTACTTCCAAATCTTCTAAATAATATTGCTCTGCTTCGTCTGGATAGATTTCATAAAAAGATTTACCTTCTAATTGAGCTGCGGGCAAACCTCTCGATGCAGCGGCGGCTTGATTAATTCGCAGCAGGCGACTTTCGGTATCTTTGAGCCAAATCATCGCCGGCACGGAATCAAAAATAATTTGCTGTTCTTGTTGCTGCAGGCGTAGTTCTGCTTCTGCTTGTTTTCTTTTAATTATTTCTTGTTGCAGTTTTTGGTTAGCTTTTTTGAGTTCAGCCGTGCGTCTTTCTACTCTTTCCTCTAGTTGATCGTAGTATTTTGTCAGCAAGTTTTGCTGCTGTTCGTGCCGTATTGCTTCTAATTTTAACTTTTCGCTAGCTGACAAACTTGAGGATACAAAATCTGCTAATATTTGGGTAAATTCGTGTTCTTCTTCCGTCCAATCACCGTCGGAGCCCTGGCGTTCTGCGCTGACTATTCCCAACCTTTGACCTGCTAGCACAATCGGTACGTTTAACAGGGAAGTTGTGCCCTGATCGAGCAAATAAAGACCGACAAGTTCTCGCGTTCTGGGGTCATTTTCTGCTGCCACAGTAGCGATCACACTTGCAGATTTTAAAGCTTGAAAATATGCCGGACAGTCGGCTGCTGTGATGATGATTTGTACGGAATGGAGTTTAGTATTTTGTTCGTAAAGGTCGATGCAGTGAAGCTGGGTGTTGTCTTCGCCATACAGCCAAATACTGGCTCGATCGCAGTTGACAATACTGACAGCGGTTTCTGTTACTTCGCGGATGAAGTCTTCTATATTGTTGCGTTCTTTAAGTTGACTTTTGGCTAATTTTGCGATCGCTAAAGTTGGACTGCGCCAATTTGCTCTCTGGCTGGGCGACGTGGGTGACTGCGAAGCAGCCTTAATTTCTTCGCAAACTAACAGTACAGCCGGCCGTTGAAAATTGGCAATTGAGCGACCATTGGTATTTTCCTCTATTTTCCAATCTACCGCCGGCATTGGGCGCGCGGTTGCTTTTACCCTAATAATCCTGCCGTCTTTGCAAGTCAAGCAGCCTTCCCAACAGGCAATTTTTGGAGTTGGCGTACCGTTTTCCGGCTGGGCCAATCCGGCAAATTCTGCCTGCATTTTGGCTTGCTCTTGGCAGTAAAATATGTTAAAAATTGAATGACAAATTAATTCCTGCGATTTGTAGGCGAGGCGAGACGCACCGAATTGATTGAGGGAAAAAACTCTTCCCAAAGCGTCTAGAACGAAGTAAATGCCCGGAAAATTCTCGTAGAGAGTTCCATACCAATCTTGTTCGACTTGTTGGTTGCACGAAAGTTTTGCTGTCGCGAACTCGCCGTCGGTGTCGATCAAGTGAGAATAGTTGGTTTCGGGGTTGCTTGAATGACTTTTTTTAGCAAACACTTTTAGCTTAACTCGACTGTAATTAATTTTACTTTCTGGAATTTAACTTTTTTGTGAAACTAAATTAAACCTGTTGTTTGAAAAAAGTTACAATTTGTAACAAAAATACCACTTGTCCAGCACCTGGTTTTCGCTTCCCAATGCAACCACTGTGTTTGTTTGTAGTTGGTAGACCCTCTGCCGACGATATTTCCCGCTAGTTGCTATGCCAGCAGGTTTAGCTGCAATTACCCACTCTGTACTTTTAGAGGCAACCACAGAATAATTGATCCTATAATGACCCAATGATGACCGAAAAATAATTTCAGTGTCCAGCATAT
>ENA-ORBV01011576-ORBV01011576.1-microbial-mat-metagenome-genome-assembly--contig:-NODE-11576-length-13820-cov-4.463873_pt1 | contig 13820 bp, 14 predicted proteins | sample MGYA00237777_ERZ505514 | MGnify/ENA primary metagenome ERZ505514 (study PRJEB26160, sample SAMN06269048) | microbial mat metagenome | isolation source: Oligotrophic lake microbial mat | place...
CGGAGTGTCAACCACGCGTGGGACGTCTACGCCGCACCAAGCGGAGCCTGGCTTGCCGACCAGCCGTCGGCGGCGTCGTGGACTGAGTGTCGGCGCTGGCTCATCGCGCTGGTGCGCGAACTTCGTGCGATGCAGGCAGAGGGCGACCCTACGGCACTCAGCGAGGATGCGGTTTGGATAACCGACGATCGGCGGATCATGCTGATCGATCTTGCCATCTCAGGTAACGATGCGTTGTTCCCCGCACTCGAATCGCCGGGTGCCTATCTGGCAGCGGTGGCCCGGCGCGCGTTGTGGTTGAGCCCAAAGCCACAGGCTGAACTGCCGCCGGATCTTGCACGGCGTGTGCGCTCGCTGCTGTTGGCCTTGCCGCGGTTGACGGACCTCGATGAGATCGAAAAGGTACTCGCCTCGTCTTACGAGGGGCCGCTACGACTGACCCGGCGGCGCCGCATGCAGGCGATGGCGCTTGCGGGGGCGCCCATGGGTGCGGTCTTCATGCTGGTCCTCGCGACGATCGCAAGTGACGCCCGGCGAGAGAGCCCCGATAGCGACCGTGCGCTAGCCGAAACGATTGCTCTGCTCAGTCGCGATCAACAGCGGCGCTCGTCTCATCCGCTTTCGGAATCCGTGCGCCTATCGGTGACATTGAAGGCCAAATCCCCGGAAGTTCGTGAGGTGGCCGCCATCTACCTGGTGACGCATCACCGGCAACTGCTGCGCGACAATGTCGCGAGGCGCGCTCGTCTGGGGGACTCCCTTCCGTGGCTTTCCGTGGATTCGGTGCTGCAGGCACTGCCAACGGTAGCGCCCTCGGACTCTGCGCGCGCAGCTCGCATAGTCGCGAGTGACTGGAAGAACGGAGCACCGGCCAGAAGCCTTGGGCTCACCGACGCCGTCCTTATGGTCACGCTGTTTGTGTTGCCCGTGGGGTTGCTCACTGGCCTCTGTGCCGTCGTGGGAGCGGGCGTGGTCCGACGTGGGCTTGTCACCCGAGCCTTCGACATTGACGTCGTCACAGGCGATGGCGTACCGGCGTCGCGTGTGCGCCTGATCGCGCGGGCTGTAGTGACGTGGAGTCCGGTGTGGGCGCTGGCGGGCTACGCAATAACGATGACCGCCAGCGGGGTGAGTATCGGTCGCTTGTTCGTCTGGAATACCCAGTCAGCGGTCTGGGTCATCGGCGTGACCTGCGCGACAGCGACGCTGATCTCATATGCCGTTCGCCATCCCGGGCGCGGTCTTCCCGATCATATTGTCGGCACCTACACTGTGCCTTCGTAACCAATTGGTGCGGGGTTTGCGAGGTGCACGTCGAGAGGCTTCTCGCCACTTAGCCCGAAGTTCGGTGGAGTGAAACAGACGTAAGCTGTTGCCTGATTGTGCGTTGCATGCCCTTCACGCGTGCACGCGACATGGACACAGCCGGGATGCCTACACGCGCACGTCGAGCAGGTGGAAGACGCGGTGTTGCACGGCGGTGGGCGTCGTGAGTTGCTGAAAGCGCGCCTCACCGAGACGCACGCTGTTGCGCGTGAGCGTCGCGAGATCGCGCAGGAGCGTGCGAAAGCTGTGCAGCGGCGTGCCGTCCGCCGCGTGGCGCTGCGCCACTTGGCGACGGGCCGCTGTTGAGCGTACGGCGGGCGCGACGATCGAGACGCGCTCGGCGCGGGCCGCCGCCGGATCGGCATCGGCGAAGAGCACCGGGGCGAGCGCGCGCTTCATGTGCCACACGACATAGTAGGCCAGCATGCACACGAGCACGTGCGCGCGAATGCGCGCGTCCTTGCGGTGATCAATCGGGCGCACTTCCATGTCGGCCGACTGCAGCGTGCGAAACGCGCGCTCGACGTGCGCGAGCGACTTGTATGCGGCCACGACGTCGGGCGCGGCCAGCGTGTCCACCGGGACATTCGTGCGGATGACGTAGATCCCATCGAGCGCCGCTTCGGCCGCGCTGCGCGCCTCGTCGCGCGCGTAGGTGAAGCCGGTGTCGGTGATCGTGTAGGGGAAGTGCTTCGCCATCTTGAAGCGCCCGAGCACGCGCCCCACGCGCACGCCGATGCGATCCTGGCCGTGGAGCGGTGCGCGCGCGCGCCGCGTGGCGGCCGTAATGACCGCGAGCTCCCGCTCCGTGGCGGCCAACAGGTCGACGCGTGTGCGGGCCCGCTTCACGGCGAGGAGCGGATTGCGACACGCGATGAGGCGCTCGCCCGGATACGCGTCACTCGTGATTTCGCCCAGGTCTTGCTGATCGAAGAGCGACAGTTGGAGATCGCCGTCCTCGACCAGCGCCCGAATGGCCGGCGCGCGGAGCGCCGTGATCCACGCGAGGCCGTTGGGGGCGGCCGCGTCACCGGAGTGCAAGTCCGCCGTGATGCGCGCGTCGGTGATCAGCCCGCGATCGCCGACGAGCACCACGCGCGTCAGGCCGAAGCGCTCCCGCGCTTTCGTCACCGCCGCCTGCAGTGTTTTGGGATCACTCGTATTCCTCGGAAACACTTCGACGGCGACGGGACAGCCCTCGGGCGTGCACAGCAAGCCGATCACGATCTGCGGCTGCCAGCCGGTGCCATCGCGATTGTGCCCGAGCGTGGCATACAACGCCTCCGCGTCGACGTCCGTGAGCCCGAGCTCCTGGCCCAGCGTATGCCCCGTGGTCTCGGCGTCGAGGCCGCGCGCGGTGGCGAGCTTGGAGCCCGGCGCGATGATGCGCGCCACAATCATCGCGACCACCAGCGTGCGCTCGGGCCCCCAGCACGGTCTCCAGTCCGAGCTTCCGCAGCATGCCCAACACGGCCGCGACATGGCCGTGCGGCCAACTGCGCTCGATCTCCAGCTGCGCGTCGGCGCTGATCAGCGTCTCGCCGCGCAGGATGCCGCGCATCGCCTCGATCTGCGCCGCCGAGAGCGACGACAAATTGGCGACCGTCCGCTTGCGAATCTTGCCGTCCTCGCGCCAGGCCTCCCGCAGCAACACCGCCGGCGGGGACGTGCGGGTCGGGATTAGGTCGATATACAAGGCAACATACTACGCAATCACCAAGCGACAGCGCACGGGCATTACATGGCAACACTATCTCGCGGTCGACTCACGCGTCACTCGGGATGTGGCAATGAGATCGGCACCAAAACACCCTCAAGTCTTCCCGGAACTTCGGGTTAGACTCCGTCGGCGCGCGGGAGCTCGCCTGCCGTCATCGCATGCGCCGCTTCATAGAGCATGTCGGGATCCAGATCGGCACCGTTCGGCCACACCAACGTCCCGGCGTCCGCATCCACGCGCACCTGCCCGAAGAACGCGGGATCTTGCAGCGCGGCGAACACGCCACCGCGGCCCGCAATCCATGGGCCGATGTCGGCGACCCCCACCGACCCGTCGGTGAACGTCAGCGCCACGCGGAACGCGCCAACGACCTCCACCTGCGTGATACGCGGGAACATAGGCTACTCCTGCGGGGCGATCTTGGCCGGCGGCTCGTCCGCGTGCAGGCGCCGCCAGTTCTCCAGCAGTTCGACCTCGTGGAGACTAGCCCACTCCACGACCAACGCCAAGGCGCGCGGTGGCAGCGTCCCGCCGAGCACCCCCAAGGGACGGATGCGGATTTGGGCTTCCGCGCCCGCATACGCGGCGTGAAAGTGCGGGGGGTCGCGGTCGAGGAAGTACATCCGAATCACAATCCCCAAGAAGCGCGAAATCTCGGGCATAGCACTGGGCTACAGGGATGCCGGTCGGCGCGAGTCTAACGAGTATTGGACCCACATCCAGCTCATCGGAGCCCACGAACTCCAGCAAAAAAACGTACAGCAAAGCGACCTAATCCGCTCACCCTGCAACCAATTCGACAAGACCAGCCCGGTCCGCCGGGCTCCGGACCCCCAAACCGCCACGATTCACGACATGCGTGTACAGCGTCGTCGTCGAGACGTCTCGATGCCCCGATAGCTCCTGCACCGTCCGAATATCCGCGCCACTCTCGAGCAAATGTGTCGCAAACGAGTGCCGCAACGTGTGGTATGACGCGCGCTTCGTGATACCGCTGCGACGCACCGCCTCCGACATCGCCCGCTGGACCGCCGTTTCGTGCAGGTGGTGGCGGCGGCGGCGACCAGTCTCGGCGTAATGCTGAACGCGCCGGGCTGGAAACAGCCATTGCCACTGCAGCGAACGACCCGCCTGCGGATACTTCCGCGCCAGCGCCGTCGCGATCGCGACCCACCAAGCATCCGCTCCCAGGCCGCACTCCCGCTCGTGCAACGTACGAACCCGCGCAATCGGCGCCGCCAGCGCAGGACGCAGCACGTCTGGACGCACCGTCACCCGGTCCTTGGCACCTTTCCCGCGGCGGATCAGAATCTCGCCCCGCCCAATGTCGAGATCCTTCACGCGAAGCATCAACGCCTCCATCAGCCGGAGACCACCACCATACGGCACCAGGCCAACCAACCGCGTCACGCCACGGAGCTCCGCCAGCACCCGACGCACCTCGTCCGGGCCCAATACGGTCGGTAGCCGCACCGGCGCGCGCGCGCGGAATCGATCCCAACCCAGCCAGGGGTTGCCGGAACACTTCCTTGTACAGAAACAAGAGCGCAGCCAGCGCCTGTGCCAGCGTCGCCGGCGCGCAATGTCGGTCCTCCGCCAGATGGAGCAGGAACGCACGCACCTCCTCGACGCACAGCTGCGCCGGATGCCGGAGTCCATGAAAGCGAACGTAGCGACGAGTCCACCCGGTGCAGGCCTCTTCGGTACGCGGCGAGTATTCCCACAATCGCAGATGAGCCCGCAACGATTGCAAGAGTCTCGGTTTCGGCTGCATCAGGAACTCGTAACACGGCAAGGCAATCACACGGTAACCATTGCCACACGAGTCCCAGCCGGATGTACCCGTTGCATGCAACCAACCGCCACCACATCCGACCGCCACCACAACCAACCGCCGGCACAACCACTCGCCGGCAGAACCACCACGTATGCCGGACCGCCACGCATGCGGCGCCAGCCCCCCATCCCACCGCCCCTTCAACCCTGTCTCCAGTCCCGCGCCTCACGCCGTCGCGCGACTTCGACCACCCGGCTGAACTAATTCGCGCCTGCCAAGTGTGGTGTCGCCGAAGGGCCGTGGCGAAAGGCGGGTGATGGCTTGTGGCGCCAGCCAAGGCACCATCCGGTGCGAGACCAGCGGTATCGCGAGGCGTTGCAACGCCGACTCGCGTCAAATGACTCGCCCGACTGCCACGAGACTTCGGCGACTCTACACCAGGTCGATGTCGACTGAAGTTGAAGAATCAGCAGTGCCGCACGCACACGCGTCTCCCACACCTCCAATGCAACAGCTCCACCGTTCCCACGCGCGCGTACCAGCGCGTCGCCGAGCGTCGCCACCGCTCGACCCTCGTCGAGCAACTGCGCCAACCGAAGCATCACGTAGCAGTCGACCAACGCCTGGTCGAGCGAGATGCCGCTTGCCTTGCGAGACGACGAATCATCCGCCTCACGCCTTCGCTCCGGGTGCGCCTCCCCCCAGCCCGATTCTTCCCAACCGTCATTGCCGTCCGCGCACCGGAAGTGCACTCGCTCACCGTCTCGCCACTCATACTCGCGCCCACGAAACTACGACACAGCATGATCCGCCGCCGCCACCCTTCAACTGCAAATTTCCAAACCTCACGGGGTTCCGCTGGAGACGCGGCGGCAAATGAGTCAACCCGCTCCGGAGGGGTCGCCTGCATCGTCAGCAGCGCGCGCCCGGTTTCTCCCAGGCGGTGGCACGAAACCAATCGCCCTCAGCGCTGACGACCCCGACGAACGCAGCACAACAACCCGTGCACTGGGTGCACATACGACGTCCCGCGACGCAGCGCACCTATCGTACCCATCAAAGCGGCCGTCATCTTGCACACGCGTCCCAACTCATCCACCATCACATCACGTTTCACATAGTCCCACAGATGCTGCCGCACATGCAACTGCACCGCCGACGTCGGCCGCAGCCGCGCGCAAATGTCCCGGTATACTGCATTCCAGGGCCGCCCCACCTGATGACGCGAGTAGCGCTCGAGAGGACGTGAGTTCTCATTCAACTCGCGACGCGTCCCGTTTAACGTGTGACGGCGCTTCATCCCTTCCTTCGTCGGCAACGCGTCAATGCTCGTATTCTTTTCGCTCGGCACTCCACGAGATGACCGTCGCACCCCCCAACGGGGCCGCTCAACGATCACAGCCGGCATGTCATGACGCATATGCAGTTCCTCACCTGATTCGCTCCGCCCCGGACATGCAGCCCTCAGGCGCAAAGAGCTACGCGTAGGATGGACGAGGCGTGGCGGACTTCGACAGCATCCACCTCACTGATCGATGCAGCTGCCTCGCGTGATGATGGAGTATCGTAGCCGAAGTCCATCCGTGCGCAATCGGTTCGTACATGTGCGCTGAATTGGTGATACGATCGCTGGCGCGTTGCGCGTGTTGGTTCGGCACAACGAGAATCACACCGAACGAGGTAGACTTCTGCCGTACCCCGTGACCGCGTCAGAAGTTGAACTGCGCCTGCTGCCTGATCGCCCGCACGCTCATGCTTCTTGCCGGCATCGTACAGTGAGTACCGCGCGAACGGCATGTAGACCTGCGCGCCACGCGCCAGTCGATTCGTCGCCGTCACAACGCCACCACTGAGCCGCCGTATCTCGAGACTGTCGGTCACCGGATTGAATTCCGGGCCGCGATCAATGGTGTACTCGGCCAGCGCGCCGAGACGTCGTGGTGCGATCGAACGCGACGTCAGCACCCGCTGGTCTCGACAGCTGCAGTCCCACGCGCCGATGCTGCACGCACTCCGCGGATCCCCCGCCACGACGTATCGGCCACCGTATGCCGCGATTCCGGGCGCCAGGTCGGCCGTGGGCGTACCCTGCACGCCTACCTCGGCCGCGTGGTTCTTCTCGGTGTCGGAGCGTGCGGCTATCGACGAGGAGACCACATCGAGCGCGAGTTGCCCGGCAGCAACAACGGTGCTGAGGCTGCAAGATGTTCGGCGTCGAGACCCTCAGCTGCAGCAGTCAGGGCCGCAGCAACTGGCCTCGCCCGCTGCAACGGGCACACGCATCGACCGATGCTCCTTCACGCTCGGCTTCGCCGCCCGAATGAACGCCCCCATGAACTTCCCGTCCACTTCGCGCGCGAACTGCGTGACATCCAGCCCCGTCCCAGCCAGAAAGGCCGCCGCATCCTCCGCCTTGTACACCCGCGTCGGTTCGATGCTCGGATTCTCGAATCCGACCTCGCGCAGCAGCGACAGAAACTCCTGCTCCTCCAGCGCGCCAGCTATGCAGCCCACCCAGAGCTCCATGTTGCGCTTCACGTCGGCAGACACCTCGCCGCGTACCACCACGTCGCTCACCGCAAAGCGGCCACCAGGCTTCAGCACCCGGAATGACTCGGCCAGCACGGCCCGCTTGTCACTCGACAGATTCACCACACAGTTCGAGATGATCACGTCGACCGTGTTCGACGGCAACGGAATCTGCTCGATGTGCCCACGCAGAAACTCGACGTTGGTCGCTCCGGCGCGCGCCTTGTTTGCATTGGCCAGCGTCAGCATCTCGTCCGTCATGTCCAGCCCGTAGGCTTTCCCCGTCGGCCCGACGCGCTTCGCCGACAACAACACGTCGATGCCGCCGCCCGATCCAAGGTCGAGTACCACCTCACCTGTAGCCAGATCCGCCAACGCAGTCGGATTGCCGCACCCCAGCGACGCCAGCAGCGCCTCGGCCGGCACACCGGCGGCCTGGCCTTCGTCGTACAGGTTCGACGTGATTGGGTCCCAGCTCTCGCTGCTCGACCCGCAGCAGGCACTCGACCCCTCCGCCGGACCACAGCACGACGCTCCTGCGGTTGCCGCCGAATCCGTCACGCGCTGCGCCACCGCGCCGTAGCGCGCCTTCACCGTCGCCCGCAACGCGCCAGGATCCGCGGCGACGTCACCCGAAATCTGCTCGCTCATGATTCGTTCCCCAGACAAAAGAATGAAACTATCAGAAAATCTTGATGCGTTGTGGGCGACTCAGCGACCTTCAAGCACGAAGCCCGCTCGCGACATTGCCGACCCGCAACAGCACCCGCAACAGCACCCGGAACAGCCAGCCGAAACTCCCAGCCGAAACTCCCAGCCGAAACTCCCAGCCGAAACTCCCGACGTCGATCTACCCGCGGCAGTTCGGCAGCAGACTCCGCTTCCCCTTCGGCCGCAACGCCCCTGCCACCGCCTCGAGCTCCCGCATCACCTCACCGTTCACGGCATAGTACGACCACCGCCCCTCCCGACGATCCGTCACCAGGCCAGCGTCCTTGAGCACCTTGAGGTGATACGACAGTCGCGACTGTGCCGCACCCACATGGCTCATCAGATCACACACGCAATGCTCGCCCGCCAGCAACACCGACACGATCTCCACCCGCGCCTCATCCGCCAGGGCGTGAAAGAGCTCGGCAGTGCGGGCAAAGCTCGGAGCGGTCCTGGGCGTCATTCCAGTAATGTATCGGTTTTTTTTGATACATCAAGCGTGCCGGCATTCACCGACCAACCACCCGCACTTCAGACGTTGCAGAGCGTGAACGCCTCTCTCAGCGACACCATCGGCTCGCGCACCGGGATGAACTCCTGCCCCACGAACCCGGTGTACCCCAGTTCAGCCAGCGTCGTCATGATCCGCGGATAGTTCAGCTCCTGCGCATCATCGATCTCATGGCGCCCAGGCACGCCACCGGTGTGATAGTGCCCGATGTACGCAAAGTTGTCGCGAATCGTGCGGATCACGTCCCCTTCCATGATCTGCATGTGGTATACGTCATACAACAGCTTGAAGCGCGGCGACCCCACCTGCTTCACCAGCTCCACGCCCCACGTCGTGTGATCACACATGTAGTCCTTGTGATCCACCTTCGAGTTCAGCAACTCCATGATCACCGTCACACCAAGCCGCTCGGCCAGCGGCATGATCCGCTTCAGTCCCACCGCACAGTTCGCGAGCCCCTCCGCATCCGACATCCCGGCGCGATTGCCCGAGAAGACGATCATCTGCGGAATCCCCGCCGCCGCCACCAGAGGCAGCAACCGCTCCGACTCGGCTACCAGCCGATCGTGCTGATCGAGGCGATTGAAACCGACCGGTATCGTGCTCGGTCCGTTCGACACCGCGCAGGTCAGCCCATGCGGCGTCAGCGTCGCCCATTCCTTTTCGCTCAGCAGCTCGACCGACTTGAAGCCCATCGCCGCCACGTCGCGACACAACACATCGAGCGGTATCGACGAGTAGCACCAGCGGCACACACTCTGCTTCAACCGACCGGCGCCCGACGAATGCGGCTTCGCCTCAGCGACCATGGGGATCATTCCTCCCAGTACCTGTGCCGCCGACGCCGCGCCCAGCGCGGTCAGCATCTCCCGTCGCTCCATCGCTCCTCCACGTTGAATTCAGTGTCCGTCTGATCCTACGCGCCTGCGCAGCGTTGGGCCAGCATCCGTCACGCCCGCATCAGCGCCCCAGCCACGGCCCCAGTAACGCCACCTCGCACAACTCTGACGCGCGGGTGTGATCATCCACGTCGATCACCACCAGCGCGCGCCTCGAGTCCCGCCGATCAAGCACCAGGCCCTCCACCTTGCCGGCGAACGGCGCCCCACCTTCATCGAGAATCGGCGCCCACCGCCCACCCTGTCGTCGGTCGTTCGGAAGCACGCCGAGCGCCGAGCCACCCACCTCGCCATCCTCGCTCGCATCTGGTGAGGCTTCGGCCGCTGCGGAGTACATCACCATGCCCCGCCGCAACGAAATCGCGTCGGTGAAACCGAGCGCGACGCCATCGACCGACCCGAGGTCATACTGTGTCACTCGGCAGATCGAGGGCAGCGGCAGCGCATCAGGTTTCCCGATGTGCGCGCGCAATATCCCCCATTCCAGATCACAGGTGGCATCCATCGGCCTCAGACCATCCTTCGCTTCGCCATTTCCGCGACCGAACAGCCGAATCACTCCATCGACATACAGCGCGCCTTCGATGTTCATGTCGCTGCCGGCGAACGCAGTTTCTGATCGCAGTGCGGCATACAGCGCCGGCAGCGCCACCAGCGAAGGTTCTGTTGGAACAGGATGCGCCGTACGCCCCGTGAACGAAAGCATCATCACGTTCTCACGCCGCTTCTTCGAGCCTGACCCGAACGCGAGCAACATCGAACCGTCCGGATGCGGCACACGCGTCATTGCCTCCAGATCCAGCTTGTACTTCTTGTTCCCGCGTCCGACGTCGAACTGCCGCAGATCATCCTTGCCGGCAGGCAGCGTCACCGCGGTCGCCAAGCCAGTCAGCGGGTCAATCAGCGCGACGAAATTCACATCATCCTGCACCAATGCAATCCGACTGCCCACCCATGTCATTGACGACGCCGCGCGCACGTGCCCCGGACGATCCACACGCGCGTCCTCGCCATCGGCGTAGTGCATGGACACCCGCCGGACGATTCGCGCCTCGAGTGACTGGTCGCACGTGCTGATGACGCTGCGGGGTGTTGTGCGTTCCGGCATGGACAGGGGTCCTATGTTTCAGGAGGATGGCAGAAGTTGTGACACATCCATCGTGAACCTCTCCAACAGCCCCAGCATGAAGATCGAAATCTGGTCCGACATCGCCTGCCCCTGGTGCTACATCGGCAAGCGCCGCTTCGAAAGCGCGCTGGCCGAGTTCCCGTACCGAGACTCGCTCGACATCGTCTGGCGCAGTTTCGAACTCGACCCCAACGCCCCGGCCAGGCAGGTGCTGCCATCGGTCGAACTGCTGGCCACCAAGTACGGCATGACGGTCGCCAAGGCGCAAGGCATGATGGACAACATGACCGCCACCGGCGCGGCCGAGGGCGTCAGCTTTCGGTTCGACCGGTCGATCTCCGGCAACACCTTCGACGCCCACCGGCTGACTCATTTCGCCGCCATCCACGACCGGCGCGAGCCGATGGTCGAACGTCTCTTCGCGGCGTACTTCACCGACGGTGACGCGATGGGCGACCACGACACACTGGTGCGCCTCGCCAGGGAAATCGGTCTCGACGCCAATTCGGTCCGCACCATGCTCGCCAGCGACGCGTTCGCGGACGACGTGCGCGACGACGAAGAGCGTGCCAGGCACTTCGGCATCTCTGGTGTCCCGTTCTTCGCGATCGACGAGAAGTACGGCATCAGCGGCGCGCAGCCTGCCTCCGCCATCCTCGGTGCGCTCACCGAAGCCTGGGCCGAGTCAGCCGCAGGTTAGGCGCTGCAACGCGTCGCGAAGTTTGCCGCCATTATGACGCACAGAAAGGACCGCAAAGAACGAACCAAAGAGCAAACCGCCTGACGCAAAGGCGCAACGGACGCAAAGACGCGGGGTCGTCCGATGGGTCGAGACCCCTCGGCGCGTTGTGGTGGTCAGTGGCGACATGAGCACGGCTGCTTGGTAATAACAACCTCAACACTGCTGTATTCTGCTGTTCCCATTCATCTGCGGTTCTTTGCGTCTCTGCGCCTTTGCACCTTTGCGTTAAGCAGTTGCCCTTACGCAGTTGCCCTTACGCAGTTGCAGTTCAGCAGTCGCCGTTCCGTCGTTTGAGTCGTATCCCGCGTCAGAGGCAGGCTTCGCTGGATGCAAACGCGCCGCTCTGCGCTACTGCGGCATCAGCGCGAACATGTCGGACGGATTCTGGCCCGACACGATGTCGGTCATTCGCTGCTGCACGATGTCGAGAATCTTCCCGTGCGGCACGATGTAGAATGTGCCGCTCTCGATCGCCGCAAACGTCAACTCGGCAATCTCCGGCGCCGAAATTCGTCCCGACTCGACCGCCTTCACACTCGCCTGCTGCGCGGCCAGCATCGACGGCGTTGGTGGCGTGGCGTTCGCCAGTTCGGCGGGACGATTGCGATGGGAGTGGGCAATTCCGGTCGGTACGAACGCCGGACAAAGCACCGACACGCCAACGCGGGACTTCACCAGCTTGAGGTCCTGATACAGCGTCTCGCTCAGCGCCACCACGGCGTGCTTGCTCACGTTGTAGATCCCCATGTTGGGCGCCGTGATGAGCCCCGCTGCGGACGCCGTGTTCACGATGTGCGCCGGCTCGCCATGGGCCAGCATCAGCGGTGTGAAGATCCGCACGCCATGAATCACACTCCAGACATTCGCACCCAGCACCCACTGCCAGTCAGCGTCGGTGCTTTCCCACACGAATCCACCTGATCCGACACCGGCATTGTTGAACAGCAGGTGTACGGCACCGAAGCGCGCCATCGTCGCGTCGGCCAGCGCCTGCACATCGTCCGCCTTCGAGACGTCCGTCCGCACGCCGAACGCATCGACGCCCGCGCTCCGCAGCTCCCCCACCGTCGCATCGAGCGCCGTCTGATTGATGTCCGCCAGCGCCAGCCGCATCCCGCGCGCTGCTCCCAACCGGGCAAACTCCCGTCCGAAGCCGCTGCCGGCACCGGTGATCACCGCAACACGACCGCTCAGTTCCATGCCAATCGCTCCCTCGAGAAATCGGACGACACACCACGCACCGGGTCGGAGTGCGAATCAGGCAATCTCGAACAACCCGGCCGCGCCCATACCGCCACCCACGCACATCGTCACCACGGCGTACTTCACTCCGCGACGCTTGCCTTCGATCAGCGCATGACCGGTCAGCCGCTGACCGCTCACACCGTACGGGTGCCCCACTGCAATGGCGCCACCATTCACATTCAGGATCGCCGGGTCGATTCCGAGTCGGTCGCGACAGTACAGCACCTGCACCGCGAACGCTTCGTTCAGCTCCCAGAGCCCGATGTCCTTCACGCTCAGTCCCGCGCGCTCCAGCAGTTTCGGTACCGCGAACACCGGCCCGATTCCCATCTCGTCCGGCTCGCAACCCGACACGGCGAACCCACGAAACACTCCCAGAATCGGCGCGCCGCGGCGTTCGGCCGTCGCACGGTCCATCAACACGCACGCCCCGGCACCATCCGAGAACTGGCTCGCGTTGCCAGCCGCAATCGTGCCGCCAGGAACGGCCGGCTTGATCCCGGCGATGCCCTCGACCGTCGTGTCACCACGAATCCCTTCGTCGGCGGTGATGGTGACTTCCTTCGTGCTGATCTCGTTCGTGACCTTGTCCTGCACGCCCATCGTGGTCGTCACCGACACCAACTCCGCATCGAACAAGCCCGCATCACGCGCCGCTCCCGCCTTCTGCTGCGAACTGGCGCCGTAGGCGTCCATCAGGTCACGCGTGATGCCATAGCGCGCCGCGACGGTCTCGGCGGTCTGCAGCATCGGCCAGTAGAGCGTCGGCTTGTTCGCCTGGATCCAGTCGTCGTGGATCATCTTCTTGTTCAGATCATTCTGCACGCAGCTGATCGACTCGACGCCGCCGGCTACGTAGATGTCGCCTTCGCCAGTCATGATCCGTTGCGCAGCCATCGCGATCGTCTGCAATCCAGAACTGCAGAACCGGTTGACCGTCACGCCCGACACCGTGACCGGCATCCCGGCGCGGATCGCGATCTGTCGGGCGATGTTCACGCCGGTCGCGCCTTCCGGATTGGCGCAGCCCATCATCACGTCCTCGACCTCGCCCCCCTCCAGCCCGGCGCGCTGCAGTGCCGCCGACACCGCGGCGGCACCGAGTGTGGCGCCGTGGGTCATGTTGAACGCGCCGCGCCACGACTTGGCGAGGGGGGTTCGTGCCGTGGAAACGATCACCGCATCGCGCATCCGGTCAGCTCCAGTAGATGTTCGCGGCGAAGTGTACCCG
>ENA-ORBV01011578-ORBV01011578.1-microbial-mat-metagenome-genome-assembly--contig:-NODE-11578-length-13818-cov-6.489120_pt1 | contig 13818 bp, 10 predicted proteins | sample MGYA00237777_ERZ505514 | MGnify/ENA primary metagenome ERZ505514 (study PRJEB26160, sample SAMN06269048) | microbial mat metagenome | isolation source: Oligotrophic lake microbial mat | place...
CGGCATACGAGGTTCGCCTTAGTCTCGTGGGCTCGGAGATGTGTATAAGAGACAGACGCTGCGCTCGTGCGCGAGGGGCGCTTCGTAGTGTCACAGCTCGCCTCCGCGTCAGCCTTTGACGCGGGGCGGCGCACCGGCTACTGTCGCGTCATGCGTTCACTGACCGTGGCATCCATCGCCCTCTCGCTGCTGACCGTACAACCTGGGGCCCAATCGTCGGCGCTGCAATCGCTGCTGGATGCGGAACTCGCGGCCTTCCCGGCTACCACCGGCGTGCACGTCACGCACCTCACGATCGGGGAGCAAGCCGGCGTGCGAGCGGAGCAGGACTTCTCCACCGCCAGCGTCATCAAGCTCACGTTCATGGTGCGCGCCTACCAGATGGCCGACCGCAACGAGCTGAATCTCGACGAGCGCATCACGCTGACCCGCGCGCACCTGCGACATGGCACCGGCGTGTTCCAGTATCACGATGCCGGACTCCAGCCGACGCTGCGCGATGCCATCACCGAGATGATCATCACCAGCGACAACACCGCCACCGACCTCGTGCTGATGAAGATCGGCGGACCGGCGGCGGTGACGAAATGGCTCGCCGACGGCGGCTATCCGCGGCTGGCCTCGTATGGACGGCCCCACGACTATCGCCGTGACCTGCTGGCGATGATCGATCCGGCGTTGGCGACGCTGACGGCGGAAGAAACCACTGGCCTGATGTATGCGTCCGACGGCAACCCGTTGTTCAACCGCTACGGCGATCTGTTCACGGGCTCGCGGACAAAGTGGATCGATCTGGTCCGCACCCCGGCCAACCGCCAGCGACTGGCGCGTGAGCGCAATGACCGCACGGCCACCGACCGCAAGTTCTGGCTGGGCAGCATGACGCCCAAGGACACCTCACGCATGCTGGAGAGCATCGAGCGCGGGACCGCGGCCTCCAAAGCCAGTTGTGAGGCGATGCTCCAGACCTTGCGTCGACAGCAGTTGGGCGCGCGCCGGTTGCCGCACTTCATTGATGTCCCGGTGGGGCACAAGACCGGCGATGGCGGAACCATCGCCAACGACGTGGGCATCATCTACGCGCGATCGGGACCGATCGTGGTGTCGTTCTTCGCCAGCGGCGTGACCGGGTCGTACGCGGAAGCCGAGGACCGCATTGGCCGCTTGGGCGAGAAGCTGGTCGGCTACTTCGACGGCCGCCGATGACGGCCGGTCACTTCTGAAGCAGGTAGTTCAGCTTCACGACCAGTTGCCGGTCCTTTTGGCCGAAGATGTCGGCGGGCAAGCCGGTGTGCGACAGGTCGTTGTAGACCACGTACAAGTCACTGCCGGGCCGATGGATCAGGTTGAACCGGACGTTGTTGGAAATCTCGTGCGTGGACGAGTTGTACTGCGTGAGGCTGCGGATGGTCATGCGCGGCGAGAACGTGTAGTCAACCCGCAGCGTGGTCTGGTTGACGAGGAATGCGCCCCACGGCATCTTCACGTCGTTGCGGTTGAATTGCACTTCGGCGGCCATCCGGCTCGACGCGCGGACGCCGCCGGCGACTGACATCTGCCGGCGCGTGCCCCCGTAGAACTCCATCGGCGAGTAGGTGGCACGCGAGTAAACCTTGCGCCCTGGGCTGGTGTTGTAGGTGAAGATCCACTCGTCCGAGCTATAAGCGCCGGTCGGAATCGTGACACCGGGACGAATGCGAAACGGCACATCCAGCACGTCCAGGCTCTTCTGGTAGATCACGTTGATGAACGAATCGTCTCGCAACGTGGTGCCGTGCATGAGGTGGTGCATACGGCCCACCAGCCGGTTGGTCTGGTCGGTGGTGTAGGTCAGCACGTACATCGGTTCCATCAGCTTGATGCTGCCCCGCTTGGGGCGCGGGGTCGGGCTGAAGTAAGCCTTGGTCGTGCGCACGCCGACGCGCTGCACGAAGCCGGCCTCGGCGTTGAAATGCTGCTGCACGTCGAGGTAGTTCAGCCACAGGTTCCACTTCGGGTCGCGGTAGGCGACCCGCCCGTAAAACGCCATGTCCTTGCCGACGAGGCCGGGGGTCGCGGTCTTCGCCAGGAACGTGTTGACCTGCATGCTGCCGGTCAGGGCGAAATTGCCGTCCACGCTCATGGTCCGGTTGTAGTGGCTGCTGCCGTCGACCGATTCCTTGTTGATGAACAGCGCACCAATACGCGACCGCCGGAACACGTCGCGACTGTAGCGGCCGACAAAAAAATTGTCGCCGGCCTTGCCGAACGCGGATTCGGTCTGCACGTTGAGCACACCGATGTTGTTGCCGCCGGACTTGCCGGCCAGCCTGGCGCCGGCCAGTATCGGAATGGGTGTGCCGGCGTCCGACAACCCGATGCGCCGGCTGAAGAACAGATCGGTCTGCACCGGCGTGGACGTGAACGAACTGCCGGTGCCCACGGTGAACAGGTTGGAGTTCTCGAGAAAGAAATCGCGCTTCTCCGGGAAGAACAGGCCGAACCGGGTCAGGTTGACCTGCTGCTCGTCCACCTCGACCTGGGCGAAGTCGGTGTTCACCGTGACGTCGAGGTTCAAGCCCGGTGTGACGCCGTAACGGGCGTCCAGGCCGAGGTCGCGGATGGCCGAGGTCGAGCCCGATGCGGCACTGGTCTGCACGTCGCGGAGCCCGCCGATCAGGAACGGCTTGAGCTTGAGGTCCCAGCCGAGGCTGAGGCCGCGCAGGCCGGTCAGCTCGCCGGCCAGGCTGACGCGCGTGAGGCTGTAGGCCTTTGGAATGGGCGCCCAGAACGCCATCTCGTTCTTGCGGCGGATGTGACGCTGGAAGTTGATGCCCCAGACCTGTTCGTCGCCCTTGGCGAAGCGCAGCGTGTTCACGGGAATCGCCATCTCGGCGGTCCAGCCATCGGGCGTGATCTTCGCTGCGGCGTCCCACACGCCGTCCCAATTGCGGTTCACGTTGGCCGTAGTGCCACGGCCGCCGCCTTCGCCCTCATCAAAGATCTGCTGCTCGAGCTTTGCGCCCAGCGGAGTCGTCAGGAACATGAACGCGTTGCGCGAATCATGGAAGGTGTCGAGCACGACCTGAAAGTTGTCCTCGTCGAACAAGCGGTCGGCATCGCGCCGCATCTCGGTGGCCGTCACCGGCAGCGAGGCGTAGGCGCGAATACCGATGAAGAGGTGCCCCTTGTCGTAAAGCACTCGCACTTCGGTGCGGTCGCTGGCGGGCTGGCCTTCGTTCGGTTCCTGCTGGACGAACTGTTCGATCGGATTCGCCGAGGCCCACACCACCTCGTCCAGCACGCCGTCAATCTTCGGCGCCTCGGTGGCGAGCACGGCTCGCACCGATGGACGCTCGCCGGCCTTTGCGGTAGCGCTACTTGCGGGGGGCGGCGGTGTCGGTGGTGGATGAACGTGTTCAGGAGCCTGAGCAGCCGCTATCGACGGCAGGGCACACAGAACCAACAGGGGGAACACATTCGAAGACAAGCGGGATTTCGCGAATGCCACGAATAAGTTTATCCGATGGCGGTCCGAATCCGATTCCGCAGGTCGGCGGAGCCGGGGCTCAGGATCCGGGGCCCGGGATCCGGGATCCGGGGCCCGGGGCTCGGGATCCGAGCCTGCTTCTCGACCTTGATTAGCGAGAGGGCAAACGCATCCACGCGGCGGGTCTCGCTACTAGAATGCAATATGAGGTCGACCGTGGAGAACTCTTCCTGGACGCTCACTTGCTCCTGTCGGCCTAACGCGCCAACTGAGCCGCGCGCCACGCCTTCATGATCCCACTTACGTCAGGCGCGTCGGCTCCAGTTGGATGTTAGCCAGCTCACCGGCCGACGTCATCGGGAATCTCTCTGTGTGCGATCAAGCGAGGCATCAGTTTCACACACACAGCCATTGCAAGAAATGCAGCCGGCTCGAACTCCCGTTGGTTGTGGGGATGCGCCTGAGGCCGTGAGTCCCTAATCGAGTAATGGTGCACGATGCCCCGAAGATCGACGAGCCAATCGAGGACAGTCGACGCCTCAATCTGCTGGTCCTCCGTCCTCGTCAGAGTGCGGAGCGCGCTAACGTGTCGAGGTGAAGCGGAAAGAACCTGCGCCGCGTCGGCCGCCGCGACGACAAGCGTTGGCGCTGCCTTGAACTCTTCCTTGACGCGGTAATTGGGGCGACCGCCGCCAAAAAGGCCTTCAATCATGAAGTAGAAATTCATGAACGCCTGAACGTACCGAAAGCGGTCGAACTCGTTCTTCCCTTCTCGGTAGAACGCCAGAGGCACCGTCAGGCGTTCATGCCAGGAACGACGCTGCAACAGCACTCGGACCAGGGAGTCGTCAATTTCAGTGAATGCCTCCGGATACTTCTCCTCTATCCGCAGATCCCACACCACTAACTCTTCGCGTTCGGCGTCTGACTCAGGCAACCAATCAAAGTCCGCGCGCTCCCACTTGATCTGCTTAATGCCACACCAAAAGCTGCCAACGGATTCGAGGTATTGGAGCACCGCCAGAATGTCAGTGTGAATAGGGTTGTCAGGGTAGGTGAGCGACGAATGACTCTCGTCGGAGTGCGTTAGCGTCGGGAGGAGGTGCCTGTACGGTTCGATGCGACGCTCGACCGATAATGCGATGACCCTGCGAGTCTCGTCCGCCTCGAACTGCAACAAGTACGGGTCGAAGACGACAGGGAAAGGCGAATGCGGAATTCTGGTGGTGCTTTCAACCTGTGCCCGAACGCGGAACTTCATGGTATTAATTAAATTGTCTGGCCAACTAGTACTGGTATTCGACAGAACTACATATTTCCCAGGTCCCAACCAACATCGAGTCCCGTTCGCGGGATCGACCACGGGTTGCTCGAACAACACCTCTGGTTGAGGCCAGATAGGCTGGTCGGCATATTTCAATATTCCGATCAGGCCTGGCAAACGCACGGCCAGCAGTGCCGAGCAATTGGACTTCAACGCCAAGCCCGGATCCCGGATCCCGGATCCCGGACCCCGGCCCGTCACGCCGCCGGCAGGCCGTTCTTCAACAGGTCTTCCATCGCCGCCACGAAGGTATCGATTTCTTCCAGCGGGGTGTAAATGTTCGGCGTCACGCGCACGCCGTTGTATTCCGGCCGTGAGATCGCCGCGGTGATGATGCGGTACTTGCTCCAGAGGAAGTCGTAGACCTTCGCGGCCGGCACGTCCTTCACACCGACACAGGCGACACCGTAGACCTGATCGAGCGCGGTGTGCATCTGGATGCGCGGGTTAGCCTTGAGCTTGTTCGCCCAGCGCAGCGTCAGGAAGCGCAGGCGCGCGGCGACGCGCTCGGTGCCAATCGCCTGGTGGAACGCGAGGGCCTCGTTGATGGCGGCCTTGGTCGCGGCGGGCGAAGTGCCAATCTCCTCGAACTTACGAATGTCATCCACGCTGCGCTCTGGAGCCGCCTGCAGCGGCCAGGTCTTGGCAATGCGGTCTTTTCGGACATACAGGAATCCAGTGCCGGTCGGCGCGAGCAGCCACTTGTGCAGGCTGGTGCCGTAGTAGTCCATCTCCAGATCGCGCAGCTTGAACGGAAAGTGCGCCACCGCGTGAGCGCCGTCGACAATGGTGATGATGCCGCGGGCCCGCGCCATGCGAGCGATGTTCTGCACCGGGAAAATTTGACCGGTCAGGTTGGTGATGTGGCAGAAGTGGAGCACCTTGGTGCGCGGCGTGATCGCACCTTCAAGCATCGCAAACAGGCTTTCGCCGGTCGTCGGCACCGGGAAGTTGACCTTCGTGATCTTGAGTTTCTCCCGCCGCGCGCGCTGGTCCCAGGTCGTCAGCATGCGGCCGTAGTCCTGCTCGGTGGTGAGCACTTCGTCGCCCGGCATCAGGTCGAGACCGTTCTGGGCAATCTGCAGCGATTCGCTGGAGTTGCGCGTGATCGCCATCTCTTCAGCATCGCACCCGAACTCGGCGGCCAGCCGGCGGCGTACCACCTCGATGTTCCGTTCGATCAGGCCGCGGTGATAGACCGGCGCCTGGTTCGAGTAATCCAGATAGCGCTTGTAGGCCTCGTGCACCACCGTGGGACTCGGGCAACTGTTGCCGTTGTTCAGGTTGATGAGCGATCGGTCCAGCGTGAACGCGTTCTGGATGTCGCGCCAGTAGCCTTCGTCGGCTGCCACGTCATCGGCCGTACGGGTGCCCAGCGCACGCGAGGCCTGCGCCACGAGCTCGATGCTATTCGAGCCAAAGGTAACGGCGGCGGCACCGGCGGCACCGGAAATGCGAAGGAATGAGCGACGGTCGGTCTTCATGGCGGCGATTATAGCGGCTAGGGCCGGTCGGGCGGGTAAGACAGGTGGGACGGGTGGGAACGGCCGCATGAGAGTAGAATTCCGCGCATGCGAACCATCTCGTTGGGCTTTCTGGTCACGGTGTTCCTGCTGACGATGCCAGGCTCCGCCCAGGACCGTATCGACTTCAGCATGTTCGAGAAGATCCGCGCTGAAGGCATGGACCGGTCGAAGGTGCTCGAAACCTTCGACTACCTCACGACCGTCATTGGCCCGCGGCTCACGAACTCGCCGGCTCACCGGCGATCGGTGGCGTGGACGCAGGAGACCCTGAAGGCTTGGGGCATGAGCGAGGTACACGCCGAACCATTCCAATTCGGACGCGGGTGGACGCTCGACAAGGTTACGGTCGAGATGGTCGAGCCGCGCTACATGCCCATGATCGGCTATCCCAAGGGCTGGTCCCCTGCGACCAGCGGCCGGGTCGTCGCGGCGCCGGTGTGGCTGCCCGGGCTCGAAGGCGACGCCCTCAAGGCTCAGGCCGGCAAGTTGAAGGGCGCCATCCTGATGACCAGTCCAATCCAGCAGTACGCCATCCGCGCCGATCGTCCGGCGGCCAGCGGTGACTTGAAGCCGCCACAGCCCGCGCCGTCGCGTGCGCCGCAGCTGAATGCCGAACGCCTGGCGCTGCTGAAGACTGAAGGCGTCGCCGTCACCATTGAGCCGAACATCGGCGAGCACGGCACCGTGTTCGTCACCGGCCGCGACATGGGCGCCAACTCCGTGCCGTCGATCGTGCTCGCGTCCGAACACTACAACCTGATCGCGAAGCTGCTGGCGCAGAAGGTCCCGGTCAAACTGGCCGTCGAGATTCAATCCCGCTACCACGACGACGAGCCGCGCACGCACAACGTGATCGCCGAGATTCCTGGCACCGACGCCGCCCTCAAGGATGAGATCGTCATGGTCGGCGCGCACCTCGACTCGTGGCACACCGGCACCGGCGCGACCGACAACGCCGACGGCGTGGCCACGACGATGGAAGCCATGAGGATTCTCAAGGCCCTGGGCGTCCGTCCGCGCCGGACCATTCGCGCCGCGCTATGGGCCGGCGAAGAGCAAGGCTTGCTCGGCTCGAAGGCCTACGTCGCCGAACATCTCGCCGGCAATCAGAACAAGGCGGCGCGCGACAAGTTTTCGGTGTACTTCAACCTCGACAACGGCTTCCCGCCAATCAGCGGTTTCTACATGGAAGGTAATGAACCGGCGCGCACGATCATGGCGGAGTGGCTGAAGCCGGTGTCCGGCCTCGGCGCCATCATGCCGGCGCCGGGCTCGATTGGCGCCACCGATCATCTGTCGTTTCTCGAGGTGGGTGTGCCGGGGTTCCAGGCGGTGCAGGAGTACGTGACTTACGACGTCCGCACGCACCACACCAACGTCGACTTCGCGGAGCGCATCGATCCGGCCGCGCTCAAACAGGCGTCCGTCGTGATGGCGTCGGTGTTGTACCAAGCCGCCATGCGCGAGGGCACATTTCCCAAGCCGGCACCGCCGAAGGACACCACCAAGAAATAGCTAGGGCGCGCCGACCGCGACAAAGCCGGCCCAATAAAACGGGTGGCGGTAGGCCGGAGTCTTCATCACGCGCCTGGCCGCGTCACGCAGCGCCTGTGGCGCGGTGCGGCGCGAACCACCCGCCGCCACCGGTGCAGCCAGCAGGCGTTCATGGAACGCGATCATCAACTGGGTCGTGCTGGCTGAATCCACTTCCCACAGGCTGACGACGGCGGTGGAGGCGCCGGCGGCAAACAACGACCACGACAGCCCAACCACGCCTTCGCCTTCGCCCACCGCGCCGCGCGCGGTCTCGCACGCCGACAAGACGACGAGGTCGGCGTTGATGCCCAGGTCCATCACCTCCCAGGCTTCGAGGCGGCCGTCCGAGGCGCTGTCGTTCGGTGCCCCCGGCGCCAGTATCAGGCGCGAGTACATCGGGCTGCGATCGTCGATCACGCCGTGGGTGGCCACGTGCAAGATGCTGGCATTCGGCAGGTGCGCGCGCAACGCGCGCTCGGTCGCCTCGCCAGACACCAGCACCGTGCTGTGCCCGGCACCGTACAGCTTGCCCAACTCGCGCACTTCTCTCGCCGCCTCGGGCAGCCGGCGCCGGCCACCGCGCAGGTCCGAGCCGGTGGCGGGACCGCCCTCCGCTGCCGGATCGCCAAGCGCGAGTAGTGACACCTTACGTTCCGGTCGCGAGGCCCGACGCTTCGTCAACGACGCCAGCGCCGATACCGAGTGTGCATACGACACTGCTCGCTCTTCGACGACGAAGTTGCCGCGCGGCGTCTGCAACGCCTGGAAGGGCACCATCCACAGCGCGCCGTCGGGCACGATGATCACGCTCGTCACGTCGGCGAGCGCGGCATCGAATCCGGTCGAGACGAACAGCTCGTCATAAAGACGCCGGGCAGACTTCGCAAAGCCCAGGTCGCGCGACCCCACCTGCTCGGCGAACGACTTCGCCTCGCGCGCCAGGTCGAGGCCCTTCATCGCGATCGGTTTCGCGAGGACCTCGGGGCCGTTCGACCCGGCGGTGACCAGGTAGGCCCACGGGCGATTCGCCTCGAGGACAAACGAGACAATGGCGGTCCCGGGAGTGAGGAGCTTCGCCAGGTCATCGCGCGACACGACCGGGGCATCGCCGCGCGCGATGCGGAGGTCGGGCGCGGCGTCGTAAAGGGCCGTGAGAAACGCATCACGTTCGAGACGAGCCGTGTCAAGACGGCCGTCGAGTGCCGCGAGTCGAGCGGGATCAGGCTTGCTGCCGTTGGCTTCGACGTCGATTTCCAGTGACAGCGACACGAGGGCCTGCGACAACTGGCGTTCGCGCTGACGCTGGGCCTCCGACAGCGAGCGCGTCGCGCGGCGGCCGCCAGCGAGAATGTCGAGCAGCGTCCGGGCCCGCGCCCGCTCGGTGGCGATGAAGGACTCGAAGGTGCGTCCGGCGGTCGCGTGCAGGCGCGCCAGGCCGTAGTACGGCCCGAGCCGTTGGCCGAGATACAACTGACGGGCGCGGTCGCCGCCAGCGGTCTGTTGCCGCATCGTCTCGATGGTCGTGATGCTCGCCTGGTACATCGCCGCCGCGTCGGCTTCTTTCCCCAGCGCCTCGCGGCTTTGCGCCGCCGCCATCTGCGCCGTCCACAATCGGCCGGGCAGGCGGTTGTCGGTGGCGATGGCGATGGCGCGCATCGCGTAGGACAACGCCTGCTCGTGGCGCCCGGCCATGTGCGACAGGCTGGACAGCTCGGTCAGGCTTTCGACGAGCGGGATGGGTTCGCCGGCGATCTCCCTGATGGCGAGACTTTGTTGCTGATAGGTTTCGGCTTCATCCAGTCGCCCGGCATTGCGGCTCAGGTTGCCAAACAAATACAGCAACGTGGCTTCGCGCGGCCGATCGCTGGTGGCAATGGCAATGGGCATGGCGAGCTGGTACTGCGCGCGGGCGCGTCCGTCCTGGCCCATCGACATGTAGGCGTGGCCGATGTTCGAGTAGGCGGAGGCCAGGCTGGGGCCGCCGCCCGAGCGCGCCAACAGTGCCTGGGCCTGTTCGTAGTGGTGGATCGCCTGTGGATAGTCGCCCTGCTCCTCGAACAGGTTGCCCAGGTTGTTGAGCGTGCGGGCAATGTCCTGGCTGCCGCTCTTGCCATCGTCGAACGGCTTCTTGAGCACGAGCGCGCGGGTCAGGTAGTCGTGCGCGAGCGCGATGTTGCCTTGGTCGGAGTAGACCAGGGCAATGTTGTTCAGCACGCGGCCGGCCACGTCGTTATGCTTGAGATCGTTGGCAATGTCGAGAGCGCGGCCGAAGCTTGCCAGCGCCGCGTCGTGATCCCCGAGACGGCGCTGGATGATGCCGAGATTGGCATTGGCGGTCCGGATGCTCGGAATGTCCTGCTCCTGCTCGGCCAGGGCCAGCGCTTCGACGCCGAACTCCTGCGCCTGGGCGTAGTCGCCGCGTTCGCCAAAGACGCGGGCCAGGTTGACGAGGGCCAGGGCCCGAACGGACGGGTTGGCCTGCTTGCCGCCGAGCCAGAGCACCGCGCGATAGGTGAGCTCGGCGTTCCGGAAATCACCGCGGCGCGCCTGCTCGGCGCCCTGCTCCAGGAGCGCCTTGCGGACCGGATCCTCGCGCAGTTCGGCGTAGCCGTCGAACAGAGAGGCCCGTTCCGAGTCCGAGGCCGCGATGAAGCGCGCGACCAGCATCACATCGACCGCCGGCTGCGCCGACGTCATGACGGTGGTTGCGAGAAGCACGCTTGCGAGCAGCAGCCGCCGGGGTCTCATCACGGGCATCAGGATAGCCTACGGCTTCATGAAGCCGATATCGCTGGTGGTGAACTTCTCGAGCGATGGGAAGGCCCAGGCCAGGTCGTCAGCGTCAGCGCCGAACCATTTCCCGAGCGTCGCGCCGAACTGCGCCGTGGAGATCTTTGGAATCCACACACCACGGTTACTCGCATCGTCCGGGCCGCCGAGCGCCAGCGTCGGGATGGCGCCGTAGATGCCACCCTTCACGGCGCCGCCAACCACTATCTGGTGGCTGCCCCACGCGTGATCACTGCCGGTGCCGGTTGACTGCATGGTGCGCCCGAACTCCGACTGGGTGAAGGCCGTGACGTTTGGCGCGAGCAGCGAATCTTCCATCGTCTTGTGGAATCGCTCAAGCGCCGGCGAGAGCTGCGACAGCAGGCTCCAGTGAGTCCAGGCCTGCGAGCTGTGCAGATCGAAGCCGCCCATCGAGCAGAAAAACACCTGCCGCCCCGGCCCCATGGCCGCGCGCAGACGGATGAGGCGCGCCACTTCCTTCAACTGATTGCCCATCGACGTGCCGGGGAACGACAGATCGTCTCCACCCCCGGCCGAGGCCGACAGCGTGTCGGCCAGCTGCAGGCCGTCGGCCATCGCCTTGTTCGCCGCCTTGCGGATGACGTTGCCGCCATCGAGGCCGAGCAACGCGTTGACGGCCTGCCGGCGGGATTGCGCCTGCGACTGCGGCCAGAAGGTCATGCCCGACAAGCTCAGATTGGACCCAGGGGTGATGACATTGCCGGCGACATTGGTGCCCTGCAGGAACAGTGACGGGCTTGATGTCGACACGGCCGCGAGGCTATCGGTCACGCCGCAACAATCCAGCAGGCGGCCGCCCCAGCCAGAGCCGTTCGGCGTCGAGGTGCCGGTCTGCGCCTGCACCGTCTGATCGGAATGCGAGAACAAGTTGGTCGGTGTCTTCTGTCCCTGCAGATACTCGGCACGAGTCAGCGGCTGATCGAGCTGCCCCATGTTCAACACGAACGCGACGTTGCCCGAGCCATAAAGCGCATTGATCTCGGGCAAGCCGTAGTGCAGGGCGTATGGGTTCTGCTGCGCATCGGCGATCGGCGTCAACAGCGACGCCGGGCCAAGCGCGACACCCGTCCGCAGGCTCTGATAGGCGGTGTAGCGCGCCGTGTCGACCGGCACGATCATGTTGTTGCCGTCGTTGCCGCCGAACAGGTAAACGCAGACCAGGGCCTTGTAGTCGGTCAAGGTGTCGGCATCGGCGGCTTCGGCTGCGAAGACGGTGCCTGGCCGGCCTAACGTGCCCAGACTGGTCAGTCCGAGCGCGGCCAGCTTGGCGCTGAGTTGGAGAAAGCCCCGGCGGTTTGGTGTGTGGGTATGTGCCATGTCTGTCAATCCTTTGGGGCTAGAAGCCGGTGTGCACCATGAACTCGCTCGAGATGGCGGCCAGGTAAAGGGCGCCGAAGGCGCGTTGTGCGGGATCGCTGATGGCCTGCGCACTCGAGACCAGCAAGGCGAACAACTCTGGCGACATGCTGCCTTGCAGCAGTCGCTGGTTGACGAGCTCGACCAGGGCTGGCGGGTTGGCAGCGGCCGCGACGAACGGCGCCAGGTCAACCTTGAAGGACGAGCCGAACTGCCCACCGAGCAAGCCGTAGGTGAAGTTCGCCCGATGTACGGCGAGCGCGGGTGGATAGACCATGAACTCGGGTCCGAACAGTGTCGGGTCACCCGGCAGCGGCGCCAACGGTGAGTAGAAGCTGAACACCGACGCCGGGTTCAGCGGGGCCTGACCAAGGTTGCCCAGCACATACATGAACTGATTCGGGTCACCGAACTGCGCGCCGAGCGCGCGTCCGAGTCCAATGACGTGCAGCACCGGGTCGAGCAACCGGCCGTCAGTCAACTCAGGCAGGTCCGCATCGGGATCGGTCAAGACCGCAGTCACCACGGCCTTCAGGTCGCCGCGCACTCCTTGGCCGTTGTCGACAAACTTGTCGGCCACGCGCGTGATGTAGGCCGAGGTGGGATTGCTGGTGACGAGCGAGCGGATGAGCCGTGTGGCGACGAACGGCGGCACATTCGGGTGGGCAAAGATGATGTCGAGGACAGTTTCCAGGTCGTCGGTCACCGACTGGTTCGCAGGAATGGTCGTGCCGAGAATGGTCTTCGCGCCACGATCGTGGTTGGCCGGCCGCGGCTCCATCAGGCCCTCGAAGTGAGCGGGGTTGTGTGAGCGGTACTGCGCACCGGGCACCGACGGGTAGGTCCACCCCGACAGCGCGCGCGCGACCTCGGTGACCGTCGTCTGGTTGTAGGCCGGGACCGGCTGACCGGCGGTGGTCATGAACGTACCGTCCTGCTTCAGCTTCCAGATGCCGATGCTGAACAACTGCAGCAGTTCACGAGGATAGTTCTCGTTCGGCGCGACAGTGGACATGCCGCCGGTGCTGTTCGCCAGGTCGAGGAATTTGCCCATGGCCGGGCTGAGCGTGACCTCGCGCAGCAGCGTGCGGTAGTTGCCGAACGCGTGATTCGAGAGCAAGCGCACCCACGGAATCAGCTCGTAGCCATTCACGTTCTTGTTCGCCGACACGACCAGCGTCTGGCTGAGCGCGAACATCACGCGCTGGCGCAGCTGGTCGGCACCGGTCGCCATATTGAGAAACAACTTCGCGCGCACGCCGTTGCTGTCGAGGCCATCGGCCATCTGCGACTGCGGCAGCTGAAACTGCTGCGTCAGCCAGTAGTCGACGCCATTGGCCTGCACGGCTGCCATCTCCGCCGGCGTCGGACCAAACGTCGCCTGGCGCAAGAGCCGCTGCGAGACCTGCGCACTCACCGGAGAGGGTGCCGGCAGGGGATCCGCGAAGACCGGCACGGGCGATGGCACGGGCGCGGGCTCACTCGTCGTCGGCGAGGCGCCTCCTCAAGGTGTTGCGGGCGATGCCGAACACCCAGGTCGCTATCATCGCCGGGTTCATGATGATGCGAAGCAGGCGGCGCTCCATGGTTTTTAGCATTTCGGCACTATCCGAACCGGGTTTTGCATCCGCATGGTAGGCATAAAGCCGCGGCAGATAGAACATACCCGCCATCCACGCCGTGAAAGAGATGATGTGCAGGGCTTTAAGCCAAAGATAGGGTTCAGACATAGGATTTACGCGGGGCTTTAAGTTAAAAAATAGGTCGCACAGATGCGAATTTGTAGTATTTATGGG
>ENA-ORBV01011579-ORBV01011579.1-microbial-mat-metagenome-genome-assembly--contig:-NODE-11579-length-13818-cov-5.725784_pt1 | contig 13818 bp, 6 predicted proteins | sample MGYA00237777_ERZ505514 | MGnify/ENA primary metagenome ERZ505514 (study PRJEB26160, sample SAMN06269048) | microbial mat metagenome | isolation source: Oligotrophic lake microbial mat | place...
GTCCATCTGTGAGACGACCACAGATGTGGAATGGTGATTTGAATAGGCCACGAGCCAAAGCAATAAACCAAATGATTGTGGGGATGACCGATGCACAGGTCAATAACAATCAACATCCATCACTAGGAAGTGGTGAGTCAACAACAGTGACAAAAGTCCCTTGATGAGGTGGAAGTGTTGATGGTGGAGTCCATGGAGTTTGGACAATGCTCTAGGTGAGAGCGCAATCTTTTTTGAAGGAGTGGAGCTGACGCAACCTTGCAAACAGTGGAGCAGTGAGGCTATCATCATGGCACCAATCTGCATCTAACATAGAGTGCGAAGATTTGAATCGCCAAGTGATCCATATCTCCGAAGGAGTGTGTTGGAAGTGCAGCTGGCACAGCTAGCATTCCACAAGGAGCAGGTGTGCACCTGTGAGTAGCTTGAAGTGTAGCTTGAGTCAACAACATGGACGACTCCAGAAAGATTCACAACAACAACAACAACATTAGCTAGCAGCACTGCAGTGCTTACAATTTCTAATAAACTGATCTGTTTCAACAAACAAACAGATCTCTTTAATCATCCAACACAAACAAACGAAGGTCACACACACACACATGTTGGTCCATCCATCTAGCTATCAAATCTCCTATGTCATCAGTGCTACAAAGAAAAGAAAGGAAAATGTATCAATCTAGTAGCTAGTGTGCATGCATCGGAATCACATGACTAAAACGATGCTGTTCTTGACCGCAACCTTGACAAGCTTCTTGGTCAATCTCGTGTCACTCTCGCTGCGCCTGACCGCATCCAAAATGCCACAGATGCAAACTTTTAATCGTTCCATTTGCTTGGTTTCCAATGCACATTCGTGTTCGGCTTCCAGGATGCGCTCGTGACATTTGGAAATGTTTGCCAGGCACTTGTCTGCCGTGTCGGTGCGTGTGGCACTGTGACGGTTCAAATTGACAAAGCATTGTTCGGCCATGGCAATGTCGACGGAGAGGCCCCCGTCGTTCTTGTTCTTCTTTTTGTTGGCCTTTTGGAGCGTCTTGTTGGCCGTTTTCAAGTCCTTGCATTCTTGTTGGAGAGTGGCATTCTCTTGGTCGCACTGATCTTTTTCCGACTTGAGTTGGTGCATCAAGGACATGGATACGTCCGCAGCTTCACAGAGTTCCATGTGCGGACGTTGCAGCTCCAAGTGAAAGCATTCCTTTTCCTCCTCCTTTTGATGCTCAGTGAGCAGTGCAATTGTGTCCGAGGAGCGCACAGCACCAGTGCGTTCATCGGTCTGTAGCTGAAAATCAGCGGCTTTTTCTACAGAGGCGTTCTTCTTGCAATCTACCAAGGAAGAAATAACAATCCTATCCGTGGAAAATCCTTTTTTTTGCAGGTTGGACCAAGTGGGAGAAATTCCCAATGATCAGCTGTGTCCCAACTTGGGCACATCACAGATGGGACTAGAGGCGGAACATCCCAATGACGGGTGCAGTGCAATGCATTTCAGGGGACCACTTGGATGAATCCAACAAGAAGTCTAAAATCAGAGGGACTTGGAACTTGATTCGCACTACATGTGACTGACATCAGTCAGTGGCATTTCGTCAGAGCCAGTGTGTCAAAAGCTGGTTCAGGAATAGCGCTGCTAAGAAACCACTACTAGCTAGCTAGCACTGGTGTGCTACAGCAGTCACATTTTGCATTTGTTTCCTAAACTAACTTACTCAACTGCACCGGAGCGATATGCGTGAGCTTCTTTTTTTCTTCGTTGTCGCAACAAGACAAGATCGACCATCCAACTCTCGATCCGGATCGAGCAGCAAGAATGGATCAGAATCGAACAACATGCACAGCAAACAACAATGCTATAAAATAATCACCTGGTAGTCTAATGTTATGGATAGATAGTGTGATAATAAAGACAAGTGGTTCTATGCTTGCATTTGGTTGTCTAGCTAATGTCATTGATTCTATACATGGGACGCGCTCGAAAGAATCAACGGGAGGCGCAACGGAGAAAGCGTGTAAAAAAGAGGAACAAGCTGGGGCTGGGCAACGATGACGATGATGCCTTGGTTCTGCCATATATTGGTCCTGTGGCTCTGGGTGAAGCAGTGATTGGTGGCAACAAAGAGAGTAAGAAACAGTCAACACAGGAAGACTCATCAGCAAATGAGCAGGGCGACGCTGACAAAACCAACACATGCCATTATTCGGATCACCAACAATCTACATGCAATGCCGCAGCATTATCTTTGGATAATAGGGATAGCAAAACAACATCAGCAATTATAGCTGCAAACGACAAAGGATCGTCTACCCCAACTACAAGTGCAACAATTGCTCTTAAACGGCCACTCGATCGAATTGAACGTATGCGATTGAAAAAACAAATGCAAAAGGCTCGACGGAAGGAAAAGAAGGCTGCCAGGGAGGGGACTACCTAACAATATCATCACCAGCGGTATCATCAGCGCCAAAGTAGAAACTGTGGATTGATGCAATAATCATAATGTTGTTCTCAGTAGGGTTCTAAAAGTGGTTGTCTTGGACGGCCGCACCGCCAAAAGTATAGCAGATAATGGAAGCGTGTCATGAGAACAATGCTTTATCCTGGGGGACAAGATATCCAAACAACCACAACAATAATTACAACAGTAGTGTCAGTAGAAAACAACAACAACAACAAGGTGCATCCATCCCAAACGATTGGCATGCACAAGAATAATGAATGTGCGGCTATAATTATACGATGGGGGAATAATGCAACGTGTGGGAGGAAGCAAAGGATATTGATCCAACGAGCACCACAAAATATAAACGTGCGGCTGTTTACGCTGGGTAATAGTAATAGTAATCCAAGGAGTGGTCCGTCTGATGAGGAAGGAAGGACCATGAGAATATAATGAACCACTACTTTATTAGTACTTTCCTCCCCTCGTCCGTGGCAATTGTTCCATTTAATAGGTTACAAAATGGACGAATAAAGTTGTTGGAAGCGAGACCTTATCAGCTTTGGCAAGTACTATAGTTGAAGGATTTCAAATAATCATAAAACGATAGCAGAACGATATCAAATTTGAAGACGGATAGTAGAAGGGAAAGCAATGCAATAATGGTATTAATATTGTTGCATTTACTCCAAAAGTATTTTTATCACCTATGATTACACACTGACTGGAATACATCATACACCCAGGCTGGAACGTTGCATCTACTAGCCGGTTAATACTGAGGAGTGCCATTGTACAAAATTTGTGGAATTTTATCCTGGATATGTAAGACTGATGTTGAAATAATCATTCTTCATCGCCAGCGCACCCACTGGCCCGTCACATCCAACACTCGCCCGACGACCTGGTGTTCATGTAGCACGTACACGCTTCGCTCTCTCTCGCGCGAAAAAGACCCAGATAAATATTCGTAAAAACTTCCGTTCTAATTAATTTTGTTGAGTTGCCCAAAGTGGGTCTCCAAGTGAGGAGGAGATGGAGCATCGGATGGAAACATTTTCATGGATTTGGGGGAAGTCAAAAGACAACTGGTTGTATGTTGTTGTTGTTTGCTTTTTCTTCTACGATGCACTTGGAAGCAAAAACCATTCTAGCGTTTCTAGCTACTAGTAGGTGCTGTACACCAAAGTTTTAGGCATTTCAACAATAAAATGAATGCAATACTGTAGTTATCCCATGTGTGATGCAAACTATTGCTTGGGTGTGGATGAAGTCATCCCTCGGCTCGAGCTGCTGCATCACGGGCCATTGTACGCATCTGAATATTTGGCATCAAAGCCAAACTTTGCATTGGTAAGTTTGTCTTAGGCGATCGAATCCCATTCGGGTCATCCTGATGTCTTCGAAACCAGCCTTCGATTGCATGACGTTCGTAAGTGAAGCCGTCAGCGGCCATGACAGGATCCGTAGTCATGAATTCAAAGCAGATCGGGCATTCCAACTCAAAATGCTGGTTACCTGCTGGTGGCTTGCCATCACTGAGACCGTTATCAACTGTTTCTACTCCCAAAAGCAAATCGGAATCGTTCACTGCCGATGCAACCGCGCGCTTAAACGCGGCCTTTTTGAACCCCTTCAGCCCGGCACCTTGCATTTCCATCATAAAATCTTCATCGCGGACTGCCTCGTTCAAATCGGAGAGGTTCGCAATGTCTTGTTCCCTTAGAAAATTGTAAAAGACCTCTGCCTTGCACTTCAGGCATGAAGCCTGATGTAAAACAAACAGAAAAAGCACGTCCATGGTGTCTACGTCAGATGAAGATCCGAATTTCGCGGGAGGACTAGTACCAAGAGCATCGGTCACTGTACTAGCTTCTTCTTCTGTTGCTGAAGCCATGATTGAAATCGATTCTGGCACAGAGACTGCCGCAGTGCTTGGAGTATCCGATCGATTACGTGGGCGATCATGCTTTTTATCAAGCGTTTTGTTGGAAGTTTTTTTTGTTCTTGTTGTATGTGTCTGCCCATTTTTGTGACCGATTCCTTTATTGTTGTCGATATTGTGTAGAAAGTCGCGAATGCACATCAAGGCGCGGTCAATGTCGACTTGCTTGCCCTCCAATTGTACTGCATAGCAACCTTGCTCGTTGCTAGTCTTCCTGTCGACATACATCCGGGCACCACTCTTTGCGGCCATCTCCTTGACGTTCGACCCTTTACGTCCAATGAAAGCAGGAACAACATCTGGCTGAATCCAGGCGACGGCTTTGATAAGCTGGGTTTGTTCAGATGGGATTTTCGTGCCCAAACTTGGTTCTTTCGCGACTTTCTGAACAGGTCTCTTCGCACTCGCAACGGGCCCATTTGTCGAAGCTGGCTTCTGCGACTGCGTAGCCAAAGGTTGATGCTGGGCGCGTTCCTTCCAGCTCCCGGCGGGTCCACTCACCGCCGTTGGCTTCTGTGTTGGTGGCGCAGTCTGGTGTTGCTCCCTGCCGATTGCAGCTGCTCTTGGAACATAGCTATTCCGAGCATGACCGCAGCAAGCGCATTCATCCAGTATGGCATCCTTGCCATCGTGAACCAATGTACAAATGGAACAACTCCATGAAGCAGAAGCAAGGGACGGCCCTCGATGAGCAACACCCGTTGCTTGCGGCGAGTCATCTTTCCATTCTTTGAAATTAGATGACAACAGTGCCATGTCGATTCCATTCACGCGAACAATATAGCGCTCTCCTTCCCCCAGTCCCATGTAGATGCCGGTCGCCCCATTTAAATCGGATCTTTTCACGAGATTGTACAACACAACTGTTGTCCGGAGCGGCATGATTTGCGCCCGGGTTTTCATTTCTTGTAGTTTTCGTTCCTGCAGTTCCAGTTCTGCTTGGTCCTTTAGTAGTCGCCGTGTTTCTTCCACCATCTTTGCCTCTATTTCACCGGATCGTTCCTTTAGGAATTGGCATTGCTTTGCAGAAAACAGATCAGATCGTTCCGAGGCTTTCATGAGAGTGGTCGAATCCAAAAGAAGTGAATTGGCTTTTTTGCCTTCCGTCAAGAGCTGGTAAAGTCGGTTTACCTCACCACCCGTATTGATGATGTCTTGTTCTTGGATGGTACCGATCCAATCGGTTAATGTGCCTTCTTCGACGAGACTCGCTACGCTGTGCTTGAAGGATTTTAAACTTAGCTTTTTCTGGTTGTGTTGCATCTGATCATCCAGCTCGGCCTTTCTCATACAGCAAGCGTCAATGCAACTAAAGAGCTCTTCCAGCTCTTTGTTTTTCTCGAGCGCTTCGTCTCTGCCATACCCAATTTCCTCGAAGGCTCGCCACATTTCATTGGCAATGAATCGACTTTTGGATATCAAATGATGAAGATTCCAATAATATTTCTCTAGCTCTTGCTGTTGTGATTGGATCGAGGTCGACGATGAACGAAATTCTTTGGACGCCGCAAGCAACCTACCACGGAGTTTTTTGGCGTGCAGCAAGAAACCTGGCAATTTAGCTCGAGCTTGCTTTGCATTGGGGTGTTCACAGTCAATTTCTCTTCTCGACGATTGCGGGGTCGGTACAATGCCCTCGCCATTCTCTAGCATGGCAACCCAGTACAATTGCCAGATTCCCCAGTCTGGAAGGGTCACTTGCGTTTGAATCCACCCACCTTTGTAGAGTTTTATAAATGACTCAGCCAGGCGATTGCCAGACAGCTTCAGCAACAAAATGTCGTCTCGTCCGCGTGTGGGGGATTCAACAAAAATGGAGACGGACTGACAACGCTGTTGAAACTCTGTGGCTTTTGGTATATGTTCTCGAAAAATTAGTATGGTTGACACGTGGCTGCGATGTTTGAATACAGGCCACCCGTTTACTTACCAGGACGGGGAGACTTCAATCCAATGGCAATATTTTTTCCGCTGTGCATATTGTGTCCCTGGATTAAATGAGGTGCTTTTGGTGGCTGTTGAAACATGGTCGTCTCGAGATAATAGTGGTCTTGGGGGCGGACGGCAGTCGTTGACACATTCTGCGTTTCTTTCTCTTCCAGGGCCATTCTCATGAAGGAATTATGAAACTCTTGTATGTTCCAATCAATTTGGGCTTGTGTCATTGTACTACTAGCCCTTTCCATGAAATCTACCATTCCATCTATGTACTTAGCCCTTATTACAGGATTTTTGAGGAGGATGTACGTAAATCGAAGACCCTCAAATTCTTCCTCAAATGCAGATCCATGTCGGTCCGGGTGGCATTTCATGCTGACAAGACGGAATTGTCGAGATATTTGCTTGTCCGTAGCATCGTTCACTTCAGCCTCTCGTTCGCGCAGTAGTTTGAGGGTGCTTTCCCGGTACCGAGCATCCTCTGCCGACCTATTGGCAATAGGGGGCTTTGCTATTTCACTTTTCAACAGGGAACGACAAGTATATTCTTCCAGAAGGGCCTTCAAGAGACTCTCAGGAACAGGAACGTCCTCATGCGAGAAGTCCCTAAAGATGGGAAGGTCTCGAATGACATCGACTATATAGTACGGGAAGACAGAAAAATCAAGTTGAGAAGAAAAACCAATGCGTCATATAAGAACACACAAACAGTAACAAAGCTTACTTGTCCCTTTTTGCACAATAGAAGGATCCATTTTCTGTTTGGCCACTGATCAGTCAGTGTTATTCAGTCAAGGTTGTTAGAAAGCTAATCTAATTTGTTCCAGATTATGCTTGCATAGTATGTTTTGGAAGCTAGCTGTTGACGTCTACGAAATCTCTGCAGAGGACGAGCCAATGCTTGTTGTGCTATACTCGAGACTACTGTAATTCTACAGTAAATAGTACCCGGTTCTGCTCATCAGCTGTGCCGACGATAATTTTCGGTTGTGCTTGAACGAAGCCGCACATGAAAAGGGTGACATACTCGTTCAAGTATTTTTAGAACGAAGAAAAAAAGGGCAACTTGATCCCAAAATGCAACTAAGGTGGCACATGACCAAAGCAGCAGGGGACCAAGAGCACAAGTGCTTGCTGAAAGCGGCCATGGACGCACATGGGAAGGAAATGACAAAGACATTCACATTTTTTTAAGACACATTATGAGAGCATCACTCCTGAGGATGCAGAGGAGGATCTCACTGCAAAAAGAGACAAACATTTTTTGCATGTGTCAGAAAGTGGCACATGCAGCCAGGGAGAATGCTAACTCATAAGAGGGTTAGGATCCCAATGAAGAAACAAAATGATAGCTTGTTGGGGTCATATTCTTCTTGTTTTGTTCAGCAAATGCAATTGATCAAAAACTTTGATAGTGCGTGTCAATCGCCCCCACTTCGTTTGAAATTTGTTCCATTCAGCGGTGGCTGTCAGGCCAGTCATTTGCGAAATGTCCCTGTTTAGCATTGTTGTTGCATATTGTCTTGCAACATGGAACCCCTTGTAAAACTGATTTGACATCACAAATTGTTTCATGTTGCTTCAAAATGTCGCACTTTTCTACCAGGTTTTGTCAACGTTTTGTTGCATCGCATTCAGCTAGCAAGCAACAAATGCACAATGACCAGTTTGTAAAGAAAATATTTGAGGCTTGCCTTGTTGAGCAACAACAACATTGAGTCTGCTGAAGGACACAATGTCATTTCAAAACTTAATGACAACTTGATGGTGCACAGTTCCTAGCACATGCAAAATTGAACGTCAGGCTCATGTCACCAGTGGCTGTGTCAATTGACTCTGACAACAATTTGCAGTTGTGGTGAAATTAGGGAGGGTTACGTCTGAGCATGGGGAAGTTGCACCTGGTCTAACCTGTTTATCTTCTAGCTAATCATGATGCTGGGCAACTGCCCTGGCCTTTGTTAAGTGCCCATGAAGTCCCTTGTGTGAAAGCATGCCTAATCAACCTGAAACATCACTGAATTGGTGAAATCATACCCAATTTAATCACTGTTTTTCTTCTCACTGTGTCTCAGGAACAACATGATAAAGAAACAATGTGTGTTCCAATAGTGCCTTTCTTATTCCCGTGGAAACTAGACAAATGTCAAGCCAAAACAGAGAGCCGTTTCTTCAGCTAAACACACGGTGTACAGTGATGAAAAAAGATGCATTTTTTATTAGCTACATGTCGCAATCTAAGGGAAACAGCTTGAAAAGTTTCTCCTGGATTTTCTCGTTTCTGTTGAATTTGATGAAGCACACCAGCATAGTCCTTCGCCCCATACCGAGCAAAGATTTCCGCTATAGGATTCATTTTCCTATGCGGCTTCAATCCCAAATCCCTCATAAGTGTGTCATTGTAATGAAAAATACGAGTCGCCACGGAGCAATTTGTTGTAGGTTCAGCCTCAATGTGTTCGGCCTTCCATGCCTTGATTCGTGCCATGCAGCTCCGTTGCTCAGTAGCAGGCGGAAGTGTCATTTCGCCACGTAGAACACAACTGATCCAGATGGCACCCAGATAGACGTGGGGGCAGTGGAGAAAGCCATGATTAAATCCTGCAAAAGCCATATTTGGGATATCGGGATGAATCAAATGCCGATACAGTTGTGGACCGAATGAATCAGTCTCCAGGAACTGGCGGTATTTATGGGGAAGATATGAAAACTGTGGCGCGGTTACTCCATTCCCAATACACACAAAGACAACATCTACTGCTACCTTGGTCCCGTCGCTCAGGACTAAACCTTCTTCGTCGCATCTCTCTACTGTTCCTCTGATGGGAATCAAACTACCATCTGCCACCAACTGGAAGAAACTCGTGGGGCACAAAGCTGCTGCACTCCTATGGTCACGAAGCAAAGGATGAGATGGACGAAGTTGCTGGAAGCGCTTCTGAATGATTGTTTGTTTAAACCAGGCATGGCTGAAATAGAGCCCCCATATTAGGGTCTGGATTCCACTCCAAAGATAGATAAAGATCCATATAAAATGGGAGTACAAAAAGTGTTGAGCGCGACCGGGGTGCCCCCACGCTGGAATTGTTTCCCCGTTTATTCGATTGAAGAGTAACCATGTATTGTCAATTGAAAAAATAGTCTCTGGTATCAACCATCGTGCCGTTCGGAAAATGTGGTACGTTTCAGCTGCTCCATTCTGGCAAGAGAGCTCGCAACAGTCTACAGCTGTTTTACCAAAGCCAATCACAGCCACTCGTTTGCCGTCTAACTTTGCAAAATTCATGTTGGTATCATGACGAGTCATGATCGTCCCACCTTTCGATATAAATTCATCCGTTCCCTCCCATTGTTGCTGGATGGTGCCATTGGATGCCTTGTGTCCGCGTTTCGTACTATCATTATATAGTCCTTGTGCAACGATGCAGAAATCGAAGTCTTCTTGATCTTTCACTCCATGCTTTTCCGAGACAAGGGTCCATCCATTACCATTATGGACTTCTTTCAACTGGACCACCCGCGTTTCGAGTCGCACATTCAGATCAAATGTCTGCGAACAGTAGTCGATATAGTCACAGATCTGTTCTCTGGTTGGATGTTCGTCGGCGATGGTCGCAGTCGGCCAATCCAGATCTGGATGATGATATTGCCAACCCATATTTTGCAGTCGAGCGCCAGGGTAACTATCGTAAGCCCAAACACCGCCAAGTCTTTCCATCGCCTCAAACACAGTGCAGTCATGTCCATCGGACTGAAGTGTCGCCGCCGTGATGATTCCAGATATGCCACCACCAATAATGGCAACCTTCTTTCTCGTTTTTCGCTCTCCCATTATATCGTAATGAAATCGTTGTGCTCTTAGTTATTACTTCTAATCCGGAGGCCCCCTTCGTCTGCCACTGTCTTGTTCAGAGTAGGATAACATAAGCTACTGTACGAGTAGATCAAAAGCAAGCAATGAAACCACGTACACATGCGAGTTAATATTTTCATTGCGCTTCTATCTTCTTTTTTTGCATCGTTCCGCCAACATTAGCAGAAAATTGTTTGACGGAACATTGTGCGTCTCGCAAGCTACAACACGCTGTATCGAGCGATAACGAAATTGATGATAATTATCTTCTTATCGTACTGCCGCTGGCTGGCATTCTGCTCCCGAAAACCCCACCAGAATTAATAAGATTAGGAAGAAACAAACAAACAAGAAAACAAACTCAACATGACTACAGCATCGGCAGAAGAGGCTCTTTCTCATTTGAGGAAACTAAAGCCACTGGGAGGCTGGAGTGTCGAGTCCAAGACTAGTGGAGCGCATCGCTTGCTGCGAAGGAAGATTCCAATTACCGACAGTTTTTTCTTGGACATTCATCACGACCCAAAATCTGGCTGCATTGTTGGAATTTTATCCAAGTCAAAAAATGGCAAAGCCCAAGGACTGGTGATTGTCAACTCCGATGGAAGCCCGGCACCCACGAGCAAGACCGAAATGATCACCGTGTCTTCGTACGACACCATAAAAAAGACGAGTACACCTGCCACCAGCCGTACCGCCCCGCCAACTTCTTCCACTACGAATAACAACAGCAATGCGACAACTCCCGTGTTGTCACCCGAAGAAAACAAGCAGCTACTACAATATGCCATGTACGCATTCGGAGTGGCCCTCTTCATGAAGCTATTGACACAGGTACAGTACAGTGGCTGAAGCAGTTTCGCGTTGATATGGTGTAAAAGTCGTGATCGGAATCATAAAGCATTGTGTTAGGTGCTTATGAACGCTCATCCACCGTTTTATGTTTTTTTTTCATAATGTTCCAGGCCATCAATACTGTGGCATTACTGCTGATTCCTGTTTTGTACTTTTATGCCCTCCAAACAATTCCTTCCGAACGCGACTTTGACGGTACGAATTGGATCGAAAGCTTTTTTATTTTATTTGACGTATTTATACGTGTGCATTGGGTCAACATCGAGACTTACTGCTGAAATCTTCCTTTTTCTCTTTAGCCAAAAAAGAGCTCAAGAGGGTGCTACGAGGCGAGCATTTGCCAGAAAATCACGTTGACAAACCGAAAGGGTTTTTCGATCAAGCTTTGTCCCGGATACATGCCACCGTGACGACCGAATTGGCAACGGGACTCGGCTATGAAGTATCCATGATGGTGGGTAAAATTTATTGTGTTTAGCAGTAATGACGCTTTTCTTCTTGACAAGATGCTGACAATGCATTCGTATCATGGTTCCTCGCTATATATTACAGAGTATTGGAGGGGCTGCTTGGTTTACAGGCGTGAAGGTGCCCGCTTCTTCAATGGAATTCTTTTGGCTTGGGGCCTTTGGAAAATGGACCTATCTTTATGCCAGAAAAATCGAATGAGAGATCGCTGCAACCTTTTGGTCGCTCTAGTCGACCGTGGCCAGCTGAGTGTCTTCGCCCGTTGTCTGCAGTAAGATGGATTCGTTATAGTCCGCATGCGAGGGTACAGGGTAGCGGCTGTCAGACTGCGACTGCGCAAGGATGCTGTACTCGCAGCTACCAGTGGTGCCTGCATGTGGAGTTTGCTGGTGGAGATCAGCATACCCCAAGTGGCCGTTTCGCTCACACACTGCGTGTAACGGAAAATTCAAGGCAGTGGAGCGTTTGAGATCTCCGCTAGAAATGTACACGTTAAACACTATAGAACAAAAACAAACATAGAATTGAAGTATGTGTTTTCTAGCAGTAAGCAACAGAATAAAACTGGAATTTCCACTGAGATAACTAAATACTGATGCGTCGTAGTGACTATGATTGCAAATGTTGGTATCTAGAAGTCCCCACAGAAGAATTCTATCCAGTTTTGTTTTTCAATACAACGTGCAGCGGAAAGGAGCAGGCCCCCAACCCCAAAAACATATTTTTATCAATACAAAGTATAACTAGCGGAATAATATCAACCCAACTAGTAAAAAACTAGTAGCTGTTCAAATGTGCAAACGCCTTATTTCCCTAACATAGTAGCTAGTAGCTAGCTAGCTAGTAGAGTCGGTTACTCGATCGGGCAGTAGAAGAGAGATGCCGTAGTCTCTTCGTACGTCGTTCATGGGTAGTCAGTCTACTATTACTAGCTACTAGCTAGCTAGTAGCTAGCTAGCTAAATAGCTAGTAGTAGCTAGTTTTAGAGTGTTGCACAACAGGCCAAGAAAGGCACATAAGGATCAACTGTGGTTCCAGGGGCATTTTACATAACCGGGTGGAAGTTTGACATACCAATCTAACAACCATAATACCTCGTCCTCTTCTAGTAGCTAGAGTAGCACCTACCTACCTCCATCCAAGAAACCTTCTCCTACTACTACAAGTAGCTAGCTAGCTAGTACGTCTAGCGGAGTAACGCGTCCTCCATTCCTACCCCCAACCAAGAATCCTGCCACTGCGTCTAGATAGGGGTTGGTATGGCGTTTTGAATGAATCATACGTAGTTACAAATGTGGCTGGGATCACGCCGCGTTGCTATGAATTGAAAACAACTGAAGGTGATCTTGTCGCGCTCGGGGATCAGCTGTAGATCTGCCCTAGCTATTCGAAGGTCCTTAGAATGCACCTAACAAGTAGCCAAACAACTCGCTGGTTCGCCGCTGGTCGGTCGGTTGCCTGGCTCCCTTCCCGCGACCTTTTTCGAATTCGTGCTAGCTCAATCAATCTTGCATCCATTACACTAGGATGCATGCACCTTTGTCGCCGACACTGCGGCCAGGCTTCGGTCTTCCACTCCTTATCCTTGCTAGCAGCCATGCCTCACCCCTAAGCTACAAGTAGCTAGCTACTAGTTTATCAATCGGTCGCCCTCATCGCTGTCATTGATTCATTCAGTTCAGTTGGCTTCACTAGATCCCGCGCACTGAGTGACTATGGTTCCGTCTTCCGTCTTCGACCGGTCCCCATCCCCCCGCCAGTGCTGTGCCGATCGAATAAGCCGTTTCTGACACCCGGTGCGTAGGATAGGAGATCTTGTGCAAACATGGGGAACGAGGGCGCTTCAAGGATGAAGAGCAACATCAGCGACATTTGCCACGTCGTTGCGTCGGTTGCTGCCAGTGGCTTTGGCTGGAAGTGGGCAGCAGCTACGGAAAAACAAACTTGGTTGGTTTCCTCTTTGCGTCTTGCAGGTTAGGACGAAGTTGCAAGTACTGTAGCTAGCCAGCCGATACCTGCCATGGATGTAAAAAGATCGCCGTAGAGGTGAGATGCCATCCTGAATGGTTCGCCATTGTTCATTTTTTATTAGAGAGAACACGGATTTTCAAGCTCGAATCCAGTAAGATTCATCGATCAAGACCGTACTCCGAAGTAGCATGCACAACCTAGTTTACACCTGGAAGGCGCTGGTTAGGTGCCAGAGGAAGTGAGGATCTACCGGCATCGATCTGGTTCCGTCTTATCTTGATACTGTCTTGCTACCTGGTAGCTACTAGCTAGCTAGTATCTAGCAGCTGCTGGGACAGCTGGGTAGCTGT
>ENA-ORBV01011580-ORBV01011580.1-microbial-mat-metagenome-genome-assembly--contig:-NODE-11580-length-13818-cov-4.507314_pt1 | contig 13818 bp, 14 predicted proteins | sample MGYA00237777_ERZ505514 | MGnify/ENA primary metagenome ERZ505514 (study PRJEB26160, sample SAMN06269048) | microbial mat metagenome | isolation source: Oligotrophic lake microbial mat | place...
ATGTAGCTGGGGTCTTCCTTGCGCTTGTGCGCCCGGCGAGCCTCCTGCGGTTCCACCCCCGCATAGACGGGCACAACCGGCTGCTCGTCTGTGAAGAGAATCCAGTCTCGATCCTTTTTGGGCAGGTCCCGCCATGGGCGATCGACGTCGTAACCCAGGGTCACCAGAATGTCGCGCTGGTTCTGCCCCTGCCAGGCGGTCGGCCATGCGGCCACCGCGCGTTCGCGGATCGTGAGGGTGTCATCAGGCACCAGCAGGCGCTCGGTCACCTCGTACACTCGGCCAAGCCCGTGACACCGGGGGCACGCGCCTTCGGGGGTGTTGACCGAGAAGGACTCCGCATACAGCAGCTCCTGATTGGGAGGATAGTCACCCGCGCGTGAATAGAGCATGCGCAGGAGGTTGGACAGGGTCGTGACGCTGCCCACCGACGACCGTGTGCTCGGGGAACCGCGCTGCTGCTGAAGCGCGACGGCGGGAGGCAGGCCCTCGATCGAGTCCACGTCGGGCACCGCCATCTGATGGAAGAGCCGGCGGGCGTAGGGAGAGACCGATTCGAGATATCTGCGCTGCGCCTCCGCATACAGCGTGCCGAAGGCCAGAGAGGATTTTCCAGACCCCGACACGCCGGTAAACACCACCAGCGCATCGCGCGGAATGTCCACCTCCACATTTTTCAGGTTGTGTTCGCGCGCACCGCGCACATGGACATACCCGTCACCCTGTCCTGCGCCCGTCCGTTTCACGGAATTAGTCGCTGCAAGAAGACGGCCAGCGACGAATGGCGCCGCGCGTCGGGGAAAGTGAACGACTAGTTCACACCCTCGTTGTTCCCCGGAGTTTGATTCTGGTTCTGATTCTGATTGGCCATGTTCGGCTCCTTGACTTGGCGAGTGGATCCTCGCGTCAGTCAGGGTTGCAAGACATTTGCCAGGCGAGCAATGTCATCAGAATGGCGAGGGGTCGCCTCCGTTGGTCGCGACGTCGGGACGACGCCGGCGCTTGGCCGCCGTGCGTGACGGCGTCGCGGGCGGCGGCTTCGGCGTTCACGCCGCCATCTCGGCGCACAGCATTCCATAAAATGGCACACCCGCTCCAGATCTGTTCCTTCCAACGAACCCGCGAGACCATTCCGCCCGGCACCACCCTTGCTACGTCTACTCGTGTATCGCCCATGACCGACCCCATTCCGTTCCCGGCAGTCAGCGCGCATGCCATCCTGGCATCCATCGTTGAGTCGTCCGACGACGCCATCGTCAGCAAGGATCTGAACGGCATTGTCACCAGCTGGAATCGGGGGGCAGAGCTGCTGTTCGGCTACTCGGCGGAGGAGATGATTGGCCAACCGATCCTGCGTCTGATACCCGAAGGGCGCGTCAGTGAGGAGACCGACATCCTGGACCGCGTGCGCCGCGTGGAGAAGGTGGACCACTTCGAGACCGTCCGCCGGCGCAAGGACGGCTCACTGGTGGGCGTCTCGGTGACGGTCTCCCCCGTGCGTGACGCGTCGGGCGTGGTGGTCGGCGCGTCAAAAATCGCGCGCGACATCACACCCAGCAAGCTGGCCGAGGAGTTGAGTCGCGAATCAGACCGGCGCAAGACCGAGTTTCTGGCCATGTTGGGGCACGAACTGCGCAATCCCCTGGCGGCGATTCGCAGCTCTCTGACGGTCATCCGCCAAGAGCGTGGTTCCAATGGGCTCTCAACCTCGGCCGGGCACGTGCTCGACCGCCAGGTCGCCCAACTGGGGCGCCTGGTCGACGACCTGCTCGACGCCGACCGAATCAGCCGTGGACGGTTGACCCTCCAGACCGAGTCCATCCTCTTGTCGGACGTGCTGGCCGACGCGGTCAATCTCGTCCGGCCACGCATAAACCTTCGACAACAGACCTTGACGGCGGCGGCACCGCCGCATCCGATCGTCCTGGCGGCGGATGCGACGCGTCTGGCCCAGGTCCTGGGCAACCTGCTCGACAATGCGTCGAAGTTCACGGATCCGGGTGGGCGCATCGAGTTGCACGCCGAGCGTGCGCACACACCCGACGGTACCCCCACCGTCGTGCTGCGCGTGCGCGACACCGGCATTGGCCTGGAGTCGGATCACGTCTCTTCGATTTTTGATCTGTTCACGCAGGTCGATACGTCACTGGAGCGATCGGTCAGTGGCCTGGGTATCGGACTGACGCTCGTCAAACGACTGGTCGAGCTGCACGGTGGCACCGTCAGCGCGCACAGCGCCGGGCTCGGACACGGCAGCGAGTTCGTCGTCACGCTTCCGGTACTTCCCGAGGCGGCGGTCCCGATCGCTGAGGGCGGGCCGACGACGCCGACCGTCGCGAAGTCTCGGCGCATCCTCGTTGTGGATGACAACCAGGACGCCGCCGACATGTTGACGACCGTGCTTCGGCTCGGTGGCCATGATGTGCACGCCGTTCACGACGGTCTTGCCGCAGTGGACGCCGCCACGACCTTCCGCCCTGAGGTGATCCTGCTCGACATCGGGCTCCCGAAACTCAACGGCTACGAGGTGGCGAAGCAGATCCGCGCGCAACAGGGTGATCGCCGGATCGCCATTGTGGCGTTGACCGGCTGGGGGCAGGATGCCGACCGTCGTCGCGCCGTAGACTCAGGGTTTGATACCCATTGGGTCAAACCCGTTGACGAAGCGACACTCGAGCGTTTTCTCGAAGACCTCTACTCGCCGCCGCCTCCGCCCCCGCCATCACCACCACATCCTGCGCCGCCGTCGCTGGCCCCGTCGCTCGCAGTGCCGCAGTCCGCGTCAGCCGACGACGCGTCGCCGAATATCAGTGGCGTGTAACCACCGTCGGTGCCCGGTTGTGCCGTAGCGGGTTGTGCGTGACGCACACGCGGGCGGTTTGCGTAAATGGCAAGTGTGGAGGTAGTGCCATGTGTAGCCTCCTGCACAGACGCTACCGCGCTCGTAAGTCGGCAGTGTTTCTGGATCCAGCGCTGACCTTCGCGCCGCAGATCGGCTACGCTCGTAGCGCCAATGAACGAGATTCCATTCGACTGGTCGAGCCCATGGATGCTGGTTGCGGCAGGGCTCCTGCTGGTCGTGCTGCTGCTCCTGTGGGTCATTCTGAGCAAGGGCCGGAAGATTGCCGGCGACCACGTGTACCGCGCGAGCCGACTGAGTTCCGGAAACCGGCTGTTCCCCTCCCAGGTCGCGATCACCGAGTCAAGCGTCACCCACTACACGCCGCAGTGGATCGGCAAACTCGAGAAGTCCATTCACATCTCCCACGTGGCGTCGATCAAGATCGACACCAACATTCTTTTTTCGGATGTGTTCATTGAAACCACCGGCGGTCACAACCCGATCGTCTGCCACGGTCACAGCAAAGGCGACGCGATCGAGATGAAGCAGCTGATCGAAGACATCCAGTCGCAGTTCTACCGGACAGACCAACGGCGGTGACCGCGCGACGCAGCCACCGCCGTCACTCGTGCCGAACTATTTCGCAGGCGTGATGGCCGTCGCGAGAATCGTCATCTTGCCGTCTTTATCCTTGGTCACCTCACCGGTCACCACGACCTGTTTGGTCATGAACTCGATGAGCTTGGCATTTTTGTTTTCGGTAAGCGGCCCGGTGATGGTGAACATCCCGTCCTTCGAAAACACCGCGACCGGCTCCCCGCGCTTCGCGCAGCTCTCGGCACAGGCCTTGTGACCGGCGCCCGACTTCTTGTCGGCGCCGCACGCGACGTCAATCAGCTCGCCGGTGACCTTGACGGGGTCGGCCTGCACGGCCGGCATCCAGATTCCCAACGCGAACACGACCGCAACGACTCCAAATCCGAGTTTTTTCATATAAGGGTCCTCTCCGCCCATAGTCTAGTCGCCTTCCGGCCGATGAAACCATTAGGGTCTCACCGGCGTCATTAAGGAGACACCCATGACTAAAATGAGCACAATCCTGGGCCTGTGGGCCATTCTCTGCTTCGCGTCACCCACATCCGCCAATATATTGACTGTCAGGGACTCATGGCCCTCCAGTGCAATTGGCTCAGTAAATCCAGACGTTTTTGAGATGGCCCTCGCCGCGGCCTCCTGCGCCCAACGCGCGGGCGCGGTCGACCAGCCGGCGACCCTCACGGTCATCGACTACTCGCTCCCCTCCACCGCCAAGCGGATGTGGGTCTACGACCTCCGCAGCCAGACCCTGCTCTATGAGGAACTGGTCAGCCACGGTCAGGGCAGCGGCGAAAACATGGCCAACCGGTTCTCGAACGTGCCCAATTCGTATCAGACCAGCCTCGGCCTGTTTGTGACCGCCGAACCTTACATGGGCAAAAACGGCTACTCCTTGAGGCTGGACGGCCTGGAGGCTGGCGTGAACGACCGCGCCCGCGAACGCGCCATCGTGGTCCACGGCGCCCCCTACGTCAGCTCGCAGTTTGCCTCCACAAACGGACGGCTCGGTCGAAGCCAGGGCTGCCCGGCCGTTCGCAACGACATCGCGCGCGACCTGATCGACACGGTCAAGGGAGGCGGGCTGGTCTTTGCCTATGCGAAAGATCCCGCCTGGCTGCGTTCGTCTGCCTACCTGGGTCAATGTGCCGCGGCACAAATGACCGCCCTGCCGCGAACCACCAGGTAGTTCCTGCCAGATCGACCCTCAGCGTGGCTTGCGAGCCGCCCATCGCTTGCCCGACGTGGCACGGGTCATGGCGCGCGCATCCATCTTGCCGCCGGGATGGGATTTGAGCGCCGCCGCATTTGCCTGCTCGCGTCGCTTGCGTGAGGGGGCTTCGACCAGATCCTGCGGAGCGGGCACCGACTCCTGCGACACGACCGGCTGGTGCGCCTTCACCCAGGCGACGTATTTGTCCACCCACGACTGGATGAACGTCCGGCTCTCCTGGTCCGCGACCGTACCGTCCTTGTCGAAGAAACCCGGTTTGGCGTGGATGAACATCTCCGGTTGACCAAGCGTGGGCGCATCGAGATACGCCAGGATGTTGCGCAGATGTTGCTGCGCCATCGACGAGCCTGGGGCGCCGACCGAGGCGCCGACCACGCCCGCCGGTTTGCCTTCCCACACACTCTTGCCATACGGCCGTGACGCATGGTCGATGGCGTTTTTGAGCACGCCGGGGATCGAACGGTTGTATTCCGGCGTCACAAACAGCAGTCCCTGCGCGACGGCGATTTTACCCTTCAAGCGGCGGACGGCGGCGGACGGTTTGGCTTCCTCGTCCTGGTTGTAGGGCGGCAGGTCATCGATGCGGAGTTGTTCAAACGTAAACTCCTCCGGCGCCATGGCCTGGATGGCCGATGCCAGCTGACGATTCAGAGAGTCCTTGCGCAGACTCCCCACCAACACAACGATTTGATAGTGGTTCACGGCACCATCGTGCCAAGACGAGGCCTCCTCCCGCTGTGCTCGATTGGACAGGCCCCCCGCGCCGGGCTAAGCTCTCGCGCTATGGCCAGTCTGCAGACCCGAGTCGTCAACATGCTGAAGTCGCCGGCCACCGAGTGGCCGGTCATCGCCGCGGAACCCACCGACGTCGGAAAGCTTTATCGCGAATACATCATGATCCTGTCGGCGATCCCGGCGATCGCGACGTTCATCGGCTACAGCCTCATCGGCGTGTCGATGCCGTTCACCGGCATGTATCGACGACCGATGGTCGACGGCATCAGCCTGATGATCGTGTCCTACGTAATGGGCCTTGTCGGCGTGTATGTGTGTGCGGTGGTGATTGAGTGGCTCGCGCCGAAATTTAATTCGTCCGGGTCGCGGGTGGACGCGCTCAAACTCGTGGCCTATGCGTCGACGCCCGTGTGGCTGGCCGGGGCGCTCAACGTGCTGCCGCTGCTCGCCGTGCTCTCCCTGCTTGCCGCGCTCTACGCGATCTACCTCTTCTACCTCGGACTGCCCGTGCTGATGAAGACACCGGCCGATCAGGTCGTGGTCTTCATGATCGTCGCGGCGATCGTCATCTTCATCGTCGGTCTCATCATGGGTGCCATCTCGACGGCGCTGACGGTGGGCAGTGCGGTATTGACGTAACGGAACGCTGGAAATTCACCACCTGCGGCGCATCGATTCGCCGCAGGTGGGCGCACTCGGCTGGCACAGCACCTGCAACGAATCTGTTGAGTCTGTATGCCAACAGTTGTCGCTTCCGTCACCGGCGTCTTCCTGGTTCTCCTCCTGGCCGTGCCCCAACGGCCGGCGGTCAGCGCCCCCTCCGGGTTGCTTGATACGCAGGTCCTGCTGACGTGGTACGGCAACCCTCGGAGCACCCGGATGGGTGCCCTCGGCGAACAGTCCGGTGCCGCCCGGGTGGCGCGGTTCCAGGCGCAGGCAGAAGGGTACCGCGCGGTCACCGACAAACCCGTGGTGTTGGCCTATCACCTCGTCGCGGTGGTGGCCCAATGCACCGCCGGAGCCGACGGGCTGTGGCGTCGGCGTGAAACACGCGACATCATCCAGGCGCTGCTCGATGAAGCCCGCGCCAACGGGTTCAAACTGATTCTCGACATTCAAGTGGGCCGATCGACCGTCGCCCCGGAGGTCGCCGCGCTGGAACCGTTCCTGAAGGAACCCGACGTGTATCTCGCCCTCGATCCCGAGTTCGCGATGGACGGCTGCGAAATTCCGGGCCGGGAGATCGGTCAACTCCGGGCCGCCGACATCAACGGCGCCATCGATACACTCGAGCGACTGATCACGACCCATGGTCTTCCGCCAAAGGTGCTGATCCTCCACCAGTTCCGGCTCGACATGTTGCCCGACAAGCCGAGGGTCCGCCAGAGCTCACTCGTGCAGACGGCATTGGTGATGGATGGATTCGGTTCGCAGTCGCTCAAACTGGCGAGTTACCGCGCCGTGATGCGACAGCCTCTGGCCTTTGCCGGGATCAAGCTCTTCTATCAACAGGACCGCACTCTCTTCACACCACAACAGGTGCTGGCCCTGACGCCGACGCCGGTGGTCATCGTGTATCAGTAGCCCGTCTTAGACAGGAGTCCCATGGTCAAGTTCACCCGCATCCTCTATCCCACCGACCTCAGTGTTGCCGCCGCGCCGGCGCTTGAGTACGCGGCCTCACTGGCCCGTTGGTATGGGGCCTCGCTGACGGTGATGCACGTGGTGCCGACGCTTGACGCCATCCAGATCCCGCCCGACGCACTCGGCGAAGCCACCCATGTCGTCTACCCGCCCACGCGCGATGCGATCACCGCTGACATGCGGCGCATCCTTGACCTCGACCGGTTTGAGGGACTCGACGTTCACGTCATGGTCGAGACTGGAGATCCCGATCGCGTCATCGTGGATCAGGCGCTCACCCAGGGCTCCAGCCTTGTGGTGATGGGCACCCACGGGCGGCGCGGATTTGATCGGTTGTTTCATGGCGCCGTGGCTGAACGCGTCTTGCGTCGGGCCCACTGTCCGGTCCTGATGATCCCTCCGCACGTCACGCCGGCACCGGAGGATCCCATCTTCACGCGCATCCTCTGCCCCGTCGATTTTTCACCGGCTTCCCAGCAGGCGTTTGGGTTTGCGCTCGATCTCGCCAGCCAGTCCAACGGTACCGTCACCGCGATGCACGCGCTTGAGTGGATGGCCGACGATGATCCGGCGCCGTATGGTCCGTTCAACGTGGCCGCCTATCGCGGCCATCTCGAGGCCGATGCGGAGGCGCGCCTCAGGACCCTCGCCGACTCGGAGCCACATCCCTGGTGCGAGGTGAGGCCGGTCGTGGTCACGGGCCGCAGCCACCGCGAGATTCTTGGGCAGGCCGCCGCAGTGAACGCCAACCTGATCGTGATGGGATCGCACGGCCGCGGCGGCATGGGCGGCGTGTTTTTCGGCTCCACGACGCAACACGTCGTCCGAGCCGCCGAGTGTCCCGTGCTCGTCGTCCGCGTGGTCTCGCCCGCGTAGAGCGAGGGGATGCGCCCCATGTTGAAACACACCAGCGACGACTATTACTTGATCCAGACCGGCTGGACCCAGGCGATGTCGCCGCCGCTGTCGATCACTTTGGCGCGGACGTAGCCTTCGGTGCCGGTGAAGGTGTAGGTCGCGGTGCTCTGCTGCACGTCGCTCAGGACACGGCCGCCTTTGCCGATGAACTGAATCCGGTGTTTGCGGCCACCCACGACGCGTGTCTCCACGGTGAGTGACGTGGCGGTCGCCTTCACATCGACCAATTCGACGCCGGTGGACGCGTAGAAGTCGCCGCGCTCCACCGCCTCGAGCAAGGTGCGCGCGTCCAGGCGCGGCGCACGCACGGAAATCCACCCCCGCCCAGGGCCGGCCACACTCCGATTACCCGGCTGCTTGAACGTGTGCGCATCGTCCACCGCGATGCCGTACAGCACGATGCCTTGCGACAGGATGGTGTCCCACGCTTCTTCGAGGCTCGGCACCCCGCCGCCGCCCATGTTGTGCACGAGCGGATGGCCGTTGTAGACCTCGAACAGCCGGTTGTTCTTTACCTGCCGGAGTTCGTCCACCGAGATGGACCAGCCGAAATTGGGGTGGTTGATGTGGGGAATCCCGTTGACCTTCCGGATCGCATCCACGTTTTGCTGGATCGTCTCGACAAGTGTTGCCGCATTCCGCGAAGGCTCCACCTGCTCGGACACATCGAGACCATTCACGTGCACGGACTTTGACTGGAACGACGACGTGACCTCTTCACCCTTGATGACGAGGAATTTCTCTCTCGCGCCGTAGAGACCGTTGAGGGTATCCACGCCGGTCAGGTAGTTGTGATCGGTGAGTACGAGGAAGTGATAACCGTGCTCCCGATACCAACGGACCACGTCGTCGGGCGTGCTGTCGCCATCGCTGTTCAGGGTGTGCGTGTGGGTGTTGCCCTTGTACCAGCGGAGCGTGCTGCCGGGGATGGCCTGTTCAAACGCCGGAGCACCCGAGCGTGCTGCAACGCGGTCCAGCATGGGCCACGCGAGCACCCCCGCCAGGCACCCCACCACCCAGACGCCGGTCATCCATGTCGTCAATCGCACTCGGCGCACAGTCCCTCCGGTCGAGAGATTATCCGACAGATGTGTCATTCGTGTGTGCCGCCCTTGCGCTTGGCGAAGTAGGCCGTCCGTAAGGCACTCACGAACCGCTCATCCACCAGGCCGGCCGGATTGCCCTGATAGACCATCCCGTTGTCTGCGCGGAATTTGTCGACGGCCGCGATGGCCTCATCGTCAAACAATCCGTATTCGCGAGCGGGAGCGTTGGCGGGAAAGGCGTCAAGCGCCGGACGCCAATACCCGAGCGCGTGGAGCATGCGCTTGAGTTCGATCACGTCTGCGCCGTCGATGCGCGAGAAGGATCGATAGCCGAGGCGCCGAGCCGTCGTGTAATAAATGCGCTTCAGTTCGGCGACAGGCTCGGCATGTTCGCCCACCTCGATGGCGAGCGCGATGTTGTCGCCTCCGCGGCCGGGCGTATTGGGATCGGCAATTTTGATCGCGGCTGACTGCAGCAGCCCCCAGCGGCGATCCCCGCCTTTGGCCTGACCGGCTTCCATCGCGAGGATCATGCGTTCGGCCAGCGGCATGCTGGTACCGGCGGTGGACTCAAAGCTGGTCGCCACGGCGTCGATCACTTCAGGTCCGACCATGATGTTCGCCTGGACCGTGTAGTTGACGCCCTGGCGACTGCCCGCCCAGGCACCGTTCTGCTTCCCGGTGTGCGCGGCGGTGCGGCCCTGCATGTCGATGAGTCCGACCTGTCGTGATTCACGCTGCTGGTCGGGCGCGAGCAACTGCGCAAGAGCGTCGGCCGGCGACGTGCCCTTCGCCATGAGGTCGAGACCTTCGCGTCCGTTCTCCACACGCGTGGACGCCTGCGTGCACACGGCCCCCACGCCGGCGCGCACGTGCGGCACGGCGCGTCCGACAAACGGCACACGCGTGGTCACTGCCGCGCCGGACTGCTGCGTGGCCGGATCGACGGCACACAGCGAAAAGGTCGAGTATTGCGGATTGCCGTTGGCGTCGACCGGGACGCCGTCGACGGCCAACTGTCTGTCCTGAGCCGAGAGGCCGATGACGGCCAGGACAACAACCACAGCCGCAGTGCGCAGTGTTCTCATGCGGGCATCATAGCCCCGTCGCGATGTCTTTTACGCCCGAAGAGTGACCGTCCGCAGGCTGCGATTCACGATCATGCCGACCTTGGCGTCGTACGTCACATAGCCGAGCTTGCGGAACTTGTTCATGAAGTAGTTGATGCGGGAACGGGTGGTGCCCACCATCTGCGCCAGGTGTTCCTGACTGATCCCGCGGACGACGGGTTCGGAAATACTCTCCGGGCCGAAGTGAGACAGCAGCAACAACGTCCGGGCCAGGCGTTTCTCGCTCGAGTTGAACAACTGGTCGGCCAGGTCCGCCTCGTAGCGGGTGATCCGGGTCAGCAGATGGTTGATGAACACCGCTGCCAGAGACGGGGTCTCCAGAAGCAGCCGCGCCATGGTGGACTTCTCCACACGAAGAAGGGTGCAGTCGCCGGTGGCCGTGGCCGTGGCCATCCGTGTGGGTTGGTGCACCAGGCATCCTTCGCCGAAGAACTCCCCAGGCTCCAGCGTGGCGACGATGGCCTCCTTGCCCCGGTGGGAGACAAGAGCCAGTCGAACCCTCCCGCGAAGCACAAAGAACAGTGAATCGGCATCCTGCCCCTGGGAGAAGATCACGTCCCGCGCTCCGTACTGCTGCGTCGTCCGGCCTTTCACGGGTCCGGGCAGCAGGGTCTCCCAGTCGAGTGGCTGGTCCGCCTTGTGAAAGGGCGCGAGCACGGCCTGACGCCGTGCCGCGACTGGCAGGCGCCTCTCGCGAACGGCTGTTGCGCTCACCATCTCTAGACCGTCCCCATCTGGACATCGAGTCCAGCCAACACCCTGCCCACGTTGGACATGTCCCCCACGAGACGCTGCAGCGGCGCAGGCACGTGTTTGATGAGGGTGGGCACGGCCACGATCTGGGCCTTGCGGGCGAGGTCGGCGTGTTGGTGAATGTCGATGACTTCCAGGCGATACCGCCCCGCGAGGTGCTGCTCACACACACGGGTGAGATTGGCGACAGCCAATGCCGATTTCGGCGTCGAGCTGTTGACGAACAGCCGCAAGACGTAGAGGGGAAGGTGCTTCATGATTTGTGTCTCTGTGGCTAGCCCAAAGGCTGGATCGCCAAACCCACCAGCACCCGATCGGTGTTCGACAGGTCCCCGATGACCTTGCGGACATCGTGCGGAAGTTTGATCTCGAGAGTCGGGACGGCGACGATCTGGTTGCCCCGTGCCAGATGGGGGTTCTCCAGCAGGTCGATCACCTCGATGTGGTACCGGTTCTTCAGGTGTTGTTCACACAGCAGCCTCAGATTGGCAATGGCGCGAGCGGATTTGGGGGTCTCGCCGGCGACAAAGAGGCGCAGCGCATAGACGTCGGCCTTCTGCTTCTTCTTCGGTTTGGGTGTGGCCATTCAACGCTTCCTCGGGGCCAGCGCGCGCCCAACCTTCTTGTACGCCGACGCGTCCGCCTCGCGGCTGCGCACCATCTGCCCCCGCCCCTCCGACAGCTCGGCATCGAGGAGTTTCGACTGGGAGATGCTCTGCTGAATCACTTCTTCTTCCACTTCAAACTCGGCCCTGAGCAACGTCATGCGGGCCTCGAACATTTCACGTTTGCGATCCAGTTCGCGTTTGCAGCCGTCGAGGTGCTGCCGGCGCGAGGTGCCTGCGGCCCTTTCGCGGGCCTCCTGCGACATACGCGCGGAGCCGGTGAGTACGCCGTCGGGACCCAAATACACGTCCAGCATCCGAAGGCCGTCGTCGGTGAGCACAAATTCCCGAATCTGGTTGGAGTGCTCCATGCCTCGTGACTTCAGCACGTACAACGCACGGTTGCGTTCGCCTCCGACCTCAATAGCCTTGAGCAGCAACCACGTGTCCATCAGCGACGAGACGTCCACCTCGCTGGCTTCAAGATCACTCCCGGCCGCCGTGAGACTCGAGAAGACCGCGGTAATCTCCTGGGTCTTCAGGAAGTCAATCAGTCGCGTGAGCATCGACCGCACTTCGTGCAGGGTGCTGGCCATGAGCAGGTTCGTGATCGGGTCTACCACGACGATGTTGGGATGAAAAATGGAGATCTGTTTGTGTGTGACCAGCAGGATTTCTTCGATCCCGCCGTAGGTGGGACGTGCGGCATGAAATTGCAGCAGTCCCCTGTGCACCCACGGCTCAAGGTCGATGCCGATCGACCGCATGTTGCGGATCACCTGCTTGGGCGACTCCTCAAACGTGAAGTACAGACACTTTTCGCCCCGCCGGCAGGCCGCATCCACGACGTGTGCGGCCACACTGGTCTTGCCGGTCCCGGCGGTGCCCGACAACATGATGCTGCTGCCCCGAAAAAACCCCTTGCCGCCCATCATGCCGTCCAGGCGGTCGATGCCGGTCGAGATACGTCCGGCCGGCGCGGGATGGTCGAGGCCGAGTGAGGAGATCGGCAGCACGGAAATGCCGTGTTCATCGATCAGGAACGGATATTCGTTTGTGCCGTGTGTGGATCCCCGGTACTTGACGATGCGCAGGCGTCTGGTCGAAATCTCCTCGCGCACGCGATTGTCGAGGACGATGACGCAGTCCGAGACGAACTCCTCGATGCCATTGCGTGTCAGCTTCTCCGGACGATCGCGCTCGGCCGTGATGACGGTCGTCAGGCCGCGGCTTTTGAGCCAGCCAAACAGTCGCCGGATTTCTGCGCGCAGGATGGCGGGGTTCGGCAATTGGCCAAACAGGGCCTCAATCGTGTCGAGGACGACACGTTTGGCCCCGACCTGTTGCACCGCGTCCGCAATGCGAATGAACAGCCCGTCGAGGTCGTATTCGCCGGTTTCGGCAATCTCGCTTCGGGAGATATGGACGTGGTCCATGAACAACTTCTTGTCCGCGACCATCCGGGTGAGATCAAAACCCAGCGATGCGGCGTTTTTGGTGAGGTCGGGAATCGTCTCTTCAAACGAGATGAACACACCAGGTTCGTCGTATTGGGTGGCACCCCGCACCAGGAATTCCAAGCCGAACATCGTCTTGCCCGAACCCGCACCGCCGCTGAGCAGCGTGGGACGTCCGGTGGGGAGGCCTCCTCCAGTGATTTCGTCGAGGCCCTGGATGCCGGTCAGCGACTTGAGCAAGGCCTTGGGCGGGGCCGGCCGTGTCTTCTTTTTTGGTGTGGGTGTCATTTGGTGGGATGGAGTCTGCTGCGTGTTTACAAGGCCCGCAGTCCACGTCTCTGGCTGGCCACTCTGGCGTCAACGGCGTTTTACAGCACCCTCAGGCTTGAGGCGTTGGCCATGTCGTGCGCGATCTGCAGGGACAAACGGTCGCGTTCAATGTGAAGTTTCACGGATGCGACGTGAAGGATACACGTTTGTGGCCAATAGAAACTGTGCTCAATTGCACAGGCGACAGGTCCCACATGCGATCAGTGGCATGGACCAGCACGGGCTCGAGACGCCGGGTGGCCTCGATTCGTTTCGGATCCACACGCCAGATGTCAGTCGGTGCCGCGGTGATCCACACCGACCCGGCCGCGACCGTCACCGCGCCACCGCCGGGACCTGAGAACACGTGCGACACGTGACTGGTGACGGGATCGATGCGGATCAAGGGCGTCCCGGGCGCACTCACCCACACGCCATGTTCTCCCGCCGCAATCGCGCCGCCGGCGGTCGGCACGTTCAGCGTGATCGTGGATGTCACCTTGGTCGTCTTGGGGCTGTCTCTTATACACATCTGACGCTGCCGACGAATA
>ENA-ORBV01011581-ORBV01011581.1-microbial-mat-metagenome-genome-assembly--contig:-NODE-11581-length-13817-cov-7.835226_pt1 | contig 13817 bp, 10 predicted proteins | sample MGYA00237777_ERZ505514 | MGnify/ENA primary metagenome ERZ505514 (study PRJEB26160, sample SAMN06269048) | microbial mat metagenome | isolation source: Oligotrophic lake microbial mat | place...
GGGAGAAGGGGCGGGCATGGTGTCGAGGGCGCGGAGGGTTTGTCCGAGCGCGGCCAACTCGCGTTCGCAGTCGGGGCAGGCGGCGAGGTGCGTGCGGAGATCGCGGGCGGCAGTCGCGGCGAGACGGTCGTCGAGAAGGGCGGGAAGCTGTTCGCGGACTTGGGCGCAGGTCATGTGAGGGGCTCTTTTTGGAGGCGGAGATAAACGGTGCGGAGTTGTTGCAGGGCGCGGTGGGCGCGAACCTTGGCGGCGCCGACGGAGCATTCGAGGATGCCGGCGATTTCCGCGAAGGAGAGTTCCTGAAAGCGGCTGAGGAGGAGAACTTCGCGGTCGCCCTGGTCGAGGCGGGCGAGGGCGGTGTGGATCAGCGCGTGGTCGTCGCGGACGATGGCGGTGTCACCGGCGTGGGGGCGGTCGTCGGCGTGATGTTGGAGATCGACGGGATCGGTGGCATGCGGGGCGGCGTTGGCCTTCCGGAAGTGGTCGGCGGCGCAGCGGCGGGCGAGGTGATACATCCAGGCGGTGAAGTTCCCCTCGTCGCGGTAGGTGTGGCGGTATTTGAGCATGCGTTCGAAGACGACCTGGGCGATGTCCTCGGCGGCGGTCCGCTGGCCGGTAAACTTGACGAGAAAACCGAAGAGCGGGCCGTGGTGGCGCTCGAAGAGTTCACCAAGGGCGTCGAGTTCGCCGTCGCGGACGGCGAGCATCAGGGCGTGGTCGGAGCGTGATTCTGTGGTGTCCACGGGGGCGAGGCGTGCGGGCTTAGGCGCGGCGGGACGCGGATCGACGCTGAATTCTTGAAAGGTGGCAATCACGGCGGCGGGGCATGGGTTCTGTTGCGGGTAAGAACCGCAGGCCGCGGGATTCGTTACCGAAATTCTTTCGGCGGGATTGCCAACGTGGTGACGGCGGTTTGGTTCGAGACATGAACCGCCGTGATTTCCTGGTGAACTCGTCCCTGTTGGTTTCCGCCGGCCTCGTGGCCCGCGCGCAGTCTGCCACCCCCGCCGCTCCCGTAACCAAGGCCCCGCCGGCCGCGCCGGTGACCGAGTTCCGGCCCCTGCGGCGCGGCGTCGGCATCTTCATCGCCCGTGGCGGCACCATCGGTTATCTGGCCGCCAAAGACGCCCTCGCGATCGTGGACACGCAGTTTGCGGACACGGCGGCGCTCTGCCTCGCCGGTCTGCCGGGGCGGGCGGATCGCATGATCGACGTCGTGATCAACACCCACCACCACGGCGACCACACGGGCGGCAACGCCGTCTTCAAGGCCGCGGCCAAGACGATCGTGGCCCACGCCAACGTCCCGAAGCTCCAGTTCGCCGCCGCCGAGAAGGCCAACACCCTCGCGAAACAGGTCTACGCCGACACCACGTTTCCGGATGTGTGGCGGCGCACCCTCGGCGACGAGATTGTGACGGCGCAGTATCACGGGCCCGCGCACACCGGCGGCGACGTGATCGTGACCTTCGAGAAGGCCAACGTCGTGCACATGGGCGATCTGATGTTCAACCGGATGTATCCTTTCATCGACCGTCCGTCCGGCGCGCGATTCCAAGGCTGGATCAAGGTGCTGGAAGAGGCGGCGAAGACCTACCCGGCCGATGCGATCTACGTCTTCGGCCACGGCAGTCCGAAGTTCGGTGTGACCGGCCAGCGGGGCGATCTGTTGGTGCTGCGCGACTATATCGCGGGACTGCTCGACTACACGCAGAAGAAAATCGCGGCCGGCGAGCCCAAGGAAAAAATCGTGGCGCTCGACAACCTGCCGGGCTTTCCCGATTTCCACCTTCCGCTGCCAAACCGGCTCGGGATCAATCTCGGCGTGGCCTACGACGAGTTGATGGAGAAGAAATCGTAATCAGGCGCCGAATGTGCGGCGGGTCGGTTGGTATTTTGGAGAGATTTTCCAATTTTTACGGCTTGGTGAACGGGCGCCTTACGCGTTTACCTTGGTTTCCTCGCGTGTCTTCTTCCGCCTCTGTCCGTTGGCGTAGACATCGGTCCACACCTCCCAAAATCCTGGAAAACTCAATCTGCACCATGCCTATGAAACTACCTAGTTTAAAATCCGCCCTCGGTTATTTCGTGCTCATGCTTGTTGTTCTCGGCAGCCCTTCCGGGCTGCAGGCTGCGGTCAAATTGAGCAATTTGGCGACCTCGTCCTCTGGTGCCGCAACCGTCTCGGCGGCAAATTTCAAAGCCCAGCCGTTTCGCACCACGGCCGTCGGACCGTTTGAAATTACTTCGCTGACGCTCAAGATGGCGGCGGGCAGCGACGGTGCCGGGCAATTTTCCGTGGCGATTTTCTCCGGCGAAACGGCCCCGGCGACGCCGGTGCCTAACGGCCGTCTCATCGGCGAAGCGAATCCCTTGGCCGCCGGCGACTACACCTACACCGCCTCGGGGCTCACGCTGGATCCCGAGACCACGTATTGGATTGTGGCCGGCGTGACTTCCGGCGCCGGTTCCTACCGTTGGGCGATCGCCGCCTCCCCGACCTATCAGGTCTCCGAATGGTCCCGGGTCGAGCGCTTCGGGATAACGCTCGACCGGGGCGCGAGCTGGAACGTGGCGGCCTCGACGTCTCCCTATTTCTTCGCGATCTCCAACTCCACTTCCGGGGCGCAGACGCTCAATGGCTCCGACGACTTCAACGACAACGACCTTGGCACGATCGCGGCGGGCAACCGTTGGCGCTTCAACGTCCCCCTCTTCGGCATCGGTTTGACGGCATTTACCAACCGCAACGGCTACCTTGATTTCACCACGGCGGCGACCGTCGGCAATAATGCCCGGGCTCTAGGCTGGATTTCCCCGAGCTCAAGCGGCGGCGCCTACGCCTTCGATTGGGTTGCGACCGTCGCCGTGCGTAACGCCGCCCTCGCATCCACCGGCTTCACGTTGGCTGGGATAGAAGTTTACACGCTCTTTGCCGGCACCTCGAGCGCCATCACCAGCAACGCCTACTATGGCCTCTACTTGGCCAATCAGGCCGGTTCGGGCGTGACGCGGGTGCAGGCCGAACGGGGAATTTGGAGTCCCCCGGCGCAGGATTTTGTCCGTGCGGCGACCTTTGCAAATTTGGGGGCCGGTCAACGCTCGGCCCAGCTCCGTCTAAAGTGGACCGCGTCGACGCGCACCTTGGTTTTGAGCTACAGCGTCAATGGCGGGCAGAGCTTCACCACCGCGCGAACCTTCGCGCTGGGCGGAGCGGATATCGGCCTGGGGGCGCCGTTCTCCAACGGCTTTGGGATCCAGTTGACCGGCGTGTCCGACCGCACCGCCATCGCGGCCGGCGACGTGACCTACGACGACATGATCGTCACCTCAGCCGTGGTCCCTGCGATCACCTCCGATCCGGTCGGCCAGACGGTGACGGCCGGACAAGCCGTGGCCTTTGGGGCCGAAGTGGCGGGCTCCCGTCCGCTCTCCTACCAATGGCTCCGCAACGATGTCGCCATCGCGGGCGCGACCTCGCCCGCGCTGCGTTTGCCCAGCACGAGCGCGGCCGACGCCGGAACTTACAAACTCACCGTGTCGAACAGCCTCGGCACCGCCACCTCGGCCCCCGCTTCGCTGGCGGTGAATGCTCCGCTGACCATCACCACGCAGCCTGCCGTGACCTCCGCCTCCGAAGGGCAGAACGCCACCTTCAGCGTCGCCGCGACATCGACCGGGGCGTTGACCTACCAATGGCGGCGCAACGGCGTGAGCCTGCCCGGCAGCACCGCCGCCACGCTCACCATCAACCCCGTCACCGCGGCATCCTACGCGACCTATTCCGTGTTGGTGTCCTCCGCCACCGGCAGCCTCGAAAGCGCGACCGCGCAACTGCTCTCGACGAGCGTGCCGGCGACCCTGCCGACGATTACGCAGCAGCCCCGCGGCGTGACCATCAACGCCGGCGCCACGCTCGTCCTAAGCGTTGCGGCCACCGGAGTCCCGGCTCCCGCCTACCAGTGGAGTGCCAACGGCGCGACGATTCCCGGCGCGACCTCTCCGACCCTCGTGCTTAACAACGCGCAGACCGCCGATTCCGGGGTCTACGCGGTAAACGTTTCCACCGTGCTCGGCCGCGTGACGAGCGACGCCGCCATCGTCTCCGTCGGAGACGGCTTCAGCCGCCAGCTCAACATCTCCACGCGCGGCTTCGCCGGCACCGATGCCAACACGCTCATCCCCGCGTTCGTCATCGCCGGCCCCAATTCCAAGCGCCTGCTCATCCGCGCCGCCGGCCCTGCCCTCGGCGCGTTTGGCGTGACCGGAACCATCGCCGACCCGCAGCTTGCGGTCGTCTCGAACGGCATCCAGATCCTCACCAACAACGACTGGAGCGCCGATTCCGCGAATGCCACCGCTGTGCGCGCCGCCGCGGCCTCCGTCGGCGCCTTCGCGTTTGCCGACGGCAGCAGGGATGCCGCCGTCGTCGTGACCCTGCCGCCCGGCTCGGGCTCGATCCTCGTGACCGGCGTCGGCGGGACCACGGGCGAGGCCATTGTCGAGGTCTACGATCTCGACACGCCCGACGCCGGGCGCAGCCGGCTCGTGAATCTCTCCACGCGCGCCTTCGTCCCGGCCACGGGCAACCCGCTCATATCCGGCTTCGTCGTGCAGGGTCTCGTCGCCAAGGCCGTTCTCGTCCGCGCCACCGGTCCCGCGCTCGCGGGCTTCGGCCTCGTGGGTGCGCTGGCGCAGCCGCGACTCACGATTTTCGACAACGACGGCCGCGCCCTCGTGACCAACACCGGCTGGGAATCCTCCGGCATCGCCAACGCGATGATCGGCGCCGCGCAGAGCGTGGGTGCCTTCGCTCTGGTGCGCGGCTCGGCCGACAGCGTGATCCTCACGACCCTCCCGCCCGGCAACTACACCGCGCAGATCGCCGGCGCCGACGGCACTCCCGGCATCGCCCTCGTCGAGGTTTACGAACTGCCCTGACCTCGGGCTCGCGCTCCGCGCGTGAGCCACGCGCGGGCCGGGTCGGACTTGCGGACCGGCTGGGACGACCTATCTCTTGGGCCATGCCAGCCGCCTCCGACAGCCCGGGAAAAATCGTCAAGCTGACCAAGCGAATCCGCACGGCGGCGACCCCGCGGGTATTTTTCGGCGACGTGATCTATGGGCCGGGCGGGACCTGCGGGCCGCGCGTGCAGGCCGATTTCCAGTTGGTCACGCTGTTGGAGGGCGAGGCGCAGGTGACGGTGAACGACAAGACTGTGGCGCTCGCCGCGGGCGAGATGGCGTTGTTCCAGCCCGGCGGAAGGGAGCGGTTTCGTTTTTCGACCGGACGGAAGACTCACCACACTTGGTGTTCGCTGCGACCCGAGTTCGTGCCGGCGTCGCTGGCGGCCGCGCTGGCCGCGGCTCCGGCAAAGCTGCGCCTCACGCGGCGCTTCGAGACCGTGATGGAGCTCGGGCTCTCGTTGCCGCGCAACGCCGTGGTGCAGGCGGCCGGGCTGATCGAGGCGCTCGGGCTGGCGGCGCTCAACGAGTATGTCTTCGCGGCGTCGGGCGGCGCGACGACCGCCGCCGAGCCCGATGCGTTGCGCCGGGCGCTCGAGTGGATCGGGCACGCCAGCCACCAGCGCACCGACCTGCCCATGCTCGCGCGCGAGGCCGGCGTTTCCCCGGCGCAGCTCGTGAAACTTTTCCGGCAACACCTCGACACGACGCCGTTGCGCTACGTGTGGACCGAGCGCACGCGGCGCGGCGTGCAACTGCTCCGGGAGACGGGTCTCACCGTCGCGGAGGTGGCCGATCGCTGCGGGTTTCAGTCGCCGTTTCACTTCTCGCGCTGGGTGCGGGCCCAGCACGGCGCGCCGCCGCGGGCGCTGCGGGCAAAGGCGTGGGGCGCATGATTTGTCACGAACCGGTGTCGGTCAGGTAACGTTTCGGCGGCCTTGGCGACGGATTCTTGACCGGACGTTTTGCGGATTGCCACGGTCGCGGGCATGATTCCCTCCCGTCGATTTTTAATCGCCTTCGTCGCCCTCTCGCTCGCCTCCGTGCTCCTCGCCCAGCCCGCCGCGACCGGCACTCTGGTCGGCCGCGTCACCGATGCCACGACCCGGCTCGCGCTCAGCGGAGCCCGCATCGGTGTCGCCGGCACGGCCCTGCAAACCTTCGCCGATCAGAGCGGTGATTACTACCTGCCGAATGTGCCGGCCGGCCCGCAGTCGGTGACCTTCGGCTACGTCGGCTACGCGGAATTAACGCGACCTGCGGCGGTGAGCGGCTCGGGTTTGACCACACTGGACGCCGTTTTTGGCAGCGAAACCGTCGCGTTGGCCGCGTTCGTCATCCAAGGCTCGGCGGTGGGTTCAGCCCGCGCGATCAACCAACAGCGCGCCGCCGGGACGCTCACCAACATCGTCGCGGCCGACGACATCGGTCGCTTCCCCGACCAAAACGCCGCCGAATCCATACAACGCATCCCTGGCGTCGCGCTCTACCGCGATCAGGGCGAAGGCCGCTTCATCGTCGTGCGCGGGATCCGGCCCGACCTGAATACCGTCCAGCTCAACGGAGTCAGCGTGGCCACCCCCGACCGCGGCAACCGCACCCTGCCGCTCGACGTGATCCCCTCCGACGCGCTCGGTGCCGTCGAGGTCACCAAGGTCGCCACGCCCGACAAGGAGATGGACGGTCTCGGCGGCCGGGTGGACTTGAAGACCCGCAGCGCCTTCGACCTGAAGGAACGCCAACTCCAGTTCTCCGCGCAGGGCCAATACAACAACCTCCGTGACCGGCTGAGCAGCAAGTTCAACGGCACCTACGCCGACCTCTTCCGCGACGGCACCGTCGGCGTGATCTTCTCCCCGACTTGGCAGAACCGCCGCATGGGCTCCGACAACTTCGAGGTCGGCGGTCCGTGGACGCTCCGCGCCGTGCCCGGCACGACGACCGGCCAGACCGCGTTTTTTAACAACGACATCAATTTCCGCGCCTACGATCTCACCCGCACGCGCTACGGCGCGAACGGCGCCGTCGAGTTCAAGCCGGACCGCGAGTCGCTCTACTTCGTGCGCGGGCTCTACTCGAGCTTTACCGACAACGAAATCCGCCAGATCACCACGATCCCGTTCTCCGAAGGCACGCTCACGGCGCTCACGCCCACGAGCGCGACCGTCACCGAGGTCCGCCGCGAGACGAAGCAGTTGCGCGTCCGGGCCAAAGAGCAGGAGCTCTACACGGTGAGCGCCGGCGGCGAAGTCACCCGCGGCAACTGGCAGTTCGAGGGCCGTGCGGCTTACAGCCGGGGCGACGAAAACCGGCCCGAGGCGGCCACGATCTTCCGCAAATCCACCCGCGGCACCGCTTGGAGCTACTCGTTTGACCGGGGGATCTACGACCCCGTGATCACGCAGATCTCCGGCCTGTCGATCGGCGATCCGGCCTCCTTCAACGAATTCAACCGTCTCCGCAGCACGCCCGCGACCGGCTACGAGGCGGAGGTCAACGTCGGGGGCAGCGCGCGGAACAACTTCACCCTCGCCGGCACGCTTCCGGCCTTCGTGAAGTTCGGCGGCCAGATGCGCGCGAAGGAGAAGCAGCAGGAAGTCGAGCGGATCAACTACGCCGCGCCCGCCGGCTACACGTTTGCGTCCCTTGCCGAACCGCAGACGTCGTCCGACTACGGCTTCTTTACCGGTCCGCGGCTGAGTGCGGAGAAGTTCACCAAAGTTTTCATCGACAACCGGGCCGCCTACGTCGGCACCCGCGACGTCGTGGACAGTTCGCAGGCCGATTGGACGACCAATGAGAACGTCGGCGCGCTCTTCGCGATGGGCGGCGTCACGGTCGATCGGGTCAATCTCGTCGCCGGCGCGCGGTATGAACGCACCGACTTTGACTCCAAGGGCAACGCCCTCACCTCCCGGGCGGGCGCCCTTTCGGTGGCCCCGGCGAGCGTCGGCCGCAGTTACGACAACTTCCTTCCCGGAATCTACCTCAACTACAGCGTCACCAAGCGGACCGTGCTCCGCGCCGCGTGGAGCAACACCCTTTCTCGCCCGTCCTACGAGCAGTCCTCGCTCTCGCGCAACGTCAGCGACGACAACCGCCTCGTCACCGAGAGCAATCCCGGCCTCAAGGCCCTTACCGCGATGAATTGGGACGCCTCCGTCGAGCACTACTTCTCCTCGCTCGGCTCCGTCTCCGCCGCGTTTTTCTACAAGGAGATCGAGAATTTCACCTACCGACAGCTCCTGCGCGGCGCCGATCCGGCCACGGGCTACGACCTCAGCACCTTCGTCAACGGCGAGAAGGGCCAGATCACCGGTCTCGAGCTCGCCTACCAGCAGCAGTTCGGTTTCCTGCCCGCGCCCTTCGACGGTCTCGGGTTCCTCGCCAACTACACGGCCACGGCTTCCTCCTCGAAGTTCCCGGCGCGGCCCGGCGAGAAACTCCCGTTCATCGGCCAGTCCAAGAGCATCGGCAACGTCGCGCTCACGTATGAGAAACGCGGTCTCTTCCTGCGGGCGGCGCTCAATTTCCGCACTCCCCGCCTCCGCGAGGACGAGCCGCTCGGCACCAACGCCGCCGAGGATCGCTACGTCGATCGCTTCGCCCAGTTGGACCTCACCGGCAGCTACAAGCTCAGCCGCAATTGGGAAATCTTCGGTGAAGTGCTCAACGTGAACAACGAGCCCTTCCGGGTCCGCTTTTCCGAAAACGCCGGCCGCTTGGTCCAGTTTGAGGAATACGGCATCACCGCCAACTTCGGCGTGCGCTGGAAACTCTGAGCAACGTAGGGCGGACTTCAGTCCGCCCTACTTCCCGGTCAAAAATTTCCATGAAAATTTCGTTCCTCCTCCCGTGCTGAGCGGCCCTCGCACTCTTCGCCTGCGCTCAGCCCGCTGCGCCTGACGCCGATGTGACCAACACACCGGTGAAACCCCGGGTGGTGACGGCCGTGTTGCGCCACGACACCGATGATCCTGCCATCTGGATCAACCGCGCCGAACCCGCGAAGAGCGTCGGCGTCGGCATCGGCACCGACAGGGACACGGCAGGCGGACTCTATCTCTTCGATCTCGCCGGTAAGATCGTCGGGCAGACACCGACGCTGAAACGTCCCGACAACGTCGATATCATCACCGGCCTTATGCTCGGCGGAAAACCCACCGACATCGCCGTGACCGCCGGGCGCGTGATGAAGCGCCTGCGCGTTCTCCGTCTGCCCGACCTCGCGCCGCTCGATGACGGCGACCTCGTCACCTTCAACGGCGACGCCACCCGCGCCCCGATGGGCATCGCCTCTATAAACGTCCCGGCGACGGCGCGATCTTGACCATCGTTGGTAGCAAGAGCGGCCCGGCCGCAGATTGTCGCTGGTGCTTCCGCCTCGAGGACGACGGCACCGGCAAGGTAAAGATGACCAAGGTCCGCGCGCTCGGTCGCTACAGCGGGAGGAAGGAAATCGAGGCCATCGCGGTCGATGCCGAGCTCGGTTACATTTACTGCAGTCGCATGAAAGCGACGGCAACGACGTGACTCCGGTCGAGTTACCCGGCTTTCCGGGCGGACTCTTCGTGGCGATGTCCACGGATCGCACCTTTCAGTTCTACGCGTGGGACGACATCGCGGCTGCGGCGAAACTGAAGCCGTAGCATCGGACACGGCGCCGAAGGCTGCGGACTGAAACTTCGCTCACACGTCTCCGCTCTCAAAACATTCTCCGTCCAAAACGGACGGTGTGCCGTAGGGGGCTTGATCCTCGCTTATCAGGCCATTGAACCGCGCGGCTTCCGCCTCACCGGTGAGGTGCGCAGCTAGCCGAGTGAGCAAATTCCGGTAGGATGTATGCGCCGAGAGATTTGCATGATCTCCGTTCGCTAAGAGATTTGGGGCAGTCAGCACCGAAGCGCAGGCATAGAGTTGCTGCTGTATCATGCGCTCGCACATCACCTCCATGCGGCGTTGGTAGGAGGCCGATTCGAAATACGGGTCGGTTGCGAAATGCGGTGACTTTGAAGCTACCGGCTGGCGTGAGCCCTTGGCATCTTCCACCAAGATAAAATATCCGAGGAAAGGGGCTGCTCCCGGCCCGAACAAACCTTCGCTTTGGGCCTTGCGGAAATCGTAAGCACTGCCGAGCGCCTCTTCACAGCGATTGTTGGCGTTGTTTCCGAATGAAGGGCCGCAAAGTGACTTGAGTTCCATTGCGACCAAGAGACGCCCGTTGTGGACGACGAGCACGTCCCATTGCTTCGTCGGGCGAAAGAATCCCGGCAACACGACCAGCGATTTGTCGCGATGAACGACGAGGCCTTTGGGGCCGGTCCGCTTGACCACGTCGACGATCATATCGCGGAACGAATCCATCGTCTTGCCGTTGGTAACCATGCCGCGATTGCCTTGGTCGGTCCTGCCGCCGACGCGCTGTTTGTCGGCGGCCGTGGCGCGACCTACCCAAAAGCCAAGCACTGCTTGGCGAAGGCGGGCGTCGAAAGAGATGCGTGCGGAGCTCATGTCGTTGCGGGCGCGGAGGCAGGTTGCCCGGCTTGGCCGAGCTGACACCACGTTGCTTCATCGAGCCCGTAAAGTTCGCGCACCGCGAGGTCGCCCATCTTCTGATCCTGATTGATCGCCGCAGAGCCTAGTTTTCGCCGCAGAGCTGGCCCGACTGTCGCCCAATCGGGGATGCGGATGCGGCGCAGATACTGGGCCTGAAAACGGAGATTTCCTCCCCGCATGCGCGGGCTGTAAGCGGCGATAAACGCAAGGGCCAGCCGGCTGGAAAGCACGGTCTGAAGCGCGCGGAGTTCCCAAGTCTCGGAAGTAATGTGGTAAAGATTATGGTGAGGGTAGAGCTTGCCCTCCTCGTAAACAACGTGAGCCGTTCCCTTGATGTCGGGGATGAGCAATTTCGGGCGCCATGTGAGCGATTCGTGGATGCGGTCGATGGTGCGGAACCAACCCTGCGGATTGCGTGCCGATACGTTGCGCCGAGCGATCCGTTCGCGGTGCTTTTCCAAATAAGCGGCGAATCTCGGGTAGCGGCTCAACTCGACGAGCCGGCCATCGGCCTCGAAGGGATTCAGCACCCAATCGCCTCTCCACGCCACGAGGCCACTGCGGATGTCCCGGGTCGTGACCAGCGGAAGTTTTCGCGAATCCTCCACATCGAGGTCGCGGCCGATATAGACGGCATCCGCCCCCGTGGCGACGCCGATGCCGACGCGAACACCCACCGTTTCCAACTCGGGGAAATCAGTCTCCAACCGACGGATGACGTCCATGCAGCCGTCTTCATCAAACGCCCACGACCGGTCGCTCTTGGCCACATCGTGGCGGATGGAGACCGCAGGATTTTTGATTTCGCCGCGCAATGCTTTGGCGAGGGGAATCAGCGAGGCCGCGGAGACCTCCGGGCGGAAAGAGATGTAAGTTTTCGATCCCGTGCCGCGCCGGAAAACCGTTACGGCCGGATAGGCATCGACCTCGTTGAAAAACGCAGGGCAACCCGTAAAATCCACGTAGGACTCCAAGTGAAACGATACCGACACCAAGGCGCGCAGCGGACCGCCGTAGCGATTCTTCATCCACCGATCCGCGCAGATGAAACCAAGGCGGCCTCCGGGTCGGAGGAGTCCGAGAGATTTTTCGATGAAGGCGACATAGAGGTCGGCGCGGTCAAAGAGGGACGCCCACCGGCTCCGATAGAGCCGCAGCAGATCCTTTGGCAGGCTCTCTAAACGCAAGTAGGGAGGATTTCCGGCGACGTGGGTGAATTCTGCTTGAAGCGGAAGCGTCAGGAAGTCGGCGTGAACCAGCCAATCGCCGAGCAATTGTTCGCTCTTGAGCCGACTCCAGCCGCACTCGCTCAGAAGCTCATGCAGGCGCTCGCGACAGACAGCCAATGCGCCTAGATTCACTTCCACGGCACGGATACAGGACGCGATTCTGAGGTCGTCGGGCTCAGCCCCGGAGAGCAAGCGGCGAACGGCGGGGATCAGGAAATCGCCTTCACCGGCCGAAGGCTCCAGCAGCCGGGCATGCGAAAGCTCTTTGCCGCGACACCATCCCAGCAGATCGAGGATGAACTCGGCCACTTCCGGGCGAGTATGAATCGCACCCCGGGATTCCGCCGAGGCTTCGGAGAAATACGCAACCGCGTCCTTCACCGGGGCTGCGGTTTCAAAAAATTCGGCTTGGATGGGACGCATGACGCTGGGCGAGACGAGACCGGGAGTTAGATTTGTTCAGAACAGCGACGCAAGGAGCGACGCAAGGGGCGCCCTCGCCTTGCTTCGACAGGGTGCGCGTTTCCGTTTGCACGGGCGCGCGGCCGGGCCTAACTCGCGGCCACACCGATCCCCGCCCATGAACTTTGCCGCCCTCTTCAAAACCTTCGTCTTCCTCGCCCTGCTCTTCGTCATGCTCTACGTGGGCATGAACAACACCCACGAGATCAATTTCTTCTTCCCCATCGCAGGCACCACCGCCAAGGCCCCGATCCACGCCTCGGCGGCGCTCGTCTACTTCGGCATCTTCGCCATCGGCGTGCTCGGCGGCACCATGCTCCACAGCGGCAAGGGTGGTTCCAAGAAGAGCGGCGGCGACCGCGGCAAGGAGAAGTGAGGAGGCCCCCCCGTCGGGCGCGTCCGGCGTAGGAGCAAATTTATTTGCGAGGTTTGGCTTTGGCGGCGGATGGGGCCGGAGGAAACGGTAAGCGGAGACGGTCGTAGTTCCGTCTATTCGGTCCTCTCCCGTGAAAAAACGCAGTCGGGATAACGCGCGATGATCGGGCGCGGACGAGGCAGGGGCGGCGACGGCGGAAAAACGGCACGGTTTAGCCGAGGGGACTTCATCTGCTTCGGCAGCGAGGCCGTGGCTGCCGATCGCCTCCCGCTGAAAACCGCGGAGAGTCGGATTTATTCGCGGCTCTAGATTTGGCGGGATGTCGTCGGGCGCGGGGGCGGGGCGGACGTGGATCGCAAATAAATTTGCTCCTACGGGAGGGGTCAGAGGCGGCCGAGCAGTTCCGTAGCCAGCGCGCGGAACGCCTCCGCGCCGCTCGCGCTGCCGTCGTAGAGCGCGATCGGCTTGGCGCTCATCGGGGCTTCGCTGATCGCGATGTTCTCCGGGATGACGGTCTTGAAGAAATGCAGTTTCTTGAAGGCCTTTTCATGCGGCAGGCGCTCCATCGTTTCTTTGTGGAACGCCACGTGGCCGCGCACCCGCGTGAAGACGACCCCGAGGCACTTGATCTTGAATTCCAATTCGCCCTTCAGGTAGTCGAGGCGGTCGAGGAGCAGGCCGAGGCCGACCGAGGAGAGGAAGTCCGGCTGCATCGGCACGAGAAAATAGTCGCTCGCATAGAGAGCGTTCTGAGTGGCGGTCTGCAGGTTCGGCGGGCAGTCGCAGAGGATGATGTCGTAGTCGTCGGCGACCTTTTCGAGTTTGCGGCCGAGGATGCGCTCGCGGCCCGGGCGCGCGGCGAGGTCGAGATCGAGGAAGGTGAGCTTCAGGTGGCTCGGGATGAGATCGAGGCCGGGAATTTCGGGGACGACGTCGCGGATGATGCAGTCGCGAAATTTATGCTGGTCCTCGGCCTTGGCGCGCTTGCCGTCGCCGGTAACCTCGAAGATGTCGGCCATGGTGCCGTGCTCGGAGGCCCAGGCCGCCCACGCCTTCTCGGGCATGAGGGAGAGCGAGGCGTTGGTTTGCGGATCGAGATCGACGAGGAGCACTTTCTTTCCGTGCTCACGGGCGAGGTAGGCGGCGAGGTTGACGGCGACGGTCGTCTTGCCGACGCCGCCTTTCATGTTGATGAGCGAGATGACGGTGGCGGGCATGGGGGGAGGGAG
>ENA-ORBV01011582-ORBV01011582.1-microbial-mat-metagenome-genome-assembly--contig:-NODE-11582-length-13817-cov-5.292504_pt1 | contig 13817 bp, 6 predicted proteins | sample MGYA00237777_ERZ505514 | MGnify/ENA primary metagenome ERZ505514 (study PRJEB26160, sample SAMN06269048) | microbial mat metagenome | isolation source: Oligotrophic lake microbial mat | place...
GTTTGAATGCGCTCGCGATCGGCGTCGATCAGCGGCCGTTCACCCTCGCTGGTCAGCACATGCGTACAGCGCTCCAACAACACGTCGGGCGCACCCTTCACCAATGCCAGCGGTCCGGCCGGGGCGCGACGGATGACGGTCATGAGCTTGCGCTGGGAATCGAAGGGCAACTCGGCCACGCGCGGGGTCTGTTGATCGAGCGCCGCGATCTCGATGCCGCCTTTGGTGCCGACGACCAGCAGCGCTGCCTCGGTCGGATCACCGATGGCAGTCCAGGCGTCACCCTCATGCGCGACATGGGCGTTGGTGCAGCCGACAAAAACCGTGAGCAGATCCCTCGCCAACGGCGAAGCCGCCTGAGCCTGCGGCGAAACCGCATCCCCGGTCGTCACCTGGATCTCGCCGGTGGGCGCATAGCCTTCACCGGTGACGGTCGCTGAGCCCGCCATGGTCCACAACGCGCGCACGGTCATCTCACCACGCGTCAACGTGCCGGTCTTGTCCGTGCAGATCACCGAGCACGAACCCAAGGTCTCCACCGCCGGTAAGCGGCGCACCAGGGCGCGGCGTCGCGCCATGCGCTGCACACCCAGCGCCAACGCCAAGGTGACGATCGCCGGCAGTCCCTCGGGCACAGCGGCTACCGCCAAGCTCACCGAGGTCATGAACAGTTCCAGCAGGCCGTGTCCGCGCAGCAGACCAAGGCCAAAGAGGATGACCACGATGCCCAGCGATAACCACACCAGCAGTTTTCCGAATGCGGTCAGTTGGCGCTGCAACGGCGTAGCATCCTCGGCGGCTCCGGTGAGCAGTCCTGCGATCTTGCCGATCTCGCTGGCCATGCCGGTGGCGACCACCACGCCCTGGCCAGTGCCGGTGGTCACCACGGTGCTCATGAAAGCACAGGTATCACGATCACCCAAGTCGGCATCGACTGCGGGGAGTTTGTCCACCTGCTTGGTCACGGCTTCGGATTCACCGGTAAGTGCCGCTTCGGCGCAGCTCAGCGAGGCGGCTGACAGCAGTCGCAGGTCGGCCGGGATCAGATCGCCCGCTTCCAACTCCACCACATCACCCGGCACGAGGTCCGCCGCCGGCAACGAGACCACCGCTCCGTCACGACGCACCTTGACCATCGGCGCAGACATCTTGCGCAGCGCCTGCAGCGCTCGTTCCGCGGAATCCTCCTGAAAAAATCCGATCGCCGCGTTGATCACCACCACCGCCAGGATGATCCCGCCATCCAGCCATTCGCCGAGAACCAGCGACACTCCGCCGGCGACGATCAACACCCACACGATCAGATTAGCAAACTGCCGGCCGAGTACGATCCAGCGCGATACCGCTTTGACATCACGCAAGGCATTGGGGCCATATTTGCCCAGACGCTCTTTCACGTCATTCCCGCTCAAGCCGGTCGCACTCGTCTGCAACAGAGCGAGGACCTCCGCTACGGATGTGCTGTGCCAGGGCGCGACCGGCTGATTCGTCTGGTCTGGTTTCGCGGCCGATGACGGTTTTTCGCTATCGGTCATGGGTCAGTCCGTTTTCTGCGGCGCGGCATCCGTGGTCTCCGTCGTGAGCCGTCGTGCCCGTCGCCATTTTCGTTCTTCGATGGCGCAGAAGATCACCGGGGCGATGAGCCCGGTGATGAGCTGCGCGGTGATGCCGCCGACCGCCGGGATGGCCATTGGCTGCATGACATCGGCGCCGCGGCCGGTGGCCCAGAAGATCGGCATCAGTCCGATGCTGGTGGTGGCGATGGTCATCAGTGCGGGACGGATGCGCTTCAGCGCGGCCATCACCACCACGCTGCGGAGCTCGTCGATCGAGGCAAAGTTCTTGTCATGAAAGGAGTCTTCCAAATAGGTCGACATCACCACGCCATCGTCATCGGCGATGCCGAACAACACCAGGAACCCGACCCATACGGCGACCGACAAATTGGCGCCCCACAAGCCCAAGGCGATGAATCCCGCCGACGTGCTGACCAGGATGCTGATGAAGATCATCGGCCCGATCCACCAGCGTTTGAAACCCAGGTAGAGCAACAACAGCATGATGCCCAGACAGATCGGCACGAGCATGGCCATACGCGCGGTGGCGCGCTGCTGGTTCTCGAACTGCCCCGACCATTCCCAGTAGTAGCCAGGCGGAACCGTCAGTGCACCGTCCGCCAATGCCTGACGCAACATCACCTCAGCATCCTCCACCACGCTGACCTCGTCCCGATCACGCGTGTTCATGGTCACGTAACCGACCAGCAGGTTGCGTTCGCCCTTGATCTCCTGCGGACCGACCACGGTTTGAATGGTGCACAGGCGGCTGATGGGGATCTGCGCTCCGCCGGCGGCGGGCACCAGCACGCGTTCCAGGTCCGGCAGATCCTGGCGTTGATCACGGGCATAGCGGATGCGCACGCCATACCGTTCGCGACCTTCGACGGTCTGGGTCAGCTCCATGCCACCAAGCGCGATGGAGATCGCATCCTGGACGTCCTGCACGCGCACGCCGAAGCGTGCGATGCGCTCGCGGTCGATGGTGAATTCCAGGTACGGTTTGCCGACGATGCGGTCAGCGACCACGTCGGTGGCTCCTGGGACGGTGCGCAGCACGCCTTCCATCTGCAGGCCGATGCGCTCGATCTCCTTCAGATCCTGGCCGTAGATCTTCACGCCCATCATCGCACGGAAACCCGTCTGCAGCATGACCAGGCGCGTCTGGATCGGTTGCAGCCAGGTCGGCAATACTCCCGGCATCGCCGTGGCGCGTTGCAGATCCGCCAGGATCTCGCTCTTAGTGATGCGCCGTTTCTCCGGCCAACCCCAAGTAAGCGGCGCCTTCGCCCATCCCGGCCAGCCGGAGAACCAGCGCTGCACCGGCAGCTCGCGCCATTGGTGTTCCGGCCTGAGCACGACGATGGTTTCGAGCATGCCGATGGGCGCCGGATCCAGCGCGCTGTTTACACGACCGACTTTGCCCACCACTGAGGCGACCTCGGGAATGGAGGCGATTGCTTCATCGAAACGGGCGTTGACCCGGATGACTTCTGACAACCCGGCCTGCGGCAACACCGTCGGCATCGCCAGGAACGATCCTTCGTCGAGCGGCGGCATGAACTCGCGCCCGATGCCGGGCAGGATGCGGATTTGCGACACCACCTCGGGACCCCTGGGTAGAGCGGCACCGGCCTGATGCTCAGCGTGCGACGTGCCACGCCAACGCATGCGGCCGTGCACCTGACCGTCGCCCGCACGCACGGTCTGCCAGGCGAGTTGATCGAGTTCGACCGTGCGCGCACCCGCAACCGCATTCACCAGCCACTGCACTGGACGCAGGGTGAAACCGATGCCGAGCCACACCGTCAGGCCCACCACCAGGATGACCGCAGGAATCGCAAGGAAGGTCTTCTTGTACACCAGCACCCAGTTCAGGATCGGCGTGTACACTCGCACGATGCCGCGACCGACGAGGTTCTGCTCCAACGGCAAGAATTTTTCCCGCGTCATGCGCACCACCGCCAACGCCAGGATCACCCCGGCCGCGAGCGACGACGGCACGCCTTGCCAACCGTCCGCATAACCGAGGAGACCGAGCACCACGCGGGTGATGCCCGCAGTTGCCAAGCCAACCGCGCCCGCCACCAACCACACCGTACGACGGTTCCAACTCACCGTGCGGAAGACGTAGAGGCAGATCACCGGCACCACGGTGATGGTCAACACGATCGCGGCGGCAATGGCGAAGGTCTTGGTGTACGCCAGCGGCGTGAACAATTTTCCTTCCTGACCTTCGAGCAGGAACACCGGGATGAACGACACCAGGGTATTGGCCACCGCGGTGACCACCGCGCTGCCGACCTCTCGCGCACCGTTGAACACCACCTCCCAATGTTTTTGCTCCGGACGTTTCGCCGCGACATGGCGATAGATGTTCTCGGTCATGATGATGGCCATGTCGCCCACGTCGCCGATGGCGATCGCCAGACCGGCCAGCGACATGATGTTGGCATCCACACCCAGCCAATACATCGCCACGAACGAACCGGCGAGCGCCAACGGCAAGGTGAATACCGGCGCCACCGCACTGCGCAGGTGCAGCAAGAACAGGATGATGATCACCGTCACCAGCAGCGCCTCTTCCACGAGCGTGCTCTTCAGGGTTTCGACGGTCTGGTTCACGATGTCGGTGCGGTCGTAGAACGGCACCACCTTCACCTGCGACACTCGACCGTCCGCCAGGGTCTTGCTTGGCAGGAACTGCGCGAGCCGCTCAATCTGCGTTTTGACCCGCTCCACCACATCAAGCGGGTTCTCGCCAAAGCGCATGACTACCACGCCGCCGACCGCTTCGCGCCCGCCACGATCGAGCGCGCCACGCCGGAAGTCCGGCCCCAACTGCACGCGAGCGACGTGGCGCACCAGCACCGGAACGCCGTCCTTTTCCTTGATCACGATGTTTTCTAGATCCGCCGTAGTCTTGACGAAACCGACCCCGCGCACGGCATATTCCACGCCATTGCGTTCGACCACCTTGGCCCCGACATCAAGGTTCGAGCGTTGCACCGCCATCATCAGGTCGGGCAACATGACATCGTAAGCGCGCAACTTGTCGGGATCGACGTCGATCTGGTACTGCTTGACGTAACCGCCGATCGAGGCGACTTCGGACACCCCAGGGACCGCGGTGAGCTGATACCGCACGAACCAGTCCTGCAGCGAGCGTAGCTCAGCGAGATCGAAGCCGTCCGCTTCCAGGGTGTACCACAACACCTGTCCAAGCGCGGTGGCGTCCGGCCCAAGCACCGGCGTGACTCCCGGCGGCAGGCGCTGCTGCGCGACGTTCAACCGTTCCAGAACACGTGAGCGCGCCCAATAGAAATCGATGTCATCTTCGAACACGACGAAGGCCATGCCGAAGCCGAAGCCCGACATCGAACGGATGGTCTTCACCCCAGGAGTGCCAGACAGACTAGTCACCAACGGAAAGGTCACCTGATCATCAACATCCTGTGGTGAGCGGCCTTCCCACTCCGCCATGACGATGACCTGCTTTTCGCCAATGTCGGGAATCGCATCGACCGGCACGTGGTTCATCGACCACCAACCGCCGACGACCAGGGTCAACGAGGCCAACAGCACCAGAAAGGTGTTGTTCATGCACCAGCGGATGATCGCAGCGATCATGACCGGCCTCAGTGCTTATGCGCAGGAGGTACAGATGCTGGTGCAGGAGCTGCACGCGCCGGAGCTGGAGCAACCGGCGGCGCCCGAGCGCCACCGGTCGCCGATTTGGCGCCACCGTGCTGATGTCCGCTTGCTGCACCGCCGCCGTTGGGCGCGAGCAGACTGGGCAAACCGCGAATCTGCGCTTCGCTGTCGAGCAGGAAGGCCCCGCGGGTGACGATGCGCTGACCTTCGGTCAGCCCGCCGCGCACCAGAAACCAATCGTCGGCGCGTGCCCCGAGTTCGATCGCCAGCGGACGGTAATGACCGGGAGCGACCTCGCTGTAGACCAGATCACGTGTGCCCAGGCTGAGCACCGCCAGCGCGAGAATCGCCAGCGGTTGACGACCATCACTCGGCACCGGCAGCGGCGGGATTTGTTCAAGCGCCATCGCGCAGATCGGGCACGGCCCGGCCGCATCGGTCAGCACGCCCGGATGCATCGGGCAGGTCCAGCGGCCTTCGACGCCGGTGGGGCCTGGAGTGCCATCGGCCGCCAACGGGACGCTGATTTCACCGAGCACATACATGCCTGGGCGTAGGCGTTGCTGAGTATCCGTGATGACGACGCGCGCACGGGCGGTGCGCGTCTCGACCTCCAGTGTTGGTTCGACCAGGGTCACGCGTCCGCTGAAATGCTCACCCGGCCACGTTTCGCTGGTCACCGTCACCGACTGTCCTGGACGCACCAAAGCTAAGTCCTGCTCATGAACGGCAAGATGGACCCAGATCGACGACAGGTCTGCGATTTTATACAGCGGCATGCCCATCATCACCGGGGCGTAGGCATCGACCATCTTCTCCACCACGGTGCCAGCACGCGGCGCGGTGATCACCAAGCGTTCCTGTGCCTGACCGGAACTGGCGATGCGTTCGATGACCTCATCGCTAATGCCGAAGCGGCGCAATTTCAGGCGTGCGGAATCGGCGATCACCGAACCGGCGGCCGGATCACGCGCGATAAGCAGTTCCTGCTGCGCCATGATGAGCTCTGGACTGTAAATCTCGGCGAGGTGGTCGCCCGCACGCACCGGCAAGCCGACAGAACTGACAAAAAGTTTCTCGACGTAGCCCTGCACCCGACTCGGCACGGTGGTGAGCCCCGCTTCGTTGTAGCCGACCGTCCCCACCGCACGTAAGCGACGCACCAGCGCGCGGCGTTCGACCAGAGTGGTGCTGACTTCAGCCATCGCCACGTCATGTGGCGAGATCATCAACGTGGTGGGATCATGGCCGGCGTGTTCATTTGCGCTGGGAGCAGCGGTGGGTGCAGCGGTGAGTGCAGCAGAAGCGCCACCACGGGCCACCAGGCCAAGGACAAAGGCCAACGCGCTGGCACCCACGACGATCAGGATGATGGACGTGGATTTCATGGACGCTCCGCAACGGGATCAGGAGTCGGCATCACCATCCACAGCTCGGCCGCCGCCATGTCGGCATCGGCTTCCGCCATCACTGCCATCACTTCGGTTTCGGCCAACATGTCGAGGCGTTCAAACAGCATCGCGGTGCTGCCTTGTTCACCGGTCGCCGAGGCGGAGGCGAACGTTTCCAACTCCAACCCCAGACGCTGTTTGGTGTCGTTGGCGACGGTGCGCGCACGCTTGGCCTGTTCCTGCGCCCGGCCGACGCGCGCCAGCAATTCCACCGCATCGATGGCGGCGCTGCTCGCATCCAGGTCTGCGGCATCCTGCCGACGCAGCGCAGCTTCCTGGGGCCCACGCCACGCTGATGGACGTAGCGGAATGGCGACGCTGACGCCGACACGGTATTCGTCCTCGGCCATGCGCCCTTCACGTTGCCACCCCGCGCGCACGCCGAACTCTGGATGCGAACGACTGGCGGCGAGCAGCGCCTGCGCCTGCGCCTGCACGTGCGCGGCCTTGGCCAAACGCAGGCGCGGATTGCGCGCCGGGTCGATCAAAGCGGCATCGAGCAGACCGGGATCGGGTGCTTCGCTCGCGGCGGGAAGTGCCAGCACGGCACGGGCGCGACCACGGGCATCGATCGCGGCGAGGTAGGCTTCCTGGGCGGAGACTTCCAAGAGCTGCGCACGTGAACGCAGGGTCAGGGCCTCCGTCAAGCGGGCGACGCCGGACGAGGCGATGAGATCAGAGAGGTTTTCAGCGCGTTTTGAATTTTCACGATAGGCAGCGGCGGTGGCTTCGGCGGCACGCGCCTGCGCATGCAGCATCGCCAAGCGGGCAAGCGTTTCACCGCGCACCATTGCCAAGTCGGCCTCTGCCATCTCCACCTCGGCGGCGGCCATAGCACGCATGCCGTCACGTTCACCCCAGCGGGGAAAGGTTTGGCCGAGTCCGATCATGCCACCGGAACCGAATTCCGGGTCATCAGGCATGCGCATGTATTGGGCCTCCACCATCGGATCCGGCAGGACGCCGGCCGCATTGGCAGCAGCACGGGCAGCGTCTCGACGCATGCGCGCGGCAGCGACACGGGGCGCACGAGCAACAGGGTCATCAACCCGTCGCGCGGGCGATGCGGTATCCATCGGCACGTCAACAGGTTGGTCGACACGCACTTCACCAGTTTGGACCCGCTTGCCTTGGCCGCAGGACATCAGCAGCACGGCGCACAGGATGGCGGTCAGATAGGTCGTAATGGAAGTCATGGATTGGTTCCCAAATAGCTGGCGGCGGCACCGGTCTGGTGCCGCCGCCAACGTCACGCCGCTTACTTGTTCTTGACCTTCTTGTTCTTCTGTTGCAGCCACAGCGCTTCTTCAAACTTCTGCGGCGCAGCGCTGAACTCACCCATGCAGTGATCGCTGCAGAAACCGACCAGCACCGACTTTTGGGCGTCGGGGTTCTTCTGCGTGAACGCCTCCGAGAAACGATAATTCACCGGCTTGCGCGCCGGGTCGATCGCCTTGCCGCTCACCGGACAGGTGACGTTACAGCACGCTTCCTTCACCTCGTCCGGCGGGAAGCCTTTGATGTGAGGATGTTTCGGGTCGTCCTTCATGGTCGACCAGACCCGCACGCGGTACGTCTTGCCGTCAGCGACCAGCATGTCGGCGCATTCCTTGGTGCAGGTGCCGACCTGGACGGTCTGGGCATCGGGTCCATCGCCCAGTTTCATCGCGACGCAGCCGAGTTTGGGGTCGATGGGCTTGCCGCTCATCGGGCAGTGGGTGTTGGACGGCGTTTCCGCCGCAGCGATAGCCACCGTGGTCATGATGGCGAGACAGGTGAGAGACAGGATGCGCATAACGTCCTCCTGAGAGGTTTGGGGTGGATGAATGAGGCTGAAGACCGATAAGCGGATCATCGGACATACTTGTCTTTTAGTCAAGATGTCCTCTGCTCCCGTCTAACCAACAGCCTGACTCATGTCTTTGTTCCGCTGTTTTCTCCCCCGCGGGCACCCACGACCTAGAGTTTCCTGGATCGATACTGCGCTTTGCAGGGCGCGGATGAGTGACACCGCCAAATCGGCGCTCCACCATCGCTTCGATCTCACTTCAGCGAACCTAAGCCGATTAAGCCCCGATGCGCAGAATCGAGGGAGGATGAGAACCGGTGTTGTCCTATCCACAATTCTGTGCGCGAGATCGCTTGAAATAGGTTGAGGAATCGACCGATCCGCATCGGGACCCTGTCCCACGGAGTGACCATATCGCAATCCCTATCCACCCCAGCACCTGGCGCTGTTCCGGCGCAGCCGTGACACTGTCTAGCGACAATTAGATTGGCCGGTCGCCGACAATTAGATTGGCCGGTTCGAATCGGTTGATGCGGGCTGAGAAAAGCGACTGTTGGTGCCGTTTCCCGTCTGGGAAAGTGCGCTGTCAGGAGCAACCAAACGAAGCGCGGAAGGAACAGGCCGGAACCAGTTCACGTCGGAGCAACGGTTGCTGATCCTGGATTCCCTACGGCTTCGGCAAGCTGAAGAAGAAGGTCGTTCCGACATCAACCGTCGATTCCACCCACAAGCGACCGCCATGGCGCTCCGCGATCCTCGTGCACGTCGCCAAGCCGATCCCAGCGCCAGGATATTCCGCGGCCGCATGGACACGCTGGAACAGCGCAAAGATGCGCTCGGTATCTTCGGCGCGGATGCCAATGCCGTTGTCGGCGACCGAAAAAACCCACTCGTCCTCGGCCTCACGCGCAGCGATGGTAATCGCCGGCGCACGGTCCTTGCTCCTGAACTTGATTCCGTTGTTCACCAGGTTTTGCAGCAACTGCACGATGAGCACCGGGTCTGCGACGATAGCCGGAAGCCCGCCGATCACGACCGACCCATTAACACTGGCGATTTGGCTTTCCAGATTCTCCACCGCGGTGCGCGCTACCGCGGCGGAATCGACCACTTCGGACTTGATGCCATGATGACCGACCTTCGAGTAATCAAGGATGGCCCGGATCAGATCGCTCATGCGCTTGGTGCCTTTGATCACAGTGCCCATGAACTCGCGGCATTTGTCGTCGAGTTTGTCATCTAACCGCATCTGCAGCAGGGTGGTGTAACTGCTGATCACACGTAACGGTTCCTGGAGGTCGTGCGCAGCGATCGCCGCAAATTGATCGAGTTCAACGTTCGAGCGCGCCAGTTCATCATTCAGGCGCTGGATCTTGGCCTCCGCCGCTTTGCGTTCACTGATGTCCCGGAGAGATGACAGCACCAGCAGACCATCCGCTGTTTGCATCGGGCCGAGCTGGATCTCGACCGGAAATTCGCTGCCGTCTTTGCGCATGCCGTAAAGGTCGAGTCCTCTTCCCATGGGTCGCACACGCGGGGTCACCATGAATCGATTGCGTTGACCGACATGGCTGTCACGAGAACGATGTGGCAGCAGCATCTCGACGAGTTCACCAAGCATCTCGTCACGAGGATAACCGAACAGTATTTCGGTCTGTTTGTTGACGAAAATTATTTTCCCATGGGAATCCATGATCACCGTGGCGTCAGGGAGCGACTCGAGCATGGTGAGGTGCTGCTCTTGTCGAAGAGACGAGCTTGATTGCAGTCTAGATGTGAACGGCGGCGTCAAATCAGTCGTCATGTCAGACATGGTGTCCCCTTGACCTGTTGGCCCTGTTTCCCCGCAGCTTGGATGTGGCCGCACTGACTGGTAACTTCACGTCGTTCTCCTCACATCGCTCCGGGCGGAGGGCATAGTTCGGCAGCGGATCGCCGCTCCTGAAGATTAACTGCCCAGCCAATAATTTGGGAGAGGGAGTCTATTGAATCAAATTTCACCCACAAGGGGGTTCATTTTTGGTGTACAGGATGTCTGACCTCGGCGTCAGCCACAATCAGATGGGACGGTCATCCTGTCCATACGCCGGCAATTAAGGACTTACGCATATTGATCAATCGCCGACCCAGCACGTTGTTTGCACCGCGTCGACGACCAACGTCGAACAAACCACCGTAGCCAGCGGTCCTTACGTCCGCGCGCTGCTCCAGATTGCGCCTCCGCTACGTTCCGCTACCGCCCACAACAACGCCGGCCACGAGGGCAACGTGCGTCGTTGACGAAGCAAAGTAGACACAAGCAGAGACACAACTTTTAAGCAACGGAGTCGATAGGTTGCATGTCTGGTTTTCCCTGTCGATTTTTCCTGAATGACGGGCTCTCGTCTAGCCAAGCATCCACCGTCGCAAAGCGCTTGGCCGATATTTTCCCGATGAAGCACGTCCGTAAATCAGCGTCACTCGGAATGCCGGCCACCTCGTCAAATACACGTCCTGCCGCCCTTCTCTTGCCGCGCACGTCGACCACGGTGCGCTCGCCATCGCTCACCGCTCATCACCATCCAGTGCCAATACTGGTCTACCTGACCGTGCCTAGACGTTAGCTCCTGCGACGATCGACCGCTACACCACCACAAACTATCGAGGTCTCGCTGTTGCTTGGCGCGACCTAACCCGGCGAACCATTGACGTTTCTTCCCGGTTTATCCCCGATGGAAAATTCCCGGACTGGCGTCAGATCATTCGCCCAACAAACAGTGAAATTCATGGGGCTTCAGGCTTTCGCATGGGTCCGTTCTCTGCCCTTGGCTCGAATGGCCCGATCACATCGAGCGAGAAACCGCATCAAATCGAACAGGAGGCGCGGAGACGCGGAGATCGGATGAGGGGAAAACGCGGATGATCTCGGCGCAAAATATTTTTTCCTCCTCCGGTCTCCGCGTCTCCGCGCCTTGTTTGCTGTTAGAGATCATCTCCGGCCAGCCAAAGACCCACACGGAAACCTGATGCCACAATTTACGAGGTCATGGCGATGACCAGCGACCAGGGAAAAACCGCTGCTCCTAGCGAACCACCGCCGTTCTACCAATCCTTCCATGCACTGGGCTGCAACTGGGACATGGGACATGGGCTGGATCATGCGCTACCTACTCACTTGCCTGCTCACTTACCCGCTCACTTACCTGCTCACTTGCCTGCTCACTTGCCTGCTCACTTGCCTGCTCACTTGCCTGCCTGCGTGTTCTTTGCCCGCTGACTGGCTGCTGCGCGTGACGTGGCGTGACGTGACGTCATGTGACGAAAGAAGCGCGGCCGCCGTCGCTGTCAGCGAGTGGCTCCTCCGGTCGGGGCCAGGGACAGGTCTACCGGTTTGGTCGTCGCTTTGGCTGATGTCGGCTTGGTGTAGGCACTCCCCTCCTCATCGCATTGGACAAGGACCACCTTCCCGCTTTTCAAAACCGCACGGTAGACGCTGCCGCAGGCGCGCGCACGTACGGTCAACCGTCCCAGTTCAGGGACAAAAACACTGACTGGCCGATCTGCGCCATCCGCGGCCCAGGCCGTCAGCAGCCACTCGGACGAGGTGCGATGTTTACGCACCAGGACGCGGGCGGTAACATCGTCGGTGGGAAATTCGTAGGCCGAATCGTTGGTGGAGATGCTATGTTTCAGCGGCCCAGGAAGCAGATCACTGTGACGAACCAGGTTCTCAACCTGCGAAAACAGCGCGTGAACATGCGCTGACGCGACCATCTGACGCAGCCAGATCGGCGGAGCATCAGCAGGGAATGGCGTAGCGAACCCCCCGGGTGGCAGTTCATAGTAACCGACATTCGCACCGATCATGCCCGCCGTGTAGTAGCACTTCAGGAAGCCACTCCAACGCTCCATGTCGGCGACGTGGACCTTTTCATCGCCTCGAACCCAGCCACCGCAGACCCAGTTGTACGACAATGAATTGCCACTGGCGATCTCGCTCGACACCGCGTTGAGAGCGAGCGTCAGCAGATTGAGTCGTCCGGTGAAGCCATCGTTGAAGTGCTTATAGTAGATCTCGTTGCTGGGCAGATCCGACACGCCGCGCATGTGTTTCCACTGGTAGCCCCACTCACCGATCGTCGCGTCCTTGTTGCGCAGGGTTTCGCCGCCGGCGGTGTAATAGACATACAGCGAACGATTCGGCACCGCCTGACGTACGGCGTCAGCGATCAGGAGTTCCGCACGCGCTTTTTTGCGTGAGATGTAGTCCTCCCACGAACCCTGGCCGACGGCAGCAACGATGCGCGGATCCTTGCTCCACACGGCCTTGGCGAAACCGAGCACGCCGAGGCCATACTCACCACCATTGAGCACCATCGCGATGGGGACTCTTTTCTGCAATTCGCGCAGCGGCGCGGCGCGGTATTCGCCCGCCATTTTCCAGACGGCCTCAGGCGCCTCGGGAGAAAAGACCGCACCTGCGCCTTCGCTCCATTGGGTGCCGTCCATCGACTGGGCCTGGGCATTGAGCACCATGCCATCCTTGTCACGCGTCCAGGTCTCTGGCGGGGCCTCGATACCAGGCAGGCGGCGGGAACAAATCACCGCTATCGGATAACGCTTGGGATCTGACCGGGCGAGGAGCGCGAGCTTGGCCTCGTCACTGTCTGGCTGGTCGAGTCGCGCAACGACGTCCTGGTCCACATACCCGCAGAACTCCAGGGCATAGCCCCACTGTTCCGCGAGTTCAATTCGGACATCGACCGGCAGTATCCAGCCGTAGCGGGTCAATCGCGGGAGTCCGTGGCCGGAACGAAAGAGTGGCTTGGCTTGCGCTTTCAGCCACGTCGTCGGCGTGACCGTCTTGACGACCGCGTTATTGGGCGCTGTGGGCTTGAGCTCGGGCCGTACTTCCTCTGCGGCGGACAGCTTCAGGAACGCCACCACCGCCAACGTACCAACGAGACATGACCTCATAATTTTTTGCTCTGCGTCGTTTCGTGTGGGTGCTTCATGACGGTAGAGAAAGCCAGACATCGAACAGGAGGCGCGGAGACGCGGAGATCGGAAGAGGCGATGAGAAGAAGGTGATGGAGAATCCTGCGCTTTCCCCTCCTCCGATCTCCGCGTCTCTGCGTCTGTTGTTCGATTAATTGAGGCACCTCAGTACCATGAGGGAAAGGGCCCCCACGAAACGCCGCAGAGCCTAATTTCTCCTGATGGTCGATGATGAGCATGCGGTGTGATGGAGCCTATTCAGGCCAACGCCAGCCCGTTCAAGGTTCCCGTACTGGAAGCAAAACGATCGGTTTCGATGCCGAGCCGGTGCAACAAGGTGACGAAGAGGTTCGGTAACGGCGCGTTTTTCTCCCGATCAAAGGCCAAGTG
>ENA-ORBV01011583-ORBV01011583.1-microbial-mat-metagenome-genome-assembly--contig:-NODE-11583-length-13817-cov-3.643959_pt1 | contig 13817 bp, 11 predicted proteins | sample MGYA00237777_ERZ505514 | MGnify/ENA primary metagenome ERZ505514 (study PRJEB26160, sample SAMN06269048) | microbial mat metagenome | isolation source: Oligotrophic lake microbial mat | place...
GAACTGGTGCAGGGCGTTCCCCTCACCGACTACTGCGACACGCACCGGCTGTCGGTGAAGGCCCGGCTGGACTTGTTCGTGTCGGTATGTCAGGCGGTGCAGCACGCGCATCAGAAAGGGATCATTCACCGCGACCTCAAGCCCGGCAACGTGCTGGTCACCGAGGTGGACGGGCGGCCGACGCCGAAGGTCATTGACTTCGGTGTTGCCAAGGCGACCGAACTCAAGCTGACGGACATGAGCTTCGCGGACACCGGGGCCATCGTCGGCACACCGGCGTACATGTCGCCGGAGCAGGCCGCCGGGAGGGTCGAGGAGATCGACGAGCGGGCCGAGGCCTCGAGCCGGAGAAAATGTTCCTCCCATGCGAACAGCCGGCCCTCATACGAGCGCCACACCTCGTAGATGGCATCGCCATAAAGAAAACCGCGGCTCAACGGCGTAATCGACGGTTCGGCGGCGGAGTGCAGGTGGCCGTTGGTGTTGGCCTGAATGTACGGCGGAGTCATGCGGACGCCACCCTCGGGGATCGTCGCGTTCCCGCCAAAACAAAAAACCCCCGCCGGATGGCGGGGGTTAATTAACCGGAAGAAAACGCGGTTCAGCGCTTCTTCACCAGGCCGAGGGCCTTTTTGACATTCTGCACGCTGGGCAGGGAGATCGAGAGCGACTTGGCAATCTCGCTGCCGGTCTTCCCCGCCTCGACCATCTTTTTCAGGGCCGCGCGCGTCTCGTCAGTGATGACGGCCCGGCGACGGCGCTTGCCGCCCGTCGTGGCCGCCGCGGCCGCTGCCTTGATTGGCGCCCAGTATCGCTGGGGCGGCTGGCATGACTTGGCCATCTTCAACGATGACCCGTCGCGCCGCCAGACGACGGGGCTGATCCGGGAGCTACGGCCCGAGATCGTGATCACCTCGGCGCCCTCTGACTATTTGGCTGACCACGAGATGGTGTCGCTGCTGGTCCGCGACGCTTGCTTTGCGGCGGGCGCACCCAACTATCAGGTGCCCAGCGAGGCCCCGGCGCTTGACTGGATTCCGCACCTCTACTTTATGGACCCGATTGAGGGCCTTGACCGTGAAGGCCGGCCGGTGGCGCCGGATTTCGTGGTCGACGTTGCGTCAGAGTTCGCCACCAAGTGGGCCATGCTGGCTTGCCACGAGTCGCAGCGCAATTGGCTGAAGGCGCATCATGGGATGGATAATTATCTGACGATGATGGAGGCCTGGACGCGGCAACGCGGAGCGTCGGCGGGGTATGAGCTGGGCGAGGGATTCAGGCAGTATCGGGGGCATCCGTATCCGCGCACCGCGGCTTTGCAGGAGTTATTGGGCTTCGCGTAGACTGCTGGCTTGCTTCTGGATTTCCTTGCGGCGCTCGGCGCTGAGCCGGGTAAGGTTGCGGAGTTGGAGCTCCATGCGGGGTACTTGGTGGAGCTTGGTTTCGTTGCGCAGCAGGAAGTCCCAGTAGAGGGTGGTGAAGGGGCAGGCTTTGTCGCCGGTCGCTTCGGCCGGGTCGTACCGGCAGCTTTGGCAATAGTTGCTCATGCGCTGGATGTACTTGCCGGTGGCGGCGTAGGGCTTGGATGCCATGATGCCGCCGTCGGCAAATTGAGACATGCCGATGACGTTGGGGAGTTCCACCCATTCGACCGCGTCGACGTAGACGGCCAGGTACCACTCGTGGATTTGACGCGGCTCGACGCCCAGGAGCAGGGCATAGAGCCCGGTCACCATCAGCCGCTGGATGTGGTGGGCGTAGCCGTATTCGAGCGTCTGGCCGATCGCTTGGCTTAGGCAGTGCATGTCGGTGTCGCCGGTCCAGTAGAAGGCCGGGAGGTCGGCGTGGGCGTCGAGCGCATTGCCCTCGGCGTAGTCGGGCATGTAGTGCCAATAGATGCCGCGGACGTATTCGCGCCAGCCGAGGATCTGCCGGATGAAGCCTTCGGCGGCGGCGAGCGGCGCGTGGCCATGGCGATAGGCTTCTTCGGCGGCGGCGATCACTTCGCGCGGATGCAGCAGCTTCAGGTTTAAGGCGGAGCCGAGGCGCGAGTGGTGGAGGAAGGGCTCATCGGTCCACATGGCGTCCTGGTAGCGGCCGAAGAGGGGTAGGCGATGGTCGATGAAGTCGCGCAGGGCACGGCGAGCGTCGGTGGGGGTGACGGGCCAGTTGAAGTGCTTCAGTTGGCCGGGATGGAGCGGGAACGCGCCTTGCACCTCGCGCACTACCTGCTGGGTCGTTTTGTCGGGGGGGAAGTCCTCGGCGCGGGGCAATAGGCCGGGGCCTTTCTTGCCGAATGTCTCGCGATTGTCGGTATCGAAGTTCCAGGCGCCGCCCTCAGGTTGGTCGCCGTCCATCAGGATCCGGTAGCGGCGGCGGAGCTCTCGGTAGAAATACTCGAGGCGCAGTTGCTTGCGGCCGTGGGCGTGTTGGGCGAAGTCGGCTTTGGTGGTGAGGAAGTGGCGGTCGGGGCGGATTTCGATCTTGGGGAAAGCTTCCAGGAGTTCCTGCTGGACGCGATAGTCGCCGGGCTCCACCAGGACGAGCCCCTTGGGTTTGAGGCGCTTGACGTCCCGGGCGAGCGCTTCGGCGAGGGTGCCTTTCGTCAGTGTCGTGTATTCCACCGCCCAGCCGCGATCGTCGCGCAGCTCGTCGCGGAAGTGGCGCATAGCGGAGAGGAAAAGGGCGATGCGGGCCTGGTGGCTCCAGACATGGGTGGACTCGGCGTGGACCTCGGCCATCCAGACGCGGTCCTGCTGAGGGTCAAAGTCGTCGAAGGCGGCAGATTGCCGATCAAGCTGATCGCCGAGGAGGAGGACGAGGTTGCGCACGGTTGATTCGATGCCGGCCGCGACGGATAGGTGCCAAATTCAAGGGTCGACAGGCTGGGCGGTCGAATTGGGGTAAGGGTATTATAATCAATGCGTTACAGGGGCGATGACTGGCTCGGAGCGGGGAGGCTCTGAGGTATGTCATTTAGAATCAAGCAGATAAGGCCAACTCAGGCTCCAGGTAGAACTATGTTGCAAATCGATACACTTCCTGCTAAGCCTAAGCAAAAATTGGCTTTATTTTCCCGTCGGACCTGGTTTAGCCGTGTTTTTCCGGCTGAGAAAGGGGTAACCTTTCGACCTCTCCGGGAGCCTTATCTATACTGAAAGGTGCGCTGGATGAAATTCTGTTCCCCGCCGCCGCCCCGGTTCTTACTAAACTAAACCTCATGGACTTTTCGAAAGCCGTCGCCACCGCCCTCCTGTTGTCCTTACTCCTCATTACGTCCTGTAAGAAGGAGGCTCCGGTGAAGGCCAAAGTGGACTCTGGCCCGGTGATAGTGCGCTCGGCGGTCGCCAAGGGCAAGAAGATCCAGCGTGTTGTCGAGTCGGTCGGCACATTCTTCCCTTACGAAGAAGCCATCATCAGCGCCGAAGTGGACGGTAAGGTGGACGAAGTGAAGATCGACCTCGGCGACATGGTGGTGCCCGGCCAGGTTCTTGTCCACATCGCCGACGAAGAGCAGCGCTATTTGCTTGCCCAGCAGGATGCCCAGTTGCATCAGTCGCTCGAACGCTTAGGCCTCAAAGACGAGAAGGACCGCGTGAAGGACGTCAAGGAGACCCCCGAAGTCCGTCGCGCCGCGGCCGATATGCAGGAAGCCGAGCAGCGCTTCCGCCGCGCCCGCAGCCTCGCCGACCAGGGCATCGGCGCGCAAGCCGACCTCGACCAGTTCCAGTCCCGCTTCAACTCGGCCAAAGCCGCCTATGACGCCACCATCAACCAGGCCCGCAACCTGATTCAGGAAGTGGAGCGCTACAAGGCCGTGCTCGATCTCCAGCGCAAGAAGCTGCGCGACACCACCGTCCGCGCCCCTTTCGCCGGCCTGGTGAAGGAGCGCATGGTCACCGTCGGCCAGTTTACGCGGGCCAACACGCCATTGCTCATCCTGGTGAAGACCGATCCGATCCGCCTGCGCGTCGAAATTCCGGAGAAGATGGGGCCCTGGATTAAGCCGGGGCAGATTGCCGAGATCGTCGTGGAAGCCTACGCCGACCGCAAGTTTTCAGGCAAGATCTGGCGGGTGTCGCCCACGGTCGATGCCACCAAGCGTACGTTCGTGGTGGAGGCGCTGGTGCCCAATCCCAATAACCAACTGAAGCCGGGCTCCTATGCCAAAGCGCGTGTCCCCACCGACCGCATGGACGCCGTGCTGATGGTCCCCTACCGCGCCGTCAACTATGTGCTGGGCTCGAACAAAGCCTACGTGATCAACAACGGCGTCATCGATGCCCGCGAAGTGAAGCTGGGCGACCGGATCGAAGAAGACATTGAGATCAGCGAAGGTTTGGTGGAGGGTGACGTGGTCGCGTTGGGCCCGTTGGCCCGGCTGGACACCGGCACCCGGGTGCGGATCGGCGAAGGTAAGAAGACGGCTCCGGCGCCCAAGCCCGCCGAGTAAGGGAAATCCGATGCAATACACTCGACTTGGTTCGACCGGCTTGCGCGTATCGCGCTTGTGCCTGGGCTGTATGACCTACGGAACGCCCACGTGGCGCGAATGGGTGCTGGACGACGAGCAGAGCCGGCCCTTCTTCCGCCGGGCGCTCGACGCCGGGATTAACTTCTTCGATACCGCCGACATGTACTCGCTCGGGGTGAGTGAAGAGGTCACCGGCCGGGCTCTGGCCCAAGTGAAGCGCGACTCAGTGGTAATCGCCACCAAGGTTTACAACCCGATGAGTGCCGACCCCAACGATCAAGGCCTCTCGCGCAAGCACATCTTCCATTCGATCGACGCGAGCCTCAAGCGGCTCGGCACCGATTACGTCGACCTTTACCAGATCCATCGCTACGATCCACACACGCCTATCGAAGAGACGCTCGACGCGCTCGACGCCGTAGTCAGGGCAGGGAAGGCTCTGTACATCGGTGCCTCGTCCATGTGGGCCTGGCAGTTCGGCCAAATGCTCGCCACCTCCGAGCGGCGGCATCTGGCGCGTTTCGTCACCATGCAGAACCACTACAACCTCGTCTACCGCGAGGAAGAGCGGGAGATGATTCCTTTCTGCCAGGCTTCCGGGATTGGCTTGCTGCCCTGGAGTCCTCTGGCGCGCGGCTTCCTGGCCGGCAACCGTCGCCGCGAAGACTATGGCGACACTAGCCGCGCCCGTACCGACGCTCTGGCCCAGCAGTACTACTACCAGCCTAGTGACTTTGCCGTGGTCGACGCCGTTACCCGCGTTGCCGCCCGGCGCGGCGTGCCGAACGCGCAGGTGGCCTTGGCCTGGGTGATGGCCCAGCCTGGCGTTACCGCCCCGATCATCGGCGCCAGCAAATTGCCCCAGCTCGAAGATGCCCTCGCGGCGGCGGAATTGCGGCTCTCGGTCGAGGAAATCGGCGAATTGGCCGCCCCCTACCAGCCGCACCCGGTGCTAGGTCACCAATAATACTCGGGATAACCCCTGGAATCTCATTCTTTACCTCATATAATCTGTCTAAAGCTTTCAAAAAAGGATATTTATAAGCTTTAAAACTCCCCGAAGACTTTGTCGGGATGTTGCAAAATGAAACAGGGAAGAATAGGTAAAGGCCAAATGAACCGATTCTTGTCAAACAAGAAAAAATGAGTTCTTGCTGGAAAGGCTACTGTCGTGGTAGAAAAATAGTATAAGAGCCGCAAAGCCTCTTTCAGAGACAAGGCGGCCAACCCGGAGTTCGCTAACTCGCATGCCCCAGATATTCCCGAAAAAGCTCGACTTCTTCACCCGGCTCAGCGGCGCGGTGATCATTATGGCCGCTATGAGCGGAGTCGGTCTCGCCTATTACGTATTTAGCCCCGACGTGTTGGAGACCGGCTACACCCCCGTCCAACCCGTTCCGTATAGCCATAAGCTTCACGCCGGCAACCTGGGTATGGACTGCTATTACTGCCATACCACAGTCGAAAAGGCCGCCCATGCCGCCGTCCCTCCGACGGAGACCTGCATGAACTGCCACTCGAAAGTGAAAGAGAAGTCGGCGTTGCTGGCTCCCATCCGGGAGAGCTACGAAACCGGCAAAGCCGTGCCGTGGGTGAATGTCCATGTGCTGCCCGATTATGTCTATTTCAATCATCAATCGCATGTGACGGTGGGCGTGAGCTGCGTCTCCTGCCATGGTCGGGTCGATCAGATGGTGGAGGTGAAGCAAGTGCAGCCCCTCAATATGGCGTGGTGCCTTGAGTGCCACCGAAACCCGGCTCCGAATTTGCGTCCCGTGCAGTATGTGACGAAGCTCGATTGGAAGCCCGAGGGCGATCCGGCCGAATACGGTAAGCAGGTGATCGCCGCCAAAGGGATCCATCCCCCGCAGAACTGCTCCGGTTGTCATCGTTAGAAAGGTCACGAGTTAGAAACAATGGACCTCATCCAAATTTCCCCCGCCCAGAACGCCACCGGTAAGAAGTATTGGCGGAGCTTAAACGAGCTCTCCGGTACGCGCGGCTTTACAGATTGGGTCGAGAATGAATTCCCGGGCGGTGCCGAGATCCTCGATCCCGGGTCCCGCCGGACGATGCTGAAGCTGATGGCGGCTTCGTTCGGTCTGGCAGGCATGGTCGCCTGCCGGCGTCCCGAAATGAAGATCATTCCGGTGTCGAAGAGTGCAGAAGACGTGATTCCCGGTAAGCCCGCTCTCTACGCTTCGGCTTTCGTTAACCGTGGCGTCGCCAATGGCATTCAAGTGGAAGTGCACGACGGCCGCCCGACCAAAGTCGAAGGCAATCCGATGCACCCGAATAGCCAAGGCGCGGCTTCGGCCTTAGCGCAGGCGTCGGTGTTGAGTGTTTACGATCCTGACCGCGCTCGCACCGTGCACGAAGGTGCCACCGCTTCGAGTTGGGCGGCTTTCGACAAAGCCGCGGCCGGCCTGGTGGGGGGCTTTGGCGCAGGCGCCGGATTGCGTATCCTTTCCGAGCGCACCTCTTCGCCCACGCTCCTGTCCGTCAAGGGTGAGTTGCTCAAGAAGTATCCGGAAGCCAAGTGGGCGGAGTATGACTCGCTCGACGGCGGCCACGCGATCGCCGCCGCGGAGATGGTGTTTGGCCAGCGCTTGCAGCCGGTCTATCATTTTGACAAAGCCGATGTGGTTGTCTCGCTCGACGACGACTTCATGGGCGAAGACGCTGCGTCCATTGAGGCGACCAAGCAGTTTAGCAAGAAGCGCAAGGTTTCAAAGCCCGGCGAGCCGATGAACCGCATGTATCTGGTGGAAAGCCGCTTCTCGATTACTGGCGCCATGGCCGATCATCGCTTGCGGATCAAGTCGGGCGAAGTGCTGCAGTTTGCTTCGGACCTCGCCGTCGAAGTGGGCGCCAAGACCGCTCTCAAGGTTCTTAAGCCGGGTGACGCGACCCAAAAATGGCTTGCTGTCGTGGCGCGCGACCTGAAGGCCAATGCCGGCAAGAGTCTGGTAACAGCGGGTCCGATGCAAAGCGCGCAAGTGCATGCCTTGGCCTTCCTGATCAACCAGAGCCTGGGCAATATCGGAAGCACCTTGACCTTTTCGAAAGCGATCTTCGAGCCGGCCCAGTCGATTGGCGAATTGGCCAAAGAGATGGGCGGGGGCGCGGTGAAGACGCTGGTGATCCTGGGTGGCAATCCGGCCTACACGGCTCCGGTGGACCTCGGCTTTAGCGAACTGATCGCCAAGGTGCCCGCTTCGATCTACCTGGGCGCGGAGATGGACGAAACCGCCGCCGTGGTCAAGTGGCATTTGCCGATGGCGCACGCGATGGAAGCTTGGGGCGATGCCCGGTCGACCGATGGGTCGGCCACGGTGCTCCAGCCGCAGATTGCGCCGCTCTATGACGGTCGTTCGGCGATTGAGATCGCCGCGCAGTTGCTGGACGGGAAGGCGAAGAAGAGTTTTGCCGTGGTGCAGGGCTACTGGAAGTCGGTATCGCCGGCGGCCGATGCCGAGCGCATCTGGCGTAAGGGCGTGCATGACGGCGTCATGCCGGGCAGTGCTTATCCCGAAGTGAAGGTGGCCTTCAATGCGAAGGCGATTCCTGAGGTAGCCGCGGCGTCGCTCGCCGGTACCGAACTCGTGTTCCTCTCAAGTAACCTGGGCGATGGACGTTATGCGAATAACGCCTGGCTGCAGGAAGTGCCCGAGTCGATGACGAAGCTCACGTGGGATAACGTGGCGCATATTTCGCCGAAGATGGCCCGCGAGCTCAAAGTGGAGACCGGCGGCCTGGTGAAGATCACCCTCGGCTCGCGTTCGCTGGAGATTCCCGCCCTCGTTACCCCCGGCCAAGCCGAGGGGTCAGTAGCGCTGCAATTGGGTTATGGCCGTACGAAGGTTGGCCGCGTCGGCGAAGAGCGCAAAGGAAACGTGCATGCCGAGAAGCTACACGCATCGCGCATCGGGTGTCTACTTTTCGCCATGTCTTCTGCGGCACCTCCGATCCGGACTGACGCGTCCCTCACAGCGGTGACCGACTCGGTCACCCATGTGCACGCGCGAGCCCGATTCGGCATCACCGATGTCGGGCTGATCGTGGGAGCGCTGATCTGGGGCGTGAACTTCAGCATCGTCAAGGTGGGCTTGAACGCCTTCGAGCCGCTGACGTTCGCCGCATTACGTGTCGCACTCGCCGCACTCGTACTGTGCGCGTTGGTCGCCACCCTGCAACCGGCCGCTCTGCCGTCGAGAAAGGACATCATCGCACTCGCAGTTCTCGGCTTGGTCGGCAACGGGATGTACCAGCTGCTGTTCCTCGCGGGTATTTCACGCACGCGGGCGGGTATTGCGGCACTGCTCATCGCCGCCGGTCCGGCCTGGATCGCGATCATCTCGCGCATGTTCCGGCGCGAGCAGCTGCCCTCGCGCGGCTGGATCGGGATCGGCCTGCAGGTGATCGGCGTCGGATGGGTGGTGGGGAGCGCCCATGGCGTCGACACCGGCGGCGAGGCGATGTACGGTGCGGTACTCATTGGCATCGGCGCAATCACCTGGGCCGTCTACACCGTGGTGCTGCAACCGTACACCAGCACCGTGAATCCGCTGCACCTCGCGGCCATCACCACCGCGAGCGGCGCGTTGGTGTGCGTGGCGGCGGCGGTGCCGAGTCTGGTGCGCACCAACTGGAATGCCATCGGTCTCGACGCGTGGGGGGCGGTGCTCTACGCCAGTCTTGGCGCGATGGTCATCGCCTACATGCTCTACTATCGTGGCGTACGCGTGCTGGGCGCGACACGAACCGCCGTCTACGGCAACCTGCAGCCGCTCATCGCGCTCGCGGTGGCGGCCATCATGCTCGGCGAGACTCCTACGGGCCCTCAGCTGCTCGGCGCAGCGTTCATCATGGGCGGACTGCTCATGTCACGCATGGCGCGAGTGACGACCGTCGTCGAACGACCCTCAATCCCGGAAAGCGCGTGAAGCTTGTTCTTTTTGACATCGACGGCACGTTGCTCTGGACCGATGGCGCAGGACGACGGTCGATGGAGGGAGCGCTGACACAGATGTTCGGCACGCCCGGAGACTCGACGTATCGCTACGACGGCAAGACGGATCGACAGATCGCACGCGAGCAGATGCGCGTCGCTGGTTTTGACGATGCAACGATCGATGCGCGCATGGACGACCTGTTGGCGGCGTATGTGCAGCGGCTCGAGTCGGAACTCGATGGCGACGCGAGTGCGGCACGATTGTGTCTGGGGATCCATCCACTGCTCGACGCACTCGAAGCACATGACGGGGCAGCATTGGGACTGCTCACCGGCAACATCGAGCAGGGGGCACGACACAAGCTGCGCGCGGTCGGCCTCTCGTTTGATCGCTTTCGCGTGAATGCGTTTGGCTCGGATCACGAGGAGCGACCGCAACTGCCCGCCGTCGCGCAGCGCCGTGCGCGCGACGTGATGGGGATGCAGCTCGACGGCGATCGCATCATCATCATCGGCGACACGCCGGCCGACATTCACTGTGGACGCGAAATTGGCGTACGGGCCATTGGTGTGGCCACGGGTCGCTATGGCGTCGATGAGCTTTCGACCCATCAACCGCATGCCGTCTTCGCGACACTCGAGGACACGGACGCGGTGCTGGCCGCGATCCTGGCCTGATCGTGCGAAAACAGCGGCGCACGGTGGCAGTGGCCGGGTGCATGCGTGGCGCGGTGTGTGCGACATGACCGCCGACTTCTCGGCCGTGCGCGCGAAAGCGCGTGTGGTGGGCATCGTGCGCGGTCGTGAGATCAACGCCGACGCGGACATCTCGCTCGAGAGCGAGGCGCTGGTGCTGGCGTGGGTGTCGGCCACGGCGTGGCGACTCGCGTTCGATGGACTGGACGGCATCGGACACGGACCGTCGCAGCTGACGCTTTATCTCGCCAGCGGCGACGTCCTCGAACTGTCGGGTGACGACGCACTTCGCACCATCGCGCTGCAGCTGACCGCGCGTGCCTGCACCATGCCCGAGCTTACTCGTGGTCTGCGCGCGTTCGGCTCGCTGCGTGGATCACCTGGCGCGGCGCATGATGCGTGGTTTGCGCCGCTGCTGGCCGCCCGTCGTGCAGTCGAAGGCATCACCGACGCGCGACGTCAGCTGGCGCTCATCGATGCCGGGCAACTCGGAACGGCAATGGAGCGGGCGATGGCCGAACTCGCCGCACTGACCGCGCCCGAGGATGTCGCGCGTCAGCGCGCGATCGAAGCCGCACTGGAGGAGGAGTCGGCGGAGATGTTCGTGGCTCTCAGGCGGTTGGCGCTCGCCGCAGACGCGCTCTGCGGAAGTGCGCTGGACACACTGTTTGTCGAGTGGCGTCGATGGGTGGGCGCGTTGCGCGATGTCTTCGCTGCGGCAGACGAAGCGTGGGGACGCTGCTGCAAGGAGCTCTGAGCGCGCGCTGACGTCGACGCGCGTCAGGAGGAGTGGCGGGGCGCGTCGGACGTGCTGCAGCCGTAACCGTCGCCGCATGCACTGGCCGGTGTGCGAGCCGCGACAACGCTGCGCCACACACGTCGCGCGATGAAGGCGACGGCCGCCACCACGATCGCACCAACGATGATGGTCTGCATCGTCATCCCCTCACTATCCCGCGAATCCGAGCGCCTTGCCGCCCGCGTAGACGATCCACGCGGCCGCGTACGCCAGCACCAGCATGTAGCCGAACTGCAGCGCGGCCCAACTCCACCCCAATCGTCCACCGCCGGCTTCGCGCACTGTTACGGCGATCGTACTCATGCACATCAGCGCGAACACGTAGAACACCATCAGACCGATCGCGATCAGCGGCGTGTATGCCGGCTTGCCCGTCACCGCGTTCCGTTCCCGCTTGAGTCGCGCCTGCAGTGCTTCGTCGTCCGTGCTCGCGTCGCCTACACCGTAAATCGTACCCATCGTCGAGACAAATACTTCGCGCGCCGCAAAGCTCGCAGCGATAGATACCCCGATCTTCCAGTCATAGCCCAACGGTCGCACCAGCGGCTCGATCGCTTTGCCCACATGGCCAAGCACCGAGTGTTCGAGTTGCTGCTCCTGCTGCGCAGCCACAGGAAGCGTCGCATCGACCGTCGCCTTCGGATACGTCGCCATCGCCCACAGCACGATGGAGAGCGACAGAATGACGGTGCCGGCGCGACGCACAAACAGCTGACATCGCTGCACCACCGACACGGCCAGCGAGCGCGGACTCGGCCAGCGAAATGGCGGCAGTTCGAGGATCATCGGACGCACCGGCCCCTTGAGCAGCGTGCGCTTGAAAATGGCCGCGATACCGAGCGCGACAGCCGTGCCCAGCAGATACATGAACAGCATCGTCGCGCCTTGCAGCGTGACGCCTGGCACAAGCGCAATCGGGGGCACGAAAGCGCCGATGAGCAACGTGTACACCGGCAGTCGCGCCGAACAACTCATCAATGGCACCACCATGATCGTCGCCAACCGGTCCTTCGGATCTTCGATGGTGCGCGTGGCCATGATGCCGGGCACGGCACAGGCATAGCCGGAGAGCATGGGAATGAAGCTCTTGCCATGCAGACCCACTTTGCGCATCACGCGATCCATCAGATACGCGGCACGTGCCATGTACCCCGAGTGCTCCAGCACGCCGATCGCCGTGAACAGGATCGCGATCTGCGGCAGGAACACGAGCACCGATCCCACACCCGCAAAGACGCCATCCACGATCAGGCTGCGCAGGTCTCCCGCAGGCATCTGCGAACCGATGGCCTTGCCGGCGGTGCCGATCAGCCATTCGATGCCGTCCATCATCGGCGTCGCCCAGGAGAACACCGCCTGGAACACGAGCACCATCACGAGAAGAAAAAGTGCCGGTCCGTAGAAGCGGTGCAACGCGATCGCATCGATGCGATCACTCAGGGAACGACCGGTGTTGACGCGCGTCGTGACGGTCTTGCCGACCACCTCGGAGATCCACGCGTAGCGCACTTCTGACTCGAAGCGAGCGGGAACGAAACCAGCGATGCGCAGCGCATCCGACGCCTCGATGACCGCATCGGCGAGTCCGGGCACCTGCGCCAGATGCGCATCGGTGCGCGACATGCCAAGCACGCGCAGCGATTCCATGTCGGCCGCGATCGGTGACAGACCATCGGCCGTGAGACAGTCGCGCAGCGATGCGAGCGCGGTGTCCGCCGCTGCTGGCAAGGCGAAGCGACGCGTCGGGGCGGGGAGCGTTGCGGCGATGAAGAGCGCGCGCTTGAGCGGTTCGATGCCTTCCCCGCGCTTGGCGACGGTGGGCACGACCGGCACGCCCAACTCGTGAATCAGCTCGGGCACATCGATGGCCACACCCTCGGCCTCGGCCACGTCGAACTGATTGAGCGCCACCACCACGGGCACGCCCAACTCCATCACTTGACTGGCGAGAAACAGGTTGCGATCGAGATGCATCGCGTTGATCACCACCAGCACGACGTCCGGTCGCCAACGATCCTTGTCTCGACCCAGCAGCACTTCCAGCGCGATCTGCTCGTCGGGAGAGCCGGCGGACAACGAATAACTGCCGGGCAGATCCAGCACCGCCACCGGCTGTCCGTCGGGGCCGCGGAAGTTGCCTTCCACACGTTCGACGGTGACGCCCGCAAAGTTGCCGACACGCTGCCGCAGGCCGGTCAGCGCATTGAAGAGGGTCGTCTTCCCTGTGTTGGGATTGCCGATGATTGCCACGCGCAGCGAGGCTCGTTCACCGCCCGCACCACCGCGACGTTGTGCGGCGCGTTGCGAATCGGTCGACGTCGGCGGCTGGAGCGAGGTCACTGCATGGTCTCAAACGGAACGGCGAGGCGTCCTGCCGCAGCGTGTCAGGCTTGCGCCGACTGCGGTTGAACCGTGATGCCCGCCGTGATGGCGGAGCCGAGTGCGAGGCGCGTGCCGCGCACTTCAAGCAGCATGGCATGTCGCGTGTCGATCACGTTGACGCTGGTTCCTTCGCACAGTCCCAGCGCTCGCAGGCGACAGGCTTCGTCGGCCGAACACTCGATATCGACGACCGTCGCACGACTGCCGGCGCGGCATGCAGCCAGCGCGCACGTGGTACGCGTGGGCTGGGCGTCGTTCTGCTGCAGGGTGGGAAGCGCGAGGGCCGGAGGCACGTACCGTTAGATGAGAATGTTTCTCAAACTCGTTTATGGAGTATACAATCGCAGGCTCTGCAGAAGCAATAGGGAGTGGAGTATTCGGGTAATTCCCCGACCTATCCGTCGGGGAATCCCTGCCTGCTGCTCCAACTAGGCCGTCGCCGTGCGAGGTGAGGCTGTCTCTTATACACATCTCCGAGCCCACGAGACTAAGGCGAATCTCGTATGCCGTCT
>ENA-ORBV01011585-ORBV01011585.1-microbial-mat-metagenome-genome-assembly--contig:-NODE-11585-length-13816-cov-3.763884_pt1 | contig 13816 bp, 15 predicted proteins | sample MGYA00237777_ERZ505514 | MGnify/ENA primary metagenome ERZ505514 (study PRJEB26160, sample SAMN06269048) | microbial mat metagenome | isolation source: Oligotrophic lake microbial mat | place...
CACCGCTAGTTTTAACCGTGGCGCTGCTCCGACTGGTATTGCTGGAGCCAGGAGTGACGGTTCCAGGAGTGCCGGTGCCAGGAGTGCCGGTGCCAGGAGCGGGATTCGGATTGGTGGCGGTAGGACGAGGCTGAGCGGGCACGGGTTGGCTAGGTCTGGGGCTGGGGCTGACGGCCTGATTGCCCGAGGACGGCGTGTAAGCGACATAGCGTTGGTCTAACCAGGTGCCGTTGCTGCGTTCTAGGTAGCCTGTATTGTCTCGACCCGTCAACTCCACGCGAGACCCGTTTGGCAAGGTGCTAATCACTTGCCCACCCGGCGCATTCCTGACATTGAGGGGGTTACCCGTGGTTCTGACATAGCCAACGGTTTGAGCCGTTCGATTGGTCGCCACTTGACGGGGGGCGGGCTGGCTGGCTGCCGTTGGGCGAGCGGCCTGAGCAGTAGCTTGAGGGACAGCCTGAGGAGCAGCAGCCTGAGTCACAGCCTTGACCGGAGTTGTGGGTCGAAGCGGCTGGCTAGAAGCGGCTTGAACAGAGGTAGGTGGCGCGATCGCCTGACCAGGAACCGATGGGGAAACCGTTTTAACGGGAGCAGGCTGCACCACGCGGGGCTGATTGGCAGACACATAGCGCTTGTCTAACCAGGTAGCATTGGTGCGCTCTAAATAACCCTGGCTTTCGCGCCCGGTTAACTCAACTCGGGTGCTGTTGGGCAAGGTGCCCACGACCTGACCACCAGGAGCGGTACGCACATTAATGCCTTCACCCGCTGTGGCAATATAGGCTACAGTCCGCTCTGCTCTACTGGAAGGCGGGCGCGTGGGCGAAGCAGAGGCCGTTGGAATACTAGACACCGAGGCAGACGGAATGCTGGACGACTTGCGGACATCGGTGCCGCTGGTCGAAATCCATTCGGTTGCCACCCAGGTACCGTTAGATAGCTCCAGAAAACCATCTTGGCTACGGCCAGTCAGCTGAAGGCGCGACCCATCAGGCACGCTACCCACTACGTCTCCATTAGGGGCACTGCGAATATTTAAGGGATTTCCGGTGGTGCTAACGACCCCCGTGGCAGCAGCCAGCGCCGAATGCGCCACGCTGATCGCTAAAACGGCTGCAAACAGGGGTTGGATGGAAATCCAGGCAGAGCTTGGCACTGCTGAGCCTAGAGTATCGAACGACCTGATCTGGGGCATCGGTTCATTACTTTCGTAAGCGGCAGCACCATAAAGATATGCGAGGGATTCCATAGCGATTTACCTTGTGCTTGCAGTCGAGGGTTTAACGGTAAAAAATTAGCAATAGATAAACGGACAATTTCAGTCCTAATATAGCTGATATTATTATGCGCTTGAATTGAGAAAGCGCTCCTTTTGCAATAGCTCTATATTTCATAGACGATCACGACAGGTCAATTGTTGGCTAAGGGCATGGCAGTGCCATGCCCCTACAGGATGTGTCGCATCCTCCCTGCATTTGACCGTCTAACTCGAAACTCAAAACTCAAAACTTGTTGAATTCTCATGCCTCAATATTCCTGGCAATCGATCAGCAAAGTCTACCCTTGAGTTTTTGAGTCTATCCCTTAGGTTTTTGAACTGTGGCAATGTGCAGCTCTTTCAGCTGCTTGTCGTCAACGGCAGATGGAGCGTTGGTGAGGAGGCAGCGAGCCTGCTGGGTTTTGGGGAAGGCGATCGCATCTCGAATTGAATCTTCCCCTGCTAGCAGCATCACCAAGCGGTCAATCCCGTAGGCGATACCGCCGTGGGGCGGGGTACCATACTCAAACGCCTCCAGCAAAAAGCCAAACTTATCGCGGATTTCTGCTGCCGACAGGCCAATTAATTCAAACACCTGTTGCTGTAGCTCGGGTTGGTAAATCCGAATGCTGCCGCCCCCCGCCTCAAACCCGTTGAATACAATATCGTGCGTTAGTGCCCGCGCTGTTTTTAGATCGCCCATGTCATCGGGATGGGGGGCGGTAAACGGGTGGTGCAGCGGGTCGAGCCGTTTCTCGTCGGCATTCCACTCAAACATGGGGAAATCTACCACCCACAGCAGGTCGAGCTGGTCGGGATCAATTAGCCCTAGCTCTTTGCCCACCACCTGCCGCAGCCGATCGAGGGTTTTGTTGGCTGTGTTTGTGTCGCCTGCCGCAAACAGCAACAGGTGCCCCGCTTCTGCCCCCGTCCGGCTCAGAATCTCGGCTTTTTGCTGGGCTGTCAGGTTGTCTTTGATTGCGCCAATCGTGTCAATTTCGCCGCCCTCGCGCACCCGAATGTAGGCTAGACCCCTGGCTCCTGCTGCTGCTGCCTCGTTGAACAAGTCGCCACCGGGCTTAATCCGCACATTGGAAATCGCCTCGTTGCCGCCTGGAATCGGCAGAATTTTGACGATGCCGCCTTTACTCACCGCATCGGCAAACACCTTAAAGCCAGAACCCTGCACAATGTCTGACACATTCACCAGCTCTAGGCCAAACCGGGTGTCGGGCTTGTCGCTGCCGTAGCGATCCATCGCCTCGGCGTAGGTGAGGCGCGGGAACGGACGGGGCAGGTCAACGCCTTTAATCGTTTTGATCAAATGGCAGATTAAGCCTTCATTCAGGTCGAGAATTTCGTCCTGGGTCATGAAGCTCATCTCCATGTCCAACTGGGTGAATTCGGGCTGGCGATCGGCACGCAGGTCTTCATCGCGGAAGCAGCGGGCAATTTGGTAGTAGCGATCGACTCCGGCCACCATCAGAATTTGCTTAAATAGCTGCGGTGACTGGGGCAGCGCAAAAAAATCACCGGGATGGACGCGGCTAGGTACAAGGTAGTCGCGCGCGCCTTCAGGGGTGGAACGGTTGAGGATGGGCGTTTCAACTTCGGTAAACTGGTGCTCGTCTTCTAAGTAGCGGCGCAGGGTTTTGACGACTTGGTGCCGCAGTTGCAGGTTGCGGCTCATCCGCTCTCGCCGCAGGTCTAGATAGCGATATTTGAGCCGCAGGTCTTCACGTACGGTTTCTGTTTCGGCGGTAGACACCTGAAAGGGCAGCGGTTTGCGGACGGCGTTGAGTAGCTCAATCTGGTCGGCGTAGATTTCGACTTCGCCAGTGGCTAGCTTGGGGTTGAGCGATGCGGGTGGACGCTGGGTGACGCGCCCTGTAATGCGAACGACGTATTCGTTGCGCAGGTCGTCAGCGGCTGGGTATGAGGTGGGGGTGCGTTCTGGGTCGCTGACAATTTGGGAAATTCCGGTGCGATCGCGTAAGTCTACAAAGATGACCCCGCCATGATCTCGCCGCCGATCGACCCAACCGCAGAGGGTGACGGTTTCGCCAACGTGCTCGGCTCGAAGTTGACCGCAGTAGTGGGTGCGCATGGAGGGATGAGGGATGAAGGATAAAAGGCGTTCACTGGGGAGCTTGAATAGGGCAGTTGACCCTATCTTGTGTCTGTTATCTACAGGCAGCAGTGAAAACCTTTTCATTATCCAGCATCGCTGTCAGCAATTCCACTAAATCCAATTAAACCTACAAATGTGTGCTGCGATCGCCTCTACTAATGCCTAAATGCCTACCCCGATACCCAACCCAGTTCCCAGGTTGTTGCGATCGCGGGACAGCACGGGACAGCGATCGCCCCTCTCACATGGGGAATCCTATAGATCATGTGCATGGGTAAAATTTGATGAAATATAATCCTGATAAACATCATAGGCAATCTATTCGATTACAGGGGTATGATTATGCATCATCAGGGGTATATTTTATTACCATTTGTGCCTATCAACGGGAATGTTTATTTGGGGATATTGTTGATGGTGAAATGCAGCTGAATGAATTAGGGCAAATTGTGGTCGGTACGTATCTTTGGTTGGCAACACAATATTCTTACATTGATTTAGATGCCTGGATTATCATGCCCAATCACTTTCATGGGATTCTGGTTTTGACCGATCACTCCGGTGAGGGCGTTTCGCGAAACGCCCCTACACATCTCGGACAGGACGTTTTACGTAAAGCCTGCGTCATACCAGAAACGTGTGGATTTGAAAGAGATAACGCCCTACCCACAAATGGAATAAAACGTAAATCTTTAGGGCGTTTAATTGGGGCATTTAAGACAGTTTCCACTAAACAAATTAATCTGTTTCGAGATTCACCTAGTGCTCCAGTTTGGCAACGCAATTATTACGACCACATCATCCGTAACGAAAAATCATTGCAATATATCCGTCACTACATTCACCATAATCCTCTCTCATGGCAGCGGGATCAACTACATCCTGGCAATCCGTCGAAATGGTAGGATGATGCAACGAAAAATGAGCCTTGCTAAGTAGTTTGCCGTAGGGGCGTTTCGCGAAACGCCCTCACCGAGATTTATCCACCAGATCAGCATCTTCAAAAAACGCGATCGCCTGATTATAAGGTTTTGCGATCGCCCTCCACCATCTTCCACGCTCGAAATACCGCTTTCAGCCCAGCCGTGTAAACCCATTGCAAAATACGCTTGCCAAAAATTCAATTCTCCAGTACGGTAGTTTCTCAGTACCAACAAATCCGTAATCTAAAGCGTCACCTGGAAGCTGTAACAGCAGCCCCAGGCGACTAACCCTCAAAACTGTGCACCAGTTCGGAGGGCTAGATGGAAGTTTATCACTCCACTAGCCACCCTGACTTTGCTATGGCAACCGCTACAGCAACCAAGCAGCAGGGTGGCTTTGATTTTGGGTCTTTCAGCAAACCCATTTTTTAGTGGAGTGAAACACTTCCATGACTGATAGTTCTGTGCCGCTGCAACCAATTAACCCCGACCCGCGCCTTCTCACCCTGCTAGTGATTGGCACCGCAGACAACGTCCGCGCCCACATTTTGCGGCAGCACGCCCTCGGTGTTGCCGAAGCAGGCAGTTGGAGCAAACTGATACCAGTTCCCAGTTGCCCCGACAAATTCATGTGCATCCTCAACCGGATTATGGTGTAACCCATCTCGGCCTGAGGCCAATTGCCGGGGCGACCAGCCGGGTCGCCCCTGTAACGTGAAACAGGCAGATGAAGATCTGGCGATTGTAAAGTCTTTGGCGCTGGTTTGACAGTCTTGTTACAGCCTTGTTGTAGCGGATAGTACTTAAAAATTGTAATAGTTTATAAAGCTCATCTGCCGTCGCCGAACCCAAACCTCAAGAAGACTTGCCGGACATGACCCATTCAACGACACACACAACAATCACAATCACCGTCAAGCTATTTGCGGCCTACCAGGAAGCCTATGGCTTGCCAGAACTGGCATTGGAGGTGCCGACTGGATGGGCGGTGGAACAGGTGCGCGATCGCCTCCTAGCCGAACATCCCGAACTGCAACCGTGGCGTGACGTGACCCGGTTTGGGGTTAACCTCCAGTTTGTGGAACCAGAGACGGTATTGCAGCAGGGGGACGAAGTGGTGCTGATCCCTCCAGTGAGTGGGGGGTAGGGCGCTGTTTGTAGACGCTGATCTGCAAGCCTGAGATTTCGGTTTGAAGTAAATCCCAGTTGGCCTCTCCATTGGCCGCAACGGGAGCAATTTGCTGAAATGCGGCCTCGCTCAGCATAACCTCATCTCGCCCTGCCAGGTCTTCACCTAGCTTGGAGGCCAGGTTCATCTGTTCGCCATAGACATCGCTGTAGTGATTGTCTCTGGAGATCATAATCAGCTCGCCATAGCCAATCCCAATGCTGATATGCTTTTGCAGTGGAGCAACTTGCCGAATCATGGCGTTGGAAGCCGCGATCGCCAATTCAACGGTCGGGAACACGGCGTACACGTTATCTACTTCGATTTTGAACACACTGCCCTGATGCGCCGCAATTACAGGCAGCACGGCACCCCGCATCCGCTCAATTTCGGCCAGGGCGCTAATAATGCCTTGCTCGTAGGACGTCCGCGAAAAACCCGAGGAATCGAGTACCAAAATGGCGTGAGTTTCGACAAATTGGTCGTGAATTTGGGCATCGATCGCCTCGGCGGTTTCGGGATGCTGGAGGCGTTGCTGTAGCAGCCGCTCTAGCGCTGAAGCGGTGTTGAGTCGGGGCGATTGTTGCGCGCCAGGGATCAAATTAGCGTCGGCTGGGGCGGGGCGATCGCGATCAGGAGCGTTGTTGGGCTGTCCACTGGCTCGTGCCGCCAAACTCAGCGCTAGCGCTATCCCGGTGGGGATCAGCAGGCTGGAGGCGATCGCCAGCGTCTTAAAGGTCATAGAAACTCTCTGTGGGGAGGACAAATGCCCACCTGTCGGCTACCAGCTCCTAAGGTTAGGAGTTGGAGTCAAGCCAAAACCGATGGTGTTTCAGTCATCTGAGCAATTTGCACCCAGTTCTAATCTTCCCCGATTTCTGGCCAATTCCGTCAGATCTATAGCGGCAGTTGGGAGAGATTAAAAGTTTTTTTTGAACCTGATCAAAATTTTTTCTGCGCTTTAGCCAGTTTGCTGGGGCTTAGAAGGGCGATCGCCTTGCCAAAAAAGGCTTTGAGCTAATCCCGACAAAAATTGTCGGGATTGTTTGACGCGCTTTATGCATCATGTTACTATTCATCTCTATTGGGTGGGAAAACCATTACAAGCCTTACCCAACCGTCAATTCGCCCTGTTGGCGTTCTTCATCCCCCATCCTTCCTCACGAGTATCCACCCATGACCCTGGCAACCAACCTCCCCACTACCCAAACTCGCTCTACCGCCGCTACCTTCACTGGGCTGAAGTGCAAGGAATGCGGTGCCGACTATGAAGCAAAAGCCATTCACGTTTGCGAATATTGTTTTGGCCCACTAGAAGTGGTGTATGACTACAGCGCCTTGCGGCGAACTGTTACCCGTGAGAGCATCCAGGCTGGGCCTAATTCGATCTGGCGGTATCGCGCATTTTTGCCTGTGGCCAGCGACAACCCAATCGACGTTGGCACAGGCATGACCCCGCTAGTGAAGGCCAATCGCCTCGCCCGTCGCCTGGGTCTAAAAAATCTTTACATCAAGAATGATGCGGTCAACATGCCCACCTTGAGCTTCAAGGATCGGGTGGTGTCGGTAGCGCTGACCCGCGCTCGGGAACTGGGGTTCACCACCGTCTCCTGCGCCAGCACAGGCAACTTGGCCAACTCAACGGCAGCGATCGCGGCTTATGCAGGCTTAGAGTGCTGCGTCTTCATCCCCTCCGACTTGGAAGCTGGCAAAGTCTTGGGCACGCTGATCTACGGCCCCACCGTGATAGCCGTTCACGGCAACTACGACCAAGTCAACCGCCTCTGTTCAGAAGTAGCCAACACCCACGGCTGGGGCTTCGTCAACATCAACCTGCGCCCCTACTACTCCGAAGGTTCTAAAACCCTTGGGTATGAAGTTGCCGAACAGCTCGGCTGGCAACTGCCCGATCACATCGTGGCTCCTCTGGCCTCCGGTTCCCTGTTCACCAAAATTCATAAGGGATTCCAAGAATTCATTAAGGTGGGTCTGGTAGACGAGAAGCCCGTGCGCTTTAGCGGTGCCCAGGCCGAAGGCTGCTCCCCGATTGCCCAAGCCTACCGCGACAACCAAGACTTCATTACCCCCGTCAAACCCAGAACCATCGCCAAGTCGATTGCGATCGGCAACCCGGCTGATGGCGTCTACGCCCTGGAAATTGCCCGCAAAACTAACGGCAATATCGAATCGGTGAACGATCAAGAAATCATTGATGGCATCAAGCTGCTGGCTGAAACCGAAGGCATCTTTACCGAAACCGCAGGCGGTACCACTGTCGCCGTGCTGAAGAAGCTGGTTGAAGCGGGCAAAATCAACCCCGACGAGACCACCGTCGTGTATATCACGGGCAACGGCCTCAAAACCCAAGAAGCGGTTCAAGGCTACATCGGCGAACCCCTCACCATCGAACCCAAGCTAGAAGCCTTCGAGCGTGCCCTAGAGCGCGCCCAAACTTTGGGACGGCTAGATTGGCAACCTGTCACCGTATAAGACTGCATCCAGACAAAATCACTTAGAATCCCACATATTACCCTTTAACCACTCGTTATGGCTGTCAAAGTTCTAATTCCCACACCCTTACAGCAATTTACCGCCAACCAAGCTGCGATTGAATGTGAGGGCACGACGATTCATGGTTTGCTTGATACCTTAGAGCAAGATTTTCCTGGGATCAAAGCCCGTCTCTGTGATGACGAGGGCAAGCTGCGCCGATTCATTAACTTCTACGTCAACAGCGAAGATATTCGCTTTTTACAAGGGGCAGATACGGTGCTGGCAGCGGGCGATGAAGTCAGTATCGTCCCAGCTGTTGCCGGGGGTTGAGCGATCGCCCCTCTAGTTCCTGATGGTTACCTTCAGAAATCCTTACCTTGACGGATCGAGTTCACAGGTTCGAGATCTATGGCAACCCAGTACTATAGGCATAGGACGTTTCACCAGACTGACCCACACTATGCCAGACGAAGCGACAAACCCTACTGCTCCAGATGCCAGCACCCCTTCAGTAGACCCCTCGACTGAAGCATCGATCGAAGCATTGCAGGTCGAGAAATCCGCGAAAGCCGAGGCGACACCGGTGGCTGCGGCTGCCCCTGCGGCCAAAGCAAAAGCAGCAGCAAAAGGCAAGGCCGCTGATGGCGGAGCGGCACCTGCCGAAAAGCCGAAGAAGGAAAAGCCTCCTGCTCTAGAAGACAAGCCGTTTGGTGAGTTTATTACCCAAGAATACATGCCCAAGCTGAAGGCAACAATGGGTACAATCGGCTTTAATGACCTAGAACTGACGTTTGAGAAACAGCCGCTTCCGATTCGAGGGATGGAGGCCGCAGGTGACTGTTGGCAGGTTGCCGGGACGTTTCAAGGGGGGCGGCACTCCTTTTTGATTGGCTTCCTCAAGGAAGACATTCAGGGTCAAAAAGTGTTTAGCTGTTCAGATTACGGCTCAAAGCCCAGCCTATTAGAATCGTTCATGATTGATGAACGCAAAGTCACGCTGGATTTGCTGCTCATGTACACCGTGCAGCGGCTGAATGGGCAGAAGTGGCTTGTGGGAAATTAAGCCGCTAAACGCCGCCTGAGAGCCTCGAATTTAATCTAAAACCCCGTTGCTTGATTTGGAGCGACGGGGTTTTTGCTGGCGATCGCCCTGTCAACCTGCCATAACTTTTGCTGATCCCCACGGTCATTTTTGCCAATCCCCATTGTTATGAAACCATGACAATATGATCCCCATTTTCCTAGCAATCTCGTCAAACCCTCCAGAATCAATGTGTTAGCCCCTTGACCTGCGCCCGGTTTTTCCGCACTATGAGGTTGACTCGCTGATCCCCGCGATCGCCAAGCTGAGGTTGAGCGGATGGCGAGTCGGGTAGTATCGCGGCAGCCTAGCCAATCTGGAGGTAACGAGCATCATGGCGCAAGAACGCCCCCCCTTAGAAGACATGACCCTACGGCAACTCCGTCGAGTTGCCAGCGAGTACAGCGTTTCTCGCTACAGTCGGATGCGCAAAGATCAGCTGGTGGCATCCATTTTAGAAGCCCAGAAAAATGCAGGACTTTCCTCCCCCCCTCTTCCTATGGCAGAAGCACAAGCCGAAGTTGAAGCTGCTAAATTTGATGTCGGACAAGCTGATCGCATCCCCCGTGTCGCTAGCGGCGGTGGACGAACCCCTAGTAGATCTCCCAGACGGCTATGGCGATAGCCGCATTGTGCTGATGCCGCGTGACCCACAATGGGTCTATGCCTACTGGGATATCCCCAACAGCCATAAGCAAGCATTGCGGCAGCAGGGCGGCTATAGATTGGCGCTGCGCTTTTATGATGTAACAGATATTGATATCAGCTTCCAGCGTCCCCACAGCTTGCAGCAATACGAATGCGATGAGATTGCGCGGGAGTGGTACCTACCTATCCCGGTGAGCGATCGCGCTTACATTATTGAAATTGGCTACCTGTGCATGGACGGCCGCTGGCTGATGCTAGCGCGATCGGCTCGGGTGCATGTGCCTCCCGTTTATCCCTCTGACTGGGTTGAAGATCAGTTTGCCACCATTCCTTGGGAAGAAGACCTGCGCGGCAAAACCTTCTTAGAGCTGGTGCCGCCCAGCCAGCGCGCCAGCGTTTACAACCTCACTGCTTCGAGTGGTGATGGCAACGAGATCTACGACGAAATCTTTGGCCTGACGCAATCGGCTGAATCTCAACGAGTAGCAGGTTCGCTGTTTGGTTCAATGCAGCAGGTTGCCGGGTCTGTTCCCGCTCAGCGGATGGCAGAACAAGCCATTAGTTCCTACGTCTTTCCGTCGGGTGTGGGCATGTGGGCAGCACCAACGGGGGCAGGGCTAACCATGTCGGAAGTTGGCCTAACCATGTCGGGAGTTGGCCTAACCATGTCGGGAGTTGGCCTAACCATGTCGGGGGCAGGTTTCTCCGGTTCTGCACCCCCTATTCGCCCTCGCCAATTCTGGCTAATTGCCGATGCCGAGCTAATTGTGTATGGCGCAACTGAGCCAGATGCCACCGTAACGATTGGAGGGCAACCAGTCAAGCTCAATTCAGACGGCACCTTCCGGTTCCAAATGTCATTCCAAGACGGATTGATCGACTATCCGATCATGGCCGTAGCCGCCGATGGCGAGCAAACCCGTTCGATTCACATGAAGTTCAACCGTGAAACTCCTGAGCGCAATACCAACAAAAAGGAAGACGCTGTTCAAGAATGGCTGCCACAGTAAACTGTGACCCGATTCACGTTTAATTTATGCAGGCAATTCATTTAGGTTTCCACCTCCTCTCATCCCCTCCTTTACGAGGGGATTTTTTTGGCAGCAGTTTTTGGTAGCAGACAGTGTAGGGTGGAAGAACAATCAGCGATAATCCTTCTCCCATGACTCCTCAAGACATCACCGCCGTCATCACCGACATGTTTGGCAGTGCCGTTGAATCGTCGGAGCCTGTCTCTTGGCAGGTGGAGACGGGTAATTTTCGGTTACTCATTTTGCTGTCAGAGGATCACGCTTGGCTCCGATTACTGGTCTCCATCACGTCAGCTCATGCGGCTCAGCCTTACTGGGAGCAATTGCTAGAAGCAAACTTTGACGATACGCAAGAAACGCGCTACGCCCTCTATCAGGGGGTGCTGTGGGGGGTGTTTCAGCATAGCTTGACCGGGTTGACCATCGCAGCTTTCCAGGGGGCGATCGCCCGCCTGATTGCGCTGCAAGATCAAGGACTGAACCACAGTTTCAATCAGCTGGCCGAAATCCAAATTCGGCAGATTGTCCAGGCGGCAAAGCTTCAGGGGCAGTCGTTACAGGCCACACTGCAAACGCTGCAACGGCTGTACGATGAAGGGGTCATGGGTGAACTAGACGATGATGCAGCGGCCAGATCTAGGGTGATCGAAGCGTGGCGGCATCAGCTGGAGCGATTTTGGGAAGAGGTGGATGTTGATAGCTGAATCAGCTAAAATTCCTTGGGATTGCAATCAGGGGGTCACCTTGAGCATTACGGCTCAGCGCGCTGGGCAATTGCCATATACCAGTATTCTGTCTGTAGGACGCGTTGGTAGCAACTGATGAGTTGGATTTTGCTGATTGGAGCCTTGCTCATTTCATTTTTAGTCTTTACCTTCTTGGTGAAAGTGCTGCGAGCGGCGGTGAGTACGGCGATCGCGTTAGCCTTAATTGTGTTGGTTTTACAGATTCTGTTTGGCATCAACCCAGGGCAAGTTTGGCAAGCCGTAACTGGCCTTTGGGAAAATCTACAGCGCATGATGAGTGGCAATTAACCATCAATGGGGTGAAGATGGCTGAGGGGCGATCGCCAATCCTACAACTTGCCGCAAGTGCTCTACGCCAATCCTACTTCCATCAACAAGGGATAGATAGGGTCGAGTTGCCCATAGCCCTTTAGCTCATAAGGTGGTGATGTCCATGCATCCAGACGCAAAATTTCCGGTTGTATTGGTTCGTCTCGTTCGCCTCTGCGATATAGCGTTAGACAGCACCATTCTTTGCTAAATCCTCCATCAACATTGTGCTGATATTGAGAACTTTTCAAATACTCATCGTCGTTTCTAAGTTTGACTTCAAACAAGAGAGCATTATGCCCTTGATGGGTTGAAAGGCTGACTTCCATATGTCCTCTAAAGTCACCAATCTTCCACCAACCACTAACCGAGAAGGGAACTAGAATGGCACGAATAGTATCTTCCCTAAGATAAATATTTTCTGAACTGTCTGCATACCAGACTTCAATCGTCATTCGCATACAGTCTCCAAGCGTGAAAAAATTTATGCTCCTACTGAGACGAGACGAGAATCCCTGGCGCAGTGTCTGCTCGTTGACTTCGTTATACGTTTCCCTGATGTCCAAATTTGCATCCCAAACTCGAAAACCGAAATTGTCAGGGTAAAAATCAAATGTCGTTGTCTTATGCATACCCAAATGCCGGGATAATTTCGTGTGGAGCGGTGACAATGGCATTGTGAGCCATCACAATATGATGTTGAGTCGTTGCAATGGCATTGTAAGTCCTACAATGGCATGTTGAACCATTACAATGCCATTGCAGGCGTTACAACGGCATTGTAGAACTTACAATGGCATGTCGAAAGGTCACAATGGCATTGTGAAGGGTCGCAGTCGAATCGTTAGGGTGCGATCGCTTCCTTATCATCAGTAGTCAGAATCAAACGTACTGGGTTGCATAAGTCGCACTCAACCCAATGTTTTAGGCTTGTTGGGTTTACAAGGTGGGCGATCGCGCTGACAGCAGATCAAATGGTTCAACGTTCCCAATCACTTGTCGCAGACAGCCTCGAACATTCAGCAGACAAGTTCTCGGCTGTCGGTGTGCATTGGGTCATTATGCGGCGCTAAAACTTGCTGATCAACTTATCGTACTCAGCGTGAGTCCCGATCCAGAACCAGGAAATACCGTTCTCGACTTCTACGCCTAAGGCTCGGTAACTCAATCCTGCTCGAACTGACCAATATTTCTTACCCAACTTCTTGAAGTGGAGAGATGGGTGGGATGGATCGGTCTTGAGCAACTCGTAGGATTGATCAGCCGTTCGCTGCACATTTTCAGGGAGAGCATCGTAGCATTGCCAGAATCGTCGGGTTGCGTGGTGCATCAGATCTCACGACAATGTCCTGCTTGAAATTCGGCGATCGCCTCCTGAGCTAGCGTCTCTAATTTACCCTCTGCAATATCCTGCTCTAGCTGTTCATCCCAGCGTCCATAATCCAAGTCAAGAAACCATAGCCTCAGTCTTTCAAACTCATTGGATGGCAGTGAGAGAATAGCCGCCTCAATTTGCTCAAGGTTTGACATGAACAATTCTACCTCTTAGCTCTTGAAGCAATTATAGCTTTGCTAGAAAGAGCAAATTACACCCCTGCATCGCCTAAAACCATCGTCTCCCAACGACTTGAGGTCAACTGTATCCTGAAGACTAATTAGCAGCTCTAGCTGGGTACGCGAAACGATTCACGATTTGCATCGCCGCAGTTTTGCTAATACCGATGATTGGAGCAGCTTACAGCCCGGTGCTAACCCTGGTGAGGTGGTAAGCATTTTGACCCGGCGGCGATCGCGGCGATCGGTTGAATTCGGCATATTCTGAAAAAGGTTGACGTTGTGGAAGCGCAACGCCAACCTTTTTTAGTGCGCTCTGACTGTTTACTAAGTACAGTTATAGGGCGTGCCCTCGCTTAGGCCATAGCATTGAGCGATAGAATCTTGCAGTGATCTATACAAAGGAGTTTTATGGTCAGTCTGACGCCCAATCCTAGCTTTAGTTTGTCTATTCGTGTGCAGCTTCTCAAC
>ENA-ORBV01011587-ORBV01011587.1-microbial-mat-metagenome-genome-assembly--contig:-NODE-11587-length-13815-cov-4.444242_pt1 | contig 13815 bp, 16 predicted proteins | sample MGYA00237777_ERZ505514 | MGnify/ENA primary metagenome ERZ505514 (study PRJEB26160, sample SAMN06269048) | microbial mat metagenome | isolation source: Oligotrophic lake microbial mat | place...
CGTGGTCGATCCGCTGGCCGGATCCTACTACGTGGAAGCGCTCACCGACGAGCTGGAGCGGCGTACCCTGGAAGTGATCGAGAAGGTGGACGCGTTGGGCGGCGCGGAACGCGCCATCGCCGCCGGCTTCTTCCAGGACGAGATCGGGAAGAGTGCCTACGACTTCCAGCTTCGAGTCGAAGCGGGAGAAACGGTCGTGGTCGGCGTCAACAGGTTCGGCGACGGCGCCGAGCCCCCCATCTTTCCAACACCCGATTTCTCGCGGCTCGAGCGCGAGCAGGTGGACCGTGTGCGCAGCGTGCGAAGCGCGCGTGACGCTGCGCGCGTAATGGCGGCGCTGACAGCGCTTCGCGAGGGCGCCCGCTCCCTGTCCGACCACGCGAGCGACGGCACCGCTCGAGTGCCTCTCATGCCATTGATTGTCGATGCGGTGCGCGCGCGCGCCACCGTGGGCGAGATTAGCGACACGCTTCAGGAGGAATGGAGCGTCTACCGCCCCGGCTAGTGTGAGTGGGCCGTTGAGCGCGACGCCGCGCTCGGCTAAGTTATTGAATCTGTATTGTTTGGCCCCCCAAAACCGACGCATGCCGACCTACGAGTTCCGCTGTCCCGACGGTTCGATTATCGAGCGCATCTTCAAGATGTCCGACGTCCCCAGTGAGGTTCCCGCCCCTGACGGCTCGGGGATGGCCACGCGCGTATTCTCGGGTGGCGCCGGATTGATTTTCAAAGGGTCGGGATTCTACATCACCGACTACGGCAAGGACGGGAAGAAGGACCAGCGTCCCGCGCCCGCGACAGGCGAGGGTGCCACGTCGGGTGATTCATCGGATAAGGCCGAAGTGAAGTCGGACAGCAAGCAGGACTCAAAGCCGGACAGCAAAGTCGAATCGAAGGGCGAGAGCAAGGGCGATTCGAGCAGCAAGTCTGGTAGCAGCACGGGTGACGGCGCGAGCAACACATCGAGCAACACATCGAGCGACAAATCGAGCAATAGATCAGGCGATAAATCGAGCGACGGTTCGAGCAACAAATCGAGCAACAAATCGAGCAACAAATCGAGCAACAAATCGAGCGATAAATCGAGCGATAAATCGAGCGATAAATCGAGCGATAAATCGAGCACCACATCGACCAAGCGCTCGAAGAGCGACTCGACGGGAGGATCGGGGGGTGGATCCTCGTCGGGCTCGTCCTCCACATCGAGCGGCAGCGAATGAGCCCGGAGTCGATTCTGCGCGAGGCGCTGGCTGCCGCATCGGGATCGATTGGTGCACCGGAGGGTTTCGAGCCGCAGCTGGAACGGCCCCGCGATCCGTCGTTTGGTGACTGGGCGAGCAATGCGGCCATGCTGCTCGCTAAACATCTCAAGCGTAAGCCGCTCGACATCGCCAACGAACTGGTGGCCAAGCTCGACGTGGGGCGTGCGGGCGTACGCGAGGCCTACATCGCGGGCGCCGGCTTCATCAACTTCCGACTCGCCGCCGGCGCCGAAGCCAGCGGCCTCCAGTTGATTCTCGCCGAGGGACGCGGGTATGGCAGCGCCAACGAAGGAGAGCAGCGCGTCGTCAATGTGGAGTTTGTGTCGGCCAACCCTACCGGTCCACTGCATGTAGGTCACGGGCGGCAGGCGGTGTTGGGCGACGCGATCTCGCGCCTGCTGGAGTGGACCGGTTGGGCGGTGACCCGGGAGTTCTACTATAACGACGCCGGGGTACAGATCGCGAACCTGGCCCGCTCGGTGCAGGCGCGCGTGCGCGAAGTGGCGACCGGCGTGCTGGAGATCCCCGAGGGGGGGTATCACGGCGAGTACATAAGGGAAATTGCGCGTGACTATGTCGCGGCGACGCCCGCCGATACCGGCGGCGACGATGTCGAGGCCATCCGCGCCTTTGCTGTCGACGCGTTGCGCCACGAACAGGACCTCGACCTGCAGGCGCTCGGCGTCTCGTTCGATGTCTACTTCTTGGAGTCGTCGCTGTACTCGGACGGCAAGGTGGATGAGACCGTACGTTTGCTGGTCGAGGCCGGGCACACGTTCGAGAAGGATGGTGCGCTCTGGTTACGCACCACCGACTACGGCGACGACAAGGATCGTGTGATGCGCAAATCGGACGGCACCTACACGTATTTCCTCCCCGACGTGGCGTATCACCTGGCCAAGTGGCGTCGCGGCTTTGCCCGGGCCATCGATGTGCAGGGCGCCGATCATCACAGCACCGTGACGCGGGTGCGCGCCGGCTTGCAGGCGTTAGATGTCGGAATACCGGACCGGTATCCTGAGTACGAGTTGCACCAGATGGTCACCGTCATGCGTGCCGGCGAAGAGGTCAAGATTTCCAAGCGCGCCGGGAGCTATGTAACCGTGCGCGAACTGGTGGACGAAGTGGGACGCGACGCCGTGCGCTATTTTCTCATCATGCGCAAGTCGGATTCACCCCTCGTCTTCGATGTGGACGTCGCGCGGTCGCAGAGTGACGAGAATCCGGTCTACTATATCCAGATGGCGCATGCGCGGGTGAGCGGAATTTTCCGCGTGGGTGAAATCGAATCGTCGACTATCGATGGTGCCGGCGTGGACTGGAGCGCGCTGGTGGAGGACCACGAGCGCGAGCTGGTGAAGATGTTGTTAGGCTTTCCCGGTCTGGTGGCGGCGGCCGCGCGCACGCTGGCGCCGCACCTGGTGGCGTCGTCGCTGCTCGAGACTGCGCGCCTTGTGCATACGTGGTATCACAAGCATCACGTGCTCGGCGAGCCGGAGCCCCGGCGCTCGGCACGCCTCGCGCTGGCACGCGCGTCGCAGATCGTGCTCGCCAACGCTTTGCACATGCTCGGGATCAGCGCACCCGAGCGCATGTAAGCTGCCCACCCATCGTCCCTCCGATCGCATGACTGTCCTCGTCGTCGGCTCCGTAGCGTTAGATTCGGTCGAAACTCCCTTCGGCAAGGCCGACGAGGTGTTGGGCGGCTCGGGGACGTTTTTCTCCGCCTCGGCCAGCCACCTTGCCCGCGTGCAACTGGTGGGAGTGGTGGGTAGCGACTACCCCGTCGAAAAACTCGCCCCCTTGCAGGCGCTTGGAGTGGATCTGTCGGGTGTGGAGCGGGCCGAGGGGGAGTCGTTTCGCTGGCGCGGGCGCTACAGGCACGACCTCAATGTCGCCGAGACGCTGGAGACACGCCTCGGAGTCTTCTCGCACTTTCGTCCGAAAATTCCCGCAGAGTTCAGGCGTGCGCCGTTCGTGTTCCTTGCCAACATCGACCCTCGATTGCAGCTCGAAGTGTTGCGCCAGGTGGAACGCCCCAAGCTCGTGGCGTGCGACACGATGAACTTCTGGATCGAGAGTCGTCGCTCGGATGTGTTGGAACTACTCAAGCATGTCGACGTGGTGCTGCTCAACGATGGAGAAGCTCGTCAGCTCACCGAGCATTTCAATCTGGTGAAGGCGGCCAGGTGGATCCTCGATCGCGGGCCGACGGTCGTGGTCATCAAGAAGGGCGAGCACGGCGCGTTCATGTTCACGTCGTCCACCGTCTTTTTTGCCCCTGCCTATCCGCTGGAAGATGTCTTCGATCCGACGGGTGCAGGCGATGCCTTCGCCGGCGGATTCATGGGGTACCTGGCCCGCACCGGCAAGTTGGACGAGGAACACATGCGGCGCGCGGTGGTGTACGGATCGACCATGGGATCGTTCGCCGTCGAGAAGTTCTCGATCGACCGGTTGCTCGAAATCGACGAGGCCACCATTCTCTTGCGCCTCCTTGAGTTTCGCCGTCTTGTGGCGTTCGAGGAGGAGCTTCCCGCGTGAGCGAGTCGCAGCAGGCGCCAGGCGTCATGAGTTATCGCTCGGCCGGCGTCGATATCGAGGCGGGCGACAACGCGAAGAGGCGCATCGGACGGCTGGTCGCGTCGACCCGCACCGAAGGCTGCATCGGAGCGTTTGGGGCATTTGGCGGAATGTTTCGCGCCCCACACGGACAGGGGGCGATACTCGTGGCCAGCGCCGATGGCGTGGGCACCAAGATCAAGGTGGCCATTGAATCGGGGCGCCACGACACCGTCGGCCACTGCCTGGTGAATCACTGCGTGAATGACATTCTCGCGCAGGGAGCCACCCCCCTCTTTTTTCTCGACTACGTGGCGTTTGGCGAACTGGTACCGACGGTTGTCGAGGCCGTGGTGGCGGGAGTGGCGGCGGGGTGCCTCGAGAACGACTGCGCCCTTATCGGTGGCGAGACGGCGGAGATGCCCGGCTTGTACTCGCCGCCGGACTACGACCTTGCGGGTTTCATTGTCGGCACGGTGAGGGAGGGGGAAACGTTAGGCGCGGAGCGGGTGTGTCTGGGCGATCTGCTCATCGCGTACGAGAGCTCGGGGTTGCACACCAACGGCTACTCACTGGCCCGGCGCATCGTGAGTGAACGGCTCAAGCTTTCGGTGAACGATCCCTTTCCCGGTGCCGAAGGCGCAAGCGTGGCCGACGTGCTCCTTCGCGTCCACCGCTCGTATCTGGCGGCCACGCGTCCCGTGCTGGGAAGCGTGCATGCGTTAGCCCACATCACCGGGGGTGGCCTGCCGGGCAACCTCAATCGCACCCTCCCGCGCACGCTCGATGCGGTGGTCGACCGGTCCTCGTGGGTGCTGCCTCACACATTCCGCGTGCTGCAGGACGGTGGTGATGTCGCGCGCGACGAAATGTTTCGCGCGTTCAATATGGGCGTCGGAATGGTGGCAGTCGCCGCGCCCGACCAGGCGTCGGCCGTCATCGCCGCTGCCGCGACTGCGGGTGTGACGGCGTGGACCGTCGGACATGTCATTACCGGCACCGGTCAGGTGCAATTCGTGGGAGTTCAAGCATGATGCAGAAGGGAACCCTGGTTATTCTCGTCGCCGTGTGTCTCGGTGCAGGCGAAGCCAACGCACAGGGCGGCGCCATCGACTCGCAGTGCCGGGCGGGCACGCCGTCGGAGCGATTCACGCAAGACGCCTGTCAGAAAGCGATCGATCTCTTTCAGTTCATGGCACCGCAGCTCGGTGTCATCATCGTGGGCGGAAATGCGGTACTTGGTGAGCACTCCGCCATGCGCGGACCGGGGCATTTTTCGGTGGGACTGCGCGCCAATGCCATTGCCTCACGCCTCCCGCAGATGGATAATCACACGCCCGCAATCACTGGGGCGACTCGCAGCGACTATGCAGTGGACAAGCAGGTGATCGGTGCCCCCGTCCTCGACGCAGCGGTGGGGCTCTTTCGCGGCTTTCCGGTGGCGGGCACCTATGCGCTCGGCGTCGATGCGCTGGTGAATGTCGCGTACATCCCGTCGCTGGATAGGCAAGACGTCAAGCTCGAACTCCCAGACGGCTCGTTCAAATTCGGGTTTGGTGGTCGGCTCGGCGTCATGCAGGAGACATTTCTCACCCCTGGGCTCGCCGTTACCTACCTTCGGCGCGACCTTCCGACCATGAACGTGCTGCGCCGTGTGAACAGCGACGAGCTCAACGTGCGCGACGTGCAGGTGCAGTCGAGTGCGTGGCACGCCGTCCTTGGCAAGAACTTTTCCGTGTTTGGTATCTCACTGGGTGCCGGACAGGATCGCTACGAGACATCGGCCGGCGTGCAGGTAAGCGTGGATCGAGCCGGACAGCGCATGACCTCGTCTGTCGTGCAGGCCGAGCAGATCATGACCCGCAGGAATGTCTTCGCCAATCTCTCGCTGAATCTTTCGGCGCTTCGCCTGGTGGGCGAGGTTGGGCGAGTGACGGGGGGAAAGGTGTCGACGTACAACGCCTTTGGCGGTCACGACGCGAATGGCGCCATCGACTATGCGTCGTTCGGGCTTCGGGTGAACTGGTAGCAGATGCCACGACGCGCCTCACCCGTATCGGGGGGTGGACCCGCACTCGAAGACGCGCGATTCATGCGTCGCGCTCTTGTGCTGGCCGAGCGCGGATGGGGCCAGGTGGCGCCCAATCCCATGGTGGGCGCGCTGGTGGTGCGCGACGGACGCGTAGTGGGGGAAGGCTATCACGCGCAGTTCGGCCGCGATCACGCCGAGCGTGTCGCGTTAGGCAAGGCGGGGAGCGACGCTCGCGGAAGCACGATGTATGTCACGCTCGAGCCGTGTGCCCACGTCGGCAAGACCCAGCCATGCACCGATGCGCTCATTCAGGCGGGTGTGAAGCGGGTGGTCATCGCCACGCGCGACACGCATCCGGTGGCGGCGGGGGGCGCCGAGGTGCTGCGGGCGGCCGGTATCACCGTGGAGTTTGGTGTGGGTGAAACGGAAGCGCGCGAGCTCAACGCGCCATTCTTTCACCGCTTGAATGCTGACCGTCCGTGGGTGACCCTCAAGCTCGCCATCTCCATTGATGGTGCGGTTGCCGATCACACACGAAAAGGAGGATGGCTCACCGGGGTGAAGTCGCGCGCCGAGGTGCATCGGCTACGGGCGCAGCACGACGCAGTTGGAGTGGGAATGGGAACAGTGCGGGCAGACGATCCCGCGCTCACGGTGCGTGATGCCAAGACACCGCGCGTTCACCCCCTGCGCGTCGTGTTCTCGCGCTCCGGCCGGTTGCCGCTTACCAGCGTGCTGGCCCGTTCCGCCGCCGACTTCCCGGTGCTGGTAATCGCGCAGGAGCCAGACTCCGCCTACGAGCACACGTTGCATTCGTTAGGCGTGGAACTCGTGCAGGCGCTCACGCTCACCGACGCGTTGCGCGAACTTCGGGCCCGTGGGGTGCAGTCGATACTGGTTGAGGGAGGGGCGCGTCTGGCGGGAGCGCTTCTCTTCGACCGGTTGGTAGATCGCCTGGTGGTGTTTACGGCACCGGTGGTATTGGGAGCGGGGGCGCTGAACGCGTTCTTGTTGGCCCCCGCGCAACGTGCCGAGCAGGCGGTCCGGATGCCTGTCGTGCGTCGCGCAGAGTTTGGCGATGATCTCATGTCCGTCTATGCACTCGAGGCGTCGACGGACCTTTCGAAGGACGTTTCACAGAACGTTTCACAGAACGTGCCACAGAACGTGCCACAGGACGTGCCACAGAACGTGCCGAAGGACGCGGCCTGATGTTCACCGGGCTCGTGGATGACGTGGGGACCATTGCAGAAGTACACGACACGGAAGCGGGGCGCGAATTTCGGATTGCCTGCCGCTATGACGACGTCGTCGTCGGCGAAAGCATCGCCTGTCAGGGCGCGTGTCTCACCGTGCGCGAGGTTGGTCCGCATTGGTTCACCGCGGCGGCCGTCGTCACCACACTCGATCGCACCGCCATCGCCCGGTGGCACGTGGGACATCGTGTCAACCTCGAGCGCGCCATGCGGGCCAGCGATCGCCTTGGCGGTCACATCGTCCAGGGGCATGTGGACGGGGTGGGTCAGGTGCGATCGGTCCAACGTCGCGACGACGCCTGGCTCATCGAGTTGACAGTGCCGCCGGATATCGACGAGCTCCTCGTTCCACACGGCGCCATCACGGTGGATGGGGTGAGTCTTACGGTGAATGCCCTGCCGGCGCCGGGCGTCCTGCAGCTTTCCATCATCGATTACACACTGCGCCATACCACATTGGGCGATCGGGTGTGCGGCGACGGCGTACACCTCGAGGGTGACGTGATCGGGAAGTACGTGCGCCGGCTGCAGCGCCCATACGGCGGTTCCGGCTAGTAGATCGCTCGTCGGTGGCTGTGGTCGTGCCAGACAGCGGTTTACGTTTCTTCCATGGCATTTGGCACTGTGGAACAGGCGATTCGGGATATCCGCGCGGGCAAGTTTGTCGTCGTCGCGGACGATGAGGATCGCGAGAACGAGGGCGACCTGGTGTGCGCGGCGCAGCTCGTCACGCCCGAGATGGTCAACTTCATGCTCAAGGCAAAGGGGATGATCTGCCTCGCGCTCACCGCAGAACGCGTGGAACGGCTGGGGCTTTCGATGCAGGTGCGGGAGAACACGGAGTCGATGAAGACTGCCTTTACGGTCACGATCGACGCCGCTCCGCAGTACGGAGTGACGACCGGCATCTCGGCTGCCGATCGCGCCACAACCCTTCGGGTAGCGGCCGATCCGGACAAGGGCCCGAGCGATGTGCGCACGCCGGGTCACGTGCATCCCCTCAGGGCTCGAGACGGCGGCGTACTGCAGCGCGTGGGCCATACCGAGACCGCAGTCGACCTGTGTCGCTTCGCGGGCGTGCAGCCCGCTGGCGTGATCTGCGAGATACTGAATGACGATGGCCGCACCATGAAGCGCGATGAGCTCGACGCCTTCGCCGCGGCCAACGGACTCACCTTCATCACGGTCGCCGAGCTCGTCGCGCACCGTCTCAAGACCGAGCGCTTGGTACACCGTGCGGCTGAGGCACGCCTCCCCAACGATGTCGCGGGAGATGGCTGGCGAATCCTTGGCTATCGCAACGATGTGGACGATCGCGAGCACGTGGCGCTCGTCTTCGGTGAGATAGGCGATGGATACGATGTGCTGGTGCGGATGCACTCCAAGTGCCTAACGGGCGATGTTTTTCGGTCGAGGCGGTGCGACTGCGGGTGGCAGCTGCACAAGGCCATGGAGATGATCGCCGACGAGGGGAAGGGGGTCATCGTTTATCTCGACCAGGAGGGGCGGGGCATTGGTCTCGTCAACAAGCTGCGCGCGTACGAATTGCAGGATCAGGGACATGACACGGTCGAGGCCAACGAGAAGCTCGGCTTCAAGTCCGATCTGCGAAACTATGGCGTCGGGGCGCAGATCCTTCTCGACCTTGGCCTCAAGTCCATTCGCGTACTGACCAACAATCCCATGAAGCTAGTTGGATTGAAAGGGTATGGCCTGGAGATCGTGGACCGGGTGCGCATCTCGGCACCGAGCAACGAAGAGAACGCCTCCTACCTTGAGACCAAGCGCACCAAGCTGGGCCACCTCCTTAGCAGTTGAATGCCCGAATACACCGGATCACCCACCGGGGCCGGACGCCGCATTGCCGTCGTCGTCGCCCGTTTCAATGAATCCATTACCCAGCGACTGCTCGACGGTGCGATGGACGCCCTCACGCGCCACGGCATCGCCTTCGAGGATATCGACGTGCTCTGGGTGCCGGGGGCGTGGGAGGTGCCGTTCGCGGCCCGCCGCGCGTTAGGCTCGGATCGCTATGATGCCCTCGTCGCGTTAGGCGCGGTGATCCGCGGCGACACGCCGCACTTCGATTTCGTGGCCGGCGAGTGTGCCCGCGGACTGGCCCAGGCCAGCGCCGACCTGGACTTCCCGGTCGCCTTCGGTGTGCTCACGTGCGACACCATGGAGCAGGCCGAGGCGCGAGCCGGTGGTGCACACGGCAACAAGGGCTGGGATGCGGCCCTTGCGGCGCTGGAAATGGCGGACCTGTTCGGACGACTCGATGCCGCTGACGAAGGCTGAGCGCGAGCAGCGCGTCTGGCTGCGCGGGCGACGACGGGCGCGGGTGCGCCTGGTGCAGGCGTTGTACGCGTGGGAGTCGTCGGGACGCAGCTCGCTGGCCCGATCGGCGCAGGTCATGTGGGACGACCTGTCGTTAGGTCCCGATGAACGCGCCTTTGCCGAGCCGCTGGTACGCCGCCTGTCCGAAGGGATGCCGGCCATCGACAAACAGATCGCAGCAGTCACTACCAACTGGCGCATGGAGCGCATTGGCGCAATCGAGCGGGCAATTCTCCGTCTGGCGACCGCCGAGTTGCTCGCTCCGTCCTCAAATGAGAAGGAGGCGACCCCCCCCCTCGTCATCCTGCAAGAGTCGGTACTCCTCGCCGAGCGGTTCGGCAGCGAGGAAGGTGCCCGATTCGTGAACGGAGTCCTCGACGCGCTGGCGCGGAAGCTCGGGAGACTCTAGTTGCGACTCCTCGTCGTCAACTGGCAGGACCGGGAGAATCCGCAGGCCGGGGGCGCCGAGATTCACCTGCACGAGATATTTGGACGATTGGCCGCCCGCGGTCACGAGATTACCCTGTTGTGCAGCGGATGGACCGGCTGCGCGCCTAACGCGCGGCTGGATGGCCTCACGGTGGCGCGGGTGGGCACGCGGTACACCTTCCCGTTCCTGGCCCGCCGCACGTACCGCGAGCGTTTCGCCAACGGCGCATTCGACCTCGTGGTCGAGGACATCAACAAGGTTCCGCTCTACACGCCGACATGGGGACCGACCCCGGTGGTAGGAGTTATTCCACATCTGTTCGGCGGCACCGCCTTTCAGGAGGTCCCGTCGCCCCTTGCCGCAATGGTCTGGCTGGCCGAACGCTTCATTCCACGCGTGTATCGCGGTGTGCCCTTCGAAGTCATTAGCGAGAGCACCGCCGACGACCTCGTACAACGAGGGCTGCCGCGCTCTGCTGTTGAGGTCATCTACTGCGGCATCGATTCCGAGTCGTACACTCCGCGGCCTGGTACGCGCGCGGCGTCACCACTCTTCGCCTATGTGGGGCGCCTCAAACGGTACAAACGGGTCGATCTCATTCTGCGGGCCTTTGCCCGACTGGACGTGCCGAACGCGCGTCTGGAAATTGCAGGTGCGGGAGATTATCGACCAACGCTCGAACGGCTGGCGAATTCGCTTGACGTTGGAGCGCGGGTACGGTTTCTTGGGCGCATCAGCGAGGAAGAAAAGGTGGCGCTGATGCGTCGCGCCTGGGCGCTGGCTTTTACTTCGCCCAAGGAGGGGTGGGGGATCACGAATCTCGAAGCGGCGGCGTGCGGAACGCCCGTCGTGGCGTCCAATTCTCCCGGAATACGTGAGTCGGTGCGGGACGGCGAGACCGGCTTCCTCGTTCCCCACGGAGATGTTGCTGCGCTCACCAGCGCAATGTCCCGTATAACCGCGTCGTCCGAGCTCGTTGAAACGCTGGGTGTCGCGGCCCGTTCGTTCGCCGAACAGTTCACATGGGAGCGTGCCGCGCTCCAAACCGAAGCGCATCTCGCTCGCGTGATTCAGACCGGAGGTAAATCCTCGTGGAAGTAGTCTTTCATGCGCACAACGCCATTATATCTGATCGTATGAAGCAGCGAGCCTCGCGCGGCTTGCTCAAGCTCTCGAAGCGCCTCGATCGCGTGGTGGACGCGCTGGTGCGCTTCCACCAGGACGGACCGATACGCCGAGTGGAAATTCGACTGAATGCCGCCGGCCATCGCGACATCATCGCCGAAGGATCGTCGCGCTACTACGGGCCGGCCCTGCGCACGGCGCTCACGCACTTGGAGTCACAGATGTCTCGCGAAAAGCGCGAGACCAAGCATCCCGGTCCGGATGCCGTGCGCGCGTGAACCGCACCGTCAACGTCGGGCGACTCTTCGAGCGCCTCAGCGAACCTCTGGAACTCGTGCAACTGGGTGGCTCGTTCGGGCACGAGCGACCGGTGCTCAACTCCGAGCTGTCCAGCCCCGGGCTTGCCATCGCGGGATTCGTGGCGCGCTTCATTGCCGAGCGACCGCAGGTGTTCGGGGAAACGGAAATGACCTATCTGGCGTCGCTTTCCGATGGCGATCGGCGACGCCAGCTCGAGCTCTTTTTTTCGTTTCCCGTTCCGTGCGTGTTTGTCACCAAGGGCTTGGAGTTGGTCGAGCCCCTGCTCGAGGTCGCGGTGGCTGCGGCTGTACCGGTCTTCGGCTCGCCGCTCAAGACGAACGAGTTCTACCGCCGCGCGAAGCCGCTGGTGGAGGATATGTTCGCCCCTACCGTCACGCTGCACGGGTCCCTGGCCGATGTCTATGGGGTGGGGGTCATGTTCACCGGCGCGAGCGGTATCGGAAAATCCGAATGTGTGATGGACCTGGTGGAACGCGGCCACCGGTTGGTCGCCGATGATGTGGTCATCGTGCGTCGGCGCGGCAATGATGTGCTGATTGGCAGTGGCCCCGAGCTGCAGCGCCACTACATGGAGATTCGTGGCGTGGGACTCATCGACGTGCCGACGATTTTTGGCATTCGCTCGGTGCGGCAGCAGAAGCGCGTCGAAGTCATCGTGCAACTGATGGAGTGGACTGAGGATGCGGTGGTCGATCGCACCGGGTTGGAAGGGCAGGTTACGTCCATCCTCGAAGTTGAGCTTCCCATCATTACCGTCTACCTGAATCCCGGAAAGAATATCACGGTGATTGCCGAGGTGATCGCCATGAACCACCTGTTGCGCTACGCCGGCATTAATTCGGCAGAGGTGTTCAATCAGCGACTGATTGGACACATGCAGAAGGCGGCCGACGTGCGGCGCTACTTGGTAGAAGACGATGAGTAGGGCACGGGCGATCGTGGCTGGACACGCCGACTTCGCGAGCGGAATCGTCTCGGCGGTGGTGCAGATTACCGGACGCGACGACGTGTTCGTGGCGCTGTCCAATCGCGGCATGAGCGCGCAGGATGTGGAACGCACCCTGCGGGAGTTGGCGTCGGCGGAGGGGATTCAGGTCATTTTTACCGACCTACCCGCCGGGAGCTGCACAATGGCCGCCCGTCGGCTGCAACGAGACCGCCCCGACCTCGCGATGGTGACGGGAACGAACTTGGCGACGCTGCTGGACTTTGTCTTCTCCGACGAATTGGAGCCATTCGACGCCGCGCGGCAGGCGGCAGAGAAGGGGCGTGCGGCGCTCATGTTGACGGGTGGTGGCCCGGTGGGAGGGACGCGTGCCACTTGAGCTGTTTCGCATCGACGACCGCTTGATCCATGGACAGGTCGTCGTTGGCTGGGGACAGCCGCTCGATCTTCAGTTCATTGTGCTGGTCGACGATGAAGTGGCGGCCAGCGAGTGGGAGCAGGAGTTGTATCGCATGGGCGTGCCACCGGAAATGGACGTCTTCTTCGAGTCGGTCGAAACCGCCACCGAGAGGCTGGCGAAGTATCAGCGTGATCCTCGGCCCGGGATCCTGCTCACGGGCGACATCGAGACGATGTCGCGCCTGGTGATCGCGACCGGGGCGGTGGCCACGGTGAATCTTGGCGGCATTCATCACAAGCCCGGGCGAATGCAGCGACTGCGCTACGTCTTTCTCTCGGGTCCGGAAGAAGAGGCGCTGCGAGCATTGGCTGCGCGCGGGGTGGTCGTCACGGCGCAGGATGTACCGGCGGGTCGCCCCCTGCCGCTTGAGGAAGTGTTGGCCGGGGAGGGCAGTCGGTGAACCCCGTTGAGGTGGGCGCGCTGTCGGTGCTTGGAGCCGTGTTGGGGCTCGATGTGGTGAGCTTTCCGCAGGCCATGCTGTCGCGTCCCCTGGTGGCGGCGACGTTGACCGGCTCGTTTCTGGGCGCGCCTGAGCGCGGGCTGTTGTTGGGTGTCACACTGGAATGCTTTGCGCTCGACACCCTTCCGGTCGGCGCCTCGCGATACCCGGAGTGGGGCTCGTCGTCCGTAGTAGGGGCGACGCTGCTGGCCATGGCGCCCGCGCCCAGCGCGGCGGCGTTGCTCCTGGCGGTGGTCGTCTCGCTGGCTTGGTCGTGGGTAGGGGGATGGTCGATGGTGCAGTTGCGCCGACTCAATGCCAGGTGGGCGAGCGCACGCCACGACGCGGTTGCCCGGGGATCACGGCGTACCGTCATCGGATTGCAGCTGTATGGCATGACGGCGGACTTGGCGCGTGGAGGGCTCATGACGGCGGTGGGAATTGTCGTGTTCGCGCCCCTGATGGCGCGTGCACTGCCGCGCTGGTCGTCGGGAGAAACGGTCACCGGCGCTATCGTGATGGCGTCGGCGGCCATTGTGGCGGCAGGTGCGGGGCATAAGGTCTTCCACGCGGTTTCGAACACCCGTTTCTGGTTCGTGGCGGGCATCGCCTTAGGCCTGGTGCTGCTTGGGGTCGTACGATGAG
>ENA-ORBV01011589-ORBV01011589.1-microbial-mat-metagenome-genome-assembly--contig:-NODE-11589-length-13813-cov-5.262231_pt1 | contig 13813 bp, 16 predicted proteins | sample MGYA00237777_ERZ505514 | MGnify/ENA primary metagenome ERZ505514 (study PRJEB26160, sample SAMN06269048) | microbial mat metagenome | isolation source: Oligotrophic lake microbial mat | place...
ATGATACGGCGACCACCGAGATCTACACCTCTCTATTCGTCGGCAGCGTCAGATGTGTATAAGAGACAGGATCTGTATTTGCACGAACGCGTCGTCGCGCTGGTGCTGCTGGTGCTGCTGGTTGTGCTGGGGCTCGCGCCCGGTGTGTTGCTCGAACCGGCGGACGCGTTCCTCTCAGGTCCGCCGACAGGACCGGGCTGACGACGCGAGGCGTTGCTATGTCCCTTCATCGCCCAACCGGCGATCGCTGACGAGATAACCCTGCACGTAGTCCGCCACTGCACTCGTCAGCGGCGTGGGTTCCGCGAGGTGTCCCGTCGCGCGCACCTTGGAGATGTCCGCGCAGGTGAAATACTGGTAGCGATTGCGCATCGCCTCCGGCATCTCGATGAAATCGATCGCCGGCGCACGATGCATCGCGGCGAAGAGCGCAGCGGTAAGTTCGAGCCAGCTGTGCGCGACCCCTGAGCCGACGTTGTACAGTCCGACCGCCAACGTCTGCGACGCCACGTGCAGCGTCGTGTTCACCACGTCCTTGACGTACACGAAGTCGCGCTGCTGCTCACCGTCGGCGTACTCCGGCTTGTAACTCCTGAAGAGCTTCACGCGACCGGTGTCGCGCATTTGCTCGTACGCCTTGTGCACGAGACTCCGCATCTCACCTTTGTGCGCTTCGTTCGGGCCAAAGACGTTGAAGAACTTGAGTCCGGAGATGTGCGTGAACATCCCGTGCGCCATCGCGTACTGATCGAACAGCTGCTTGGAGTAGCCGTAGGCGTTGAGTGGGCGCAAGCGCGATAGCGCGGCGCTGTCGCTCATCATGTCATCCATTCCGGCGGCGCCATCACCATAGGTGGCGGCGGACGACGCATACACGAAGCGCGCGTCGTGCGCGAGCGACCAGTGCGCGAGTCGCTTGGTGTACTCGAAATTGTTGTGCACCAGAAACGTCGAGTCGCGCTCCAGCGTCGACGAGCAAGCCCCCATGTGGAGCACCGTGTCGAAGTGGCCGAGCGTGCCCGACTCGAGTCGGGCAAGCAGGTCTTCTGCTTCGACGTAGTCCTCGAAGCGAAGCGGCGCGAGGTTGCGCCACTTGTCCGTGGTGCCAAGGCGATCCACAACAACAAGGCGATCGAGGCCGCGGTTGTTGAGTCCCCACACCAGTGCGCTGCCGATGAAACCTGCGCCGCCCGTCACCAGCACGCGCCCGAGATCGCGCGACGCGGTCTGGGTCGTCGAAGGGGTCGCCGAAAGCGTGGTCATCGGCGCACCCTCCGTTCGAGAGCGCACGCCCCATCAGCGGCGAACTCGCATGCGTGGTCCGCTCTGTCGTAGCGCAGCGCGGAGTGTGTCGGCAAGCAGGCCATCGAGATGCCATCCGGTGTGAGCGTGAGTCAGGCAGTCTCGCACGGGCGGGGCCTGCGGCGCAACCGGAGGAGACACGCCACGTCGGGACTCGCGCGAATCCGAGGCATCTCCTCCGCCGTGGCGTCTTTTGTCCTCTTCTTCCGTGTCAGCCAGTGCGACGATGCAGCGATGCCGGGTGACCATCGCAATCCCGCCATCGAAGTTCGATCCGCGCGTCAAGCTTTCGACCGCTTTTCCGAATCATCCGTCGTAGCCGGATGGGGGCTGGACCTGGCAGGAGGAGCATGCTGTGCAACGCGGGCACCGACTGGTTATCGCTTCAAGGAAATCGCTGCTGGCCGCAACTACAGTATTGGGCTGGATGTGCAGGGCGAAGTGCATGTGTAGGGCGACGTGAGTGGAGGTTCCGTGACCGGAGTCAGGTCGCGGCAATGGTTCTGGCGCTCGCTGCGTCGGCCGTGCCCGCGCGCGCGCAGCTCATCGACTTCGAAGCCAGTGCGGGCCCGTGCAATGTCGCGCAAGGCTACGCCGGCATGAACTGGTTCGGTCCGGGGAACGCCACGACGGCGTGGAATAATGCCGTGGGCGCCTGTGGTTCGCAGGTTTTCGGCGCTGCACTCCTGCAGCCCGTGTCCGGTGCAAACAACATCTGGAGTAACGGGGGCTCTCCGCTTCTGATATCGAGCGTGAACGCCAGCGCGTTCGATTTTTCCAGCGTCTGGATGGCCTGTGCCTTCGGTGTCTGCAGCGGCGGCGTGACGCAAACGGTCCGCGGCTTTCGACTGGGTACCGAGATTTTCACGTCGACCGTTGCGGTGAGCAACACGATGGCGAAGTACAGTCTCAACTTCAACGGTGTTGACGAAGTGCGGTGGGATGCTTTTCAGCCGGACATTGCGAACCTGCTGATTGATGACATCGATCTCCGCCCCACGACGACGGTACCGGAACCTGGCTCGTTCGCACTTATGACGGCCGGTCTCGCCGCGTTGGTGTTCGTTGGCAAGCGTCGCCGAGTCAGGTAACACACCGTTGCATTGACGCGTGCGGGGCTGCGTGATGGTGAGTGCGCGGCGCCGCGCGTCGCCAAAGTCCGGCGCACTCCATGTTCCCCGATCCACTCGGCAAAGGCGTCCCAGACGTCCAAATGCTTTCCGCGGAGCCGGCGTTCGAGTCTCACCGCCGGAGCAGGGCGAAGAGAAAAATGGGGCGCCAACATCGTCCAGAGGCGCTACAGCGCGACTGCAGGTACCCGCACCCGCCATTGCGGCAGATCGCGCTCGAGAAGTGTTCTGATGAAACTCTTGCGCCACGCCGCGCTGTCCGCCTCGCGCCTCGCGAGCGCTGCCCAGAATGCGGAAGCGGGCAGTCGCGGCTGTTCCCCCCTGCCGAACGAAGCCTGCGGCCAACCGACCTTCACGGTTGGGCCACCCGCCTCATTCGTCCGGCTGCGCTGCCTCCTTCGCCGACGCCGGGAGCGACCGCACCTCGGCGAACGGAGCCGGCAGCGCCGACGCGCGTTCGGCGTCGGCCAGCGCCAGTTCCGCGATGGCAAGCTCCACCTCCGACGCGAACTCGTACGCGAGATCCAGGTCGCTGCGTCGCACCGGCAGCACCAACTCGGCGGGATGATCGAAGGCGAAGCCGTCGTCGTTGGCCAGCAGGTCGAACGCCACCAGATCGCGGGCCGTCAGTACGAGCTCCCATTTTCGCCACCACCACAGGCCACGGGTGCGCACGCGCGCATCACCCAGCATGCGCACCGGCACGGGCACCTCGCGCATTCCCGCGCGTTCCACGTCGGTGCGGATTTCCGGGCCGATGCGCTGGACTTCGCGCTCCACACGCCACTGCACCACCATCGTCTCGCGCTCAAGGCGCAGCACGCCGTGGCGACGGTCCTTCGTCGTGATGACCGTCCCGTTGCCGATGACCTGATGATCGTTGGTCAACTGGAAGGGGAGCGTGGCGATACGCGCGCTACGCGACAGGAGCGGCACCGTCTGGAAGTCGCTCGAGCGTTGCAGTGAACAGTTCCCACAGCGCCCGCATCCGCGCTGGCGTGTCCACATAGCCGGGCACCGACAGCTCGAACGGATCGGCGTCCGGCGTCGGATCGCTGAACATCGTGCGGTCATCGCGACGATGCAGCTGACCCTCGAAGTCGCGCAGGTATCGTTCACGCAGCGGCGCGCTGGCGAACAGGGCACGCACGAGGTCCGGGCTCTCCCCCTTGAGGACGAAGGCCCGGTCGAACGCTTCGTCGTCCACGTGAATGTCGAGCGCTCCGAACCAGTCCGCGACCGCGGAGGCGAACGACGCGCGCGACACAGAGAAGCGCTGCGCTCGTGTGGAAGGCAGCAGCGCCGAGAGCGTCGTGGAGATCACTGGCACCGGCACCTTGCCGACCAGCATCATGGTCACGTTCCCGGTGATGCTAAGCGCACCACGGACATGCGCGATGTCAATGCGCGGCGCGTCACCGAAGCCCGGCGCATTCCACGTTCCACCAATCTCCTTGGCAAAGGCTTCCCAGACGTCCAAGTGCTTTCCGCGGAGCAGGCGTTCGAGTTTCACGGCGGGAGCGGGGTGAGGGAAAGGTTGGACGTCAACGGCTTCGTGGGGAAAGACGCATGCCGCATCTGAAATGTGCCATTGCCACCCGCGTTCGAGGTAGGAGATTTGATGGATGACGGAGCACCTATGGCCAAGACGAAACAACCGGCAAGAATTCTGGTGAGCGGAATCAACCTCGCACCAGTGTTCCGGGACGCATCGGTAACGATCGATCAGGGCTTGCGTGGGCACCCACCACGCGGAGGAGGGTCGCGACGTCTTTTGGAAAGGCCTTGATCGGGTGCGTGCGCTCGGACATGCGTGGAACCGCAATGTGGAACCACCATTGTGTGCAGCGGCGTCACGTCAGCGCACGATCACGCATACCGTCGAGATCGCGCTTCCCAAGCCGCTCGTGGCGATCCGCTGTATGGTACGGGCGGCGCGTGCCGTGATGCGCCCAGTGTGTGCCTCCGCGCGCACAATGGCACTGTCCAGCGAACGCCAACTGATCGTCGGCGCGAGAACGAGACGTCCGCCGCAGGTGGGCGCGCGCGCGGTGCCGGTGAAGACAGCGTCCACCATTGCGCCAATCAGAAAGCGCCGATTGGCACCTGCACCGGTGTACATGCGGAGAATGTGCATGGCCTACCTCTACACTCCTCATCGGCGGCAGGTCCGCGAACGTCCCCTCAGTGACTGGCGCGACGCCGCCGTGCCAACAGAGCAGTCACACTCGCACCAGCCAGCAACAGCGCGAACGACGACGGCTCCGGAACCGTACTCGTGCCGTAGATCTCGACCTCGTCCACGAAGATCCAGCGTCCGTTGTTCCGGTCCTCCAGATCGATCTGCACCTGGTTGGCGAAGACGTTGGTGCTGAATGACACCCAGCCACGCTCGCCGGAAGGAACCTCGTTCCCGGCCAACGCGAACGCGGCGCCGTTGATCGTGACATCGACAGGTAGATAAATCCCGCCGAACGACTGGCTGTTGTTGAAGCCAATGCGAACCTGCGTGACCTGAAAGTACGACGGCAACGTGAACAGCAGTGATGGCGAGACATTCAGCCACCCCACCCATTCCTGCGCGTTGCCGTTGCCCAGATTGGCCGCCCAGTTGTTCACGCCGAGCACACCGTCGGTGAGCTGCGTGCCGCCATCGTCGAAGTAGTTGTAGCTGCCGCCCTGCGCCTGCCCTTGTCCAGGCGTGGCCGTATAGCCAACCGCTGTGATCAGCTGCGCCGAAAGCGGCGTGAAGGCTGCAGAGAGCGCACCGACGGACAACGCAGCGAGGAGACGGACGGTCTGGCGCATGTACACTCCACAGGGAGACGGCATTGAGCAGAGGCTCGGTGAGCCTCCGCGATCATGCGCCATCATCCGTCCGTGTGACCCCTTCGTCAAGTGCGATGCAGCGGCGCCCGTGCCGACCTCGACCGTCCAGCAATGCAGCGTCGCCATCGGGCGATGTTCAACTCCGCTCACATCACGCCACTGCAGAACGTGTATCGATGACGCACGGCCGCCGGCACCAGCACCGCCCAGCGTGACTCCATCGCGCCGCGCCGCGACCGACGCCGCGTCGCACCAAGCCCGCCGTCGTTGCGCGCCCCGTCGCCATCAAAGTCCGCCAGCGCGCGTCTGAACGCGGGCGTTAGCTCGTTCGCACGCGGAATGTCCGCCACAGCGACGGAGAGCGCGCCAACTGCCGCACGACGTTCCGGCGTCGACCCGAACAGCATTTCGCGCGGACGCAGACAGGCCCCGCTCAGCACGGCATCCAGCGCGCCGAGTCGTATCGCCGGCGGCAGCAGCGCGTCCGACGCCATCGCACGCAGCCTCGGGTCCGCCGGATCGAGCGCCATCGTGCGGAGGCGCATCACCTCCGGATGGGACCACGCGTAGGTGACGCGCGCCAACTCCACCAGCCGCCGCGCTTGCGAGGCGGTGAACGGGTCGTCGCCTTGCCGCGCCGCACGCGCCAGCAGTTTGGCGCCACGAGTCACGAAGGCGCGTCCCACCATCATGTCCATGAGCAGCGGCTGCGCGATGAAGTGCCGACCCGCCGCGATCGTTTCGCGGGCCTTCGTCATCGCCGACGGCGCGTCGCCCGACAGCAGCGCCACGTCCGCCTCTCGCTCGTTCAACACCGTAAAGCGCAGCAACGGCCGCCACGCGCGCGTTGGCAGCGCCCAGGGGTCGCTGGGGGCGCCCAAACCGCGTGCATAGCCCCAGAGCGAGGGAAGGGGGGCGCTACGCGCCCAGCGACGAAGCATTGCCATCTCGTCCGCATGCAGCGAGTCGGTGACCGGCGTCGGCGTCGTCATCCAGACCGGGGCCGCCGTCGGACCGTCCTCGCGTCCCGCGTGCTGCGTCAGGGCGACCACCTGCCGCAGCTCCACACTGTCGAGCGGAGCGAGTGCGCCGAGGGGTGCGAGCAGCGAGTCGAGGAGCGCCGACACGGCGGCGGACTGTCGATGAGGAGTCATCTCCAGTTTGCCGGCCATCCGCTCGTGCGCGGTGCGTCGCGCCGGCTCGCTGGCCACGAACACCGACGCGGCCGTCCCGGTCGTGAGGACGGCCGACAACACGAGCAGTGTCGACAGCAGTAGTTTGAACCGCGTCGAGCGGGCGGTGGACGGCATGTCGGTCGGCAATTGGAGGGAGGCCACCTCTCCCGGAATCCCGGTCGGCCTGCACATTTCCAACGCACGATTTCGTCGGGCGTCACGCCAGCGTCACTTCTCCGACCGACATCGTCACCCTCTCGCCGTTTCGCTCGGTTTTCGCATCGAATGCCTCGTCATCCCGGTCGCCCATGACGCGCTCCCCTGCCCCGCTCAACTCCATCCTCGGCGCCGTCCAGCGCTGCGCCGCGGTCGTACGCCGCATCATCGGCGTGCCCGACTACGACACCTATCTCGCGCACATGGCGGCACGCCACCCGGACGCCGCACCGCTGTCGGCAAGGGAGTTCGAGCTTACGCGCATGAACGATCGGTACAGCAGACCCGGGTCGCGCTGCTGCTGAGCGCCTGTCACACGCATCTCACACGCTTTTCACACGAATTCACACGTACCACGACATGACCATGTTCTCCCTTCGCACTCGATCCACGGGTGCGTTCGTGTTTCTGTTCTGCAGCGTCCCAATGCTCGCCGCCGCGCAGCCAACCACGAACGCAAACTTCGATCTCTCCATTCCCAACATCATGCGCGGCCCCGAGCACTTCGGGCGCGAGCCGCAGAACGTGCAGTGGAGTGCCGACGGTCAATGGCTCTATTTCCAGTGGAATCCGCCGGGCACGCGATGGGATGAACCGGCACGTCCGCATCGCATACGCGCGGCAACTGGTGCGACGCCTGAGCGGGTGACGGATGCGCAGATGGATAGCGTCGCACCGTTGCTGGCCGATGGTCCGCGTTCGCGCGACGGATTCCGGCGCGTGGTCGCAGCCCGGGGCGATCTCTATCTCTTCGACACGCGCCGGAATACCGTGCGACGTCTCACCGAAACGGTGGCATCCGAATCTGATCCCCGCCTTTCTGCGGACGAGTCGCAGCTGCTCTTCATGCGCGATGGGAACGCGTTCGCGCTCGAGCTGACCACCGGCAGCGTGCGACAGCTCACCGACCTGCGCGCCGGCCCCGCACCGCGCGACTCGGCGCGCGCAGCAGGAATGCGTGGCGCGCTCGATCGACAACAGCGCGAACTGCTCGAGGTGATTCGCGATCGGCAACGCACCGATTCGATGCAGCGCGCAGATCGTGAGGCCGCCGAATCGCGCCGATTGCGCGCCGTGTACCTGCCGAACGGTGAGCGTCTGACCTCACTCAGCGTGTCACCCAATCTGCGCACCGCCGTGGTCGTCAGCGTGCTCACGCCTCCGGGTCAGCCGCGGTCGACGATCGTGCCCAACTTCGTCACCAGCACCGGCTTCACGGAAGATATTCCCGGGCGCACGAAGGTCGGCGACGTCACCACACGTTTTCGCGCGTACCGACTCGAACTTGCGAGCGGGAAGTTGCAGCCGTTGCACGTGATCGCCGGTGACAGCACGCGCGCCGCCTCGCAGCTGCGTTTCGTGTCATGGTCGGACGACGGATCGGCCGGACTGCTCGCGGCCGGCACTCCCGACTTCAAGTGGCGCTATCTCTCCACCGTCGGCGACAGCGGTGGCGTGCGCATCGTGGACGCCATTCGCGACAGCGCGTGGGTTGGCGGACCCTGTGGTGGCTGCCTCGGCTTTCTCCCGGATGGTCGCGTCTGGTTTGCGTCGGAAGCGAGCGGGTACGCGCATCTCTACTCCGTCAATCGTGACGGGAGCGCGAGGACCACCCTGACGTCCGGTTCGTGGGAAGTGGAGCGCGCCGAGCTGTCGCCCGACCGCAAGTGGTTCTGGCTGCACACGTCGGAGGAGTCACCGTTCGTACGACACTTCTATCGCATGCCGGTGGGCGGTGGAGCGCGCGAGAAACTCACGCGTGATCACGGCGGCCACACGGTCGTGGTGAGCCCCGACGGCAAGCGCATCGCCGATGTGTACTCGCAGTCGAACGTGCCGCCCGAACTGTTTGTCGCGTCGTTGAACGATGCCGCGCGCACGCAACTGACCACATCCACGTCGGCTGAGTTTCGCGCTGGTCAGTGGATCAAGCCGACGATCGTGAAAGTGCGCGCCAGTGACGGCGTCGATGTGCCCTCGCGCATTTATCGGCCGCAGGATGTGGGCGCCACACCCAATGGCGCGGCGGTGATTTTCGTGCATGGCGCTGGCTATCTGCACAACGTGCACGATTTCTGGTCGAACTACGCACGCGAGTACATGTTCCACCACTTCCTCGCCAGCAAAGGCTACGTCGTGCTCGATATGGACTATCGCGCATCGGCCGGCTACGGACGCGACTGGCGCACGGCGATCTACCGCTGGATGGGCGGACGCGACCTGCAGGACAACGTCGATGGATCGCGCTACCTGCAACGGCAGTTCGGCATCGATCCCGAGCGCATCGGCATGTACGGTGGCAGCTACGGCGGCTTCATGACGCTCATGGCGCTCTTCACGGCGCCCAAGGAGTTTGGTGCGGGCGCCGCGCTCCGCTCGGTGACCGACTGGTCGCACTACAACCACGGCTACACCGGCGGCATCCTCAACCTGCCGCAGGATGACACGCTCGCGTACCGTCGCTCCTCGCCGATCTACTTCGCGGAAGGACTCGAAGATCCGCTGCTCATGGCACACGGCATGGTCGATACCAACGTCCAGTTCCAGGACATCGTGCGACTCACGCAGCGACTGATCGAACTCGGCAAGACCGGTTGGGAGCTCGCACCGTATCCAGTGGAAGATCACGGTTTTGTCCGGCCGTCGTCGTGGACCGACGAGTACCGTCGCATCTTCGACCTCTACGAACGCACCATCGGCCCCAACGGCAGCAAAGCGAAGCGGTGACTGATGCGCTCGTGTTGCGTTGCGACTAGGTCTGCGACCGCTTGAAAACTAGCTTAATAAATCTGGCAATCGGCGGTTGCATCTTTATATTTGAGGATGCCACGACCTCCCCTGAAGTTTCATTTGAAGGCGTCCGATGTGGTGATGTTGGACGCGTTGGTGGACGGCGGTGTCCAACCGGTCCGGGTGGTTCTTCGGGCCTTGGCGCTCCTCGCGTTGCATCGCGGCGAGAGCGCCCCGGTCGTCGCCGCGATGGTCCGCCTCTCGCCCCAAGCGGTGCGCAATATCGCCGCGCGGTATCGGGCCACGGACTTGGACCACGCGTTGTACGAACGGCCCCGACCGGGGGCGGCGGAAGTGCTGGGGACCGCCGACAAGCAACGCATTATTGCGATGGTGTGTACCGATCCGCCGACAGGCGCCGCGCGATGGACCGTGCGGTTGATTGCGGAACAGGTCGTCAAACGCAAACTGGTACCGCACGTGGGCCGGGAAACGATTCGGGTGCTCTTGCAAAGCCACGACCTCAAGCCGTGGCGGGAAAAAAATGTGGTGCCTCGCTGACCTCGACGCGGCGTACCTCACGAACATGGAGGATGTCCTGGCACTGTATGAGCGTGCGTACTGCGAAGAGGAGCCGGTGGTCTGCCTCGACGAGAAACCGGTGTCGTTGCACGCCGAGGTGCGGACGCCGCGGCCCGCGCGCCCGGGGCATGTGGCGAAGCGCGACACCGACTATCGCCGCTGTGGGACGGCCAACATCTTCGGCGTTGTCGAGCCGAAAGCTGGCCGGCACTTTACGTGCGCGACGCCTGACCGGACGTCGGCAGCGTTTGCGCGCATGATCGGCACCGTCATTGCCGCCTATCCCGCGGCGCGCACGATTCACTGTGTGATGGACAACCTTAACACCCATCGGGAGAAGGCCCTCACCGACCACTATGGGCTTGAGGAGGGCCACCGTCTGTGGCAACGCTTGACCGTCCACTACACGCCCAAACACGGCAGCTGGCTGAATCAGGCGGAGATTGAACTCAGTCTGGTGTCGCGCCAGTGCCTTGGCACGCGCCGTATCGACGCGCTCGGGACGCTCCGCACCGAAGTGCGCGCGTGGACCCGTCGCGCCAACCGTCGGAAAACCACGATCAACTGGCGCTTCACGCGCAAGGACGCCCGACGCAAGTTCGGATATGTAAAACCACTTTCTAAACGGTCAAAGACCTAGTCGGCACCCCGGCCGTGAGGTCGCTATTCTGCAGCAGCGTGCCGCCGTGTATCAGGGGTCGCGCGCTACCAAACCGGTACAGTGGCACCGCACCACCCGCAACTCGTCGCGCACGACGACGGTGTATTGAATGACGCACGGTCCGCGACCGCTGGGGTCCTGGCCGGATAGAACTTCAGACGACAACTATCTTGACACTCACGCGGCGTCCGGGGGCCAGTCACGGACTGGCGACGAAGGCGTTCTCTCCAAAATTGTTTCGGAAGCTCAGATATAAGCTCTCAATGTTCGTGCTGATCACCTCGGCTTTATGGCTCAGGCCACGGCTGGTGGGCCCGGCACGCTCACCGTAAGCGTTGCGATAGACGTACCCACCGCGAACAGCTGGAAAAGCGGAGGGCCCCTTGCCGCCTTGCCGAGGCCCCTCGCTTACTGAACACTCTCCGTCAGTCAAAGAGGCAGAGCCGACCGCCTTCTTTCTGCCACCCCAGTCGGTTCACCAGCAGGATGTGAGCGTTCTAACGCCCTATTCCGTGCGGCGTGCGAGCGTTCCCGGCAAGTTTAATTGTGCGATGAGTGTTGCTGAAATCGGCATGTGATACGCAACGGTTTCATTGCACCCCAGGATTTGGATGGCCGCTCTATCAAGGTTGATTCGCACAACGCCATTTTCGGCGGCGAAGAGCGCACTCAAACCACGAGCGTCATGTTTCCGAAGGACGCGTTCGACGTTCTCGGCGAGCGACTCACTGCCCCCGCCCGGACAGGCTCTGTGACAGTCCCCAAACATCATTCCGAGGTGGCACTCAGACTCGCCGCCACACGCCCGCTTGCCCATATCCTCGTCAACGCTCCTGCGATTGTTGGTCACGCGGACGAACGTCTCCGCACCTGCGGAGCGTTGTGCATTGGAAGCTGCGAACGACTCGTCACCCGGACCCTCGTGAAAATCGTGGAGTGTAAATGAACCCCCCGCTCCGTAAGAGACGTGCTCTTTACACCTTACGCAACGCAGCTCGTTTGAAGTAGCCGCGAACACGTGTGCAGAAGGGCCGATTAACTCGATCTGAGCAGGAAAGCTCGGGGTGGATTGCGCTTCACCAATTGCTCCTGTGATCGCGATCAGTGCTACCAGCAGTGCAGATTGTTTCACGGTCGCATGCCTCTTGACAAAAGGTTGACCTACGGGCGAGAAACACCGAATGTGTCTACTCGCAGAAGCTGAATATCAAATGTGCCGTCCTCCGTCTCGAGTAGTCGTGCAAGTTTAGTCGTCGAGAGTGCTCGGTATTCGATGCCGGACGAGCGGGTACTCGCAATGCGCCGGCCGCTCGGTAGGTCAATGAGTTCGAAGACCGTATCGTACCAACCGTCGAGCAACCGAGATCGCTCTGCCCAGTCAAAGCCCGTCCCTGGTTGACCGTCCTTGATAAGATCGTACGGACTCTTCTTGCCTCGCCAGTCGTGCGCAGGGATACTTCCCACAAGGAGCACCTGTTGTCTCGCGTTCAACGCGATGCTGTAGACAATCGACATCGGCTCGAGCAGGATATCCTGACCGCGGGGAATCTCCCCGGTCGCCGCGCGACCCGGCCTAGTTCGGTATCGTGGCGCGGGGTGTGGCAACCAAGTCGGCTGATAGCGAACTTCGTCTTGGTCGCCGATCAAAAAGTGAAACCGAAGTGGCGCAGGCCGCGAGACGAGCGGCGCTCCCGTCGACGCTACAGCGAGTAGATAGCTGCTGAGCGTTGCCGACTGACTCGCGGTGCCTTCCGTTGAACCGAAGAGTGTTGGTTCCTCTATCGATGATCGGATTCTTTCGCCGGTGGCTGGCGAGTACTCGTGGACCGCATATCCAACGGCGCGACTTGAACGAACGTTGCCCACTCCAAACAACGCGCCGGAGCTACTCGCGACCATCCGAATGTTCGGGAACATCGGGATTGTTCGTACAAAGCGAAGGTTGGGATCAAAGACGCTCAGTCGACGCAGCGAGATGTCCATTACGTACAGTGTATCGGTTGGCGAAACGAAGACCTGCGAGATATGTCGAAACTCACCTGGCCCAGCGCCGTTTCGTCCGAGTTTTCGGATGAATGCACCTGACGGATCATAGACGGCCAAACTGGAATATCCTCCGACCGGACCGACGAAGACTCTGCCTTTGCTGTCGAGAACCACCGATGCGCCAACATGTGGAATCTCTGTCTCCGGACCACGTCGCTCTAGCGTGGCAACTTCCGTGAGCTGCATTTCGCATTGAAGTTTGATGCACTCGACGCGTTGGGGCTGAGCATCCAGGTGCACCGCAGACGTCAGCAAAACTGCGAGCCCTGCACGCAACCGTCGAGTTGCGGCGGCGGTGGCGAGTCGGATGCTATAGCGATGTTGCGACCCAATGTGCGACACTCGGAAATCTCCCCTAGAAGTTAGATACTGGATTACGTAGTAGCGCGACCTGAGCCACTACCCAACGAGCGCTGAGGATCACCAATGTCTGTTACACGAGTCATAATCCACTCTCCGTTTAGCGGGACACGTCTTCCGTCAGCGAGAACGTCAGCACCACCAACTCCGGTTCGTCACCTGAAGAGTATGCGAAAGCAAAGGCTTCTCGTTCAGAGAGGAACCCCCATACCATCAGCTCGTGAGTTTGGCTTGCAACTAACCTCCCTGTTTTAAGATCGAAGACCTCAACTCGACTGGTTCTCAAAGCCTTGCCGGACGCTCGCTGCCTCAACACCTTGATCCCGCCCGGACCTTCAATTGTCTCCACACGTTCCCGCCAGTCAGCGCGTGGTTCCCACGACAGTATCCAGAGCCGATCTTGGTCATCAAAGCGTAGATCCTGCACGAACCCCCAGAGCTCGTCCTGCTCTTCAAGAGGTTTGCCTTGTCCGTTTGGCGGATACGGCCACGCGTTGGGACGTTCAAACTGAAGGAGCCTTTCGCCCGTCTGAGTGAAAAGTTCTACCTTGTATGGAAAACGACTCGCAATCGCGAGATATCCTTGCTTTGAGACGGCGATGCCTCTCCTCATGTGGCCGCTCGTGGCCATGAACGCTGTGTCATTTGGACGGCCGAACGAGAAGACCGGCACACCCTTCTCAAGAATATGGACAGGTTGTCCGACTCGGTCCTGTCTCTTATACACATCTCCGAGCCCACGAGACTAAGGCGAATCTCGTATGCCGTCTTCTGCTTGAAAA
>ENA-ORBV01011590-ORBV01011590.1-microbial-mat-metagenome-genome-assembly--contig:-NODE-11590-length-13812-cov-5.518020_pt1 | contig 13812 bp, 9 predicted proteins | sample MGYA00237777_ERZ505514 | MGnify/ENA primary metagenome ERZ505514 (study PRJEB26160, sample SAMN06269048) | microbial mat metagenome | isolation source: Oligotrophic lake microbial mat | place...
GTTAAAAAGATTCCATGAGCAGTGCCGATATGTATGCCACAGGCCGGCAGCGATTGTTGCGGCAGTGGTTGCTGGCGCCGTTGCTTGAACGGTTCGCCATTGAACAGCGACTCGATGCGGTGACCGTGCTGGTGCGCGATGCCGTGGGCCGTTCGGCGCTGCGGGACGCGCTCGACGGTGTGCGTGATGTGGAGCGCCTGGCGAGCAAAGCCGCCGCGGGTCGCGCGACGCCGCGCGAGCTGCGCGCGTTGGGGGATTCCTTGGCGCGATTGCCGAGTGTGGCGAAGGCGGCGCGCGCAGTGGTGGAGCACGCCGCGCAGGGGAACGCGGTTGGTGGCGTGCTGGGAGCGATGCTGAGCGATTGGGACGACGGCGCCGATTGCGCCGAACGTCTGACGCACATGCTGGTGCCGCGTCCGCCGCTGGCGATTGGCGAAGAAGACACGATCGCGCCGGGCGTGGATGCTGAACTCGACCAGTTGCGTGCCTTGCGTGACGGCGGCAAGGACGCCATCGCGACGATTCAGCACGAAGAGCGAGCGCGTACCGGCATCACGTCGCTCAAGGTCGGCTTCAATCGCGTGTTCGGATACTATCTCGAGATCACGAACGCCAACAAGCATCTCGTGCCGGATGATTACCAGCGCCGCCAGACGCTGACCGGCGCCGAACGCTATGTCACGCCGGCGCTCAAGACGTACGAGGAGCGAGTGCTCTCGGCGGGCGAGCGCATCGAGACGCGCGAGCGCGAGCTGTTTGAAGCGTTGCGGCGCGAGGCGGGTGCGGCGATCGGTCGTTGGCAGGCGGTGGCCAAGCGTGTGGCGACGATCGATGTGCTGGGCGCATTCGCTGAAGTGGCTGAACGCGAGCATTATGCGCGCCCGGAGCTGCACGACGACTTCGACATGGAGATAGTGGGCGGTCGTCATCCCGTGGTCGAGCGGATGATGGCGCGCGAGAAGTTCATCCCCAACGATCTGCTGCTCACGTCGGACGCGCAGCTGATTGTGCTGACCGGGCCCAACATGGCGGGCAAGAGCACGATCCTGCGGCAGATCGGGCTCATTCAGTTGCTGGCGCAGGTGGGCGCCTACGTGCCGGCGCGTCGCGCGCGATTGCCGATTGCCGATCGGTTGTTCACGCGCGTTGGGGCCAGCGACAATCTCGTGCGCGGACAAAGCACGTTCATGGTGGAGATGAGCGAAACGAGTGCGATCCTGCACACGGCGACGAAACGTTCGCTCGTGCTGCTCGACGAGATCGGGCGCGGCACGAGCACGTACGACGGCGTATCGATTGCGTGGAGTGTGAGCGAACATTTGCACGATGCCATCGGCTGCAAGACAGTGTTTGCGACGCACTATCATGAGCTGACGCAGCTGGCGAGCGAACTGCCGGGCGTGCGCAACTTTACCGTGGCGGTGCGCGAAGTGGGCGACCAGGTGCTGTTTCTGCACACGCTCATTCCGGGTGGCGCGGATCGGTCGTACGGCATCGAGGTGGGGCGGCTGGCCGGCCTGCCGGCGCCGGTGATTGCGCGGGCCAAGGAGGTGCTGGCGTTGCTCGAGGGTGAAGGCGCGCAGATGGCCGCGCGGCTGACGGCGGAAGGCTCGACGGCGCCCAGGAGTGCGACGCGCAAGGGCCCGCGCATGCGACCGAGTCCGTCTGCGCCGATCGCGCAGTTGGGCTTCTTTGGTGAGGTGGCGGGTGGTGCCGCCGTCGCTCCTGCGAACAGCGCGTACACGCAGCTGGCCGACGCGGTGTCGGCGATGCAGCCCGACGAGATGACCCCGATGCAGGCGCTGACCGCGCTGGCGGCGCTCAAGAAGACGCTGGCGCCGTCATGAAGGACGAAGCGAACGCGCGCGTTACAACAGAGCGTGCCGCCAACACCTACGATACTCTGCCGGTGACGCCCTTCAAGCCGACGAAAGCGCAGCTGGCCGAGGCCGTGCATCTCCCCGTGCCCGATCTCATCGCGCCCGGGCTCGATGTGTTGTTCTGCGGGATCAATCCCGGTCTGTACACCGCCGCCATCGGACGCCACTTCGGGCGACCGGGCAATCGCTTCTGGCCGGCCTTGTACGGTGCGGGGTTTACGCCGCGTCTGTTCTCGCCGTGGGATCAGCGCGACCTGCTGGCACTCGGCATCGGCATTACGAACATGGTGGAGCGCACGACGGCGACGGCTGCGGAGCTGTCGCCGGAGGAGTACGTGCGTGGTGGCGAGCGACTGACACGTGACGTCACGCAGTGCGCGCCTCGTGTTGTCGCGTTTCTGGGCATCGGCGCGTACCGCAGCGCGTTCGGGCGACCGAAGGCCGCGCTCGGGCTGCAGGCGGAGCGCATTGGAACGAGCGCGTTATGGGTGTTGCCGAGTCCGAGTGGATTGAATGCGAACCATCAGCTGCCGGATCTGATCGCGCTCTTTGGCGCGTTGCGGGCGTGGGTGGAGACGATGGGGCGGTAGCGACGTGGTCCTCACCAGATTGAGCGCAGACCGTCGCCGAACCGGGGAATTCGCGCACCGGACAGTTGGTGGGGCAGTCACCGAATCCGATTCTGCACTATGGCAACCACACCTTCGGCGCGTCGTTCGATCCGACCGTGCGGCTGATCTTTGACGTGGAGAACGGACGCGCGACGAAGATGACGCTGGTGCAGAACGGCCGCCGGTCGGAAGGGCTCAGGACGCAGTGAGGGCTACGACGCGCGTCTGCGGCGCTCGGTTCTATCTTCGCGGTGAACGGGCTCGTTCAGTGGCAGCGGAATAACGTCCGAACGCGCGCCGGACGGCGTCGCCAACTGCACAACACGACCGCTGCGCTCGAGCTTTCCCCATCCCGGTGCCCATCCCTTCAGTGCCGCGCGCATGGCCTTGACCAGCGCCACGTACAGCACCTGCCGATAGGCAACGCGCTGCAGAGGCACGAGCAGCGCCTGCGACAGCTTCTCGCCGGGTTCGAACGCCACGCCGATCAGCGCGGTGAGCGTGTCGATGAGCAGAAAGACGCCGTAGAGCAGCAACACCGGCTCGGCGTGACTCCACGCCACGTGCGCGCCGAGTGCCGGTGTTTCGATTGCCAAACGCGCGAGCGTGGCCAGCAATGCCACATCGGCGGCGGGAGCGAGGAGCGGGAAGAGCAGCTGGAAAAGCCAGATGTTTGGCAAGCCAACGAGCCCCAGGGCGCCGGCCTTCGGATTCAGCAGCGCACCGCGATGCTTCCATGCGCATTGCAGCGTACCAAAGCTCCAGCGAAAGCGCTGTTTCAGGAGCGCGTCGAATGTTTCCGGTGCTTCGGTGAGGGCAATCGCGCGATCGGCCAGCGCCACGCGATGACCGGCGCGAAGTAACGTCAACGTGAGGTCCTGATCTTCGGCCAGTGTATCACCACGGAAGCCGCCGACTTCGTGCAGCGCACTCCGTCGCCACGCACCGATGGCACCCGGTACCACGGTGATGCAGTTGAGCATGACGAATGCGCGTCGGTCGAGATTCTGACTGGTGACGTACTCCACCGCCTGCCAGCGCGTGATCAGGTTGACCCGATTGCCTACCTTCGCATTGCCGGCCACCGCACCGACACGATCGTCCGCCAGCGGTTGCACGAGATGACGAATGGCGTTCGGTGCAAGTAATGTGTCCGCATCGATGACCACAATGATATCGCCGGTCGCTTCGGTGATGCCGAAGTTGAGCGCGGCGGCTTTGCCGGCGTTGGGCTGCGAGATCACGCGGAATCGCGGATCGCTGCTTGCCGCGCGCGCAACCGCAATGGTGTCGTCGCTCGAGCCGTCATCGATGACGAGTACTTCGAGATTGTCGTATGCCTGCTCCAGCAGCGATTGAATCGTACGCTGAATGACACGCGCTTCGTTGTAGGCAGGCACCAGCACCGACACCGAGGGCACAAACCTCACGTCATCGGCGCGACGCGCGTAGCGCGGCCAGGTACGCTGCACGGTCGCCAATCCCACGATCATCACCAGTCGCAGAATGCCAAGCAGCAATGCCACGAGAAATGCACCCACGAGCAGCGCTTCAGCGGAGTTGGCGGCATACATCGCGGCAACGTTCAGCGCGCGTTGTGGGGCCTCGCCCTTTGGCGCACTCGACATACCTGCGTTAGCTGTGCCGTTGAGCAATCCGGCCACGGTGGTGAGCCGATAACCGCGTGCGCGCAACGAGTCGATGAGCGGACCCAGCGCCGCAATGGTGGACGAGCGATCACCGCCGGCGTCGTGCAGCAGCACCACGCGGCCAACGTCCCGTTCGATGGCGCGCATGGCGTTGGCGACGATGACATCCGGATCGGTCTCGAACCAGTCTTTCGTGTCGATCTCCAGTGCGGCGACGCGATAGCCGAGCGCATTGGCGACGGCCATGGGGCGCAGTCGCTCTTCGGTGGAGGGGCGCGCGTCGCCGATGTACGGCGGCCGAAAGAGCAGTGGTCTATGACCGGTGACCGCCTCGATGACGCGCCCCGTCGCCGCGAGTTCGACACGAATCGCCGACTCGCTCATGTGCGCGAGATCGGGATGGCTCCAACTGTGATTGCCGATCTCGTGTCCTTCGGCCGCGATGCGTCGTGTCAGCTCGGGGAGTCGCTGCACCTGACGTCCCACCACGAAGAAGCTGGCGACAGCACCGCGTGACTTGAGCGTATCGAGAATCTGTGCGGTGAACTCGGGATCGGGTCCATCGTCGAAGGTGAGTGCCACGCGATCCTTGGGTGCACCGGCGCGCGAGACGACGTATCCGCCCGTTGCCTTGGTGATCGTTTCACCCACGATGAAACCGGCGTTGTCCACCAGCACACTGCGTTCGCCGTTGCCTGAACTCCCTTCCACGGCGAGCACTTCGCCGTCGCCGGTCATCACGGACACACCATTGTTGGGCAACACGCGCAACGAATCGGGTGATGCACGCAGCCCCTGTCGATCGAGCACGCGCCAGAGCGTCGCGTCCTCGCTGCCAAGACGCCAGAAGGCCATGCCGGCCGCCCCGGTGGTGTGTGCCACTCGCAGCTGATTCCACGCCGTGACCGCGTCCAGATACCACACGGTGTGCGTGACGTCGGCGGCATCGCGCCAGCGCGCCATCGGATTGCGCGCCGTCGGATGAAAGCTGGGACCACCGGGCGCCGCGCGGCCGAGTGCCATCGCTTCACTGACACTGATCGTCGTGGCCTCGGGACGATCGCTGCGCCAGTGATAGCCGTACTGTCCGACACCGATGAGCAACTTTGCGGCAGGCACCGAAGCCAGCACGAGATCGAGTCGCTCAGCAAACCAGAGCGCGCTGGCGACGGGACCAGGTTCGCCCTCATCGGCATGCTCGTCGTAGAGCATCGGTATGAGATAGTCCACCGCTGCGCCATACTCGGCGAGCGGATAACCATCGCCATCACTGATCGGAACGGCGGCCGACACGACGGCGTCAAACGGCTCGAGAGCGGCGCGCAGTTCGGTGATGAACGCCAGCACGTGCGCGTGCGCCGATAGCGGCACCAACTCGAAGTCGACGGTGATGCCGCGCAAACGATCCGACTTCACGACGTCGATCAATTGCGCAATCGCACGACGACGACGCTGCGCCGAACCGACGACGGACATGACCAGCGACGAGTCGAAGCCGGACGCGCCGAAATTGGTGAGCATCAGGTGGACGTCGGTGCCGTGCTGCTGCGCGTCGTCCAGCAGATCAGGATCGAGGGAAATGGTGAGCACACCCGGCGCCGCGCGACCGATGAACGCCCCTTCCACGATCACCCAGTCCAGGCGATCACCGATGCGCTTGAGCGCCGCGCGACTGCCCGCGTCCCATTGCACCGCGAACGCGGCCACGATCGGGTCGGACACCGGCGTGCCGGTGTGGAGAGGCATCGGCATGGGCGCGCACGGACGACTCGCCTTGGTGCCACAGACACGCGCCTGCGGCGCTTGGCGCTCGCCTGCCAGCGGACCCGTGGCCGACGACGCCATGGACAGCGGCTCCACCACCGGCGGGTTGAGCACACCGATGGCGAAGGAGCCGGCAATGAGGCAAACAATCGCGACTGACCCGAACGCGATGGCGCGCGTCAATCGACCGCGGCGGCCCGAGGGATCATGGAAAACTGGACGTAAGGACACACCGAGAGCATCGACCATCGGGGAGTCGGACTGAAGAAACAGATGTGAAACAGCGCGCAGGCACAGCAGAAGCACACCGGCTGGCGCCTTGAACGGCCTGCGGTGGTCCCGTAGCTTCGCCGTATGACGCGCCCAATGAGCCCGGAGCTGGCTGTCGACGTGAAGGCACGGTCATGAACCGACGCGGATTCCTGACCCACGCGACGGCGGCACTCACGGTGGGGCTGGCGTCGAGCGCTTGTCGCACCGAGACGGCGTACGAGCCGAATCGCATCGCCCGACCACTGCTCCTGCCTGCCATGAGCGAGGCGACGGTGGGCGACATCGGCCAGCGATACATGGCCCGCACACCGGCCGAGCGCGACGAGGGTGCACTCATCACCGCCATCGAACAGTCGGCGCGTGAGCTGGTGTCGTTTCCGTGGACGGCTTCGCCATCGCTCGAAACGCTCATCGAAGCGGACTTCGCGCGCGGTCGCACCGTGCTGCCAGGCGGCTGGGTGCTGTCGGCGACCGAGGCGAGACAGTGCGCCCTCTTCGCACTCGGCCGCAGTTGACGCGCAACATCAGGCGCGCCGTCGGCCGTTGCGCCGCGCGCCGTCCGCGTCGTCGCGAACACTACCGCAACCGGCCCTGCGCATGCACATAGACGCGTTGACGTTGCCCGAGGGCGCGACGCTGGACGGCGATCTGTGCATCGTAGGCGCTGGCGCGGCAGGCATCGCGATGGCGCTCGAGTTCATCGGACGACCCGAGCGCGTGCTGCTGCTGGAGGGGGGCGGATTCGATCTCGAGCCGCAGATGCAGGCGCTCTATCGTGGCGAGATCGTGGGCCGACCGTACTACCCACTCGAAGCGGCGCGTCTGCATTACTTCGGCGGCACGACGGGGCATTGGGGTGGGTTCTGCGCACCGCTCGACAACATCGACTTCGAGCAGCGGCCGTGGGTTCCGCACAGCGGCTGGCCGATCACGCGGGCACAACTGGATCCGTTCTACGCCCGTGCGCAACGCACACTGCAACTGGGGCCCTACGAGTACGACGCGGCCTACTGGCAACAGCGTGACGCGCGTCTCCAGCGACTGCCGCTCGACCCGACGGTGGTGCGTGAGAAGATGTGGCAGTTCAGTCCACCATCGCGCTTCGGAACATTGTATCGCGAGCCGATCGTCTCCGCGCCCAACATTCACCTCTACACGCACGCCAACGTGTGCGAGATCGACGTGAACGATTCGGTGAGCGCGGTCGAGTCGTTGTCGATACGCCAGCACGATGGTCGCACACAGCGCGTCCGCGCAACGCGTTTCGTGCTCGCCTGCAGTACGCTGCAGAATGTGCGATTGCTGCTGGCGTCGAACCGCCACGCCACGGCCGGCGTTGGCAACGCGCACGATCAGGTGGGGCGCTACTTCATGGAGCACCTCGAGATGGCGGCGGGGAATGCCATCATCCTGCGTCCCCAGTCGCTGCAACTCTACGCGCTCGACTGGGGCGTGACGAAAGCGCGCGCCGAACTCGCGCTCACCGACCGCGTGCAGCGCGAACTCGGGCTGCTCAACGCCACCATCGCCATCGAGCCCGCACCCAAGTCGGGCGAAGCGAAGAACACCTTCGAACTCGAACCGCCGGAATCGTTGGAATCCTTCCGGCGCGACACTCCGAATGGGCTCACGTCCGACATGCTGGCCGAGGCGGCGAAGACGCCACCGCACGACTCGGCGAGTGTCGTGCGTCAACCGTTCTTCGCACTGGTCACGCGACAGGAGCAGGCGCCCAATCCCAACTCGCGCATCACACTCAGTACAGAGCGCGACGCACTCGGCGTGCCGCGCGTGCGCTTCGACTGGCAGTTGTCTTCGCTCGACAAACGCACGATGCGCAGCAGCTTTCGCGCGCTCGGCGAGGAGTTCGGCCGGCGCGGTGTTGGTCGCGTGCAGTTGCGCGACTGGTTGCTCAGTGGCGACACGATCTGGCCGGATTCGTTGAGCGGTGGCTGGCACCACATGGGAGCAACGCGCATGCACGCCGACCCGACACAGGGTGTGGTGGATGCGTCGTGCCAGGTGCATGGCATCGGCAATCTGTTCGTCACCGGTGGTGGCGTGTTTCCTACTGCGGGTTCCGCCAATCCGACGCTCACCATCGTGGCGCTCGCGCTGCGACTGGCGGATCACCTGAAGCACACGCGCGTATAGCGTCGAATCGGGGTACTTTCCACTCCCGCTCCCGATTCCTCGTCTGAGTGAGCCATGGCCCTCCTCGCTGCACTTCGTCGTTTCCGCGCCACCTCCGTCACAGCGCTGCTCGGCTCTGTCGGTTTCATCGTCACTGCCGGCGCGTTCGGCGGTTGCAGCAAGGAAGCGCCGGCCGCCGAGAATGGCGCCAACGGTGCGGCTGCTGTCGCCCGCACTCCCACCTACGTCGCCGATGTGCTGCAGTCGTGGCCGCACGACCCCGAGGCGTACACGCAGGGGCTGCTCTGGCAGGATGGACAGCTCTTCGAGAGTACGGGGCTGGTGGGCAAGTCGAGCATCCGCGAAGTCGAACTGAAGACCGGACGCGTGCTGCGCAAACAGGATCTCGCCGAACCGTATTTCGGCGAAGGAATCGTGATCGTGAGTGGTGTGCTTTTTCAGGTCACGTGGACGTCGGGTGTGGCGTTCACCTACGACCCGAAGACGTTCGCCAAGACCGGCGAGTTCAAGTACGAGGGCGAAGGGTGGGGACTCACCACCGACGGCCTGTCGATCATCATGAGCGACGGCACGGCGACGATTCGCTTTCGCGACCCGAAGACGTTCGCCGTGACGAAGACGATCACGGTTTCCGACCACGACACGGCTGTCTCGCAGCTCAACGAGCTCGAGTGGGTGAAGGGCGAGATCTGGGCCAACGTCTATCAGTCCGATCAGATCGCACGTATCGATCCGGCAACGGGCAACGTCACCGGATGGATCAATCTCGCCGGACTCTTGCCGCGACTCGATCGCTCGGGCAAGGAAGATGTGCTCAACGGCATTGCCTACGACGCGAAGGAAGACCGCTACTTTGTGACTGGGAAACTGTGGCCCAGGCTGTACGAGATCCGGTTGAAGCAGCGCAGCTGATGCCGCGAGGCTGATGCGGCGCAGCTTGCACACCACAAATCGGGATGCAACGATGGCGCGGCGAGCGGCATCCAAGTGCGTAACCACTACCAACTCCCGATGCCACATCGAGTTCCTCCTCAGTCGTCGCTCGCTCGGCGGCTGCGTCATTGTCTTGTCATCGCCTTGCTCTGTGCGTTCGCTGAGGAGCCGCTGCGCGCGCAGCAGCCACAGCCCGACTCGTCACGCACAGAAGCGCTGCGCGTCTTTCTCGACTGCCGCGGTGGCAACCTCGGTTGCTCGCTCGACTACTTCGTGGTCGAGCTCCCGTTCGCCAACTGGACGCGCGACAGACTCTTCGCCGACGTGCATCTGCTGGTGACCACACTCACCACCGGCAGTGGCGGTACCGAATGGACGCTCGCCGTGATCGGGCGCGAGCGATTCGCGGGTCGTGTGGACACGCTGCGCACGACCACCATTCCCAATGCATCGGAAGACGATGTGCGTCGCGCACTCAAGTCCGTGTTCCTGCGCGCGCTTTATCCATTCGCGATACAAACGCCACTCGCATCGCGCTTTGCGGTCAGCTACAACGCACCACCTGGCGAAACGAAGTCACCGACGACGGTGCGCGACCCGTGGAACTTCTGGATCCTCGAAACGGATCTCAACATGTTCCTCAACGGTGAGCAGCAGCAGAAGTTCACCGAAGCGTTCGGCAGCATCGAAGCGCGACGGGTGACCGAGGGTTCGAAGATCGTCGTCGGTGCGGAAATGGAATACCGCGGCTCGAGCTACACGCTCAAGAACGACGACGGAACCAGCGAGACGTTCAGCAACATCATTCGAAACGACGGCGTGCGCGCACGCGTGGTGCGCAGTCTCTCCCCGCGCCTCTCAGTCGGCGGAGTGGCGTCGTTCCGTCGCAGCGATTTCCTGAACCTCCAGCACGCCATTCGCGGCGGACCGGTGGTGGAGTACAACCTCTATCCCTGGTCGCAGGCCACGCAGAAGCAACTCACCGCCAGCTACGCCGTCGCACTCAACAACTTGGCGTACCAGAAGGTCTCGATATTCGGCCTGATGCAGGAAACGCGGCCGAGTCATCTGCTGACGCTCGCGACGAACCTGCGCCAGAAGTGGGGCAGCGTGAACGTGAGCGGCCGCGCGGCACAGTATCTGCACGACTTGAGCAAGACCGAACTCACGCTGCAGGGCGGCATGCGGCTGCAACTGGTGAAGGGGCTTTCGCTCACCCTCGACGGCCGTGTCTCACGCGTGCGCGACCAGCTGTACTTGCCGGGAAGTGATCTCACCAACGAACAGATTCTGGTGCGGCAGCGCGCGCTGGCGACGAACTACAGTTACTTCACGTATGTCGGAGTGAATTACACGTTCGGCAGTATTTACAACACGATCGTGAATCCGCGAATGGATTCGTTCCGATTGCTTGGGGGATTCTGAGGCGCTGCCGAGCCGTACCCGTGCGTCGAAACCGGCCACGCACTGCAGTTCACCGCAACCGAACCACCGCGTACTTCAGCTGTCCCGGAATCGCGCCACCGTTGGACGAGAGCGTGAGCAATGCACTCCGCCCAGCCGCCACCCCGAAGCGCACGTAGCTGCTCGTACCACCGGCCAACGAGATGCGTTGCGGAGCGTTGCTCAGCAACCGACGGGCATTGATCGGATATACCCCCAACGCACTGCCGCCGCCGAAGCGCAGTCCGGGATAGATGCTGCGGAAATTCCATGCCCGAAGCACGTACTTCGGATCGAGTCCAGCCGTCGTCGCGGCGCTGAAATCATCGGCGATCACCGACACCGTCCAATCGAGCAGATAATCCGCGAACTGTCCGCCAGGAATGGCGCTGCTGAGATTCGCGATGCCACTGGACGAGGAGTTCACCACCGAGCGAAGGAACGCGGATTCACCGGCCACACCCTGCCGTCCCGCCGCATAGCGCAGAAAATTCCAGATCGCACCGCGCGTGGCGAGTGAATCGTTGGGTGCGTAGGGCGAGTTGCCTTCCGGATTCAGCAGGAAACTGTAAAACCGCGAAAAATTCTGCGAAGCGAAGTTGCTGAACAACGTCGCCCGTGCCGGACTGCCGCCCACGTCGGCGATGGTGAGGTTCTGTCGCGACGTGAAGCCCGACATGCGGAAGTACAGCAATTCTTCCGCGATGTGCGCCAACCCTTCGTCCAGCCACGTCTGCTCGTTGGCGACAGCATTGGTGTTGACGTACAACCGCCGCGACGCATTGATCAGGTGCTGCAACTCGTGCGCGATGGTGCCGAGGTTCAGAATGTTCACATCAGGCTTCGCCCGACGGTTGCTGTTGATCGTACCGTTGGGGTCGGGCACGAGCAGATAGAACATCTCCTGCTCATTGGACGCCGGGCACGCCGCGAGATTGTTGCGCGCCACCTTCGGATACAGGTCACGCGCGAAGAAGAAGCCACCGATGGTGTAGTTCGCACCAGACGGCGTCAGCGCATTCACATTGCGCGTGTAAAACAGGATGATCTTCCCGAACGTGCTGATGTTCGACGGCGAGCCGAATGCGGCCGTGTCGATCGGAAAAATCAGCGTGTCGAACGTCGCCAGAATGTCTGCGTACTCGGCGTCGGAGTAACCGCCCGTCGGATTCGTGGTATCCGCAACGACAATCGCGCGCGTACCGACCGCTGCCACACGACCCGTGCGCGTGTCGGGGTTCGAGCATCCCTGGTTGGCGTTTGCATTGAGCTTGATGATGTCGCCGACCTTTGCTTCCGCGGCAGCCGAACGGAGCATCGATGTGGCGGACGCCGCCGCGCGCGTCGATTGCCAGTCCCGCGCCACGCTCACCAACGGCGACAGCTCCGTGCGCTCCATTTCACGACGCGCCAGCTCGGCGGCCTGCGCCGGTGCCAGCGAGGAAGGCTGCGCCCGCGCCTCCATGTCGATGGTCGATGCGCCGCCCGCAGCCAGTCCAGCCACGAGCGCGGAGGCGGTGGGTGCGGTGTTGCCGAGTGCGTACACGTCGACAGGTGTGACAATGCTGAACGACTGCGATGAGGAAATGAGCGTCAGCGCGAACTCGGCCGCCACGCCCGGCGGTGCGGAGAGACAGGCGCTCGCGCTGGTTGTCCCCGACGCCGGCACGAAGACTTCGCCCAGCGCCAGCTCACGCGGCGCCGCGATGCCACAGGCGGACGCACCCGCGGGAAGGACAATCAGGGCGACGGTGTCTGCGCGACCGGAGGCCGCGGCGATCACGCGAGCTGAACCGACACTCACTGCGGTCACCAGTCCCGTCGTGCTGACGTTGGCGATCGCGGGTTCTGCCGCCGTGTACGTCACCGCCTGACCAGCGATGTCATTGCCGAACTGGTCGCGCACGGTGGCCCGCAGCCGCAACGTGTCACCAACGCCCAGATTTGCCAGCTCAGGCGTGACGATCACCGCCGCCGCCGCCGCCGCGAGCGCCGTCGCACTGAACGTGACCGGCGTGACGCCAGTCACCTGCGCCGTGACGCGCGCGGTGCCGGCCACGGTGCCCAGCGTCCACACGGTGGTGGCGACGCCCTGTGTGTTGGTGGTGGACGACGAAGGGTTGGTGGAGCCCGATCCCGCGCTCGCGTCCCAATCCACCCGTGCCCCCGAGATCGTCTTCCCACTGGCGTCGGTCACTACGACCGACAACGGCGTGACCAGCGTGCTTCCGACGCTCCCGGTTTGCAGCGTACCGGTCTGGGCACGAAGCGCAGCGGGGGTCTGCGTCGGACCGGTCGGCGGATCGCTTTTCGAGCAGGCGCCGAGCACGGCCACGGTGACCAGGAGCCGCGCGGCGACACCCCATGCGGAGCGAGCCGAGGTGCCGGCACCGTTGTCGGCAACGGTGCCCAAAAAGGCACGAACGGCGGCGCGAAGCGGGACGCGCATCGCAGACCGCGACCAAAGACTCGTAGTTGAACGCATAGGTGATGTTAACGCCGAAGTGCTGGCTGGGGTGTAGATTGGAGGCATGATCGACGGAGCGGGCAGGCTGACCGAACGTCTGCATCGTAAGACCGCAGCGCGGATGACCACGATGGGGCTGACCACCGCGGGGCTGTCCCTGTTGTACCTCATCGCGATCGGGTGTTCCGAGCGTTCCCGCGCCACGCGCGTGGGCAGCGGCGTGGCGATCGCGAGCAGTGCGAGTGGCGACGGCTGGTGGCGCAGCGGCGCCCCCGACGAATTGCCGCAGATGATGAACAGTGACCTGCCGTTTCGGTATCCTGTGACGGTGTTTCGGCGTCGACAACAGGGAAACGTGCTGCTCCGCCTGTACGTCGACGCCACTGGAACGGTTATTCCCGACAGCACGCGCGTGGCCAAACCCTCCGGTGAACCGCTGCTCGACTCGTCGGCACTCGCCGGCTCCTCCCTGTTGCGATTCCGTCCTGCCCGACGACGCGGCGTTCCGATCGCCGTCGTCATGCTCTTTCCCGTGCACTTTCGACATCCCGGTGAGCCGCGGCTCGCCGGCGATTCCTTGTGAGATTCGCCACCTGGTTCGCATCCTGTCTCTTATACACATCTGACGCTGCCGACGA
>ENA-ORBV01011591-ORBV01011591.1-microbial-mat-metagenome-genome-assembly--contig:-NODE-11591-length-13811-cov-6.674458_pt1 | contig 13811 bp, 9 predicted proteins | sample MGYA00237777_ERZ505514 | MGnify/ENA primary metagenome ERZ505514 (study PRJEB26160, sample SAMN06269048) | microbial mat metagenome | isolation source: Oligotrophic lake microbial mat | place...
TTATAGTTACTATCGTTTGACCCAACATGACTTCGTCCTAATTAGAACCTGATATGGAGATGACCGTGACACTCGCAAGCTCCACTCCTTCAAACAAATGTTGCTCTCTCACCCAGAGCATTGCCCAAACTCCATAGACTCGACCATCAACATCGCCACCCTATTGATGGACTCTTGTCACTGTTGTTGACTTGCGATTTCCTGTTAGTGGATGTTGATTGTTCTTTGATTAGCACATCGATCATCCCCACAATCACATGGCTTGTTGCTTGGGCTGACAGCCTATTCAAATCACCATTCCTCATCCGTGTTCGTCACACAGATAGACTTCCGCATGCACTTTCAAGGTCACTCCTTCTGTCCCATGCTCCATAGAAACACCTTCCACAGAGAAATAAATTCTTTTTAGGGTTAATGCTAGACTGGTAGTAAGTAGGCTCAAATCGAAATGATGAGTCACGTTAAAGACGTCACCAGCTTGAGGTTTCACATGAGCCAGACATTGGGCGCACAGTTGCTCGAAAGTCAAACGTGTGCACTTGGGCTCATTCGGGGCTCATTCTTGGGCTCATTCGCGGTTGAGCCGAGAGTGAGCCTATGGTGAGCCCAGAAGTGAGCCCAGAAGTGAGCCCAGAAGTAAGCCCAGCAGTGAGCCCACTGTTAGTGAGCCTAGTGAATCATTGAGGTTCCCTCGGCGTGCGCAGATTTGGCACCAGAATCACATTAAAACTCGAACTGGCTCAACGGCTAGCTAGCTGGCTCACTGCTGGGCTCACCACTGGGCTCACTACTGGGCTCACTACTGGGCTCACTGCTGGTTGAGCCGAGAGTGAGCCAAGAGTGAGCCCAGAGTGAGCCCAGAAGTGAGCCCAGTAGGATGCAGTGAGCCCAGCAGTGAGCCAGCTGGCTAGCCGCTGCGCTTATGTGCGACCAAGTCCGACTCACGTGCGAGCTCCTGCGACCCCAACATGTTTTTTCTGCAACGGAAGATACTGTACACCGACCATGGCGCTTCCATGGACTAGCCACTAGCTGCCAGTAGACTAGTAATAAGCAGAGTACAGTAACTGTCAACTTGCCCTTTTAATCCATTTTCGTCTACACGAAGGCATACACTAATCATAAGACTATCATAATGCCAACTACACCTAATAGCAGCGGCGCCGTATCTCTGGAACACATTTGCTCTTTAGAGGATGTCTTTCATCGCCATTTGCTACCCTTTCTTTCGCATACCGATGCCGGTCGCTTGGAATCCGTCTCGCAAACTTTGAGGTCAAGTTTGCAAGCCAATAATATGGAAGCGTGGAAGATTTTATGTGATCGTGATTTTCGAGGCAGCGCGACAACTCCATCAGCGCCCGTATACTCGGACGAAAAAGAATCGTTTGATGACATTTTGCCCCAACAAAACTGGAAACATGCCTACCAAAAGTGGTCTTTTTGGAAGGAGTATACAGCAGGAGGATCCACGGCACAACACATGATGCAAGCCGTAAAATTGTGGAAAACCTACAAACAGCTTTTGGAAGACATGGGAATGCACAATATTCTCGAGTCGCTGAGTAACTGTTTGTCGCGACATGTCTTTCGTGAACTCGTTGACAAGAAATTGCCATCGTCGTTGATTGCCTTTTTTTCTGTGCACGGAGGACAACTTCCGCTGCGACCACGAGCCCAAGATCATGAATTCTTTGCCGGGCTCTTTGGTAGTTATTCCTGCTACAATAATTTTTATTCCATGCGACTCTTGAACATGGAAGATTTTATAGATAATGCTACGAACTTACCCTCCATGACTTTGATTGGGATTTCTCCTGGCAATCCACGCATGTTTTTGTATCTGGTGGCACCCAATCCTGAAGACGACAATGACAATAACGATGACAATAATTCGGACAGTTATGACCCCGAAGGTACCATTGTCATGGTTCACAACAATCCCCTGAGCAGTCAAAGTATTCAAGCTCAACACTCGACTGTCGGACGTGGTGGTATTTTGTCGTATTTTCAATCCTTCATCGAACGCTTGCAAGACGGCACCTATAAACCTTGTCAAGTCATACCTGAATCACCTTCCTCGAGAGGATTTGGATTGTTTCCGGATGCCGGCGATCAAGTCAGCATTTGCGTCACACGAGGCATTGAAGTCAAAGCCAGTGCTCGATGGTTTCCCGGTGGCATCATGGATCAAGTGACGGGTGGAGGCATGAATTTTGGGTACAGCGTTCGGATTCAAAAAGTTATACCCGAGGACAACAACAACAACGCAGATATTCCAGAGACGTGTCAACTTGTAGGACGACATTTGGAGTTTATGAATGGCAACGGCAATGTTCGTCGTGTCGATGGTGATGGTGTCATTGGGAAACAACCCTTATTCTTTCTTGAAAATGGAAAATCCGGATTTGTCGATCTGGGAGTGGGCGGTGATGGTCGTCGGTATAGCGACGAAGTATTTGTTTATCAAAGTCAATCTGGACCCGTAGAGGGGACTACTCGACAAGATACCGGCAGTGCCAGCGTGACGGGTACCTTTAGCTTTGTGCCGGGAAGTATTGACGACCCAACAGGTCCAATGTTTCATGTGACTGTCGGGAAATTTCCTTTCCAAGTTCCATTTCCATTTTATTAGCAAATGATGTTATTATTATCATTGATATTAGACGTTTGGGACATCCGGAAAAACAGAAAATAATCTTACGTTTTGTCAGTGGTCCGCTGCATGGGAAATGTGATTCTGCCTCACCTTGCTGCAGAAATACCAGTGTTATTCAAATAGAGACAGTTTCTCTATTTTTGGAAAGTCAAGAGTATGGGAAAGCTTATCATTTTTTTAATTTTCGGGCCAGTATGATGTGGCAATTATCCTTATTATCCTGTCCCCAAGCTTGCAACAAAGTAGCACATGCTTCCATATCTCCCACGACTGTTGGTTCTTTTAAGTCCGAATTCAAATTGTACCACTCCCCCTTGTCCGGAAACCACAATAAGGCAATCCAATGCCGTCCCTTGGTCAGTCTCCCCCAAAGACTTGTCGAAGGGAGATTGACCACAATGCCACATTTAGTAGAAGTAGCAGCAGTGGCGTCCCCAAAATAATCGTCCAAGGTTTGTTGCGTCATTTCCTTTCGGGCGTCATGCCATTGTACGGTGTAGCCTTCGTGTTGTTCCAAAATGACGCACAAAACATTGGCGTCATAATTTCCAATCCCCAAAGGACTTCGATGTGGATTCCAATACTTGCTGGCATCCTGTGCCAATGTTTCACAAACTTGGTCAAAGGATGCTTTATCGTATTTGGCTTGTTGTAATAAATTGTTGACGGCGTGGACTCCACAAAAGGACCAGCGTTGTCGTTCATGATACATTATTTCGACTACCAAGTTTAGACAAAAAAAGACTGAACAGATATGGAAGGGGCGTCTAAGAAGTAGCCTTCCAGACGCTGGGATTGTCTATCGAATAGATACAAATGGCTTTACTGTAGCTATGGTGATATGGATCGCTTTCGCGTAGAATAGGTCATCGGATGTATCAATGTTCTTGGCCCCAAAAAATATCGAAGGATCGTCACGGTTCTTTCGAGCTGACTGTGTGTCACCGTAGTTAACGGACCAATGTGCGACCGAGTAGAAAGATACTGTGTCAATCAGATGTTCCTTCATTTCAACGTAAATGCTGTGAATCTACAATAGCATTGGCGCTGCTAACCGCGGCCTCGCTGCTTCAGTTACACTGCCCTGTCCTACCAGCTATTATCAGCTGGTCAGCAGCCACTACCGGTAGTAGTGCCAGTCCGAGTCAGTCGGAACATCAGTCACCGAGGCATCGATCCTCTGCATCCTGAAGCAGTTGAAATGGGAGCCAACTTCTTCCGTGTGTACTAGGCGCACGACAGGTACTACTGTAGTAGTTCCTTCGTCACCCTCACAATAATGCAATTCTTTAGCACGCTGGCCTCGACCTTCCGTCATTGATGTATCGCTGAAAAGTACTCCTATTAGAGCCTAATGTATGCTCTTACAGGAACTCGTCCGTCAGAATTTCGTTGGAATGTGGATGCCTTCCAGTTGGGCGCACAGAGAAGTTCTGGATGAAAGAGTCGTTCTATAGGAAGTAAAAAGATGTGACCTTGGCATCCAGAAGTGAGTGGCGGAAAGCATCTCAACACAGTTTCGCCCCTTCTTTGCGCCGGCCCGACGATTCGACCATCGCTCCGAAGCCAGCGTGCCACATTGAAGGAAACAAAGCACCCCACCCAGCCTTTGCATGCAGTGGGATAGCTGATGGTCGATTGCCAGCATCGCCGAGAAAAAGAAGCACGCGTGAACTACGCACATGCATTTTGCTAAATTTGAAGAAAGAACTATCGATAATTATCAGTGTACAACAGTCCTCGATTTCTTCCACAGCATAATCACCCAGGATGCATCCAGCTCCACTCGGGTCTCCAACGTAAATCCCAACGAGCTAGCGTGCGCTTGTGATGCTGCTGGATTCCCAAAGTCGGGACCCCATCCATCCGTGTCGCCATGCAATAAATAGCCCCCTTCCAAGAGCAAATCGGCCGCAATCTCCATGACAATCTTCCAGGCGTTGGGCTCGCAATGACCAATCTCGGTCAACAGATTGGTGCACGTCACAAGACCACACTTGCCTCTTTGTCCTTGTTCGTCGAGTAGCTTGGACCATGTCTCTTGTCGCAACAAATCCAAAGCACACGAACGTTCGTGCAATTCCCGAAAAAAATCTTGTTCCGTGTATGGTTGTTGCTGTCGTAGCAGCCTCAATAATTGTTGCTCCTCGATGGGAAGTACGGATGTCAAGTTTTTGGCTTGAAAACTCATGGGCTTTTTCTTCGATAGTTGCAGTTCGTCCAGGAGGAGTCGCGATGGGTCGAGGAGTCGCACCGCATACCGATCCGCATTCGCGGGATCTTGATACAGCAAAACCCCTTCCCTTCCATTGTAGGCTTCTGCAGTTAAACCCTGAAGGACAATGCGAGCCTTTGGAAACAACAAGGTTCCATTTGGATCTGTGCACAAGGGCAATGCTGAGGAATTTTGCTGATCCTTTTTTCTAGTTTCCGCTTCTTGGGCCAGATATTCCAGGCAAGGTCGAGTAAATTGTGCAAGAGCCTCCTTGGTATCGGTCGGATACCATTCCATTGATTGGTGGCCTTGGAAAAAAGGTTCCCGATATCGTAGGGCCCACTGCGATGTAAAATAAGCTGATCCTGCCGCCAAATCCACGGCGGATATTCTATCATGGTTTTCATTCTCTCTTTTCAGTAACAAGAGTTGTCGAATGGGTTCATCCAGTACTTCACAAATGGCTTGATATTGCTTTTGGGCTTTTTCCTGTCGACATTTTTTGATTTTGGCCTTGGGGGAATTATCGACCATACCCAAGAATTTTTCGGGGGATACCGCGGCGATTTCGTCCATTTGTGCCTTGGCGGCGGCCAAGAGTTCGGGATTGTGTCCCAATTGCTGTTCCAACAGGGCATGTGCCTGTTGGGCCGCCATTAAATTTGCCTCGCCCAAGTTGAAAGTGTTGGGTTTGTTCATATTATTATCCATTGTTACTGCCAAGCGAGAATTTAGTAATAGCGGGGGCGGGAAGGTAGGATACTTCCAGAGCTGCAGCCTAACTCGTCGTCAGTAGTGTTCCAGTTGGGCATAGAAATAAATTTCGGGACGACTGAGTCGTTCCATACATGCAGCAGGAGATAGAGATGCGCCTTCGAAGAAATTCTTGGACGACTTTTTATGATGCATGCAGCCTCGCTACAGTAGTCGGCACTGGCTGGATGTCGTTTACGGCTATTGCCGGCCTGACCGTATCAAAAATTTCTGGGTTTGCAAATCAAGAGTTGATGGATATATTGTTCGTACTATACTACGACCTACTACTAGGCAATTGAATTGAATTGAATGTTGAGCTGGCTCCAGAGGTTTCGAGGGATGACTCTAATACTCTTATATATATCCCCTGGCTCCATACCGATTTCTCCAGAACATTCTTGGCACAATTCGACATGAGATGCTATTGTGTTTTTGCAAGATTACTAAATCCGACCACCGTAGGGCTGACAGGACGGATCAAGTGAGAAACACGGGGTTACGAAGGAAATCTTGATCGTGATAGCTATCGTGATGGTCAAGATCGATCCGTAAGTCTGTACATCGTACGACGTGTAGTACGTATGACGTGCAGTCCGGGTTACGATGGCCACAGTCAGCCGATCCGCTAGCTCCGACGAAGCAAAACGCTCAAAAAGACAACCAGGTATTACTTCGGAGTACGTAGTAGTACACTTTACCAGTGCTATGACTGTTGTTAGCATCTGTCCTTTCGAGGAACATTCAAAACACGAAGAAAGTTCGCCACGCATGTCTTGATAATTTGTGACGACTTGAGCCTTTCTGTTTTGATTGGTTTGATGTCTGAAGTCAAACATCTGAACTTCTGAAGTCCAACATCTGTAGTGAAACATAGTACACTAGCGTGATTATGACTGAGTCAGTGCGAACAGTTGGCAAGTCTTAAAGTACGAATGCGAAGTACGAAGGGGGAGGGGGCAATTGTATTGCGTACCAGCAAAACGGCAGCTGTTATATCCGAACACTGATTCAAACTTCAAACACGCTGCAACCCTAACCAGAACAGAATAGAACTGCGATTAAAAGTTGAAGTCGGGCCTAATACTTAAAGGGGGAGACATTTCTGTGGTACTGGAGTGAACTTCTCGCCACCTCACAGGCGAACCACGTAGCCAGAAGGAGAAATATGGAGCGACCAATCAAAAATGACCTTTCGGACATACGTGTCGTCCAACCACGGGATACGGTAGTTTCAGCGCGATGTTCGTGAACTTTCTTGCTGTTGAAGTGCTTTAGCTTGTTCTGCAGAGTATTTGGATCTTGGTTCTCATGCGCATGCAATACGTCAACTCATGCCTCCCTTCTTCATCTAGAACTTGTTAGTGATGGCTGCCTGATGGATGGCCACACACAAAACTACGCTTACTAGTAGATCGTAGTACTAGCTAGTAATGTAGACTGGCTACCGTACCGTAACTGCAATCGTTGCAAGCTGCTGGCGTGGCGGAAGGATTTGCCGAAAAATAGGACCAAAATCAGAGAACTTTGTTGGCTTCGTAATCTTCCCACGAGCTTGTGCACAACAGCCCAGTACTGGTCCTTATTTACGGAATAAAATTGACCGACAAAACGCTTACTCAGCAATATAACTTAACAACTACCTCCAGTACGATTTATCCAAGCAAACACCTCCAGTAGTTCGGTCATAATTATTCAGTGTGATCCCATCAGGCAAGTGAAAGTACCGGTACCAGTACAAGTACATTGTATTCCGATCCCACCTGCCACCACATACACCACCTTTTGGAGAGAAGAAGTTTGAACCTCTCTCTTCTTGACACAATTCAAACTTTCATCTACAAAACACCACACCAAGAAGCATCGATCCCCGTTATACCAAACAAGCAGAAACAGTCATGAACAATCCTCTGTTGGTAGCCGGAGCCCCTGCTCTTAGTAGTGAAGATGACATGATGAAAGCCGGTCAAGACCCGTCCGTGACGGTCACGGACAGCGAAGATGATTCCGGGTCGGAATACGATTCCTCCGATTATGATAGTAGCGATGACGAGTTGAGCAGTGATGATGACGAGGAAGAATCTGCGGGCGGCGACTACGAAGATTTGGAAGCTGCCTTGCGGTTGGGACAACGTCAATCCGATATGAAACGCGCCTTATCGTCGCCCGCCATGTCGGCCTTGTTTATTGATGATGCCACGCCCAATACGGCCCAAACCATTTCGGGCCTCCAAGATTTGGCCGCGCGCATGAAACGCAGCGAGCCCACGGCCTACATGCAAAAGGCCGTCGAAGAAGTCAAACCCGAAACCGTCGAAGATCCCTTGGCCGGGACGGTCCCCGATGAGTATTTGCAAGAATTGTTGGAAGGGATTTCCGCCAAAAGTTTTCCTTCCGAGACTTGGCATGACTATTTCCAAACCATGACACCCGAACATGTCGATGCGTATACCACGGAAATGGTCCAGGCCATTCGCAATGATGATTACAAATGTTTGCGCGAGCGTCTCCGCAAGGGATATACCTTGCAGTGTTGCAATACTCATGGAGAGAGTATTGTGCATTTGGCTTGTCGTCGTGGCAGTCATGATATGCTGCGCTTTTTAATGGAAGAAGGCGAAGTGAGTGTGCGAATCCGGGACGATAAAGGAAGAACTCCGCTTCACGATGCTTGCTGGACCGAGACTCCCAACTTTCCACTCGTGTATGCCTTGTTGGAGTCCAGTCCTGAACTGCTCTTTGTGCAGGATCATCGTGGCCATACCCCCCTCTCGTATGCACCCAAGAAATGTTGGGGACAGTGGAATGCCTTTTTGCAAAAGCATCGCATCTTTTTGCGTGCTTCTGTGAGGAGCTTGCGTTTTGATCGAGCCAAGTACTACGTCCGTACCATTGTGCCTTGTTTGAAATAAGCGTCACTACGCGCAATGAGCAAGCAAGCACAAAGTGATTAGGCACAGATACGTTGCTTGCGCAAGACGAAACGATCCAGAGAGAACGAATCCCAAGATATGGGCTTCCCCTTCCTCCTCCACACACACACACACACACACACGAACTGTTTGAATGAATGAACTGAACAATATTAGTTGAAATACTACCTCTATATGCATCGAGTTATAGACAGGTGCATAGATACCCACGAAAAAATCGCACACCACAACTCAAAAAACAATAAAAATAAACAAGTTAAATGTTGATCATTCTGTACACTCTAATAATAAGAATATAAAGTCTTGATTCTTTCTCAACCTGTCCTTCGGTTTGGGTATTCCCGGCTAGTCGAGGCATTGTGTGATGATCGAGCGAGCGAGCGGTGGAGTAAGATGATGCGACGCTTTTGTTCCATGAATGAGCCATTCCCCGTGTACAGTACTCATGATCAGCACCCACCCCCTCCTGTATGTAATCCAACAAGCAGCAGGGCCCAATCCAAGTATTTCGCGAAGAGCTAGCTCAAGCCTAACGACCAAGTATCAAGCGATGTTCGGTTGTCTTTCGCCCTATGCTTGTGCTAGCTACTAAGTATTGCTGCGGGGAGGTTCTTCTATGCTCTGGCTACTAGTAGTAGCAGAAGAGATCCTGCAGACGACAAACCCACCACAGTGGAAGCAAGTTTCGCATGTGGGAGGCCGTCGGTGTCTGTGTCATAAGACGCCTGCTACAACTACGAAATAGTCTTGTATCAAAGTGAACTTCACTGTCTCCGCAAAACTAATAATTGTGTCTTCGCATAGGAGAACTGCAGCTGTTCTGTTGAGCTTTTTATCAAACTAATTGGCAGGGTAGGGCAGAGGAGCTTCTGGATGTCAGATCCTAACCGCTTTCAAGATTATCAATCAAATCGACTGCAGAAGAGCATTTCGCTTTGCCCCACGAACTTCCGATGCGGACTAGATTCACTTCAGGTTTCCTCTGGTTTTATCATGTCGGGGAGAGGAGACTCGGTTTAGCAATTTAGCAGAGCAGATGCCTGCGCGGCCACCGTGATCTTTGCAGGTAGTCGCACTTCTCAATCGGCACAAATCGAGAGCGGAAGAACGTAGCGTTGTCGAGTTTTCTCGCAAGTCATACTGACAAGCTGTATATATTCATTCAAGGCCACGGCCTTGTTTGATTTGGTACTTGAGCCCACCAGGGGATACCGTTCTCGTCCTCTTCCACCTCGATATCAATCTCAACCTTCTCCTTTTTCGCCGCTGCCTCTGCCTCCTGCTGTAATTTCTTTTCCAATTTTCTAGTTCGTTTATCTTCAATCAAGACGGATCCTCTTCCAAAATTATGAAAATGCGTCCCTCGCAGTTTTTCCGGTCGCACGGATTGGCCATTTGCCTTGGCCACGGCTGCTTCCACTCGGTACTCGACGGCTTTTTTCATGGACTTTAATTCATCGACAAATCGATTCGAACTCATGCAGAGCGCACCCGCATTTTGTCCAGCAATACGAATCATGGCATCGTCCGTGGCGACCATAAAAGACCCCGTGATGTGCCCATCGGTGACTTCCTTAGCCTTTCCACAACGGCTCTCAATGTAGGAATCCGCCTCGATTCCTCTTCCCGTATAGACCACCCGGACACCATGTTTCGAGACATCAATATTGTTGGCCCGATCCATCATGCGCGTACTTCCCGTCGCGCCATGCCCCAAGGGCCCCACATTGGAGTTCCGCCGTGTTCCATCAAAGACAACTTCAATTCTCCAGCCCTTGATGGATCTCAAATTTTCCAAATCGTCCACCAGCAATTGTCGCGCTCGTTGTGGATCGCCTTTGACCATGTGTTTCTTCAACCGAGGCCACTGATGAATGACATTGTATCCGTCTACGATCTGCGTGTTGTTGGTTTGGCGTATTATTATTTCGGTATGCAAAGCAATGAATCGTGAAGGAATGTTTTTGGTTGTGAGTGTATTTCTGTGAAAGATATTACAGTAATAATGCAATACAAGCATGAACAATCCTACGTACCACAAGAGGCGACGCCTTGGTCTGGTTCAAAACGACTTCCCAATTGATATCTTGTCCACGTTTGGCTCGTTCTATCTTTTTTTCTTCCATTTCCTCTTCCGTCATGACGCGTCGAAATTTTGTTCGTTCCAGTCGTTTTTGTCGAAAGCCAGGATTGGCTTGTTGTTTGGCATATTCCTTTTTCATTTGGGCAAAGCGGATTTGTCGTTTGACGGGGATATTGATGTCACTGGATACACGTTGTGGTGTCGGTGCAGTTGGAATTTCTTGTGAAGAAGAAGCTGGTGCCGTAGAAGACGAGAGAGATGATTTCTTTTTTCTCTTCTTTTTCCCGTCTCCCTTGCCCATGATCAGAAAAGCAGTTGGTTGATAAGAACACGGATTTTGGTCTTGACAAAAGCTGTCATGACAAAAGTTGTCATGAATCAATCCAGCAAAAGAAGAGGAGAGGGAAGAGAGCCTGCTGCTACTTGTAGCCAAATGCAGAGCACTTGACGGGACTGTCCATGACCAAAGAACGGCTGCCAGAATGAGTGAACCCCAGCAGGAGATAGCAGCTGTTGAGGGGCCCATTCTCTTGGTGTTGAATAATATAGTTTTTATTGTGAAGCCGGGGTTCTACACCATTGAGATTGTCTCGCCTACTGTCCGATAGATGATATTAGTTTCATTGTCGTGGGTTAATTGTGACTTGCGCTATTGCCGCCGCTGATGATTCATTCAGTTGAACCGAGTCAATTTTTATCGAGTCATTCCTTCCTCTCTCGATCTCTTTGACGGGCAGGGTGAGGTGTTCGTGCAGTGTTGAGCGTGAATGACACAGGTTTTAAACCTACATTAGAGACAGTATCGTACTACTAGCTAGCTAGCTACTAGCTAGCTAGTAGTACCCATTAACTCCTTTCAGCAATGCGCTTAACCCTCATATTAAGTATCCGAATTTCTTCATACAACATGGGACAAACTATCTAAAAATCGCCTAGTTAAAACACTATAATGTCCTAGTTTTGTCCGAGTTTAGTGATTTTAGTTGGAGATGATATCCACATTAGCACGAAAGAATCTTTCTGTTGCGCGGAAAGCTAATTGCTGTTAGCCATCTTCTGCATTGCTGTTGAGCATGCTGTGCCAATGCCAATGGCTCAACAATTAGCTGATTGATGGATTGGCGAGGGTATAGCAGAAGCGGGAAGGGCGTGGCCGACAGAAGGTGCACGAAGTTGTTGGTGAATTTGGTTGTCAATGTGTTGCCACAAGTGTGATCATGGCCGACAAGAACAAGAACAAGAAACCTCACCGTCTCTTCAGTCATCCCTTGAATCAGTTGACTCGAGGTGATGTGTTGTGGGACGATGCGTTTGTTGATGCCATGGCCGAGGGTAAGAAGCCGGCGGAACCCATCAATTGGGATAAAATTCTAAAGCCCATCGATGAAAATGTTGTCAAGGCGGATGTGGAGGTGAAGACATACACTAAAGCCATTGAGAAGATCACCACTTATGAAGATGCTTGTGAAAAAGCTGTGTGCCCCAAGTACAGCAGGACCCCTTTCAAATTCTTTGATGATGCTACGTGGACATCCGATGGTGAGGAGGTGAAGCACTACAATGTTTTCTGCCAAGGCACTGAGAGCAGTCCATGCTCTCAGTGCTCTGAAGATAGTCAGACAAAAAACCCTCCAAACAAGAAGGCCAAGAGAAACCCAAACGAATTGGTCCAGGCCAAAGATTTCAATGTTGACGACTTTGTAGGTGAAGAAGACACACCAAAGAAGGTGTCGGCCAACGCATGCAAGTGGTGTTTGTGGGACCCTTGCATTGTTGATGACGAGGAAGTACGAGAAGAAGGCAGGACTACTGTTGATAATCTCAATGCTCAGCGTGCAGCTGGTGTTGCCTTAGAGCTCGATAATTACAGGTTTGCATTGTATAGGATGTATGCCCGAATCCTTGGATATAAAGGAAAGAGATACATCCTTCCTGTTTGTGTTCAAGGATACATCGACAAACACTTCGTTGCTCCTGGCGAGAAACGCACCGGATTCAAAGCCAATAAGTAAGGATACAAAAAAGATTTGATGGTGCAAGTAACCATAGTTATTATTATTATTTGTGATTGTGTTATCTATTGTGATATTCATTCACGTTCGTTAGATTCAGTGGTTCCATGCTTGGTGAATTGTCTGAGTCACTGTCACCGGAACTGCTGTTGCTGTCATCCTTTCTTCCTGTGTGTGGGGTTCTTGCCTGAGAGTTTGATGCAGTAGAGGATCCAGCTCTTCGTTTTGGTCCGGCTCCCAACTTACGGGCAAGCTCTAAATGCTTTGGATGCGACGTCTTAGTGTTGTGTCCGCGAAGCTTCTTGTCTTCTGCCTCCGTTATGTTATGGGTAGGGTCACCCAAAGAACATTGCCAAAGATCGAATCCACTCTTAGTATGAGCAATTTTGAAACAAGTAAGGGAAGACCACTCTGCAATGGAGTGTATGGTTCTTTTCAGAAGACAAGGCCTATCGTGGGCAGTGATGCCACAGCACTGACACCGCGCGACATCGGAAGTAAGACCGAGTTGTGATGGTTTGCCCCCTTCTCGTTTTCGAACTAGATTCCAATCTGTCTTACACACGGCGCACATCCTACCGGCAGATGCTCGCTCAGGCTTGTGGCCGTTGGCAAGCGCAGCCGTGGCTTGCTTCTTTTCTGGCGACTGCAACACAAGCGTATCATTCTCCGTGTAGTTGAGGAATCGTTGACTTATGTACCAGTAGAAGTTGTGGCGTTTGAGCGGCGTTCTCTGCCACTCCGGGTTCTCACGACAAGAAGCATTCCACGAGATGTATGCATTCATCAACATCATGTCAAGAATAGCAAAGAACCCTCGCTTGTACCATTTCTTGTAGTGCGCCTTCAATGCGAATCCACCGTTGCTTCGTATCTGATCCCCTTTGTCAACCCCAAACATATGCTTTTGGTAGTCAACGATTGGTGCCGGACACGGTATAGTGTCTTTTTCGGAACCATTCTGTCACTTTACCGCTTCAATTGTAGTGTTGACGAGGGAGCTCACACAGTTTACAACTTTTGAATCGACCCACTGTGCGCAGAACACACCATTGATTCTATCAACGGCAAGCAGACGTGTGTTAGGAATCAAGAAATGCCCATTTTGTAGCAGTTCTTTGTCTGTTGTTATGGCGAGGCCTACGACAACTTAATC
>ENA-ORBV01011592-ORBV01011592.1-microbial-mat-metagenome-genome-assembly--contig:-NODE-11592-length-13811-cov-4.630479_pt1 | contig 13811 bp, 12 predicted proteins | sample MGYA00237777_ERZ505514 | MGnify/ENA primary metagenome ERZ505514 (study PRJEB26160, sample SAMN06269048) | microbial mat metagenome | isolation source: Oligotrophic lake microbial mat | place...
GGGAAGACCTGCCGCCGGAGTTCGCGGCGCAGCTCGGGATTCAGGGCACGTCGCAGAATCCGAATAACTGGGGTCCTCCGAATCTGCGGTTCACCAACTACTCGGGGCTGAACGACGGGAATTTCATGCTGAACCGGAGCCAGTCTTTTGCATTGACAGAGTCGCTGCTGTGGATCAGGGGGAATAAGAACTTCACGTTCGGAGTGAGCTACCGAAAGCAGCAGAACAATGCGCTGTCGGATTCCAACGGACGCGGGACCTACACGTTCAACGGCCAGGCGACGAGTGCGTATACAGGCGGTATCGCGCAGAACGGCTCGGGCTGGGATCTGGCGGATTTCCTGCTTGCTGTTCCGGCCACCAGCTCGATTCGTTACGGAAATCCCGACAAGTATTTCCGCGGCTCCGGGGTTGATCTGTTTGCGAATAATGACTGGCGGATCTCGCAGCAGTTCAGCATTAACATGGGAATCCGGTGGGATTACACGACGCCTGCCAGCGAGCTGTACGGCCGCATGGTGAATCTCTCTCTGGCGCCGGGCTTTGCGTCGGTGACGCAGGTTGTGGCGGGGCAGGGAACTCTGATCGAACCGGACCGCAACAATTTTTCGCCGCGGTTTGGCTTTGCATTGCGGCCCATCAAGGGTGATTCGCTGGTGATTCGCGGCGGGTACGGCGGCTATTTCTATCCGGTTCCGATCCGCAACTCGCTGCGGGTGGGCATTGCGAACCTGCCGTTCCAGGCCAGTTACAACCGGAGTTTCATCAACGCGACGCAGGCGCCGGATGGTCTACCGAATCAGCTTTTGCGGACGCCGCTGAACGTGGTGGCGGGCCTGAACAGCACGAATGTAGTGGATACGACGAACATCACGGCGCTGGTGCCGGGAATTGGCGTATCAACGCTCGATCCAACCTATCCGCCGGCCCGGGTGAACCAGTCGACGTTGACGATTGAGCAGCCGTTTAAGGGTGGTTCGGTGTTCCGGGCGACGTATTTGTTTGTGCAGTCGACGAACCTGGACCAGAACTATCAATACAATGCGGCTCCGTCCACTTATGTATATACGGTTCGTAACGGGGTGATTCCGCCGACGGGACAGTTTGCCGCGACGGCGACTCGGCCTTATGATCAGCGGACGTGGGGTACGAATCTTTTGTCGACCAAGTACGGTTGGGCGAACAACAGCGCGTTCCAGTTCAACTACCAGCGGCCGTACAAGAATGGCTATTCCTACCAGATCTTCTACGTGTTTTCGCGAGCGTTCCGCGTGGGCGGCAACACGTTCCGCGACAATGTGCTGTTCCCGGAGCAACTGTTCGCTCCGGGGGCGTTGCCGAGTGGGTTAAACGCGGGCACGATTCTGGAGCCGAGCCGGGAGTTGAATCGGGCGTTGAACTACCGGCCGGACGTGGCCGTTCCGGTTCACCGAGTAAGCTTCAACGGGGTGGTGGATCTCGCGCATCGCCCGACGCCGCCGACGGATTACGACCGCCCGCTCTGCTGGCTGCCGAAGCGCGTGGACAACAGCGGCGGCGGTCAGGTGTGGGTGCCGCCGGGTGACAAATGGGGGCCGTGGGGCGGGCAGATGCTGCATCTCAGCTACGGGACGTGCTCGGTCTTCGGCGTGATCAAAGAAACTGTGCGCCCGCCCGCCAACGTGACGGTGCCGCCGGGCGTGGCACCGCCGGAAATTCCGGCCCTTCCGCCGATCGTGCAGGGCGGCGTGGTGCGTTTTCCGGTGAACTTCCAAAGCGGCATCATGCGCGCGCGCTTCAACCCGAACGATGGCCAGCTCTACGTCGGCGGGCTGCGCGGCTGGCAGACGACGGGCGTGAAGAACGGCGCCTTCCAGCGCGTGCGCTACACCGGCGCGCCGGTGAGGATGCCGTTGGAATTGCACGCGACGCCGAAGGGGGTGCGGCTCACTTTCACCTGCAAACTCGATCCCGCGACGGCCAACGACCCGCAGAACTGGAACGTGGAGGTGTGGAATTACCTATGGAGCGCGGCTTACGGCTCGCCGGAATTTTCCACGATCGAGCCCGTGGAGAAACCGGCAGACGCGGGCAAGCAGGGCGAGGCGCAGTTTTCCAAGACGCAGATCGCGCAGAAGAAACACGACTCGCTGACGGTGAAGAACGCGACGCTTTCCGCGGACGGACGGTCGGTGTTTCTGGAGATCCCGGAGATCAAGCCGGTGATGCAGATGGCGATCAAGTTTGGCCTGAAGGCGGCGGACGGCGCGGAACTGCGGAGCGAGGTGATCAATACCATCCACGCGCTGAGCGCGGAGTAACGAATTGTCATCCTGAGCGCAGCCGAAGGACCTCCAACATCAGTCTTTCCTCACCCGTGCGGCTGCAGATGAGAACGACGTCTTAGAAGAAAGGCGGATATTGGAGGTCCTTCGACTCCGCTCCGCTGCGCTCAGGAGGACAGGCTTTTTTGGCGGCTACTTTGTGCGGTCGAGGATGATGCTCGGGGCGGTGTTGCCCGGCGTGCTGAGGAGCAGGCGCCCGGCTTCGATCTTCCACACGTAGGTCGGCTTTTCGCGCGTCGCGAGGGTGGTGTAGTCGAGCGTGAGCAGACCGTCTTTCACACCCCAGCGGCCCTGGCGTGCCAAGGTGCCGGAGCCGGAGAGGTTTTTCGGCGCGCCGCCCGCGGTGCTGAAGGTGCCGTCGCCGCGGAAGGTCCAGGTCTCGCCGCCGTAAGTGTCGGCGGCTTTCCACGAGCCGAGGAGGGCGGCGTCGGCGGAGCCGAGTTTGCTGCCGCACGCGGCGAGGAGCAGGGCGAAAAAAAGGACGAGGAGAAGGCGGTGCATGGAGAGGTGCGGCTGGGGGGCAGACCGCTGGGAATTTGCCCCGCGTGCGCGGAAACGCCAAGCGCGCTCTCTCATTTTCACTACGAAGCCGCTTGCCGCGGGATTGTCGTAGCACGCAATTTCATCCCATGAACCTCCCCCGTCCCACTCGCCGTTCCTTCCTCAAAGCCACCCTCGCCGCCGGCGTCGCCCCGCTCCTCCTGCCAGCGCGCATCTGGGCCGCGGAGACGAAGCCCAACTCGCGGCTGAACCTTGGTTTTATCGGCATGGGCAAGCAGATGCGCGGGGTGATGGGCGGCTTCCTCTCCAAGGAAAATGTGCAGGGTGTGGCGGTGTGCGACGTGGATACGAATCGGCGCAACGACGGCAAAAAGCAGGTCGAGGATTTCTCCACGAAGAAGAACGACACGAGCTTTAAGGGCTGCGCGTCCTACACGGATTTCCGTGAATTGCTGGCGCGCAAGGACATCGATGCGGTGGTCATCGCCACGCCGGATCACTGGCACGCGATCATCGGCATCGCCGCGGCGCAAGCGGGCAAGGACATCTACTGCGAGAAGCCGCTCACGCAGACGGTCCACGAGGCGCGGGCGCTGGTCGATGTGGTGCGGAAGAATGACCGGGTGTTCCAGACCGGCTCGATGCAGCGGTCGTCGCGGGAGTTTTTCATCGCGTGCAGCCTCGTGCGGAATGGCGTGATCGGGAAAGTGTCGCGTGTCGAGGCGGGCTTCGGCGGGCCGGGCAAACCTTGCGACCTGCCGGAGCAACCGGCGGAAGCGGGGCTCGACTGGGATCTGTGGCTCGGGCCGGCGCCGCTCCGCGCTTACAACGAAATCCTCAGCCCGCGCGGCGTGCACAATCACTTCCCGATGTGGCGTATGTATCGCGAGTACGGCGGCGGCATGGTCACGGACTGGGGCGCGCATCATCTGGACATCACGCAGTGGGGCCTCGGCGCGGACGACAGCGGCCCGATCCAGGTCGTCGCCCCGCCGGACTGGGAGACCGCGCAGTCGGGCGGGAAGCTGATTTACAAGGACGGCGTCGAGGTCACGCATATCGCGGAGAATGGCGTGACCTTCTACGGCAGCGACGGCGAGGTTTTCGTAAATCGCGGGAAGATCCGCGTGACCGTGAAGGGAGTGCAGAAGGCGAAATTTGTGGCCAAGGAAGATCAGCCCGCGCTCAAGGATCAGCTCGCCGCGCTGGAGAAGGAATTCCTCGCCGACCCGAAGGTGAAACTCTACGCGAGCGCCGACCACAAGCAGGATTTCCTCGATGCCATCGCCAAGCGCAGCAAGCCGATCTGCGATGTGGAAATCGGCGCGCGTAGTGTGACCGCCTGCCACTTGCTGAACTTCGCCTACAACTACGGCAAGACCTTCCAGTGGGACCCGGCGACGAACACCTTTGCCAACGGCACGGGTGACGCGAAGTGGCTGAAGCGCGACTATCGTGGTGCGTGGAAGGTGGCGTAACGCCCGAGTTTCTCCAAGACGATGAGCCGGAAGTGGAAGATTGCTGGGATCAATTTCGACCACATGCACATGGGCGACCTGTTGCGCCGTGTGCATGAGCATCCGCACGCCGAGATCGTCGGCATTTGCGACGAAAACCCGGCGCGAATGCAGAGCGCCATCGCGGCGTTTGGCGTGCCGGCGGAGCGGGTCTTCACCGACTACCGCGCCTGCCTGGAGCAGACGCGTCCGGATTTGGTGATCCTCTGCCCGGCGACGGCCGAGCACGGGCTGTGGACGCAGCGCGTGGCGGAGTACGGGGTGAATATCCTGATCGAAAAGCCGTTCGCGGCGACGCTCGCCGAGGCGGATGCGATGATCGCGGCGCAGCGGGAGAGCGGGAAACTGCTGGCGATCAATTGGCCGACGCGCTGGTCCGCGTGTTACATCACGATGAAGCGGCTGATCGACGAAGGCACGATCGGCGAGGTGCTGAACGTGCATCACTACGGCGGCAATCGCGGTCCGCTTTTTCATCGCGCCGACAAGGTGCAGTGCGAGCCGACGCCCGAAGAAAAAGCGGCGAGCTGGTTTTACAAAAAGGCGCTCGGTGGAGGTTCGCTGCTCGACTACGCGGGCTACGGCGCGACGCTCGGGACGTGGTTCCAAGCCGGGCGCCAGCCGCTCGAGGTGACCTGCACGGTGGATGAGACGCCGGGGCTCGAGGTGGATGAACACAGCGTCACCGTGAGCCGCTACGCGCACGGCCTTTCCACGATCCAGACGCGCTGGGGCACCTTCACTGATCCGTGGATTTTACAGCCCCAGCCGAAGTGCGGCTTTGTCGTCTGCGGCACGCGCGGGACCATTTCCGCCTACGACTACGCGACGCACTTGCGGCTCCAGACCGAGGAAAAACCCGAAGGGTTCGAGCTGCCGGTCGATGAAGTCGCGGCGCCTTTTCAAGACCCGATCCAGTATTTCATCCACGTGCTGGAAGGCGGAGAATTCGAGCGCGGCCCGTTGCACCCGGAGATCGCCCGGATCGGCCAGCAGATCGTGGAAAGCGCCGTGCTCAGCGCCCGCGAAAAGCGGACGGTGCCGCTGGCCGAATAGCTTCCTTACACGCCAGGGCGGTAGGCTTTGGAAGCGCCGCTCACTGCATCGATCTGCAAAGTGAAGAAGTTGTTCGGCGGAGCGCTGCCGGTCGGTTTCTCGTTGAGATTGTGGATCGTGAGGAACCACTTTTCGGTCGGCTTCAGATTGGTCGAACCGTCGGGCATGAAGCGAAAGCAGACGTATTCGTAGTTGCTCTCGATTTTCCGTGGGAGCTTGGGCGCATTCTTATCCTGGCTCACCTGCGACTTCGTCACTTCCTTGGGCCAGCCGGTTGCCGACGTATCCCCGAGCAGCGAAGAGAGCGCCTTCCCTGCGTTCATGACGATCGACTGCGGCAGCAATTGTGGTTTGTCGAGAGGGACGGCGACGCCGTTTTCGAGAACCTCGAAGACTTGAATGGCCCGGAAGGCGCCCTCCTTACCGTCTGGCCCTTTGTCCGAGGGGACCTCGGGATCGACGTAGCGGATGAAGCGCACTTCCGCCGCGTGGTTGCGGGCGAGGGCTTGTTGCCGGGCGAGCGAGATCTGGTCGACGACGATCTGCGAAGCCTGGGTCATGTGAGACCCCTTCAGAATCGTGGAAGCCGCGGGCACCGCAAAGGCGGCCACGATGCCGATGATCATGATGACGGCGATCAGTTCGAGGAGGGAAAAGCCGTGGTTTTTGTGGGGGGATGTTCTCATTAGAAGGGGAGGCGTGATTGGCAATGTAAAGACATTGATACCCATCTCGCGCGTCTTTGCCACCCCAAGTTTCGGAATTTCCGTCTCGACACCCTCCGGGGCTGGGCGTGGACTTTCGCCACGATGCCTGCCGCGGAACTCCTCTCCATCGCCGCCCTGAAGCGCCGCACTCTCGAAGGCCGCGTGGAAGCCGCGGTGCATGGCCAGGTCGATGCGCTGGTGAAAAAGGAAACGCGCGACGGCAAACCCTTTTGGGAGCTCACGCTGGCCGACGCCGAGGGCAAGCTGACCCTGCGCGCGTGGAGCGATGCGCCGGCGTTTGCGCTGTGCGAAGGGCTCGCGACCGGCGCCTTCCTCGAAGCGGCGGGCGAATTCACCCACAACGGTTCCTTTGGCCTCGACGCCAAACGCTGGGCGGGCCGCGAGCTTTCCGAGGAAGAGCGCGACACACTGCTCGCCGGGCCGCTAGAGCTGCGCGAGAAGCAGGCGGTCGATTTCGCTCTTATCGAAGACGCCTTGAACGCCACTGCCGACCCGCGCCTGCGGAGCCTCGGGCAGCTTTTCCTCGCGGAATATGGCGCGCGTTTTCGCCGGGCGGCGGCGGCGCGGGGCAATCACCACGCGCGCCGCGGCGGACTCGTCGAACACGTCGCCCAGATGATGCGCAGCGCGCTGGCCATCGCTACGGCGTACCCGCTCCTGAACCGCGACCTGCTCGCCACGGGCGTGCTTTTTCACGACGCCGGCAAGCTCTGGGAAAACTCCCTGCCCGCCGATGGTTTCACCATGCCGTTTGACGAGCGCGGCGAGATGCTCGGCCACATCACGATTGGCATCGAGCTCGTGAATACGCTCTGGCGCAAGCTGCTCGCCACGGCGGAAGCGGCCGCCTTTTCCCAGCTCCAGCCGGCCAGCGAAGACGTGCGGCTGCACCTGCTGCACCTGCTCGCGTCGCATCACGGCGAGCTGCAATTCGGCTCGCCGGTCGTGCCGAAGACGCCGGAAGCCTGGGCGCTGCATTACGTGGACAATCTCGACGCGAAGATGGAGATGATCACCGCGGGTTACGCCACGTCGCGGCAGCTCGCGCCGCGGATTCAGGAGCGGGTCTGGCCGCTGCCGGGGAATCTGATCGCGCCTTTGGAAAAGTTCGCGCCCTCCGAAGCGGACGAGAGCTGAGATAATCAGCCACGGATACTCACGGATGAAACACGGATTTCGGAATCCATCCGCGGCTTATTTTTGCTCCTGGAGTTCCTCGATCACCGCGAGGGTTCGTTCGACGTTTTCCTCGATGCTGAAACGCGCGGCGAGGGCGAGCAGCCGATGCCGCACCGCCGTCCGGCGCGCCGGATCACGCCAGCGTTCCAGTGCCGTGACGAGCGCGGGGATGTCGCTCGGCTCGCCGAGGATCTCGCCATCGGTGCCCGCGGCCATGATTTCGGCAAAGCCATTCGCCGCCGTGGTAATGACGGGCAGCCCGGCCGCGAGCGCTTCGAGGCAGGCGTTGGAAAAAGGCTCGTAGATCGTCGGGAGCACGAAGACATCCGCCGCGGCGAGCAGGCGCGGCACGTCGCTCCGCGGGCCGAGGAAGCGGATGCGCTTTTCCGCGTCGAGCCCGCGTGGGTTTCCTTTCCCGGCCACGAGCAAGGTCACGCCGGACATGCGCTGCACCGCCTTGACGGCGAAACGCAGGCCCTTCCGCTCCCAGCCCGAACCGACGAAAATCGCGACGTATTCTCCATCCGCGAGTCCCAGCTCGGCCCGCACTTCCGCCCGTGCGCCGGGTGTGATCGATTGATGCGGCAAGCCGTTGTGGACCACGGTCATGCGCTCGGCTGGCGTGCCGTAGTGGTCGGTGATCTCGTGCTGGATCATTGCGGAGTTCGTGATGATCCGTCGCGCACCCCCGGTGAAGAGGGCGCGCTCGATTTCGAGGAGCTGGCGATGCTTGGGACTGAGCTGCCGCAGCCACGTCTGCCACACGGGCCCGAAACGCGCGCGTCGTCCCAGCCACGCCGCATGCACGCCATCGCCGGCGCGGTAGAGATCGCACGACCAGACACGCTCGAGGCTGAAGAGCAAATCCAGCGCGTGCCCGGCGCGGATGCTTTCCAGGCCATCGGCAAAAAGCCGCGGACCCCGCGCTTCGATCACGACGCGCGTGAGCGAGAGCTGATGCGGCGCGAGCGCCGAGTCCGGCCAGGCCACATCGGAAAAAAGCACGAGTTCGTGTCCGCGGCGCGCCAGTTCCGCCGCGAGGCGCAGCAGGTAAGCCTCGGCGCCCCCGGTGGGCGAGTAACCGCGACGAACGAGGCCGAGCTTCATTTAAGATTTAGCATTTGGGATTTAACATTTAGTGCTTCCGCCCCCGTGACGAGTCCAAGTCACTGCGGCACGGGCTTTCGTCGAATGCTAAATGCCAGATCCTAAATGCTAAATGCCAACCTGCTCTACGCCACCTCTGCCCGCCTCGGCGGCAGTGGGCTGGACGCCGTGGCGCTCGAATCGCTCCGCGCCGCGCATCGCGCCGGCCTGCTGGGAAAGGCCTTGGCGTTCGACAATCGGCAGAGCGAAATCCCCGCGGAACGCATCCGGTCGCTGCGCTGGAATCCGGTGCGGTTGCTCTCGTTTCTCGGCAGCGAGTTTTATTACGGCGCGAAAAAGCATGCGCTCGATCAGGCGGCGGCGCGCGAGTTGGCGAGCGGGAGCTACGACCTCTTCCACGGTTGGTCGGGTGAAAGCGTGCGCAGCTTGCGCGTGGCGCGGGAGCGCGGCGTGCCGAGCCTCATCGAGATCCCGACGTGGCATCGCAACAAGGACCACGTGAAGCCCGCGCGGCTGACCAAAAGCGAGCGCGAGCGCGCGGCGCTGACTGGCTGGGCGGGCTGGAAAAGCCGGCGGCTCATTACGCGCCAGCAGATGATCGAGGAATACGATCTCGCCGACCTGATCCTCGTGCTTTCGCAGAAGGCGGAGGAGACCTTCCTCGTCAACGGCATCGCACCGGAGAAACTTTTCCGACACCAGCGCGGCGTGGACATCGAGCGTTTCACCCCGGCGGAAAAACCACCGGAAAAATTCCGCGCGGTCTTCGTCGGCGCCGTCATCAAACGCAAGGGCGTGCATCACCTGCTCGAAGTCTGGCGGCGGCTGAATCTCCAGGACGCCGAGCTGGTCCTCGTCGGTGCGGTGCACGAGGGAATCCGTCCGGCGCTCGCGCAGTTTGGCGGGCCGGATGTGCGGGTCGCGGGTTTTGTGCCGAAGGTCGAGGACTGCTACCGCGCGGCGACCGTCCACGTTTTCCCGAGCGAGTGTGAAGGCAGCGCGAAATGCACTTACGAGGCCGCCGCGTGCGGCCTGCCGCAGATCACCACGCGCGAAGCTGGCGACGTGGTGCAAGATGGCGTGAACGGCCTCATCATCCCGCCGAACGATCCCGACGCCCTCGCGGCGGCGATCCAGCGGCTGTATCGCGACCGCGATCTCGCGGCGCGGCTCGGCGCGGCGGGGCGGCAGCGCGTGGTGGAAAATTTCACGTGGGAACATTTCCGCTCGCGCTTGCTAGAGGCGTACCGCGTGGCGCTGGCGAAGAGATGAAAATCCTCGCGCTCCAGCTCAAGCGGATCGGCGATCTGATCCTGACCACGTCCGCGCTCGCCGCGATCCGCAAAGCCTGGCCGGAGGCGCATCTCGCGCTCGGCGTGATGGACGGCACGGCGGCCTTGGTTCCCGCGATTCCGGCGGCGCAGTCGGCGATCGTTTTTGGGAAGGGTCGCGGTTTTGCGCCGTGGCAGCAGGTGCTCACGGGCGGCTGGGACCTGTGCTTCGATTTCACCGGCACTGACCGCTCCGCATTCGCGACCGCGCTTTCCCACGCGAAGAAGCGGGTCGCTTTCGAAGGGGTGCGGCGCAATCGGCTGCGCGCGCTGGCTTACAATTCGTGGAGCGTCTCGGCGGTGCGCGAGGTGCATACGACGCGGCATTATCTCGATCTCGTGGCGAAGGTCGCGCCGGGCTTCAACAGCGACACCGCCGACCCGCTGCCGGAGCTGGCGCTGCCGCCGGCGGACCGGGAAATGGCGACGTCAACGCTGCGGCAGAGCGGGATCGAAGGCGGCTACGCGCTGCTGCATCCGGGCACGGCGCGGCCGGAGAAATACTGGCTCGCCGATCGCTGGGAGCAGGTCGCGGCGCATCTGCACGAGACTTATGGATTGGCGACCGTCTTCACGTGCGGGCCCGACGAGTACGAGCGCGCGCATATGGCCGCGATCCCCGAGGCCGACTTTCCGGGAATGTCGGCGATTGTCCGTCCGGCGAAATTGCTGGGCCTCGCGGGGTTGGTCGCAGGCGCGCGGCTCGTGGTCAGTTGCGATACCGCGGTCGTGCATCTGGCGTCGGCTTTTGGCGTGCCGCAGGTCGCGCTTTTCGGCCCGACGAATCCCTTCCACTGGCGACCGTTGCACCCGCGGGCGCTCGTTCTTTCCGCGGCGCAGCCCGAGGCGCCGGTCACCGATTTCCAGCCACGCATGAAGGGCGCGCCGATGGACCGCATCTCGACCGCAGCGGTCATCCGTGCTATCGACTCCCTCCTCGCGTCCCCGCGCTAGACCCACATGGCTTCCAAAAAGATCTCCCGCAAAGACGCTGCCAAAATGTCCTCGATGCAGCTTCTGCGCGTCGGCTTTGAGCCTTACAAACGCCTGCTCGGCTACCTGCGTCCGTATCGCGGACGGTTTTTCCTCGGGATGTTTTTCGGCGCGCTTTTCGGCGTGGCCAATGGCGCGCTGATTTTCCTGATCCGCGTGGTCGTGCCGATCATTTTCCCCGACGGCAAGGCGCAGACCATCAAGCTGCCGAGCTGGATTCCGTTTAAACTTCCCGAGCTCGATCCGCACACGGCTTCGATCTGGGAAGTGGTCGCGCTCTGCGCCAGCATCCCGGCGCTGTTTGCCGTGCGCGGCGTGTTTTCCTACCTCAATGCGTACTGCCTGCTCTGGGTCAGTCAGCGGGTGCTCGACGACATCCGGCAATCGCTCTTCCGCCATCTGCTGGCGCAGTCGCTGGAGTTTTTCAATCGCGCGAAATCCGGCGAACTCGTGCAGACGGTTTTCAATCAAACGCGCGTCGCGCAGGCCGCGCTGACGCAGATGGCGGGCGACATCGTGAAGCAGCCGATCGCCATCGTCTCGGCGCTCATCGCCCTGCTCGCGACCGATCCGAAATTCACGGTGCTCGCGCTGGTCGTCTTCCCGCTCTGCCTTCTGCCGGTGCTGATCATCGGCAAAAAAGTGCGCACCGCTGGAGCGCGCGAGGAAGATGAAGCGGGCCAGCTCATGGTCGTGATGCAAGAGGCATTTGCGGGCGTGCGCGTGGTCAAGACGCATGCGCGCGAGGACTACGAAGCGGGCCGTTTCAACGAGGCGAACCAGAAGATGCTGCGTTTTGCGATGCGCTGGAAAAAGGCGCAGGAAATCGTCACGCCGATGGTCGAGACGGTGGCTTCGATCGGCATCGTCGCCGCGCTGATTTACGCGTGGAAATATGATCTGGGCGTGGGCCGCTTCTTCGCGCTGAACGCCGGACTGGTGCTGCTTTACGACCCGGCGAAGGCGCTCGGGAAGATGAATATCCTGATGCAGAAATGTCTCGCGGCGACGACCAAGGTTTTCGAAATGCTCGACCGCGAACCGGCGATTCAGGACGCGCCAGGCGCCAAGACGTTGCAGGTCGGGCGGGGCGAGGTGCGATTGGAGAATCTGACCTTCGCTTATCCCGGCAAGGAAGTGCCGGCGGTGCGCGGGATCGACATCAACGTGCCGGCGGGGACGACTTGTGCGCTGGTCGGCGCGACGGGCGCGGGGAAGAGCACGCTCTTCTGGCTGCTCCAGCGTCTCTACGAACCGCAGGAGGGCGCGATCCGGATCGACGGGCAGGACATTCGCAAGGTCACGCAGGCGTCGCTGCGCGAGCACATCGCGATGGTCAATCAGGACTCGTTCCTCTTTCACGACACGATCCTCGCGAACATCCGCTACGGGCGCCTGAATGCGACGCGCGAGGAGATCGAAGCGGCGGCGAAATTGGCGCACGCGCACGAGTTCATCATGGCGCAGTCGCACGGCTACGAGACGGTGATCGGCGACAAGGGCTGCATGCTCTCCGGCGGGCAGCAGCAGCGGCTCTGCATCGCGCGGGCGCTGCTCAAAAACGCGCCGATCCTGCTCCTCGACGAAGCGACCAGCGCGCTCGACTCCGAGACGGAGCAGTACATCCAGGAAGCGCTCGAAGTTTTGGCCAAAGGCCGCACCGTGCTGGCGATTGCGCATCGCCTTTCCACGATCCAAAAAGCGGACCAGATCGTGGTGCTGGAGAATGGCGTGATCAAGGAAGTGGGCACGCACGCAACGCTCTTCGCGCAGAGCGGCTACTACCGCCGGCTCTACGATCTGCAATTCAACCGGCACCCGGGCGAAGACGTGCCGCTGGCGGAATTGACCGCGACGGACTAATCTCGACGCTCCGTGAAAATTCCCGCCCTCTTTTTCGCTTCGCTGTTGCTCGTCGGTCCTCTGGCCCAAGCCCAGGAAACCTACGGCACGATCCGCTCGACGACGAAACTCCGCCCCGACGGCTCGAAAAGCACGACGGTTCTCGATCCCGACAAACGCACGGCGGAGGAGACGATCTACGACGCGCGCGACAAGCCGATGAAGAAGATCACCTACCTGCTCGGCGAGAAGGATCTCGCGATCGGGGCGATCTTCGCCGACGGCAAGGGTAACGTGAGTTACAAGGCGAGCTACCAGCGGGACGGCTACGGACGGGTCGTGGAATCCTCGTTCACCTCGCCGGACGGGCGCCACTTGGGCAAACGGGTCTTTAGCTACGGCGCGGGTGATAAGGTGACGCTGATGCAGGACTACGATGCCCAGGGGCAACTGATCACGCCCGCCCAGCCGGTGAAAAAGCGGCGGTGATTTTCCGCAGCCCAGCAGTTCTTCCCATATTCCTATGACTGACCCAACTCGCACCACAGCCCTGACGTCGCTCGACTTCGATATTTCCAAGGAACCCGTGCCTTCGGACCCGGCGGCGAATCCATTCAAGTTGGTCGTCGATCCGGTGATGCGCGTGCGGCTGCGCAAGGCGCTCTTCGATCTGGTGGAAAGCCACGATCAGGAACTGGCGCGGTATGTCGGCGAAGGCAGCCTCGCGCTCGACAGCTACAAGGAATACATCGAGCTCTTCGCCCACAGCATGAAGCAGACGATGAGCAGCCGCGAGGGCGTGGCCTACCTGCTGCAGGCGTGTGGATTCGAGGTCGGTAAGGACGACATCAACCTCACGCCCGAGACGCGCTGGAAGGTGCAGCGCTGAGCTGCGGCCGCGGCGGCTGTTATTCGAGGTCGGTTGAGCCTGCCGGGACGGTGATCACCCGGTTCTGGTAGCTGACTTTCAAGAGTGCGCCCTGGCGGGTGACAAGCTTCACGGAGGTGCCGGGAGCGAGCATGATTTTGCCGTAAGTGAGGGCGATCTCGACGGGCTTGGTGAGGAGGAGATTGGTCTTCGCGACCGGGGCGACGGGGAGCGGAGGCACCATCGCGGCGAAGTCATCCGGCGAGGGCAACGGCGCTGGAGCGGGATCGGTCGGGGTGTTGGGGAGCGTTCCGGCCATGGGCATGGTTGCGGGCGGCGGCGGGACGGGGACGACTCAAGACTCT
>ENA-ORBV01011594-ORBV01011594.1-microbial-mat-metagenome-genome-assembly--contig:-NODE-11594-length-13809-cov-5.512016_pt1 | contig 13809 bp, 6 predicted proteins | sample MGYA00237777_ERZ505514 | MGnify/ENA primary metagenome ERZ505514 (study PRJEB26160, sample SAMN06269048) | microbial mat metagenome | isolation source: Oligotrophic lake microbial mat | place...
TCCCCATACATTCTTCACGCTCATGTTTTTAGCGGCCAATCGCCGTCTCTACAAGTCCCCTTTTCGCGCATTTTTTCCGAATGATCGTCGTTGGAGCGTCCGTTCGTTCTCATTCGATCGCGAGAAGTGCTGTAATCGGCACAGTTCGTCTGCGCGCCAGAAATTGCGCGACCGCGCCGAATTGCGAAATTTGCCCTTGTTTCCTGCGCATCTTCACTATTGCATTGAAGTGAAGGTGGTTTACAATCGATAGTGTTCGATATGTAGCGAGCGATTTCGCTATCTCCCGTTGCACTTCCGCTGCGAGCAGGAATCGAGACGCAATCATGGCGCAGACGACCTATACACTCGAAGAAGCAGCCGAGAAACTGGGTATCACACCCGAAGACATGAAACGTCGTATCCGCGAAGAGTGGAAATCCCTCCGCTCGTTCCGCGATGGACCGACCCTCCGCTTCCGTGTCAACGAAATCGATGAACTCGCTCGCACGATGGGCCTCGGCTCCGATAGCGAGGGGCCCTCACCCGTCCAGAAATCCCAGGTCGCCAGCGACCTCGACGAAAAGCCCGCAAAGTCGCCACCGCCACCCGTCGCCAAAACGAAGAAGAAGGAAGAACCGATCCTCTTCGGCGATGATGACGACGAAATCCTCGCCGGTATGGTTTCGGAAGCACCGAAGAAAGACGCCCCGAAATCGACCTCGGTCGTCGGCAAAAAGAAAAAGCCGGAATCGGATAGCGACGTTCGCATCGAAACCTATCCCCCGACCAAAGGCCAGCAGTCATCGGGCGGACTGACCGAAGAAGAAATCGATTTCGAGCTGCCAGCCCCCGCTGGCGCATCGGGCGTCCTCTCATCGGGGAATTCGTCCCAACGTCTCAAAGCAGGTGGCTCCGGGAAACTCGTTCCCACCTCGCAGGGCGGATCCGGCAAGCTCGGCACTGGTGCCAGCTCGTCGAAACTCCAGAAGACGGGATCGGGTGGCTCCGGCAGGATGGAGAAGCCGAAACTTCCGCCACCCCCGCAGGATCTCAACAGCGAATTCGAGTTGTCGCTGGAAGACAGCGATTTTGAACTCCAATTGACCGACGACAGCGATGAAGTCGATCTGGGCGAAATGCCGACTTCTTCGCGTGATCGCGACTCGGCGGGCAAGAGCGGCATCAACATCGGCAACCCCGCCGACAGCGGAATTTCGCTCGAATCGAAACGCTCGAAACCGAAATCGAAGGTTACCAGACCGATGTCAACTATGAGCGCACCGTGGAAACCGAACTGGAAGACGCGCTTTCCTCCGCTCTGAAACAGTTAGAAAAAGTCCGCTCCGACCACAACCTGCTGAAAGGCAACCTCGATGAATTCGTAAAGGCCCAGCAGACCGTCGAGCGCGAAATCGTGGAACTGGAAAAACAAAAAGCCATTCAGACCAACCAGGTGGAAAACCTGCGCCGCGATGTAGAGCGCACGATGAGCGACATCGCTACGCGCCGCGAAGAGATGCAGGGCCTGGGAAAAAAATTGGCCGAACAAGCTACCATAGAAACTGCGCAGGTTAAGAAAATCAACGACTTGGACACGGGGGAGACCAAGCGCAAGGCCGACATCGCCGCTACGGAAACCCAGCAGGACGTGCTGGTAAAAAAACTGGCCGATCACAACCGCCAACTGGATGCCCGCCGCAATGAGTTCAAACTCACCAAAAGTATGGTCGAGTCGCTCGAAGGATTTCCCGAGAGCATCAAGTTCCTGAGCCAGGACAAGGAATGGGCCAAACGTTGCCCTTTGCTTTCCGACCTGATCTATGTACGCGAAGAATACCGCATCGTCATCGAGAACTACCTGGAGCCTTATCTGAACTACTACATCGTGCCCAACGCCGACGACGCCGTAAAAGCAATCGGTCTGCTCGGCCAGAGCCAAAAAGGCCGGGCCAACTTTTTCCTGCTCGACGCTTTCAAGGATTACCAGCCGCCGTTGACTTTGTTGCCCGGTGGCTTGCGGGCCGTGGAACTGGTGGAAGTTGAATCACAGTACCGGCCACTGGTGGAGTTTCTGCTTGAAAACGTATTGATCGTGGACGATTCTCCCGCACCCCTCTCATTAGGTTCAGGCAATGACAACACTGTTTTGCTGTCCAAATCAGGCACTTTCACCCGCCGAAAATTCAGCATGAGCGGCGGCTCCGTCGGCCTTTTTGAAGGTAAAAAAATCGGCCGCAAGAAAAACCTGGAAATCCTGGACACAGAGATCAAGAAGTTTGAATCCACTGAAAATCAACTTAACAGCCAACTCAGCACCCTTCGCACCCACCTGGCTGCGTTAAAAAATGCCGATCAATCGGCCCTGCTCCAGCGCGAGCGCGAGGCACTCAACCGCCTCAACCAGGAAAAAGCCGGTATGCAAGCCAAGCGCGACAACATCGCTGCATTTGTAGCCAATTTCGATGCCCAGGCAGGCGATGCCAACCAGCGCATTGCAGCACTGATCGCCAGCAATACCACCATCGAAGCCCAACTCGTTACCAGGCAGCAATCCGCCGATGCTGCCCGCGAGCGGCTCACCAACGCCGACGGCTCCTTCCGCGACGTAGCCGACCAACTCAGTCAGGCCAGTGCCAACTACAACCAGAAAAACATCGAGTTCATCCGCCAGCAGAACAAGGTCAACGCTTTTCGGCAGGAATTGACCTTCCGCGAAAAGCGCCGCGAAGAATTGCGTCAAACGCTTGCTACTGCCCAGACTACACTCGTTCGAAATGCAGATGAAGTCGGGTTAATTCAAACCGATATCCAACGGATAGACGAGGAATTAAAACTGGCGTACGCAGAAAAAAAGGAAAAAGAAGCCACCCTGAGTGGCGTGGAACAGGCTTATTTTAAAGCCCGTAATGAAATTCACGAACTCGAAAACAAGCAGCGCGAGAATTTTCGCAAACAACAGGATTTGCAGGTGCTGGTCAATCGGTTGAAGGAAAAATTCAACGACGTAAAATTCGAGATCACCGCCATCGGAGAGCGGTTACGCGCAGAATTCGGCCTCGGTGTAAACGATGTCATCAACCAGGAACCGAACCCGCTTTTCCAGCGCGATGCGCTCGAAAAAGACGTGAACGCCATGAAGCGCCGGCTCGACACTTACGGTGAAATCAACCCGATGGCCATCGAGGCGTACAACGAAATTAAAGAGCGCCACGACACCATCGCCGGGCAGCGCGACGACATCCTCGCAGCGAAGGAAAACCTGGTGCAAACCATGAAAGAAATCGAGGAGACCGCCACCGCTCGCTTCCTCGAATCCTTCGCTCAGGTGCGCGAAAACTTCATCAAGGTATTCCGCACACTTTTCACCGAAGATGACTCCGCCGATCTGTTGCTCACCAACCCTGCCTCACCGCTCGACTCGGACATCAACATCATCGCCAAGCCCAAAGGCAAGCGCCCGCAGACCATCGCTCAACTTTCAGGCGGTGAAAAAACCCTCACGGCAACGGCACTGCTCTTCGCGCTCTACCTGCTCAAACCCGCCCCGTTCTGTATCTTCGACGAGGTGGACGCGCCGCTCGACGACGCGAACATTGAAAAATTCAACCGCATTATTCGCCAGTTTTCGGTTGATTCCCAGTTCATTGTGGTGACACACAACAAGGCGACCATGGCGGCTGTGGATACGATTTACGGCGTTTATATGCCCGAGCCAGGCGTTTCGTCGGTGACGCCGGTGGATTTCAGGCAATTGGGGCATGACGCCATGGTGTTTGAGGCGGGGTAAGAAAATGTGGATAGTTAGGATTGACGCGGATGTTTTACTTTTGTCCAAACCTTCCCCCTCCTATGCGCTACCTCTCCCTTGACTTTTTTCGCGGCCTCACCATCGCCCTGATGATCGTAGTCAACGATCCCGGCACCTGGGATCACGTCTTTGCTCCGCTCCGCCACGCCAAATGGCATGGTTGTACACCGACGGATTTGGTCTTCCCTTTTTTCCTGTTCATCGTCGGGGTATCGGTGTGGTTTTCGTTTTCAAAATTCAACCAAAATCTCACGCCCGCACTGACCCGGAAAATCCTGCGGCGTACGGCCCTGATTTTCCTCATCGGCCTGGCACTCAATTCCTATCCGTTTTTTGGCAAAGACTGGTCGGCGCTGCGGATCATGGGCGTATTGCAACGCATCGCGCTGGCATACGGACTGGGTGCATTCTTGTGCGTATTGCTGCCACGACCCGTACTTACGATTACAGCCGGACTGATGCTGGCGGTTTACTGGACATTGCTGCACCTGGGCGGCGGCGATGATCCGTATGCATTGGCGACCAACCTGCCCGGCCAGATAGATATTGCGCTATTGGGGGAAGCCCACTTATACAAGGGCTTCGGCATTCCATTCGACCCTGAAGGAGTACTTGGAACGTTGTCGGCTTCGGTAACCCTGATACTCGGTTACCTCACGGGCAGCCTGATCGCCCGGCACGGCGATAACAAAGGCGAACTGGTGTATGATTTGCTGTGGTATGGCACGACGTTGGGCGCCGCCGGGCTGCTGTGGGATTTGGCGTTCCCCATCAACAAGCCGCTTTGGACCAGTTCGTATGTGTTGTATGTAGGTGGATTGGCGATGATTTTTCTGGCTTTCTGCATCTGGGCGCTTGATATTCGAGGCTGGCGCGCACCTGCCAAACCCTTCCTGGTATTTGGTTCCAATCCTTTGTTCGCGTATGTACTGGCGGGTCTATTGATGAAAACCCTCAATCTGTTCAAATACACCGACGCAGAAGGCAAATCTCGGGGTGGCTACTACTGGATTTACAAAAACGTGTTCTACCCCATCGAACAGGCCGAACTGGGTTCCCTGCTTTGTGCGATCTCCTATACGGCCGTGATCTGGAGCGTGTGCTGGGTGCTGTACAAAAGAAAAATATTCATCCGGGTGTAGTAAATAAAAAAAGCCCCCCTCCATCGTTTGGAGAGAGGCCATCCCAAAAACCGATTTTAAAGTATGTTCAAAATCGATTCCCGGCGATTGTTCTTCTGCGACTTGGCTCGCCGCCGCGCTATGTCTTTTTGATTGGAGAATTGAGAATCGAACATCGAGTCGCCTCCATGTTCCATTCCCAATTCTCCAGGTCAAATTACTTCGTTTGAATCATTTTCTTCGTTGCCGAATCGGTCGAAGTCTCCACTTTGTAGTACAGCACACCTATTGCGCTCACCGACTCGCGGTCAACTGACAGGGTGTTGTAACCTTTCGCGAAGTCGCCTTTCTGGATGTACACCGTGCGGCCCGACTCGTCGAACACCGTCAAAGTGGCAGTGGCAGCCTCCGGAAGGTGGAAACCGATGAACGTTTTGCCCACGAATGGGTTCGGCTGGTTTTGGTACAGTTCGAAGCCAATGCCCGATACGGTGCTCACACCATTCTGGTTGAAACGAAGGGCAACTCCCTCCCGCTCACCTGCTGCCGTGTAAGCCTCAGATTTCGTGATGCGGCTCGATACCGACAACATTTCGCTCAGTTTGCCAGATTTCGCAGCGCGGAAACGAACCGTGAACTCTTGTGCACCGTCCACAGAAACCGTCAGGGCATCTGCAAACACACCGAAGTTCTGCTCGCCCACTTTGTCGCCTTTCACGATCTCAGATACCGTCAGGCCCGAAAGACCCAATGTCATCTGGTAGCCTTGCGAAGCAGCAGCAGACTTGAACGTCACTGCAAACTCTTCACCTGCTTTCACGGCGCGGTCTTCCACGTCGAACAACAGCGTGCCAGCTGTGCGGTCTTCGCTCGCCATCAGCGAGTTGGCCACTGCAGAACCGTTCACGTCGCCGATTTTCACCGACACGAAGTCCTCACCCAGCATGCTCATTGCGATGGACGCAAACGTTTTATTCTCTGGGAACACCGTTTTGAACGGGTTCGTAGGCTCAGGGAACGAGAACGATTTGTCCACAAAACGCCATGAAGTGTTGTTCGGCAGGTCTGTGTAGATACCCAGAATCATTTTGCGGATCTCAACGATGTCGAACGTCGTGATCGAACCAGACTTGTTGGCGTCTGCAGCGATCATTTTGTACGGTGTGCTCAACGGCTCCAGGCCAAGGATGTGCTTGGAGATCAGCACCAGGTCATAGGTCGAAACACCGTTCAGCGGGCTCTGGTCATTCGTCGGCGTCACCGTCGAGTTCGAAGTGAACGGAAGGCCTTTGCTGAACATGTACTCACCTTTGTCGTTGGTCGTTGCAGATTTCGAGAACGCAGGGATGCCAACGCCGTTACCGGCTGCTTCCACATTCGCTTCTTCCAGACCAGCAGCAGCCTCCGTGGCCAGAACACCGGCTACGGTTGCACCACCGGCGCAAGAGCCGAGGTTGTCCTGAATGATGATGTACGTCTGGCAGAAATCGGCGTTGCCGGCCAGATCAATCGACCACAGTTCCACTTCCTGCGTACCCAGATCCAGGCACGTGAACGTCACACTTGTCTGCGGCGAGCCGTCAGCGTTGCGCGGGAAGCCCGTCGTATTGCCCTGGCCGTCAGCCTGGCCTACGCGGCGGATTGCAATGCTCAGTTTCGATACCGGTGTGCAGTTGTCCTCCGTGTACTGCAGGAAGTCAGATGCCCATATTGCGATCATACCCGTAGGCATGATGTTCACAGCCAGACCGTTGAGGCAAACCACCGTTGGCGCTTTGCAGTCTTTCACGATGAACGTGTACTCGCACACAGCCTCGTTGCCGCAACCGTCTTCCACGATCCACTTGATCTTGTGCGTGCCGTAAGGCAGCTCAGGAATCACGTAGTTGGTTGGAGACTGCGCCGTGTTCCAGCGCACTGCTGCGCTTTTCTTGTTGCCAGCCACAGTCGTCTGCAGTGCAAAACCGTATTTCTGGTTGAACGGTACCGGACGCTGGTCGAACGCCGAAGCCGTGCCACCCGCAAAGTTCGGGTTCTGCGCGTTGTTGAACTGTACGTTATTGAAACCTGGCAGGTTCGTGCTCGAAACCACCGTCTCCATCGAACCGTTGTTGTCCAGATCGAGGAACAACAGGTAGCGGATGTTGATGTTAGCGCCCGAGCAAGCGTCGGTAGCCGTGATGTTCAGGTCAGCAGGACCTTCGCACAGGTCGTGGCTCATGGTGCCACCATCCCACCAGTACGACTGGTTCCACAACTGGCCGTTGTTCGGAGTCAGGTCGCAGTAGGTCTGCGGTGAAGGCGGGCAGTTCTCGATCACAGGATCCTGGGTGTCAATCACCTTGATGATCTGTTTGTACGAGTAGCCGTTCGTTGTCAGGCTCCAGAACGAAGAGAAGTCCGTGATCACAGCACCCGGGCTCAAAGCCACGCGGGTAGCCGTCCATGGAGCAGGAACCACGTTCGGGTTCGAAGAAGACGAAACCACCGGTCCTGGATTGTTCGCAGGTGCGTTCACCGTTGCGTTCGGGCTCGGGTTTGGAACAACCGTCAGTGGGAGGTTCGCATTGTAGAAGCACCAGTTGATGATGTGCCACGTCCGCTCGATTTTGTAGCAAGCGTCCGGTACCACCGTGAACACCTCGTCCGTGAACGAAACACCCAACAGTTCGCAGTCTTTGTTCAGGAAGGTTGGCTCACCGTAGTTGCCCGTACCGTCGCACACCGGGACGATTCTGTCATCCGGGAAGCGCACGAAGTAGTCCTGTTTGTAGGTCACGAAAATACGCTGTGTGCACTGTGAAGTCTGACCGTGGCAGTCTGTCACGCGGAAGTTGCGCGTGATCGTGCCGCGGTTGCACAGTGTATCGAACTGAGAGTAGTTCACCGTGTGTGTCAGACCGCACTGGCCCTGGTACACTTTCGTGGTATCCAGGCAGCAGTTGTCATACACCTGTGGTTTGCCGTACACCCACAAAGATGGGTCGAAGTTCTCGCAAGACACCGTCATGTTCGCAGGCGATTTGCACACAGGCTGCAGTTTGTCCTGCACCTGAACCTGCACCATGCAGGAGTTCACCACCGGTGTGCCGTCAGGACCTACGACGATGTTGCCGTTGTCGTCCACCTGGTACACGCGAAGGATCACCGTCTGTGGAGCGTTGCCCACCTCGCAGCAGTAGAACTTGATAGAGTCGTACTCCGTGATCGCGCGCTCAAACTCGCTCGGGAAATCGGGGAACGGATCGAGGATCGGGTCGCACTCTGGGCGACCGTTCACCGGGTTCAGGGCGTTGATGCAATCCGAGTACGGGAGCATGCGCTGTACCGTGAAGCGGATGTTGCCGCAGTTGTCGTAAGAACCTTTGTCAAATGTTTTTGCTTTGATCCACGTCACACCTGCGAACTCGCAGCCGTTTGTGCTCGGAAGGTAGCAGTCGTATGGATCGTCCACACCGATCGCCACTGTCGTGAACTCGACGCAGGCCACCACCGGAGGCGTGAAGTCGCGCACCGTCAGGCGGAACGAGCAGGTAGAGGTGTTGCCGCAGTCGTCGGTCGCTGTGTACACTACCGTGTGCGTGCCTTGTGGCAGACATGGAGTGGTGTAGAAAGCAGCCAGCGTGTCGCGGTCCCACAGGTTGTTGCCTGGGAACGTCGTCAGCGCGCCACCCACCGGGTACATCGCCAGCGTGTCGCCCTGGTTGCCAGTGGCAGGGTTGCCCAGCACCACCACCATCGCAGAGATGGAAGCAATGTCGGAGCAGGCATCTTCAACGATTACGTTCGGAAGGTCGATCGAACCGCAGCAAGTGTAAGGATCGGTCGTCTCCGTCAGGTTCGCCGGGCAGGCGATGACCGGACCAGCGTTGTCCACTACTTTGATCAACTGTACGAACTCCGAGCTAATGCCCGTGCACCAGTTGATGATCGTCCACACGCGGCGGATTTTGTAGGTGCCGTCGCACACGTTGATACGTGTGTCAACATACGACCAGTTGATCGAGCAACCGTCGTTCACACCGTACAGCAGCGGCGAGCCTTGCAGGAAAGTACCAGGCGTTAAGCCAGGTTGGCCAGCGATCCACTGTGGTGTAGGATAAGCGCCGTTGCAGATAAAGAACGGAGCGTCGATGCCGTCGTAGTCCGGAGGGAATACGATGTCCGAGTCCGTGCCGCGAGCGACGCTCAACACCTGCACGCAGGTGGTCGAGTTGCCGCTGGCATCCGTAGCCGTCCATTTGCGGTTGATCACCTTGATCAGGCCGCTGGCGCAGTCGCGCTGTTGTTCGCTGTCAATGAAACTCAGGGAAACAGCAGAGCAGGCGTCCACAGCAGTCGGAACCGTATTCGGAACCTGAGCAGCAGATTTGTACGTGATTTGCAGGTTCCAAGAGTTCAGCACACCCGCGTCGGACGCATCGTTGTCGTTGATGATCAGTTTCCACTGACCGTTCAGGTTCTGGTTGTCGAACGAGGACAGGTTGGTCGGAGCAAGGCCCAGGCAAAAGATCGGCTGGAGCGTCTGACCATTCGTGTAGTTGACGCAAGGGTTTGAGCAGAGGGCAGCCTCGTCGTCGAACTTCACTTTGAAGTTCTGAGTGAACACGCAGAAGTTGTCCCAAACTTTCATCTGGGTGCCGCTCGGGCTTTCCAGCGTGATGTCAAGGTCACCAATCCACGTGTGGTTGATGTCCATTTGAACGTTCACGTCCAGAATGTTGCCGTTGGCCGGGATGTTGATCACCGACTGAACCGTCTGGTTGTTAGGGATATTCACCGGAACGTTCGTGCTGTTGAAAATCGTCGTAAGCGTCGTAACGACCGTCGAAGGCGCGTACGGGTTGGTCAGGTTGGTGTTGCAGGCCAGCGTGTACGGCGGGCAGGTCAGCACCGGCGGAAGTTTGTCTTCCACTTTGATGTTGCCCCAGCATTTGTTGCCGGTCGTCGGATCTGTCACACGGATCTGGTAGTTTTTACCGATGTCGCCAGGACCGAACACAGCAGGTACCCATGGGCCGTTGCCGAACGGAGCGGTTTTGTCTACTTGTACCACATAATTGTCGTAGCAGCCGTATGGACCGCCTTCCAGCACCTGGTCAGCGTTTACCACACCAGAACAGTTCTGGTCCACAGTGAAGTTTATCAGGTCATTGCAGATCAGCGAAGTGATTGGGTTCGGGTATTCTTTCACCGTTACGTTGAAGCAGCAGGTACCTGTATTGCCGGCAGCATCTGTTGCTGTGAAGCAGTTGGTGATCGTTCCGATCGGGAACTCTGCACCGGATGCCAGACCGGAAGTCTGCGTTACAATGATGTTACCCGGGAATCCGTAAATGACTTGCACGTTGGGAGTACGTGGCGACAAGGCGCCCACGAAGAGTGCGCTGGAAGCTTGCCCAGGTGTAAACGTCAGGTCACCAATGGTGATCGGCGCGAAGCTGGAGTTTGCAGCGCTGTTGTAGACCAGTGAGCTTTGTGTACCCATGAGGTAAATGCCCCGTGTTTGGCCACTCGCAATCTGGATCGGGGTTGTCAACGTTAATTGAGAGAACTCTGAATTCGCACCTGCCACTGTAACGGCTACATTGTTTGCAACGTTCGTCCATGCGGCAGCGTTGTTGGTGTTGCCTACATAGGTAATGGCGGCAGTGGTCACAAAAGCGCTTACCGGTCTCGGAGAAGGTACCACGCCAAAGGCGGCAGAACCGAACCGTACTCGGAAGCCCGAAATCTGCATCGGGCTTGCATTGTTATTGCGCAAGTTAAAGTAAAACCCTCCCTGGATATTGTTGCCAGCCACTGTGATGGCGCCTGCGCCATGAGCGAATATCGTAGCAGGAAACTGCGTGATCGGACCTGCGATGAAGAACGGACAATTGTCTGTGGCAGTTATATTGTAAGAAAACTGCGTACGGCACTCCCCTGGATCCAGGTTCAACGTGATGTTGGCCGGGCACGTGATCAAAGGCCTTGTACAGTCGTTCACCGTGATCGTCTGCGAAGCAGAGGAAATCACGTTGCCCGAAGCCGGGTCCACCAGACGCCACAGGATCACAGCAGTGCCTACGCCAATGCCATTGATCGTTACCGTAGCAGGAGGAGCAGTGCCCAGGTTCACCGACGCACCGCCGTTGACACTGTACGTAAGGTCCAAACCGTTGGAGTTGATACAACCCGCAGGGTTCTGAGACGGAATGTTCGTCAAAGCAGAAGCATCGCAGCTCGTCGCGTTGGCATCCGTGCAAACCGTGAGGTTCGGAGGTGCCGTGATCGCGCAGTTGAATGCCGTCACTTCATCTACCACTGCCGACCAGCCCGCAAGCGCTACCGATGCGTCCGACTGGAAGCGGAAGGTAAGGGCCCGCGATGGGTTGTTACCCACTGCAGCGACGCCCAGGTTGGCGATCACCGTACCAGGGCTTGTCTGGAAGTTGCCACCCGGAAAACCACCGATGGTAGCAGCACCCGGACCAGGAACCTGGTTTTGGTCGGGAAGGTTGCTGTTAAAGATGTACATGCAATCCCAGCCAGTCTCCACCTGAAACGAGGTGAAAGAAGTCCGGATCGCCCGGTTGGCAGGGTTCGAAGGTGCAAAAGTCACCACCGAGTTCGCGTTGGAGTTGTTGCTATACGCACCGAATTGTCCGCCGTTGTCGAAAAAGTTAAAAAATGTGTTGACGGGCGGCGTCAGCGTAAAGGTCTGTTGACCAGTGTTAAAGGGCATGTTCACCGTTGCCTGTGCATTGAGGCTCGAGACCGCAAGGCTACACAACAGCGAAAGCGCCCAAAGTGTAATGTTTTTCTTCTTCATGAGAGATGAGAAAAATTTGTGATTCATAAAAAAATGATGATACCAAAATCAAGGCGGTTGGTTACAGCTTAACTACCTGTTTGGCATCTTCATACAAGTTCTGCAGGACGGCTTGGTTGCCACCCGGGATGGGGTTCAAACTACCCTGTTCAACTGCAGCGGGCAGCGCATTGATCAATGCAGTACCGACACCTTCGCCGCTCATCAACTGAACGATGATGGCTTTGTAGTACAAGCAGTGCCGAAGCACGTTCAAATCGCTCGGAGCCGCAGTCTGTTGAGGTCCCCAGTAGTTGTTAAGCGAGTTCGTAAGAGCGATAATCGCGTCCGGATTGGCTTGAAACGTAGTCTGTTTGTCAACGACCACATTGGTACCGCCCGTCAGCGACTGTGCTGACATCCGCTCTGCTGTCATCAGCATCGCAAACGCTACGAAGAACATCGCCACCAGAGTACGAAACCCTTGTTTTGCAAACATTCCTTTCATGTTAAATAAAAATTAAAGAGGTGAAAAAATAGTTTTAAAAATCGTCTGTCTGTTTGGTTTGAAGGCAAAAAAATATTGGCTATAGGACACGCGGTCGCTATAGTCAATATCTTATAAAAAAATCAACCTTATACTCTTGAGTGTGCATAACTCTTTCCGTGAGAGATTAAAAACCGAGCAGGAAAAGGGAAAAAACCCTTTTCAACCCAGCCTATACCATTTAGCAACAATTAAGCCAAACGTGGCTTTGTGCTTGGCTTTAACTTTTAGTCAGCGCACCAATTAGACAAACAAGTCCCTTGGCAGGCAAAACCATTGAAACAGAAATGAGCTATGGAAAGAATACTACCGAATGATACGTGCGGGAGAACCTCCAGGCATTGCGCGCAAAATAGACGTCAAAAATGCCAGTCGCTCATGAGATTAGAAAAGGATTAAAAAGGATCAGGTCTGTTGCTTCTCTCAAAATATGGGGCAAATATATCACGGTTCTCAAATAGTTAGTGCCTCTTACTCAATTTTTAAAAATTTTATTTTTGCAAAAAAGAAAAAGCCCCCCTGACGACTTTTCGCAGAGAGGCCATCCCAAAAACCAATTGTTTTCTTTGTTCAATAAATCGGCTCAACGGAGTCGCCGTTCACTTTAGGTGCCGCGCCTTTCCGGTCAATATTGTAGGACACCGTAAATTCGTGCGAACCGCTGCTGTAGCTTTGGAATTTGCCAAACGCCACATCATACGAGTAGTAAAGTTGTGCGTTGCGGTATTTGGTGCCGAGCATCAACGCCATCGAACCTCCTGTGCTGGGGCGTACCGTCAATCCTGCGATCAGTTTGTCATCCAGGAAACGGCCTTGCAGGTTGAGGTCAATTTGCAGCGGCGTGTCGCGCACTTTGCGCACAGCCAGCGAGGGCACCACTTTGAAATTCTGTCCCGGTGCGCTGATGATATAGCCCAACTGGAAAATAGAGTGCTGGAACAAGGATCCGCGTGCATCATCGGGGTTTCCCCCCGCTACCGGAATTTCATCCAGGCGGACGCGCGCAGTATTCGGGAAAGCAAGGCTGACAAAAAACTTCTCGTCATACAGGATATGGGTACCGACCGATGCGTCAAAAATGCGCTGTCCGTCCACGTTGGCTTCAATGATATCGTCGCCGCGCTGCACATTGGGATCCGTAAGCGCATCATTGCTCAGGCGGCGGTTGAGAAATTCGGTCGTCAGGCCCAAACCGATTTTCGCTTTTTGGATCTGAAAGCGGAACGCATAGTTTACTTGAAACTTGAGCGTGTTGAGTGCGCCGATCTTTTCCGAGAAAATACCGCCTCCAAGCGCGAGTTTGTCGCCGACCGGGCCATTGTACATTAACGTGTAGGTATTGGGGCGCCCCGGAAAACCTGCCCAGGTGCTGCGCACGTTGGCGAGGAACTGGTGCTGGTTTTCAAAACCCGTGTAGCCCGGGTTGATCAGCACCGGATAAACAGGGTATTGAGAGTAAATGGCTTGCTCCTGAGCAAACAAGGCGACGGCTGCAAACAGTCCGAAAGCGAGCGTAATGATCTTTTTCATATTATTACAATTGAATTTAGGTTAAAAG
>ENA-ORBV01011597-ORBV01011597.1-microbial-mat-metagenome-genome-assembly--contig:-NODE-11597-length-13808-cov-4.463695_pt1 | contig 13808 bp, 7 predicted proteins | sample MGYA00237777_ERZ505514 | MGnify/ENA primary metagenome ERZ505514 (study PRJEB26160, sample SAMN06269048) | microbial mat metagenome | isolation source: Oligotrophic lake microbial mat | place...
GTGGGATGGCTTGGCGATCGTGCGGAACCGACGCGGCGACGTCCCCGGCGCGGTTAACGCGTGGCGCCGAGTGGTCGCGCTCGATCCCGCCAATGCCGCCGCCCTCGCCAATCTGAATCGACTCGCGCCAGAACGGGCGGACGATAGCACGGTACTCGTCAAGCGACGGAGCCCGACCCTCGACATCACCATGCGAGTGGCCGGCACCGCCTTCGAGCTCCGCCAAGGCGACCGATGGACCCCGTTCTTCGTGAAGGGCGTGAACATGGGACTCGCGCTCCCCGGGAAGTTCCCCGCCGATTTCTCGAGCGATTCCCTGATGTACGCACGCTGGTTCCGTCAGATCGGGGAGATGCACGCGAACACGCTGCGCATCTACACGGTCCTGCCGCCGGTCTTTTATCGCGCTCTGCGGCGTTACAATCTCGCGCACGCGTCGGCGCCGCTCTACGTGATTCACGGCGTGTGGACGGAGCTGCCTCTCGGCGACGACTTCGACAATGCCGCGTTCAAGGCGAAGTATCGGGCCGAGATTCACGACGTCGTGGATCTCCTTCATGGCGCGGCTCGTATCGCGGCGCGTCCGGGCCACGCGAGTGGCGTCTATGACGCCGATGTCTCACAGTGGGTGATCGCCTACATCATGGGGCGCGAGTGGGAGCCCTACTCGGCGCTGGTCTTCAACGAGCAGGTCGGGCGGAATCGGTCACACCTCGGACGCTTCCTCACGGTCAACGATGCGTCTCCCATTGAGGTGTGGATGGTGGAGCAGTGCGATCTGCTGATGACGTACGAGTTCGACACGTACAACGCGCAGCGGCCGATCGCCTATACGAACTGGCCGACGACCGACCCGATCGTGCATCCCACCGAGACGTCCTACGAGCAACAGATGGCGTTCCGCGGACTCCGGTACGACCGCGACAGCACGCTCGGTCCGGCGCACGAGGAGGAAGGCGTGTCGCTCGATGCGTCGCTCACGCGGCCGACCGCGGCCAATCAGGCGGGGTGGTTCGCCAGCTATCACGTGTATCCGTATTACCCCGACTTTCTGTTGTATGACCCCGGCTACAATCTGGGGCGTTCGACCTTTGGTCGCAGCAACTACTTCGGCTACCTTCAGGACTTGCTGAAGCACCACGATGGCATTCCCGTGATCATCTCGGAGTTCGGCATTCCCTCGAGCCGCGGGAATGCGCATCTGCAGCCGCAGGGTTGGCATCACGGCGGAGTAGATGAGCAGGCCGCGGGCGTGGCGAATGCCCGCCTCGCTGCCGAGATTCGCGAGGTCGGGGCCTCTGGTGCCGTGGTCTTCGCGTGGATCGACGAATGGTTCAAGCGGAACTGGTTCTCGATGGATTTCGAGCAGCCGTCCGGGCGCGGCCGCTTGTGGCACAACATGCTCAGTCCGGAGCAACACTACGGACTGGTCGCCCTGCGCCCCGGTGCGCCCGGCACGACCCCTGAGCTCGGTGGCGATGCCGCACGCTGGCGCGCCATTCCCGTCCTCCAGCGCGGCACGCTGTTCGGCAGCGACACCTCACTCGTGCGCGTCGGTCATGACGAAGGCTTCGTGTATGTCGCGATCGAAACACCGCGCCGTGCCGGGCGCGCGCTCCCGTGGGATTCGTTGCGCGTGCAGTTGGCCTTCGACACCTACCAGAGTGAACTCGGCCAGTTCGTGCTCCCCACAAGCGGGCTTCGCTCGGGTGCTGGATTCGAGTTCTTGGCGGAGTTCAACTCCCCGGCCGACGCACAGCTGAAGGTCATCCCCGAGTACAACCCGTATGCGCCGCACCGCCTCGTGGAAGGGGGACTCTACTTCGGCGAACACTTCCGTCGTCCCATTTGGATCGGGCGGCGACTCGACGCGGTGTTCGATACGCTCTACTCGCTGACGAATCGTCCGCGCTACACGGGGGAGGGCGTGTTGATCCGCGGGCAGGGCATCAACATGGGCCGCCTCACGTACGGCCGTTCACGCGAGAATACGATCGCCGACTGGTACTACGATTCGGCGTCGGGGATGTTGCAGGTACGGATCCCGTGGCTCTTGTTGAACGTGAGCGATCCGTCGTCGCGGTCGGTGCTCTTTGAGGGCAATCTGGCGCGCGCGTTGGATCCGCGCGACGGCGAGGAAGCGTCGCGCCTGACTGGATTGCCGACGAACGGATTTCGCATTGCTGCCGTGGCCCTGAAGCCAGGCCCCGATCTGGTGGGGACGATTCCCGCGCTCGATCCGTACGGGAACTGGCCGACTGCCTCATTCCCCCTTTGGACCTGGTCAACTTGGGAGGAGCCGACGTGGCACGAGTATCTGAAGCCTGCGTACTTCGCGCTGCAGCAGTTGTGGGGCGCCCCATGATTGCGCGGATATCGTCTGGGCCGGCACTCGCACTGGTCGCTCTGATCGGACTGGTCGGGTTTGTCACACTCGTCACCCTCCCGAGCACGGGGCACGCGCAGACCGCGGTCGGCGACTCGCTCTGGCGCGTGGGCAAGTTCGATGAAGCGCGCGCGGCGTACGAGCGTGCGATTGCCGAGGATCGCAACTCCGTGCGGGCGAACGTGCGCCTCGCGCAGTTCCTGGCCAATGGGTCGAATATCGATTCCGCGCTCGTGCTGCTCCGTGCGGCGCGTGCGCGCGTGCCCGACGACCCGGACCTCCTGTTCACGGAGGCAACGTACCTGTCGTGGGCGCGGCGTTTCCCAGAGGCGATCGCTCGGTATGATTCGCTCATCGCCAAGCAGCCGGGACGGGACTTCGACTACGTGCGCGTCGCGCGGGCGCGCACGCTCTCGTGGTCAGGTCGCTTGGAGGATGCGCGAGCGGGCTACGCCAGCATCCTCGTGGACGCACCGAACGATCGGGACGCCAAGTTCGGCCTCGCGCAGGTCCGCGCGTGGACCGGAGATCTCACGGGCGCCGCGCAGGCGTACGAGTCGTTGCTGACGGATGATCCCGATGATCCGCGCGTCCTGATCGGTCTCGCGGCGGTCCGCAGTTGGCTGGGGCGCCCTGGCACGGCCCTGCGATTGCTCGATCGCAGCGCCACGCGCGCGCCGGATGATCCCGATGCCGCGTCGCTGCGCGCCGCCATCCTCGCGCAGAATGCGCCGCAGTTCTCCATTCAGCAGAACTACAGTGAGGACTCCGACATCAATGTGAATCGGTGGTCCATCGCCACGGCGCGAATGACGATCGGCAATGTGCGCTCGTTCCTGTCGTGGGGCGCGCTCAATGCCACCGATCCAATTCGGAATTCGCGGCGCCAGGCGGTCGATGCGGGAGCGAGCCTCCCGGTGGGCCGCGTCATGCTCTCGGGTGCGCTCGGCACCCGCGTCCTGCGGCCGACCTGGCGCATCGCGAGCGGGAACCCCGTGCTGCCGGACCGCCAAGTCCTCACGATGCGCGCCTCAGCCGCCATGCCGGTGACCGCACGGGTGTCCGCAACGGTGGGAGTCGCACGGTGGCCGTTCGATGAGATCGCTTCGCTGCTGGGGCGAGCCCTCGATGTCGATCAGCAGGATCTCTCGGTCGACTGGCGTGCGACCTCAAAGCTCCGCGTGTCCACGAACGTCACGCGCTTGGCCTTCTCGGATGACAACACCCGGACCACAGGGAGTATGCGGCTCGCCTATCCGCTCGCGCGCGGCTTCACGTTGAACGCGTATGGCATTGGGTTCGGCTTCGCCAACAGGAGTACGTCGTACTTCTCGCCCTCCGCGTTCCGTGCGATCGAAGTCGGCGGCGGGTGGGCCCATGACTCCCCGATCTGGGGGGCGTTGGTCTCGGGCGGCGTGGGAGTCCAGCGCATCGATACCGGCCTCCCGATGCAATCGCAGTGGCACCTCGATGCGCGCGTTCGTCGGCAGATCACGCCGAGGGTGGACGTTGAGGCGTTTGGTGCGCGGAGTACGAGCGCGGCCGCCTCGGCAGTGGGTGCGTATCAGTACGACTTGATCGGAATCGGACTGCTGATCAAGCCGCGCTGATCGTTCTCTCGGAACGGAACGACCGCACGAGCGCTGCGGCGGACCCCGCCAGCAGTGCAGGGAACGCCAACGTGAGCACCAGCAGAGGGCCCGCTCCCACCTGCATCGCGGCCCCGACCACGTCGGCCACGCGCGCGACGGGCCCGCTCATCGCCTGGATGGCGAGCAACGCGCCCCAACCCGCGGCACCGGCCACTGAGGCCATCAGCGGGACGAACGCATCGTCGCGGCGCACGGCGGTCCATGCCGCCCCGAGCACGGCCGGTGCCGCCCACCCGAAGGCATACGTCCCGAGTGCGACCGCGATCACCATCGTCAAGAACCACACGAGCCGCCCCATCAGCGCGCCCCTCCATTTGCCGTGAAGACCAACCGCGCCGTGGTATGCTCCGGCGTGAGATCTGCCGCCGTCCCAGGGACGCGTAACTCCGCGAGTTCGCCCGCCTGCCACAGCGCGATACGATCGGCGTAGCGCGACGACACCGGATTCCCCGATTGCCCGCCGGGGTACGTCCCCCACGCGCGAATCACCGGCGCCAGCTCGACCACGAAGCGCCACGACGCCCCGTGCGTGCCACCGGTCTCCGACGGGGACAGCGTCCCCGGGCCTGAGGTCACCGCCAGCGACTCCCGTCCGAACCCAGGCAACTTCAGCAGATGGTGCACGTTGATCATCCGCACCGCACTCCACTTCCACGCGGTCGCGTCGTTCCCGAGTCGGGCGCGCGTCGTGGTCCACGCCCGCCGCAACGCGTCCACCACGACGGCGTCGCGATCTTCAACCACATCGGCCGTCGCGCGCACATCCCACCACGGGTTCAACTTGTCCCGCATGAGCGTCACAAGAATCAGCTGCTGCGGGGTGGCCACGCGGCGGTTCTCGCCCGGCAACACCAGCTCATCCCAGACCCCCGCCGCGATCTCGGTCCCGAGCGCCAGGAAGAGAGGCGCGGCCGTGCTGTTCGGCGTGAACTCAGCATCCCAGGCCGCGAGCACGGCGAATGCCGCTGCATCGTCCGCCGTCCATGTCCCCGCCGCTTCGGCCGCCGTTTTCGCGTCGCCGAGCGCCGCCATGATGTAGGGCGTGAGCTCGCTCTTCGGATCCGTATGCGCGCGCCGCATGTCATCGACGGTCATCTTCGGGTTCGCGCGCAGGATCGTATTGATGCGCATCGCACGCCACGGGCTCGGCCAGTCGGTGCCGTGGTACTGATTGCGCGCCTGCGGATCGATCGGCTGCTGATTCGCACTCGCCAAGTACCCCTGCGCGGGGTTGTACGACTGCGGATACCACATCAACGGCTGGTCGCCGCTCCAATCGTAGGCACTGAGCGTTCCGTCCTGTACGATGTCGCCCCGTCCGGCTGGACGAATCGGATACCGCCCCGTGGAGCGGATGCCGATGTTCCCCTGTCGGTCGGCCGTCAGCATGTTCTGCGCCGGCGTCTTGAACTCCGCCGTCCGCGCGTAGAAATCGCTGGAACTGGTCGCGCGCATCCCCAACCGGAAGATGCCACCCTCGTCACTCGTTTCGCGCGCGGTCCAACGCTGCGAGAGCCAGCCGAGTGAGGTCTGCAGGAGCGGCCCGCGATGCGTCGAGAACATCGTGTCGCGCGCGACCTCGTTCCCCTTGGCATCGACAAAGACCTCTTCACGCACCGTCACGTTCCGCCATGCCCCGTCGACCATGTACCGCTTCGGAGCGAGCGAATCGTCCACCTGCTCCTTGTAGTAGTCGACCACGTCGTTGCCCGTGTTCGTCATCGTCCACGCCACATCGCGATTGAAACCGATGGGGATGATCGGCGAGAGCGGCAGGCTCACACCATACACATCCATCACGCCGGGGACCACCAGGTGCGCCTCGTACCAGATCGACGGCAAGGTCAGCTCGAGATGCGGATCGCCGGCGAGCATCGCGATGCCGCTCGCACTGCGACTCGGGGAGACCGCCCAGTTGTTCGAGCCGACCACCGCTTCACCGCGCGTCAGCAGATCCGTGAGATCCGCATTGAGCGGATCGCGCGCGTTCATCGGCATCGCGGTCTGCTGTGCCAGTTGCACGACCGCGTCGCGGATGCGCTTCGCTTCGGCGACCTTCCGTGCGTCGGGGGCAACGGGAGCGGGAATGGTCGTCGGCACCTCGCGCGCCTGCGTGCGCCCAGGCACTGGTTCGATCGGCTCCTGAATCGGTGCCTCGGCCGGTAACAGGGCACTCGTGGCCTCACGCCCGATCAGCTGTTCAAGCGCCGCAAAGCGGAGCTCACTTTCCTGATACGAGAGCGTCTGCGACATCCGCATGAGCAGATAGTACGTGTCCTTCGGCTCGAAGACGCGCGGCGTCGCATTCAAGAGCCGGTACTCCAGGGGAAGATCCTGCGGACGCATCGCCGCCACGTACGCATTGAGCCCGTCCATGTACGCCGTGACAACGGCACGCGTGGCAGTCGTATCGGGGAGCGCGTTCCACTTCGCATCGGCCGCGGCACCCATCATCATGCGGCGCGCGTTGCGATCGAGGGGGAGGGCGCGTGCCCCGACCAGTTCCGTGAGCGTTCCGGCGACGGCGCGCTGAATGAGCTCCATCTGAAAGAGCCGGTCGCGCGCGTGCACCCAGCCCAGGGCACGCGCCGCGTCGGCTTCGGTGGTCGCAAAGATGTGTGGCACGCCGCGATCATCGTACTTCACTTCGACGTCCGCACTGAAGCCGGTCAACGTGACGGTCTGCTCCTCAGGCAACTCAGCCGTGCCGGCGACCGACCAGATGCCGGTCGTCGGATTCAGGAAGCCGCCGAGCGGGGGCACGGGGCCCACAGACATCGCGCCGAGGTACAGCGCCGCGGCGAGGGCGACGAATGAGACGATAGAAGTGATCTTTCGCATCCGACAAAGCTACGCCCGCGTTGGCGGAGGCGCCTCCCGTCACCGGGCTCAGTTCAGCCAACGTTTCGCCTTCGCCAGAAGTCGCGCCACTCCCCGAAATCACGATCGTGGACCCCGGTTGAGGACAGAATACGTCCAGAAAAGAGGACGGTCACTGCCGCCATGGCGAGGCAACCTCAACGCACGAAACACGTTGGCGATTTGTGACCATTGGCCCACACGTTGCGTACAATTAAGTAGCGTCCCAACCGAACACCCCTCCCCAGAAGGAGTTTGTCCATGCTCGGAGCTCGAGCCACTCTCGCCGCCCTGGCCATCACCGTCCTCGCCGTGGGTGGCTGCGCCAACCGCCGCGTCGAACGCATCGATCCCAACAGCGTCACGGATCTCAGCGGCCGCTGGAACGACGCCGACTCACGTCTCGTTGCCAATGCGCTCATCACGCAATCGCTCGAAGGGCGCTGGGCGGCCGATTACGCCGCCGCCAATGGCGGCAACACCCCGACCGTGATCGTTGGCGAGTTCCGCAATCGCACGTTGGAACACATTCCCATCGGCACCTTCGTTCGCGATCTCGAGCGGGCCTACATCACTGGCGGCACCGTGCGTGTCGTTGCGAGCCGCGAAGAGCGCGGCGAGATCCGCGAGGAGCGTGTCGACCAGCAGACCAACGCCTCGGCAGAGACCCGCACGCGGATGGCGCGCGAGATGGGCGCCCGCTACATGCTGCAGGGTGATGTGCAGGCGATCGAGGACAGCGAAGGACGTGAGCGCGTCATGTTCTATCAGATCGACGCCACGCTGATCGACCTTGAGACCAACGCGAAGACCTGGGTCGGACAGCACAAGATCAAGAAGTACATCCAGCGCCGTCGCCTCACGCCGTGATCGGCCTCGTCCTCACGCCGCCCTTTCGCCGTCATCGGAGCCTCCCTATGCGTTCCCTCGGACTCGTTCTCTTGCTTGCCGCCTGCGCGCCGTATCCGCAGCGCGTCCGTCAGCCGGTCATCATTCCCAACAACGCCACGGTCGAGGCCGCGTCGGGTGCGGACGCGGCCTTCGCCACGCAGATGGAACTGCAGCGCCTCAAGGCGTCGGCGGATTCCGTCTTTACACTGAGCGTCGCCAGTTGCGCGCCGGCACATTGCGCGGCCATCGCGCGCGGTGAGGTCGCGATCGGGATGTCGCCGGATCAAGTCATGGCCTCGACCCGCTCGGCGCCGCAGGCCTGGATCGTTCGGCGCGCCGGCGATTTTGCCACGATGGTTCCTGCCGCTCCGAGCACCAAGCCCTACGACCGCATGGGCGAAGTGATGATGATTCAGATGGAGCGCGGCGGCACCAGTGTCATCAGCCGTCGTGGTCCGCAGGGCATCATGGTCGTGTCGCGTCCGCAGGATGCCACGAACCAAGGGATGGCACGTCAGCAGGCCGAACTCCTCGTGCGTGAAGGAGATGACCTCGTCGCGGCGAATGATCTCGCTGGCGCACTGAATCGCTACGACCGTGCGAGCGTGCTCGACCCGCAGCAGCCGGAGATCGAATACAAGGCGGCGCGTCTCCTCGATTTGCAACTGCGTCCGCAGGAAGCCCTGATGCGCTATCAGCGTTTCCTCCTCTCGATGGACCTTGAGCGCATCGGCGCGCAGGGCGAGGCGAGCGCGAGGATGGCCGAAGCGATCGCCCTCGCGCAGCAACGCATCGTCGTGCTCGAGAAGCAGGTCCGCTAACCAGATGTTCGGCGTCGCCTCTCGCGCCGCCAATCCGCTGCGACTCGCGGTCGTGCTCCCGTTGCTCGTGCTGAGCAGCGGGTGCGCGACCGCGAGCGCGGCGTTTCGCGCGGGCCCAGGTGGGATTCCCGCCGAGTGGGCGCTGCGGGATCACCTCACGTATGGCCGCGCGACGAGTGCCTGGAGCGCTATGGGGGACAAGAAAGTCGCTCCCGCCGACGCACTGTTACGGGCGATGTATCGCGGCGTGATCGGCTTGCACGCCGGGGAGTATTCCGCCGGCTCGCGCGCGATGGACCGCGCCTGGACCCTGGTCGATGACCGCTACAGCAAACGCCTCTCCGTGGGTGCGGCGTCGCTCGTCACGTCCGAGGCGACGCTTCCGTACTATCCCGGAATCACGGAGCGGATGTTCATTCCGTACTACGGGGCCCTCAACTGGCTCGCGCGGAACGAACTCGACGAGACCGCGGTCGAAGCGCGACGGCTCTCGGCACTGCTCGCCGCCGAGGGGGACGACCAACCGCCTGCCGAACTGCGGGGAATGCTGCGCTACGTGAGTGGCGTCCTGTTCGAGGCGGCCGGCGAGCAGCAGGATGCGATGGTCGCGTACCGCAACGCCGCCGCGCTGCTGGGCACGCTCCCCGGCGACACGACCGTTGCGGGGCGGGACTCGGGCGACGTCGTGGTGTTGATCGAGGAGGGATTTGTGGGGCGCCCGGAGCCGCAGAACTTCGGCGTCTACATGAATGGCGACGAACTCGTCGCGCTCACTTCTGGCGACGACAATGGTCGTTTGCAACTGGCCCAAACGCTCCAGCGTCGCCATTTCGATGCAAGCTTCGATCGCGCGCAGCTGGGCTGGCTCACGTACGAAGTGAACTGGGCGAGCTTCGGCGAGGCGTCGCGTATTGACGGAGCCCTTGCGGTGCGCACGACGCCGTCGACCGCCACGCTCGCGGGCGCCGACGTGACGGCCGCCGTCCGCGCGGACTTCCAGCGCGCGATGCCCGCGAAGCTGACGCGGGCGATCGCTCGCAGTGCTGTGCGGTGGGCCGCTACGCGCGCCGCCGACCGCGCCTTCAGCGACGCCGCGAAGAAGCGGGGCGATGATGACGACGACTCGAAGGGCTGGGGCAGCTTCTTCGTCGGCCTCGGCCTCGCGGCGGCCACCATCACGAGCGCGGTGATCGATCAACCCGATCTTCGCGCCTGGCAGCTACTGCCCGATCGCCTCAGTGTGGCACGGATGCGCCTCCCAGTCGGCGATCATCCCATTGAGGTGGTCCGTGGGGACGAAGTCGTCTCGCTCGGCACCGTGACGGTGCGGCCGGGGGGCGTTGCAGTGCTTACGCATCGCTGGTGGCCCGGCCCGGGACGCACGATCCCAACTGCAGATCCAACTGGCATTCCACCTGGCATTCCACCTGGCATTCCAACGGCGGCTCAGGGCGTGAAAGTCAGCGCCAAGTAGCCGATGGTTGCGTTGCGGGTCATGCCCTGCAGGCCATGACTCACGCCGCCCTTCACGCTCCCATTGGGAATCCGCAGAATGCCGAGCGCGGGTACCTGCGTCGAGATCTCAGCACCGATCACACGATCCCACGCGCCGAGTTCTTCGCCGGCCGCAATCCAATCGTGATAGAGCCGGAAGGGACCCGTGGTCTCCGCCGAGAGAATCGCCATGCGCCGGCCACCGCGCATCCCGAACGGCAGCGCGAGATGCTGTACGCGTTGCGAAAGGACCGCCCCGTCGATGTACGGCGATGCGGTGCCGCCAACGGCGAACTGCTCGAAGATCGGGGCGTTGCTGCTCGTGGTGCCGCCGCGCGCGCGGAGGCCGAACCCGGCCATGCCGATCGCGGCTTCGGCCACGGTGCGATCCCACTCGTTGTTGTTCGTCGTGCCGCTGGCGAACTGGACGGCGAGGCTCGTGTTGATCGCTGCCTTGGGAAACTTCGTGAAGACGGCGTTCGTGGCGAACGACGCGAAGCCCATCGCGCGGTCGGAGCTGGGCGCGAGGGTGGGGTCGATCGTGCCAGTGGAGAGCCCAACGCGCAGCGTGCTCGCGCTGCGCACGCCGTAGCGCACGTATCTCATCGCGGCGAGTCCGCCGCTGTAGCGGAGATCGAACGGCGCCACGGCTGCGCCACCGTTCCGCCCCTGGAGTGAGGGATCGTGTCCGGCGGAAAAGAGTTGCAGTTGCAGCTCGGGGCGGAAGCGGCGCCAGGTGAGCGCGGTCTTGCCGCCGCGCCAGCCGCCGCGCGCGCCATCGCCGGCGAGGAAGAACATCCCCACGCGCGTCAGCGGATCGCCGGCATTCGCGCCGAGGCTCCACGTGTCGCCATCGGGCGCGGCGGTGGTCGCCACGAGCAGCGAGCCGCCGAACGGCCCGGCGCCGTAGTCGCGGGCCGGACTGACGGCGACGGAATCGAAGTCGCGGGCGAGGGTGGCATTGACGCGCCGCACGACCGGGGCGAGGGCCACGTCGAGCGGTGCTCCCATTGGGGCGCTGGAGTTCGCGTCGTTCACACGGAGATCGTAGCCGCGGCCATGCAGGTCGAGCCAGAAGGTCCGTCCGTCACGCGCCACCTCCGGGGCGCTCGCCGCGCCGATCGTGCGCACGATCACGCTATGCGCGCCGACCAGCGGCAGACGTTCGATCGTCTGGATGCCGTTGGCCTCGCTCACGGCCACAAGAGTGGAATCATCGGCCCAAGTGGCCGAGTAGCGCGAGGCCTCGTCCTGCGGTCCGACCACAACCGTGTTGCCGTTGGCAACGTCCACCACGACGAGATCCCAGAGGGCGCCGCGCTGACGCGACGTGACGACGCGCTGGCCGTTGGGCGAGACGCGGACACCCGCATACGAGCGATCAATGCCTCCGGCGACGAGCGAGCGTGTCTCACCAGTGGCGAGATCCACCATCAGGAGCGAGCAGGTGCCAGCGCCGCAGGTGAGGGCGGCGGCGCGCTTGCCGTCGGGCAACGCGTCGGCCTGCATGATGCCGGCGGCGCGCGTGATGCGACGGAGCTTCTTGGTCTTGTAGTTCCACGTGAAGAGATCAGGGCGCGCGCGACCGTCCGCGAGCGGCACCACGCGCGAGACGAGCAGGTGTTCACCATCGGGCATCCATCGCGGGGCATCGTACGGCGCGCCGGCGGCGGGGTGCAGCGATGCCACTTCCCTCAAGGCTTTCGGATACTTCTGGATCGCCTCGACATCCTCCGGGTCCTTCGCCCGCTGCTTGGCTTTCTTGGTGGAGTCCTTCTTGGCGGCGGCGGAGTCCTTCGCCGTCACGGAGTCCGAGACGAAGGCGAGCACCTGCACGTGCGATCCACCCGACGGCGTGGCGCGTCGCACGGCCATCAGCTTGCCGTTGGGCGAGAGCGCTGGCGTGCCGGCGCTCCAATCCCAGTGCTGCACCAGCGTGCCCTGCGCGAGTCCCTGCGCTTCGATGGCGCGCCGCGCGACGTGCGCATTCGCGGTGACTTCCGAGGCGAAGCGCCCGTACAAGCGGTCGGGGGCGTCGCCGAAGAGTCCGCTGAAGGCCGGAACGAAATCCCGCTTCTCTCGTGCGGTCGCACGCCGCCAGAGTTGCGGCAGCACCGAATCGCCGTGCTGCGCCTGCAGCCACTCCAGGTACGCCGATCCAATGAGATAACGCATCGAGCCGCCCTGGAACCGCGCCGTAGCGTCGAGCTCGTTGTACGAGGGGAGATACCCCTCGAGTGCCAGCTGACGAATCAGCGCCGGGCGTCCGACGCCATTGGGGCGTCCGGCGCCCGTGAGCTCGCCTTCAATGAGCGTCGCGTAGCCCTCGGAGACCCACGCCGGTGCCCCGAAAGAAATCGGGCCCACGGGGATGCCGGAGAAGAACGAGATCAGGCGAGCAAATGGCGCCCGCGATGGGCGCAGGAGATGCGCGAGGTGCGCGTACTCGTGGACCAGGCGATGGCCGCCGGCCGCGCGGAGGTCAGCTTCGATGCCGCTGGCCTGCCCACGGGTAGCTACCTGTACCGGATCGAAAGTCCGAGCGGATCGCAGGTGCGCACGATGCTCCTGATCAAATAACTCCATCCGATAGACCCTTGGCCGGCCGGTATGTAGCGATACATGCCGGCCGGTTCTATTTTGCCCGACACTAGCCCCGTCCCGCATGTCCGCCACGCTTGTCTGGTTTCGTCGCGACCTCCGCATCTCCGACCATCCGGCGCTCGCCTGGGCGCTGAACCGGCCGGGAGCGGTCATCCCCCTATTCATCTGGGCCCCGGAAGAGGAGGCGCCGTGGCAACCCGGCGCCGCGAGCCGGTGGTGGCTGCACCATGCTCTCACCGCGCTGAACCGCCAGCTCGTGGAGCACGGCACGGGGCTAGTCGTGCGTGAAGGGACGTCGCTGGAAACCATCCAGGCGCTGGTACGCGAAACCGGGGCGACGGCCATTTGCTGGAACGAGCGGTATGAGCCGGCCGGTCGTCGGGTGGACGATGCCGTGGCGCGGGCGCTGCGCGCCGAGGGCGTCACGGTTTCCATCCACAACGGGGCGCTACTCCACAACCCGGACGAGATCCGAACGGGCGGAGACACCCCCTACCGGGTTTTCACCCCGTTCTGGAAAAAGCTCCAGCAGCAACCCGAACTGGGCGCGCCACTGCCCGAGGTCAACCTCTCGATCGGGCGTGCCCCCGCATCGATGCCGGCCTCTGTCCCCATTGACCGGCTGCGTCTCCTTCCGACTCTCCCGTGGGACGCCGGCTTTTATGGCGTCTGGGAGCCGGGCGAGGCGGGGGCCCGGCGGGCGCTGGCTCGTTTCCTGGATGGGCCGGCCGGCGCTTATGACACGGACCGCAACCGCCCGGACCGGCCGGGCACGTCGCGCCTGTCCCCCCATCTCTGTTTCGGGGAGATCAGCCCGCACACCATCTGGCGCGCCGTACGCGAGCGTATGCCGGCGGGCGACAAGCCGGCGCAGGTGTTTCTGAGCGAGATCGCCTGGCGTGAGTTCTCCTATCACCTGCTGTTCCATTTTCCCGGCACCACCGATCAGCCGTTAAACCCCCGCTTCACCGCCTTCCCGTGGCGGGAGGACCCCGCCGCGCTGCGTCTCTGGCAACGCGGGCAGACCGGCTATCCGATTGTCGATGCCGGCTTGCGGGAACTGTGGGCCACCGGGTGGATGCACAACCGGGTCCGTATGAT
>ENA-ORBV01011598-ORBV01011598.1-microbial-mat-metagenome-genome-assembly--contig:-NODE-11598-length-13806-cov-13.911356_pt1 | contig 13806 bp, 10 predicted proteins | sample MGYA00237777_ERZ505514 | MGnify/ENA primary metagenome ERZ505514 (study PRJEB26160, sample SAMN06269048) | microbial mat metagenome | isolation source: Oligotrophic lake microbial mat | place...
TCGCGTGTGCGTACTGCAAAAAAACTATTCCGAATAGAATACCAACTTTTGGAGTGGATTTAACCTATTAAATTTTTAATCATAATGCAATTGGTGGGGTGTCCGTAGCAAGCTCAAGTCCAATCATGTTTCCTAAAAAACTACCCCTTTTTCTTCCAATACCGCAACAACCCCGCCACGCTCATCCACGAAGGGTTCGCGATTTCATAGCGCGCCAGCGCATCCTCGTCCAAGCCCGAAGCGACGAGTTCTTCGTGGACAAAAGCCTGAAACAAGGGCGTTATCGTTTCCGGGTTTGTTTGCTGTTCAAAATAAGGCTGCATCCAGGCTGCCCAATTGAGCAGGCGCTGTTCCAATTCGTCCAAATGCGCTTTTACCACCCCTACCCTGCCGAAATGGGTCAGGTAAATTGCCGATAAATCCAAGGAATGCAACAAAACCAGTGAAGCTTGCCAGGCTTCCACATTAATATCGGGCGGCGGGCAAGGCGGCGCTACTAAACCACCCTCGATGCGCACCCCGCCTACATCGCCGGTAAAAGCAACCGTTTCCAACTGCCAGGCGATGTGGTGAATGGCGTGTCCCGGGGTGTGCCAGGCTTTGAAAACGGTGTCTCCGATGATAATTTCTTCACCGTGCTCCACCGTTTTCAGGCGCTCGGGTGAAATAGGCCGCATTTCCCCCCAAAGTAGGTCCATCGAATCCTGGTAAATCATTTTGGCCGACTGCATCAGGCGCTCAGGGTTCTCTAAGTGGGGACTTCCCATTGGGTGAACGTAAACGGTGGCGCCTGTTTCTGCGAATGCCCAGGCAGCACCCGCATGGTCGAGGTGAATGTGGGAAAGCAATACGTGTCGCACTTGCTGCAAGGAATAACCAATTGCTTCAAGTCCGTGCTCCAGAGCGGGTAGTGTACTGTGCGGGCCGGTTTCAATCAGGACTGGCCCTTCCGAAGTTTCCACCACAAACGCTGCAACTGCGTGGGAAAGCCCCTGAAAATTTAGGTCTATTGTGTGTATTTGATTCATAATCAATGATAAATTAATATTTGCCTATTTAGTCTGTGTCTGTCCTTTAGAGTTCGAGAGCAAGGCATGTTTGACTCCAAAAACGGGCGTTTACTTGCGTAAATGACCGATTTTGGAGTCAAACATAACGCAGCTATCGGACTCTAAACACAGACACTATTTCGCCTTCAGGCAAACCGGGGTCGGCGTCAGGGTTTCTCCCGCATGGCTCAATTTGCCGTTGGTTTGGTCAATCTTAAAATGAACTAGATTGCCTGAATTTTGATTGGCCACGTATAACCAATTCCCGCCCGGCGCAATCATAAAATTGCGTGGAAAATCGCCACGGGTCGGCTCATGCCCCACGAGTTGCAATTGCCCGTTCGTTTCGTTGACTGAGTAGATGACGATGCTGTTGTGGCCTCGATTGGAGCCATAGAGGAAGCGCCCGTCTGGCGACAGATGGATGTCGGCGCAGGCGTTGAAGCCCTGATAATCAGATGGCAACGTGGCAATGCTTTGAGTTTCGGAAAGTATGCCCTTGGCCGCATCGTAGCGAAAGCCGGTAATTGTCGCATCCAATTCGTTGATGACGTAAGCAAAATTCCCATTGGGATGAAAAACCAAATGCCGCGGACCGGCGCCCGCGTGTACAGCCGCGAAGGGCTGCGCTACCGGAGTAAGTTTTCCTAACGCATAATCTATTTCAAAAACCCAGATTTTGTCGGCACCCTTGTCGGGAACAAACGCGAAACGCTCATCCGGCGACAAAATCACGGAATGCGGGTGGGATGCTTCCTGCTCCGGGTGTGCGCCTTTCCCTTCCAATTTGATTACGTCGCTTGCAGGCGCTAAACTGCCGTCTTTTTGGATGGGATAAACTGCAACCACACCCCCTACGTAGTTGGCTACAAAAGCGCAACGCGCCTGTTGGTCTGTATTGATGTGGCAGGGCGCAAAGCCATGCGAAATCTGCTCGTTGAGCTTGGTCAGTTCCTGCGTTTTCGGGTTCACAGAAAAAGCGTGTACCGTACCCGAAGGTCCTACATCCTCGCCGGTTTCACTCACGGCGTAAACAAAATTCCCATCCGGCGAAAAGGTGGCGAAGGAAGGGTTAATGATGCCTTCTTTAAGCGTATGGGGGGTTAAATTGCCCGTTGCTGCATCCATTTTTAAAATGGAAATTCCTTTGGCTTTTCCATCTACATGGCCTTCTTTTTTGGTGTACGTGCCGACCAATACATAATGCGTTTCAGCGCTTTCGGGGGCTTTGTCTGCTGCCGTTTCGCGGGATTTATCCGCACAGGAAACCACGGCAAAAGCAAAAAAGGCAATGCAGCAGTAAGGTTGATTTTTCATGATTGAAAAGAGGAAATTGGTGAAGAAAGTGAAGTAGTGCTATCAACAAATACGGCTTAAAGCGCCGTTATTTGTTTGGCGGCCGAACCATATATTTTCCAGGCGCGATCATCTTTTTTTAAGGTATGGAGGACAATGACTTCATTGTCAATGAAATCGGGCCCGGAAGCTTTAATGGTTCGCTGTACTACCTGCACAACCGCCAAATCCGGTGCATACTGGAGCAATTGAATATCCCGAATTTCATAACGCAAGTCGTAATGGCCAAAGATTTGCTGGATGAGCTCCCGGGTACCCGCAAAACCAGGGTTTTCCGGGTGCAAGGTAGACATGGTCAATTCGAGGTCTTCAACGATCATCCCGTGAACATTGGCATAAATCGCAGCTACGATGGCCGTGAGCTCGTATTGGTTATCGGGCTCTGGTTCGGTTTGGGGTTGTTCTGCTTCAATTTCATTGGCAAGAGCCAGCATAGCCTGAACGATCTGCTGGCGTTCCATGGCTAAATACTCGTCTGATTTCATCTTACCCAACTCATCGTTGTGGTATTTTTTATACCGGCTTTGCAAAAAAAACACCGTGTCTACAACGGGCAGTTTTTTTCCTTTAAAAAACTCGCGCAGCAAGTTAATGGCCTCCAGCAATTTATCGTTGGCGATGTAGTCCCGAAAAATATCTGCAATTGGCTGCATATTTAGTGTTGGTTTATAACGGTCAAAAGTACTTTTTTTTACCTTATCGCATCAATACCACATCACCGGAAATTATTTTCTGAACGCCGTCGGTGAGGATCAAGAAAGCTTGCCAGGTATAAACGCCCGGATCGAGTTGCCGGCCAAGTTTGGAACCGTCCCATCCGATATTTTCATCATTCGGCAGGAAGTTTTTTGCTTCAAACAGCATTCCGCCCCAGCGGTCATAAACCTGAAACAAGGCAATTTCCCGTACTTGCGCCGGGTCGGCATAAATGGTGAAGCGGTCATTAATCTGATCATTATTCGGCGAAAAAGCATTGGGGATAAAAGCCCGAACCCCCACTTCCACAAAAACGAAAATGGACGCTTCGTCCCGGCAGCCGAACCGGTCTATCAGGTAAATGGTGTACACCGTACTTTCTCTGGCATCCAATTGCGGCGTCAGGCAATCGGAGCAATCCAAGTGCAAATCAGGCGTCCAGCGGATGCTCGACAACAGGGACGCGGGAATGTGCAACTCCGGATCGAGCGGGTAATATTGCCCGATCTGGGCGCGCAATTCATCCGGTAAGGTCACCATGTCTTCGTCGTAGGCCGCAGGCATCAAAAAATCTTCCTGGGTCATTTCACAACCTACAGCATCCTGGATTAATAAATCGTATTGCGCGCCGGCCATCAGGTCCTCAAAAACCCCGGCATCCTCAAAGGCACCGCCATTCACCGCATAAAGATAAGGTGGTGTTCCGCCGGAAGCATTCAGCAGCAATAACCCCTGTGACAAGGTAGCGCAGTCGGGAATCACCGGCCCCAGAGAATCCGGGGTTGGCACGACGATTTCTACGATTTTTTCGCACCCTTCCGCATCAAATACATGCAGCGTATAGACGCCAGCTGCCAGATCCGACAAAGCCGTGGAGTCTTCGATGCCGTGGTTCCAGAAAACATCATAAGGTGACGTACCCTGGCTGATTTCCACAGAAATGCCGCCATTGGCATCGCCAAAACAATCTACTCCGTCCGCCAGCGTCTGCACTTCGATGCGCATGAGTTCAACTTCCGCCGTACCGGAAAATTGCCCTTCACACCCCTGGTCGCTGAACGTTGCGATTTCGTACTGCCCGTCCAAAGTACCCGGCAAGGCAAACGGCGAGGTCAAAATATCGTTGACGGGTGGCTGTGCAATGCCATCTACCCGATAAATCAATTGCCACGGCGGCAACCCGGTAAAATCAACCCGAAGCCAAGCAGTATCCCCTTCACAGACCCTGCCAAATCCGGAAAGCTCGGCTAAGGGCGGTTGCGTCGTGAACACAATCCCGGTATCCGAAGCGCTATGGCCACAAGCATCCGTGACGGTGACGGAATACGGTGCCGGATCGCCTGCAAGAACCGTGATGGAAGGCGTAATGGCCGAGTTACTCCATTGATAAATATAGCCGGGTATCCCACCGGAAACTTCGGGCGTCCAAAACGCGGATGTATTTTGACAAACGGCGCGATCGGGCAAATCCACCAGCAAAGGAGGCGGATCGCTCAGGTACAAAACGGTTGTATCCGTATAGCAGGCGCAGGGAATATCCAGCATAAAAATCAGGGATTCCTGCCCTTCTGTTTCAGTGTCGTTCAGCACGTGAATGGGGACGGTTGCGCTGTTTTGTCCGGGCGGTATGGTTACAGAAACCGGTAAAGGCAGGTAATCGAGTCCGGCGGTTGCCTGGCTGGCTTCCGACACCCGGAATCGCACGGTCAGCGGAAAATCATTGTCATCGTCTTCGCCGCGTTCGAACCGCACAAAAGCGTCGTTACACCCTTCATAAGCAACGGTTTGACTTGCACTCCCCTGCACGCCAAGGCTCACCCGGCCGCCGAGGTTAAAACTCCCCGCTTCCAGAAAAACGGCGGAGTCGTAGAAATTATCCCCAACATCGGCTACCACAAACCGAATGTGGTAGGTCTCGCAGGGAATGAGCTTTAGCACGGCCGTTAAAGGGCGTGTGAACCCGTCGTATTCAATTTTCCCAAGGTGAGGGGTTGGCGCTGCGGCACCGCATTCGCCGGCATCGGCTGGCAATTCGTTCCGGATGTAGTAAGCATTATTAGAGCTGTGGTTGACCGAGTTGATGGCCACATAGCTGGACGTATTGGGTACTAAAGCTACGTTGGCGGCACCGTTGGAAAAAGAGCCGGAAATGCCGGGGCCGCTGATAAAAAACCCGAACACGTCGTTGAAAATACTGCCGACAAATTCGCAGTATTCTTCGGATGCAAAAACGTAGCGAAAAGTAATAAACGAGTCCAAAGGGATGAAATCAAATTCGATGGAAACCGCATCCACAACGTTGACGCCCGTCATGATATTCAGGTCGGGGTCGCCTGTACCATCTGCAAAATTACCGCTTTTGTTGGACACGGTGTTGGGGCCCCTTGCGTTTTGAATCGGACCGGTGGCTAAAATAATGCCCCGATCTAATCCGATAATTTCGGTTCCGTTTTCAAAATAGCCAACGCCGGTGGGTTGGCCGTTCCGCGTCACATTGGTGATGTTGTTGCAGGCGCCTTTGGCAAAGATGTTTTTTACCAGAAAATCAGTCTGATATGAGTTGTCCGTCCGGATGCTTTGGGGGTTCGACTGCGCCAACAGCCCATGCCCACTACCGGTAAGCAATGCCCAAACTACTGCGGTAAGCCCTGATGTCCGTACAACACGAAAAAGTAAATGCATGAGATTATTCATTCATTTAAGAGCAAAGCAAGGGTGAAGGTAATTGCTATTTTCCCGGGTGGCAATGCCTGAAATCAGAATGCGGATTCAATGTTTCAAAAGTAAAGATAATTTTCCGAAACTGATGTCTATTTTTGAGGCCGCATTAGTTGGCATTGTTTATGAAGCGTATAGACGAATTCAGGATTTACTACAACCACACCATCCACCCGGAGTTGATGCGTTTGGAACGCAGTCGCAAACGCCTGCTGCGCCTGCTTTTTTTATCCGGAATCCTGATGCTGTCGTCCTTAGCATTGGGGCTTTACCTGCGCATAGCCCCGCTGACCTTAGCCATGATGATTCCTTTTGTGCTCTATTCCGGTTTTTTAGTCAGCCGCATCCAGCGCTTTCTGCGCACCTTCAAGCCGCATATCGTCTCTCTGATCCTTGATTTTATTGATAACGAAGTGAATTACGGAACGTTATCCTACGATTCAAAAAAGTTTATTCCCAAAAGCCGCTTTTTTGAAAGCAAATTGTTTGCGACCAAAGCGCAGTTTTACCTCGGTGAAGATTACATCAAAGGCAAAGTGGGCGAAATGGATTTTGAAATGAGCGAATTGGATGTGCGCGAAAACTCAGCCATGAGCGCCAAATTAGAACCAGTGTTCCAGGGGGTATTTCTTTGTGCGCTGTTTAATGAACCAACAGAAGGTTCCTTAGCCGTATGGCCGCGTAAAGAACGGCGTTTCCTGACCCGCTCCATCAAAAACTATACCTGGGATGGCGGCCAGAACGTGGATGAAGAGATTATGGTCGAACGCTTTCGCGAGACTTTCCTCGTTTATGCAACCGAAGACACCCACGTCATCGGCATCCTGCCCGAGCCAATGCAGGAAGCGATTCTCGATTTTTGCGCCGCTTCAAAAAAGGATATTTACTTTTCGGTGCATGGCCGGGAAATATACGTGGGCGTTTCTGAACCAAAAGACCAGTTGGAACCGTTTATATTTCGTTCCAACATGAGTTTTGAATTAGTCAAAGAATTTTTTGAAAATATCACCCTCCTCCTAAAAATCGTGGAGGTATTCGATCAAACACACTGATGCTATGAAAAAAATTGCTTTTTGGATTTTTCCCGTTCTGCTCCTTTCCATTAGCACGCTTGCCCAAAGCCAGTCGGAAGCGCAATCGGCTACTCCTGAAACGGAAAACGCCCTGTTGTGGGAAATCAGCGGCAACAAGCTTTCGAACCCCTCCTACCTCTATGGCACCATCCACCTGATTCCTCGGGCGGATTATTTTTTTTCTGAAAAAGCTAAGGAGGTTTTCAAAAAAGCCAGCCACGTAGCTTTTGAAATTGACCTCGAAGAAACCATGGACATTGCCGGCCTGATGCCGATGATGATGAAAATGTACATGAACAACGACACAACCCTCCGCGACCTGCTCACCACGGAGGAATATACCGGTGTAAAAGCACATTTTGATAAAATTGGCCTGCCATTGGGTTTTCTCGAACGCATCAAACCGATGTTCCTCTCCATGCTGGCCTCTGAAGACGTAGCGGCTTCGATGGGGAAAGGTAAAAAGGAAGAATCTTCGACTACTTCTTATGAGTTTGAACTCTTGGCCATGGCGCAGGAGCAAAAAAAAGATGTCGCCGGATTGGAAACCGCAGCTTACCAGATGAGTGTATTCGACAGCATTCCATATAAAGCTCAGGCCAAAATGCTGGTGGATGCCATCAATTCGGAGGATACTGCAGGCAATGACGAATTTGACCGCATGGTCGAAATGTACAAAAATCAGGATATCCAGGGCATGCAGTCCATGATGGGCGACGCCGAAGACGGGCTTGGCAAATACGAAGACCTGCTGCTGGGGCGCCGCAACCGCAACTGGATACCGGTTATGGAAGGCATGATGCGCGAAAACATTACTTTTTTTGCTGTCGGTGCCGGACATTTAGGCGGGAACCAGGGCGTGGTCAATTTGCTGCGCGAACAAGGCTACACCTTAACCCCGCTGCGATGAAATTGCTGCACCTTTTTTTGGCGCTGCTGTTTTTCCTTTTTGCTGCTGTTCAATACAACGACCCCGATCCTTTGGGCTGGATGTTGCTGTATGGTTATGTCGCTGGCGTCTGCGCATTTGCAGCTTTTGGCCACCGGAATCGGCTTGTTTTATTAGCAGGGATCGGCGTTGTTATGATCTGGACCATTTCCCTGACGCCCGCTTTTATCGCCTGGCTACGAATGGGAATGCCTACCATCGCCGGTTCCATGAAAGCAGAAGCACCCCATATCGAACTGATGCGGGAATTTTCGGGTCTGTTTTTGTGCCTGGTTATATTGGTATTCCAGTATGTCCAGGGCCGGAAAACAGCGTTCGGGCAGCACCTTTAGAGCTTTACTGAAACGCAAAAAAAGTGGGGCGCATTGGCATACAGTTCTACACTGTACGTGACGACATGAAAAAGTTGCTTATTTCAAAATGCATCCGGGCCAGTTCCCGCTTTGGCACGTGAAGGATATGGACAATACCCCTGAGCAGTTTTTTTCTGAAGTAGGTAACGGGGTCATTGATTGGAAAGCGCTTTTCAAAGAACGCAAAACCGCCGGGCTGAAGCATTTTTAGGTAGAACAGGATGCTTGCCGCAATCACCAGCCGTTAGAAAGCGTGGACATTAGTTATCGGTATTTAGGAGCGTGACAAAATCGGGGCGGACAGCCGAACGCTTTTCAGCTTGCGTCGAACATTGGGCGAGGATCATCTACTGGACATTTTTAATACTCAGGTGAAACGAGGCGAGGATGCCCGGGCTGTGTTAGGCGGTAACTTCAAGTTACCTCCTAACTTATACTGATTATTGTACTTTGCTAATGGTAGCTGCCTGATGATGTGATTTAAATCAGACGAAAATTTTAGCCCTCCCTTCGTTTCTTCTACGTTAAGAAACACATAATTTCTCTATCTTCGCGGCCTGTTTTTTTTGCCTATTTAACAAGGTATATAGAATTGCTATAATTGCCTCGACGAATTGGAGGGGTTAGCACCTCTGTGAAGTATTGTGAAAACACCTATTGTGAACTATCCTGTTTCGGGACAAGTTGTGGTAAAAAAATGCGTTTTTTGCTAAAATTGTTAAAACAATGATGACGTCTAAAGAAATCCGTCAGACTTTTCTGGATTTTTTCGCCTCCAAACAACACAAAATTGTGCCTTCAGCGCCCATTGTCAGCAAAAATGACCCGACGCTGCTGTTCACCAATTCAGGGATGGTACAATTCAAAGACTATTTTCTCGGCAACCAAACCCCGTCGGCGACCCGAATCGCAGATACGCAAAAATGCATGCGCGTTTCCGGCAAACACAACGACCTGGAAGATGTGGGCCGCGACGGCACGCACCACACCATGTTTGAAATGCTCGGCAACTGGTCGTTCGGCGATTATTTCAAAAAAGAAGCCATCAACTGGTCTTGGGAATTACTGACGGAAGTCTACCAACTGCCGAAAGACCGCTTGTATGCCACGGTTTTTGGCGGCGAGGCCAAAGAGAGCCTGCCTTCCGACGAAGAAGCCCGCAATTTGTGGCGGCAATACCTGCCCGACAACCACATCCTCGACGGCAATAAAAAAGACAATTTTTGGGAAATGGGCGAAACCGGCCCCTGCGGCCCCTGCTCCGAAATCCACGTGGATTTGCGCAGCGATGCCGAACGCGCCGAAACACCCGGTGAAAAATTAGTGAACCAGGACCACCCCCGCGTCATCGAAATCTGGAACAACGTTTTTATCCAGTTTAACCGAAAAGCAGACGGCGCGTTAGACCAACTGCCGGATAAGCACGTAGACACCGGGATGGGCTTCGAGCGCCTGTGTATGGTGCTGCAAGGCAAAACAGCCACTTACGACACCGATGTTTTTACGCCGATGATCCAGTTCATCGAAAAGGCGAGCCGCAAAACCTATACCTACAGTTATGCACCGGATGCGATGAGCGACATCGCCATGCGCGTGATCGTCGACCATATCCGGGCGGTAGCTTTTGCCATTGCCGACGGCCAGTTGCCCGACAACGGTGGTGCCGGCTACGTGATTCGCCGGATTTTGCGCCGCGCAGTGCGTTATTACTACTCTTTCTTAGAACTGCGTGCTCCGTTTATGCATACGCTCCTGCCAGTTCTTGTTGAGGTATTGGGCGATGCCTTCCCGGAACTCAAAAGCCAGCAAAGCCTTATCGCAAAAATCATCGAAGCGGAAGAAACCGCCTTCCTCAATACGCTGGAAAACGGGTTGCGTCGCTTCGACGTACTGGAGGTAAAAGACGGCCTTATCCAGGGCCAGGATGCTTTTGACCTGTACGATACGTTCGGCTTCCCCATTGACCTCACCCGCCTGATGGCTGCCGAGCGCGGCTGGCGCGTGGATGAAGCGGCTTTTGAAAAAGCATTGGCCGTTCAAAAAAGCCGCTCGCGGGCAGATGCGCAAAAAGCGGTTGGTGACTGGAACATCGTGACCGATGAAGCCGACAGCACTTTTGTCGGCTACGACCAGTTGGTCGTTGAAGGCGCTAAAATCCTGAAATACAGAACGGTGGTGGCTAAAGGGCAGGAAGCCTACCAGGTTGTGTTGTCGCAAACGCCGTTTTACGCGCAAAGCGGCGGACAAGCCGGCGACACAGGCTGGTTGCACGTCGGCGATGAAATCATTGAAGTTTTGGATACGCTGAAAGAAACTGATCTGGCCATCCAACTTGTAAAAAAATTGCCCAAAAACTTTCATGCACCGGTGCATGCAGAAGTGGATGGCGCTAAACGCTTAGCCACCTCAGGCAACCACAGTGCCGTACACCTCATGCACGCCGCGCTGCACCGCGTGTTGGGCAGCCATGCCCTGCAAAAAGGCCAGGATGTAGATCCGGAGCGCCTGCGGTTCGATTTTTCTCATTTCCAGAAAGTGACTGCAGAAGAGCTGGAGCGCATCGAAACGATGGTGAATGAAAAAATCCGCGAAAACATCGCCCTGGAAGAAGTGCGCAATATGCCCATTGCGGAGGCCAAAGCGACCGGCGCCATGATGCTGTTCGGCGAAAAATATGGTGATACCGTACGCGTGATTACGTTTGGGAAAGACTATTCCGTTGAGCTTTGCGGCGGTACCCACGTGCCGGCAACCGGCAAAATCGGCTTGTTTAAAATTACCTCTGAAGGCGCTGTGGCTGCGGGCATCCGCCGCATCGAAGCGTTGACGGCTGAAAATGCAACCAATTTTGTAAAAGCAGAACTCGCAGAACTCGAAGCCGTTCGCGCTATTTTCAAAAATCCAAAAAATACGGCACAAAGCGTAGCCGCATTGATGGAAGAAAACCGGCAACTGCGCAAAGAGGTGGAAAAGCTGATGTCGGAACAAGCCGGCAGTTTAAAAGATGAATTGGTCGCCAAAGCAGAAACCCTGAACGATTACCGGCTTTTGGTAGCTAAAGTGATCCTCAACGACGCCAATGCGATCAAAACGCTGGCTTATCAATTGGAAAAAGACCTCGGCGAATCCGTCATCGTGCTGGGCGCCGTGGTACAGGACAAGCCCCTGCTCACGGTCATCATCAGCAAAGGTTTAGTGGAATCGCGCGGCCTGCATGCGGGCAATATGGTTCGGGAATTGGCCAAAGCCATTGACGGCGGCGGTGGCGGACAAGCCTTTTTCGCAACGGCAGGCGGTAAGAATAGCGCGGGGTTGGATACTGCGTTGGGGAAGGTGAAGGAGCTGCTCATCAATAAAAAATAAGAATGGATAGCAGGTTACGAGTTTTTATGGAACGAATAAATCCTGCGAAAAGGGGATTGGCCAAAACCATCAAAACAACTCCTCCTTAGGCACAGCAATTGAAACGGTCGTTCCCCTGCCCGGAGTGGAATCTATATTCAATTTCCCGTTCAAGATCAGGGTGCGGCGTTTCATATTGGACAGGCCGATGCCGGTGCGTTTTTCGGCTTTATCAAATCCTTTTCCATTGTCTTCAATGGTGATCAGCACTTCGCCGTTGTGTTGCAATAACTGCACGCTGGCCTCGCTGGCTCCGGCGTGCTTCACAATATTGTGCAACCCCTCCTGAATGATGCGGAACAAGTGCAAGCGGGCTTTTTCGCTGAACCTGCCCACATCAACATTGGTGTATAAATAAATATTTAAACCCGGATTGCCCGCCTGAATCCGGGAAATCAATTCTTCAACCGCTACTTTGAGTCCGGATTTGGATAAAGAGCCGGGCATCAATTTGTGCGAAATGTTGCGCAGGTCGCGGTTGGCTTCGCTCACATCTCCTACGATTTTAATCAATTGCTTTTTGAACGCTTCCTCGTCGGTCTTTTCCGAAAGCACAGCCAACTGCATTTGAATGGCGGAAAGCATGACCCCGAATTGATCGTGCAAGTCTTGTGCAATCCTCCGGCGTTCATTTTCAATACTGATGACCAAGGCGTTCAGATTTTCTTCTTTTTGGGCAGCTAATTCGCGTAAAGCCCTTTCTTTTTCTTCCTGCGCCGTTTTATAGCGATTGATGGAAATAAAGAAAATTACAGAAATTTCCACCACTACACCGATCAAAAAACCGCCGCGGGTGTGGAAAGAAAAGGGAGGGTAGCCGATTTGAACCAGCAGGGTATTGAGCGTATCCGGAATGCCGATGCCTAAGTATTGCAAATTGGTGGCCACCATACTCAATCCGTGGAGTGTAAATCCCCCCATAAACCAGATATATTCTGCTTTCCTGGTGCGGTAAAAAATGTAGGAAGTGACCACAATGATGCAAAACGCACATAGAATGTACAAACCGCAATGGAGTCGCAGGATCCAGAAAGCAAAGTTGCCAGGCTGCGCCGCAAGCGCCAGGCTAAATGGCGAAAGAGCCAAAGCGGCAGCCGTGATGCCTTTGAATAATACGTCAATCGTTTTGAATTTTTCACGGGTATAAAAATGCCCCCGAATATAAAACATCCCGAAAACGAGGTAGAGGTTAACCGTAAGCAGGATCCAGCGATACTGGTTGTCGGGTGCATGCGGCCAGATGAATTGAAGCGCCGCCCCGGTATCAATGGCAATGAATAAAATGCCAAAAAAAGTAAACAAAAGAAAATTCCACTGGTAGCGCAATTTGGTATTAATCAAAGCCAACGCGAGGATAAATATAAAAATGAGGTTGAAGCCCAGAAAAGACCCGAGAATGATGTATTCCCGTTGTTCGAAAGTCTTCCGTTTGTCTTCATCCCAGACCTGCAAATCAAAATAAAGCGGAATAGTGCGGGGTTGCAGGCGCAAAAAAATGGTGGCACAGGCATTGGCGGCTATTTCTATTCGCAATTTAAAATGCCGGTTTCTGGCGATCATTTTTTTAAAATGGGGCTCTAAAGCAGCGGAATCCCTTTGCAGCTTAACTACGCCGTTGACCTCGGTCAGCACCTGAATGTCAGCACGGTAAATATAGGCGCTTAACGGCTCCACCAGCAGCCGCTGCACACTGTCCGATACGTTACAGATGGTCCATTTCAACCAGACGGGGCCATAAGCATTACTGAAAACAAAAGGTGATTTTGTAAATTGAAAAGCGCTTTGAGGTGCCATTGCCACATTGCCAGGCGATAGTTGAGCAGACTCGGGCGCCCATGCCACAAGGGTTTCCTGCCCCATTACCGCAAAGGTGCGGGGTTCGCTCCAAAGTAGGGTGTCGGAAGCTTTGATCCATCCTCCCCAAAGCGTCGCACCTAAAATTAATATCGTCTTTATACTGTTCATGCTGCTTAAATATAGTGCCTGTACCCTTTCTGATGCCAGGGGCTGTTTTATTTCGAGAACGGATGAAAATAGGATTTGTACGAGGATACTTGCCGAAAAGTGGCGGCGAATGCTAAAAATCATCAAAAATAGCGAGGGGGTATCCCTGTTTTCGGGGATGTGGAAGCTTAATTAGTGTCTGTCTTTATAGTCCGATAACTGCGTTGTATTTTGCCCCAAAACTGGTCATTTACGCGAGTAAACTC
>ENA-ORBV01011599-ORBV01011599.1-microbial-mat-metagenome-genome-assembly--contig:-NODE-11599-length-13806-cov-6.097531_pt1 | contig 13806 bp, 10 predicted proteins | sample MGYA00237777_ERZ505514 | MGnify/ENA primary metagenome ERZ505514 (study PRJEB26160, sample SAMN06269048) | microbial mat metagenome | isolation source: Oligotrophic lake microbial mat | place...
CTCAAACACATCGAGCGATGCGCCGGCAATCGTCCCGTTTTGCAAAGCTTCCACCAGCGCCGCCTCGTTGATCGCCGTCCCGCGGCCCACGTTCAGAACCACCGCCGACCGTTTCATGGCTTTGAATTCCGCCGCGCCCATCAGGCTTACCGTCCCCGGCGTTTGCGGCAACGCGAGCGCCACGTAGTCACATACCGCCAGCATTTCGTGCAGTTGGTCGGGCCCGTAGTTTTTCTCGAGGATTGGGTCATGCGCCGAGTTCGCCGGATTGCGCCGCATCGCATGCACCTTCAAGCCCATGCCATGCGCCCGCTTGCCCACCTCCTGCCCGATGTCGCCGTAGCCGACAATGCCGATGGTTTGCCCATGGATCTCGGTGGAATCGAACTTTTCCCAATGCGCCGCCGCCTCCTGCCGCAGCAGCCGTCGCACATTCTTGGCCTGAAACAGAATGCCCAGAATGCAGAACTCGGCTAGCGACTTCGAGTAAGCCCCCCGCGCATTGGTGAGCGGAATCGGGCTGGCCTTAAACTCGGGCGTCAGCAGCTTATCGATGCCCACCCACAGCGAATGGGCCCATTTCAGGTGGGGCGTCGTCTGCAAGAGCGCCGGCCAAAGTGCGGCGTCGGTGGTGGTGTGAAAGATCACATCGGCGGTGGGCGCCAGGTTCGCAAAAGCCTCAAGACTTTCGCCCACGGCGATGTTGGTTTCCGGCGGAAGCTGGTCCAGCAAGCGCAGGTGACGGGCGGTCGGATTTCCTAATACGAGAACAGTATGTGCGGCCATTGCCTTCCAGGATATATCCTGGAGGAGTGAACCTGCGGTGTACCTGTGGCGCTTACCCTCCGGAAGACGCCCGATTTTGTCATAAGTGCGGACGGTCGATGCGCCCGGAGGAGCCCGTGCTCGAAGAGATTCAGCCGCCGCCCTTGCCCGTCATGCCTCCGGCGCTGCCCGATCCCCTCGCGGAAATCAGCCTGCAAAACGGCCTCGCGGTGCGCGTCAGCCTCATCGCTGCCGGCGTCGCCGTGTTGCTGCTGGGCGTGGCCGGGGTCAGCGGCGACGCCGGCTTGCAAACCGTCTCTTCTATCCTTCTGGCCCTCGGCTCCGGCTTCTTCGCCGTTTACCTTTATCGCCTCCGCAGCGGCAAACCGATCTCGGTGCTCAGCGGCGCGCGCCTCGGTTGGATCACCGGCGTCTTCAGCTTCCTCATCCTGCTGGTGATGATCTCCATCGTGTTTCTCGCCCTCAGCGACCCCGGCTTCAAGAGCGCCATGCAGAAGGAGATGGAGAAGTCCGGCCGGCCCAGCGAACTCCAGGTGCTCGATAAGCCCGCCGAGCTCGTCCTCGGCTTCGCCACCATCTTCGTCACCCTCGCCATGATGGCCAGCGTCGGCGGTGCCATGGGCGCCAAATTCCTCAGCAGCGAAGAGCCCGGTCCGTAACGGCCCGAATCCCTTAATTCGCCATAACTCGGGTGAGCAGCCACCACAGCGCGCAGCCAACCACCAACGTCCCCACCAGCTTGAAGTGCCAATCACGGGACTGGCGATTCTGTTGGAGGTCCGGCCGAGGACGCCGCCATCCGCAGACGCAGAGGTCCTGATTCAGGTTCAGGCTGCAGCGAGGACAAACCTGGTGCGGTATGTAGTCGCCGCTGTGGGTGTTCATATCGTTATTTCTGCTGCTGTGCCCCCTATCTGATATCGGCTAAGCCACCGGAAAGTATAGATTAGTTTTGGTTAATCCGAACGCGATAAGCTGGGGGATCCGGGCGCGTCTTGCATCTACACCGCCCCGACCAAGGCCCCTGTGGACGAAATCCTCCAACTCATCAAGCTGCATGGCCCGGCCTTACTTTTTGGCTTCTGTCTACTCGAAGCCTCGGGCGTGCCCATCCCCGCCTCCCTGGCGCTGTTGGCGGCCGGCGCGGCCGCCGCGCAGCACGTGGCCGATTGGCGCGCTTTGGCCTTGGCGGGGTTTCTGGGGCTCCTGCTTGGCGACCTCCTCCTGTACGTCGTGGGGCGTTTTACCGGCTGGTGGCTATTGGGCGTGTTGTGCCGGCTGTCCGCCAATCCGGAGTCCTGCATTCTCTCGTCGGCCGACCGTTTCTATCGCCAGGGGCGAGTGACGCTGGTCTTGTCCAAATTCGTACCCGGCCTCAGCGCGCTGGCCGCCCCGCTGGCCGGAAGCATGCGGATGCCGCTGGTGGAGTTCCTGCTGCTCGACGCCGCGGGCGCGGCCTTATATACAAGCGTCTATCTGACGCTCGGCTATCTGGCGGGCGACGTGGTCAAGGCGGCGCTACCCGTGGTGTCCGCCGCGGGGCGAATGATCGAAGTGGTGGCGGGGCTGGGCGTGGTTGGTTTTCTGGGCTGGCGCTACTGGCAGGCGCAGTACGGCATGATGGGTTCCCGCGCGCTGCGCCAGATCCCGAAGGCGACCGTCAGAGACGTGGCCGAAAGCACCGGGGGCGTCGTCTTCGATGTCCGCAGCCATGGCTACTACGAGCCGGACGCCCAGCGCATCAAGGGCGCCACCCGGCTCGAGCCCAACCGCCTCCATACTGCCATGACCGAGGTGCCCGCCGGCACCAAAGTATTCCTCTATTGCACCTGCTACCGGGAAGCCACCAGCCTCCGCGTCGCCCAGCATCTCCGTCAACAAGGTTTCGACCCCTACGTGATCGAGGGCGGTCTGCGCCAGTGGCGTAAGGCGGGCCTGCCGCTAGAGCCAGTGCCCCCCGAAGACATCATCCTCTTGCCGGACTTCGGTCGCCACCAGCCCCGCAAACCCTAAGCCGGGCGGCGTAGGGCAAGCCCACTAGCCGCTTTTGCGAAGCCGAGGCTAGGAACCGGTGTGCGAAACTAGAGGTCAATGCGTTCCCGACGCCTCTGGGCGGCCCTGGCTTGCTTTACCCTCATCGGCGCCTTAGCCTCCACCACACTTGAGGGGAAGTACCGGCAGGCCGTTTGGATTGTTATATTTGGGCTCGCGCTCCGGCTCGTGATCTCCCATCTGGCAGCCAGCCATACCCCCGACCCACCGGCACCCCAAAGACCTGAGAATCCCTAAGGTTCTTCCCCCCCGCGCCCTGAGACGATCAACCTACTGCTTTCGCACGACTCCTGCCGCAAGCTAGTAGGCGAAGAGGATGAACCCGATCTGAGCCAAGCCGTCACAACGGCGAAACCTGGTCGGCAATGACCCGTTCCATTGCGAAACAGCAAACCATCTTGAACCATCGACCGCCGATTCGAAACGAATCGGCCTGGACCAAAAGGGATGAGTTTTTCAACATCTCTCGCGGAAGGCAAAGTTTGTTTGACGCGGCAGGTGGGTCGCGAAACTACTGTTTCTTTTGTAAATTCGACCGCTCCCTAGGATCGGCCGAGGTCCGCACGCGCCTGCGGATTTTCTGTGGATAAGTGTTTCGGGCTTGAAACGGCCCATCAGTTGCTTTTACTGAGCGTGCGTGAAGCCGAGCCGCCGCTCCCGGGGTGGTAAATTCCCGGATTCGCGGCCCGACCCTCAGTAAAAGCAACTGGGATGCCCGCCCGACCTAGTGATCGCCCAACGACTTCAAGAGATGAGAGCCACATATTCATGAGAGCCAGAGCCACCGCCGCCGTCCAAAGCAAAATTAAGACCGTCGCTCCCCCAGTGCGTGAAATCTCCCCTTCGCGCCCGCCGGCCCGCACCCCCGTCAAAGCCTTCCCATCCCGTTCGAACCAATCCCGGATCGACCATGCCGAGATGGAAGATCCGCGTCTGGCCCGTCGCGGCACTGGCCCGTTGAGGGGCCCGTTGAGCGGCCCGTTGAGCGGCCCGTTGAGCGGCCTGGCGAGCGGCGCCGGCTTTGCCGTGGCCCTCGAAGAAGAGCTGCTGGTGGATGACGAACTCGATTTCGAGACCGATCTCGATGGCGACTTCGCGGCCGCCGATATTGACGACGTGCCCTACGGGAAAAGCTTATCCCGCCGGGCCCGCGAGGCGCAGGAAACCCTTGCCGAGTTACAGGCCCTGGTCACAAAAAACAGCTACGCCTATGGCGAAGCCGCCGATACAAGCGCCGACCTGCCGGAGGTGAAGGCCTTCGACGTCGCCAATCTCGATCCCCGCACCATGCGCGATCAGGTGGTTGTCGATCACCTGCCACTCGTCCGCGCCATTGCCATCCGGGTGCACGAGAATCTTCCGGTCCACGTCGAACTCGACGATCTGGTCCACGCCGGCATCATGGGCCTCTTCGACGCCTCCGGCAAATACAATCCCGAAAAGAAGGTCGCCTTCTCCAGCTACGCCAAGCACCGCATCAAGGGCGCGATCCTCGATAGCCTTCGCCAGCTCGACTGGGCTTCGCGCGACCTCCGACGCCGCCACAAGCAAGTGGAACAGGTCACCCGCGATCTGGCTTCCGTTCTCCATCGCAACCCCACCGAAGCCGAAATCGCCGCCAAGATGGGCGTCGAAGTGGACCGCTGGCGGCAGATGATGCTCGACCTGCGCAACGTCGGCCTCGTTTCGGCCTCCACCCGCGGTTCCGAACACGAAGATCTCCCCGCGCCCGACTTCCCGTCCAAGCCTGAGACCCAACCGGATTCCATGTGTGCGCGCGAGCAGTTGCGCGATATGTTGGCCATCGCCATGAAGGTCCTCCCGGAGCGCTATCAGCGAGTGGTGCTGTTGTATTACACCAATGAGCTCACGATGAAGGAAATCGGCACCCAACTCGGCATCAATGAGAGCCGGGTGTCGCAAATTCACAAGTCGGCCCTCGAAAAGATGGCCACCGCCCTCCAGCAGGCCGGAATTCACTCGAGCCAAGCGTTTTAGTATTTGAGTACTGAACGTACTCGTGATACTATGCTGGTACTAATATCTGGTGACGCTGCCCCCAAACGCGGGTAGCCACCAAACCAAGTCCTCATGTAAGCTACCTCCAATTGTTTCATATGAGCGAAAAGCCCGGGCACCGCAAGGCTCCCGGGCTTTTTTGACGAACAGATGACGAACAGGGTGGATCAGCCGGACATACTCGATAGGAAGTCGCCGTTCGAGCGCGACTTGCCCAACTTGTCGAGCAGAAGTTCCATCGACTCCACGGGCGACAAGGGCGAAAGCACCTTGCGCAGCACCCAGATGCGGTTGAGCTCTTCGCGAGGCAGCAACAACTCGTCCTTACGGGTGCCCGAACGGTTGATGTCGATCGCCGGGAAGACCCGCTTCTCGACAAGCTTGCGGTCCAGGTGGATTTCCATGTTGCCCGTGCCCTTGAACTCTTCAAAGATCACGTCATCCATGCGCGAACCCGTGTCGACCAGGGCCGTCGCAATGATAGTGAGCGAACCGCCCTCTTCGATATTGCGCGCGGCGCCGAAGAAGCGCTTGGGGCGCTGCAGGGCGTTTGAATCGATACCGCCGGATAGTACTTTTCCCGAAGGCGGTACTACCGTGTTGTAGGCGCGACCCAGGCGAGTCACGGAATCGAGTAGAATTACCACGTCACGCTTGTGCTCGACGAGGCGCTTGGCCTTCTCGATCACCATCTCGGCCACCTGCACGTGGCGGGCGGCCGGCTCGTCGAAGGTGCTTGAGATCACTTCGCCCTTCACCGTGCGCTGCATATCGGTGACTTCTTCGGGGCGTTCGTCAATCAACAGGACAATCAGCACCACTAAGGGATGATTGATGGTGATCGAGTTGGCGATCGACTGCAGGAGCATCGTCTTACCGGTGCGTGGCGGCGCCACAATCAGACCGCGTTGCCCCATGCCGATCGGCGTCAGCATGTCCATCACGCGGCCCGAGAAGTTATCGCGCGTCGTTTCGAGCTTCAGCCGCTGCTGCGGATAGAGCGGCGTCAGGTTATCGAAGAAGATCTTATTGCGCGCCTCTTCCGGCGGCTCATAGTTGATCGCATCGACCTTGATCAGGGCAAAATAACGCTCGCCCTCTTTGGGCGGCCGGATTTGGCCCGACACCGTATCTCCGGTGCGCAGATCGAAGCGGCGGATCTGCGAGGGCGACACATAAACGTCATCGGGACCCGGCAGGTAGTTGTACTCGGGCGCGCGCAGAAAGCCGAAGCCATCGGGCAGGCACTCAAGCACGCCTTGGGAGAAGATGAGTCCACTTTTTTCGGCTTGCGTTTGGAGGATCTTGAAGATCAGCTCCTGCTTGCGCAAACCGGCCGAACTCATCACGCCCATGCTCTTGGCGACGTCGTTCAAGCGCTGAATGGACATGTCCTTCAACTCGACCAGGTCGAGCGTGGATTGGCCATTGCGGTTCTTGGCGGCGTTGCGGCGGGCAATCGCCCCCGGGTCGCTGTCTTCGGGGGACGCTGGCCCCTGTGAAGAGGCAGTCTCGGGCGCGGCGGCCTCCTTGGCGGGTTCAGCCGCCACGGCAGCCGCGGCCGGCGGAGCCGTCACTGGCGGAGACAACGGCCCGCCAGTCGGGGCCGGCGGCCGGCGGCGGCTCTCGCGCAGGCCGGTTTCTTTGGTTGTTTGCACCGGGTCTTTCGCCGGAGCGGCGGCCGCAACCGGGGCGGCCTCGAGTTTATCTTCTAAAGGTTCAGTTTTTTCCAGATCGTCTGCCACAGTTCCCTCACTCCCCGGCCCGTACGGGCCGAGACAGGGACTAGCTCGATAGGTTCATCAGGATGGGAATGGGGATTTGGTTCACTTGAGGTGAGTCCTCGGGAGACTTCGTCTATTCCGGGATTTGGAAGGGGAGACGAATTCCGCCCGATGTTCAGTTCGCCGAGTTCCCGACGAATCGCTGCTAGTCCGTGATACTCCTCTTTTTGATTCAGCTTGTCGACTTTCGTCGCGGCCACCACGTAGGGCCGATTGTGGAACTCGAGCCAATCTCGCAGTTCCCGGTCCTTGTCCATCCAGCCTCGCCGCGAGTCGATCAACAAGACCGACAGCCGCAAGGATTTCCGGTTGTAGAGATAGCTCTCAATGAGCGTCTTCCAACGGTCGCTAAAACCACGCGGGACCTTGGCGTAGCCATAGCCTGGCAAATCCACTAGGTGGAAGCGGTCCTCCACCCGGAAGAAATTGATCAACTGCGTACAGCCGGGCGTTTGGCTCACGCGAGCCAAGCCATTATGGCCGGTCAGCAGATTCAGCAACGTCGATTTTCCGACATTACTGCGCCCCAGGAACGCCACTTCGGGCGTCCCCTCGGGCGGAAACTGTTCCGGGGCGGCGGCGCTGATGACAAACTCAGCCTTCAATCGCCGCCCTTCGATCATGCTTAGTGCGTCGTCCGGTCTTCCACCGCCGGCAATACCGTAACTTCCGGCATCGGCAGCGGGGAAAGCTCCCGTTCGAGGGCGATTTTGAGTACCTCGTCCATCCACTCCACGGTGTGCAGCTTCATGTCCTTACGGATATTTTCGGGCACTTCCGCCAGATCTTTCTCATTATCTTTCGGCAGAATCGCTTCGAAGATACCCTGGCGATGCGCCGCGAGCAACTTTTCCTTGAGCCCGCCGATCGGCAGTACTTTGCCTCGCAGGGTGACTTCACCGGTCATGGCGACGTCGTTGCGCACTGGAATCTTGGTGAGCGCGCTCGTGATCGACGTGGCCAGCGTGATGCCGGCCGACGGCCCGTCCTTCGGGATCGCGCCCTCCGGTACGTGCACGTGGATGTCGATATTGCGATAGAAGTCGCGCGGCAGACCGAGTTGTAACGCCCGCGTGCGGACGTAGCTCAAAGCCGCTTGCGCAGACTCCTGCATCACGTCGCCCAACTTGCCGGTCAAGGTCAACTTGCCCCGGCCTTCCATCACGGTCGCTTCGGTGGTCAGCAAGGTGCCGCCCATTTCCGTCCAGGCAAGCCCCACCGCTTGGCCGATTTCGGCCTTCTTCACGTGGATCAACTCGCGGAACTTCAGCGGTCCCAACATTTCGCCGATTTCGGCCGCGGTCAGGGTCACTTTCGGGAAAACGGGGATACCGGTCGCAGCGGCGGCGGCTTCAGCAGCTTCCACCAGCGGAGCTTCGGCCACCTTCTTCTTGCCCTTTTTCTTGCCCGTCACCGGCACTTCTTCCTCCGCCATCGGTCCGCGCAAAGTCACCACCTTGCGAGCGATCTTGCGGAAGACGTTGCCCACTTCGCGTTCGAGGTTGCGGACCCCTGCTTCGCGGGTGTAATTCATGATGAGCGTTTGCAGGCCCTCTTCGGTGAATTCCACTTCCTCGTGCTTCAGGCCATTGGCGATCATCTGCTTCGGCACCAGGAAGCGCTTGGCGATCTCCAGCTTTTCGAGCTCAGTGTAGCCGGCCAAACGAATGATCTCCATGCGGTCCTGCAGCGGCACCGGAATCGTGTGAAGCACGTTCGCGGTGGCGACGAAGAGCACTTGGCTTAAGTCGTATTCGACGTCCAGGTAATGGTCCTGGAACATCCAGTTCTGTTCGGGGTCGAGTACTTCGAGCAACGCGGCTGAGGGGTCGCCGCGGAAGTCGGTCGACATCTTGTCGATCTCGTCCAGCATGATCACCGGATTGCGCGTCCCGGCCTTCTTCATCATTTGGATCATCTGGCCGGGCAACGCGCCAATGTAGGTTCGGCGATGGCCGCGGATTTCGGCTTCATCGCGCACGCCGCCCAGCGACATGCGGACGAACTTGCGGCCGGTGGCCTTGGCGATCGACATCCCCAGCGAGGTCTTGCCGACGCCGGGAGGTCCGACGAAGCAGAGGATCGAGCCCTTGGGCTTTTCGACCAGGTTCCGCACCGCCAGAAACTCAAGGATGCGCTCCTTGATCTTGTCGAGGCCGTAGTGATCGGAGTTAAGAATATCTTCGGCGAACTTGAGGTCGCGGATTTCCTTCGAGCGCTCTTTCCAAGGCACGGCCAGTAGCCATTCGAGGTAGTTGCGCGAAACGGTAGACTCGGCCGACATCGGCGGCATTTGCTCCAGGCGCTTCAGCTCGGCGATCGACTTCTCCTGCGCGTCCTTGGTCATTCCGGCGGCGTCGATCTTCTTCTTTAGCTCGTCGAATTCGCTCTTCTCGCCGCGGCCCAGTTCTTTCTGGATCGCCTTGATCTTCTCGTTAAGGTAATACTCTTTTTGCGCGCGCTCCATCTGGCGCTTGACGCGGCCTTGCACTTGGCGGTCGACGTTGAGCTTTTCGATCTCAATGTCCAGCATTTCGGCCACCCGGGTGAGGCGCTCGACTGGGTCGAAGATTTCGAGCAATTCCTGCTTCTCTTCGATATTCAATTGGAGATTGGCACCCACCGTGTCGGCGAGCTTGCCCGGATCGTCGACGCGAATGGCGGCGATCATGGTCTCGTAGTTCAGGTTCTGGCTTAGCTTGACATACTGCTCAAACAACGAAGTGACGCGCGAAATCAGCGCTTCAAGCTGCTGCCGCCCGTCGATTTTATGCGAAAACGTCTTCACCGTCGCGCGAAAGAAGCCTTCCTCGTCGGCCACCGAGATGATCTTACCCCGCTCCATGCCTTCGACGAGCACTTTGATATTGCCGTCTGGCAGTTTCAAGCTCTGGACGATGTTAGCCACGGTGCCGACTTGGTAGATCTCGTCGGGGCGCGGTTCGTCCACCGAAGCGTCGTGCTGGGTGACCAAAAAGATTTTCTTGTCTCCCGCCAGGGCGTCTTCGAGTGCGCGAACGCTCGAATCGCGACCCACGACAAACGGGGTCATCATATACGGGAAAATCACCACGTCCCGAATGGGCATCATGGGCAGGCGTTTGGTTTCCGACTTTTCCTTGGATGTGAGCATAGTGTCTTAACTGTAGATGCGCCAACTTGGCCGGCGTTACCTAACCTTTTAGGCGGGTAGCGCGATTTTTTCGGTCAGCGAGGTTCGGCGATGCAGGCGGCGTTTGGATCTTCAACTCCTGTCTAAGAGGTTGGTGGGAGGGAATAGCGGCATGGCTTGGCAGTCTGTCCGGCATGACAGGCCGCAGATTCTGAGGCCAGCCCTGAAACTATTTATAAGACTACCACAAACCCAATCCGAACGTCGTCGGGGGCTCTTTTTCATCTGGGGAGCACAAGTGGCGATTCGGTAGCACCCGTGTATCTTTATAAAAACAAATGGAGAACCAAAGAAGAAATCGATTAAGTCTTTCTTTATCAATAATTTACGCCGATTTCACCAAGCACTGAAAATGATGACTCGGCTGCAACAACCTGATTCGAAATCACTTAGGATCGAGTCGATCTCAATCCTAAGCGGTCTCAATCCTAAGCAGAGGACGTGATTTTGGGGATCGCCAAGTTAGGGCTGGAGGGTGACGGCGAGGCCGACGTATGGATTTTCGACTAGGGCGTTTTGGGTGGGGAGGCCTGGTAGTCTCATTCCGGCGGGAAGCAGCTCAGGCAGACGGATTTCCAGATCCGCGTAGAGGGATACCAACGAAAACTCGATACCTAGAGTATTTATCCGCACGATGGCACCAGCGCCGCGCACGGTGCACAGGTTCCAGGTCCCATCCGCCGCCTTCTCGAAAATGTCGACTATCTGGATTTCTTGGGAAATCAGCAGGTACGCTTCAAACGACGGCAGCTCCCGGTAAAGGCGGAATTTGCCGCCGGAATCGGTCATGATAGCCGACCGTGGTGCTTGGACTATCCCCTCACACTGCATCCTAATGGCTGGACCGTTTTGATCGGAATGACTTGCCCCTAAACCCGGGATGCGCGTAGACGCCCCGATACCTAAAGCGTATTTTATGAATAGCTTACGATTCATTCGAGGGCGATTGGCGATGGTCACTTTCCTGTAAGATATTGATTATAAAACACTTATGATCGAGTCGGGCTGAGCTTTTGACCGGACTGAAAAAGATGACTCGGCTGCAACAATTTGATTCGAAATCACTTAGTATCGAGTCGATCTCAATCCTAAGTGCCGGTATTCATGGGGCCACCGCAGCGGCATCATGAGCGCGGATAATCGCTAACTCTTCCGCAGCCCAGTCGTGCAAGGCCCGCGTTAAGGCCTCCGGGAGTAGAATGCCAAGCTTCGCCTGGCGCATCTTTAAAGCTCGCTTCAGTTCGTCGGTCATCTGGAATCGGGCGCTGGTGTACGTGATCTTTTCAATTTCTTCTGGCATAGAGTCCTTTCTGTTTTATCATATAACATGGTGTCGCGTAATGTAAAGACGCAATGTTTGAGCCGATTCGTTTCGGCTTTTGCGTCGTCCCACTCAAACCTCACCCCCTTACTATGCTGGATAACGGGCAATCGGTCAACACAGAGGAATCGTCGGCATCACACCCCCCACGCGACTGCGGCCGCAGCACCTGGCTCGAACTCCCCCGCGACCGGCAAGCGCTGCCGCAGGATCCCGTCCTGCTCCACCTCAAGACTCAGCCGCCCAAACGAAGCCAAGGCCAGGCGCAGCTCGAGCACTGCCCCCCGGCAAGCCATCACCGAAGCATCCGCAAAGCGCTCAGCCGCCAACGGCACGCGGGCTACCGACTCCCCGGAGCGGACATTTACCATGACTCCGTCGAAGTCCGCGCCGGGCACTAGATCCAGGCGCAGATAGACCCACTCGCCATCGGACCCGTAGTGCACCCGCCGCACCCACTGCCGCCCGCCGTGCATCGCCCCCTGCCGGCCATCCACTTCGTACACGCCCGCCGCCAGCCACTCAAAGTACGAACTCACCCGTCCATCGATCACCGGCCGAATGGGACCCACCGGCGCCTCTGGCCGCACCTCCACCACGTGCCGCAGGATCGGCCGGGATAGCTCGTCCGGCGCCATCAGGCCGAGAGCCTGATAAATGTTCCGCAGATGCGCGCGGTAGAGATCGTCGAAGTCGGCGCGGTTGTCGCTGCTATGCTCCGGCCCGTACCACCAGCACCAGTCGCTGCCCTCGGCGATCTGCACTTCCTCAAAAGCCGCGGATAACTGAGCCGCGGATAACTTCCCTTCCCGCTCCGCCGCGTCGTAGGCTTGGCGCGCCCGCAGCAGATACTCCCAAGCCCGGTTGTCCTCCTCGGCCCCAATCCAGATGTCGAAATTCGCGTTGATCCAACTGCCGGGAAAGATATGGTTGAGCGGCGCAGGCTCCACTTTGGCGAGCGCCTCGCTCACCGTCAGCGCCTGCAGGCCGGGATCGTCCAAAATGCCCTGGTAGAGCTTCCGCAGAAACTCGCGGCCACTTTCGGGATAGTACTCCCAGCAATTCTCGCCATCGAGGATCACCGGCACCAAGGCATCGCGCCCCGCGGCCAGAATCGGCCGGCAGTTGTCGCGGATCTTTTGCAGGAAATGCGCCGCGGCTTTGGCGGGATCTACCGCGGAGTAAGTAAAGCCGATCAGGTCGCTCAGCTCATGGTCGCGGAAGATCATCCGCATCTCCCGGCCACCTTGCCGCCACACATACGGACGATACGTCGCCTCCGGCCCCGCGTGCTGATTCAGCGTCCGGCCCAGCACCCCGTTGTCCGTCGCCGCCCAGGTGTAGCCGCAATCGGCGGCCAACGCCAGCGCCTCATCCGACACCGAGCCCTCGCTGGGCCAAAGCCCGTGCGGCATGGTGCCCAGCCGAGCCGCGGTATACGCCCGCGATCGATCAAGTTGCCGCCGCGCATCCTCCGGATAGTGGTACCGCGTCGGCAACGGCACCCCCGGATGCGCCACCGAGGCGATGTTCGAATCGCACAGCAGGGGCAGAATCGGGTGGTAATAGGGCGTTGTCGAAATCTCGATCTGCCCCCTCGCCGCAAAATCCCGGTACACCGGCACCACCCGGCCGATGATCTCCAACTGCTTGCGACCCATCAACGCCTGATCGGCCAGAGTGTACCCACGCCCCTTCGTCACTAGCTCGCGCACTTCGACATCTCGGGTCAGAAATACTTCGTCAAACCAAGCCAACTGCGACAGCACCTGCAGGTCGCGATAATCGGCCGCCGTCCATTCACGCTCCGCCAACCCCGCCTGCCACTGCTCATAAAGCCTTGCGTAGCGCGGATAGCGGTAGATCAATCGCTGGACGTTGGCCTGAAAAAAGTACTGCAGGAGGAACGCCCGCTCGTCGGCGCTTAACTGCTCGGCCGGCTTGAGAGCCAGGCGGAGAAAGGGGTCGCTGGCCGTCGCGGCCGCATAGTCCTCTATCTGCTCCACCATGCTCGGCACCAGGTTGAAGGTCTGGTGGATCTCCGGGAACTCGGCCAGTACTTCTACCATGCCGAAGTAATCCTTCAAGGCATGCAGACGGGTCCAGGGCAGGCGATACTCCCCGGTCGCCAGGTCCTTGTAAAAGGGCTGGTGCATATGCCAGAGAAAGCAGACGTAGGTCATTGCCTTTTAGGATGCCATGCTAAAGGCCGAAGCCCTTCATATCGAATATGCCCTCGGCGAATTTGACGAAGCCGCCTTCGATGGCGTTGATCCCTTTGACACTGAGGGCGAAGTTGCCCGCGTCCGACACTCTGATCAGGTCGGTCTCCTTCAGATACCACAGGCTGCCCTCAAGCTCCGTCACCGTCAGTTCCAAGCCGTCTTCCAACTGCTTCACGCTGAGGGCGGGCGTGCGAGGCTTCAAGATCCGCTGCCGGTAGCAGATCTCCATCAAGCCGGCCCGGCGGACTTGGGCGGAAATGATCTTCGTTGCCAGCGTGATGCCCGAGAGCAGCCAGGAGAACGCACCGCTGGCCTGCGGGTGGTTGCGACGCTGTTCTTCCAGAATATGTTGCTGGACGGTCTGAAGCGGAGTGGAGAGCATAGCGAGATTCCGCAAATTTAGAGAGGGCACGCGGCGGAAACAAGCCGACGCATGAAGGCTAAGAG
>ENA-ORBV01011602-ORBV01011602.1-microbial-mat-metagenome-genome-assembly--contig:-NODE-11602-length-13804-cov-4.588694_pt1 | contig 13804 bp, 7 predicted proteins | sample MGYA00237777_ERZ505514 | MGnify/ENA primary metagenome ERZ505514 (study PRJEB26160, sample SAMN06269048) | microbial mat metagenome | isolation source: Oligotrophic lake microbial mat | place...
ACAAAAAAGTGTACTGTACATTCAGCATCGAACGCCCAAATCAGACGATGGAACTTCCTCTTCTGCCAAACGAAGGAAGATGGCGAGGGTAACTGGGTGAGTAAACTGTCAATGAACGACTATTAGCCATAAATCGAAGTCTACCGGGACTATTCACGCATTCGCGAACTAGTAGGTCACCTAAATGATTCCAATTACTCCTACAAAAGGTTTTAAGACGTATAATCGTCCCTAATTCTTCTCTTTGTTCACCTCTATTATCCGGACCCTATGTGTTGCCTGCTTTGGAGATTGATTTCTCCCCTTTTACCACTTCATCAACAACACATGACTACTACGTTTAACTACCATGCCGCAACCCGAATTTTGCAATCACTTTCGTAAAAAACTATGTAGAATAGACAAATACCATTCTTTGCTTAGGCCTTCTCTGTAATTATTGTGTGTTTAATAGATGCTCCACCTTCTGAGTTTGGCCATCTATGAAGTGAGACGCCAGAAACGTCCAATTGACAGGGCCATTGCTACAAATACATCTACAACACTGCGCGCGTCCCCTTGATTCCGTTGATTCGGTATTTGAATCCATTCCTAGCTGTTCCATACGCCGCCACGAACGAGGAATTTTGTATAGTACTAGCTACAGTAGTACACCTCTTTGCTTGCCGCGCTTAAGCTTCGGAGCAACTTCTTTTTTGTTCGAGGAGTGCAACAAGCGTTAGTTCTATTTATTACTCACCATTAGTTCACACTCACTCCATGCAATTGCCTTCGTTCACAATTAATAATACTATTTTTCTCGCCATCACAGACATACATTCATTAACTCGGAGCAACACCCACAAGGACCTAAAATTCAGCCAAGCTCAATAGCAGTTACATTTACAAAAACAGCTTCTACAAGAACGATATTCTTTACAGCAAGATGTATGGACGCAACGGCAGCAGCCAAGACGAACAAGAGCAGCAGCTAGCGGAAGCTAGACGGCGCCTGTTGTGTGAACTGGGAGCACACGGGGCTACTACTACTGCTAATACTGCTAGCAGCGGCGCTGGTCCTTCGTATTCCAATACCACAACCGGCAACCTCTACGAGAGAACGCAAGCTCTTCAACGCCAGTTCCCACACTTGAGTGCGCGAGAGCAACAGGAACTCCTTTGTGCCAGTTTGCAACAGCAGCAGCATCAACAGCAGCTACTAGATCAGCAGATGAATTCTAGCAGCAACACCGGCAATCGACGATCGTCCTTGATGTTTCCCAATGTCCCTTCTTCGTCTTCTGCTGTTGCTTCCTCCTCCTTTGTGGGGTCAAATTTGCCTACTGCCTTCCAGCAACTGGCAGCGTTGGAACAGCAGCAATTGCACAATCTAACACCTTCTTCTTCTGCTCGTACGACTGGTACTGGGGGCCCTGCTGCGGATGCGGCTGGCAACGGAGGAGGAGGAAGGGGTGATGATTCCCTCTCGGGTCTTTTACAAGAGCAACGCCTTGTGAGACAGCGAGCAGAATTGCTGGAAGCCGTTCATTTGCACGCTCAAGCACAAGTTCAAGCCGAAGCACGTGTCAAGGCACTTATGGACCAGGAAGCTCAGATTCAAGAACAACTCCGCATGCTCCGAGACCGGCATGCTCAAGGCTTGGCAACGGGTACTTCCGGTGCCGGCAGTACAGGCACCCTTGGTTTTGGCGCTTTCAACCATACTGCGGCTGCCATGGAACGGAGTGGAGGGGAAGGGACTGCAGCAGCACCCGCCCCAACTCCTTTTCCGTCTCTTATTTCCCAACATGGAACGGGGGACATTCACAGCATTCTCCGAGATGGTGACGTTGCTGGTGCCGGAAGTGGTGCTGGAAGTGCCGTGGGGAGCCCACAGCCACAAAAGCAACAAGCGCTGCTTTCTCCTGGTGCTGGGCCCTCTTCCTCGGTACCTGCTCACAGCAGCAATACCAACATGAACATTCTGAAAGAAGACGACGAAGAAGAAGAACACAAAGTATTCGGTAAGATTTCTCGCCAGAAATTATCGGATCGAATGACAGCCGCAGACGCTGCATTGGATTCACAAGCCAGACAAGATGGACCAACCTTGTCCCCTTGTGCTAATTCTACGCACAGCAGCAAGAAGGATGATTCTTCCACTTCCGTGGAGGATAAAAAATGTGCAGCAGCAACCGACGATGACAAAGCCGTCCAAGGTTCGGCAGCTCCCAAAGGCGGTGACCAAGAGGAAGAAGGGGGTGGCAGCGACCATGCGGAGGAAGGCGAGGGCAACGACGGAGAAGAGGATGAGGAAGACAAGTTGGACGACGAAGAATACTTTCGTCCGGCCACGACCGGGGAGTCGAACAGATTCGGAGTCCCATACCCTATTGCCCGAGAAGCCTTTCCTGTCAAGCTCTACAGGATCCTCCATGAAGCCGAGAAGAATGGCCAAACGGATATCATTTCCTTCTTCCCTCACGGAAGGTCCTTTGCCGTACACAAGAACAAGGATTTTACACAGGAAATCATGCCCAAGTACTTCCCCGCAGGCAGGATGAACACATTTCTCAAGCAACTGAACCTGTATGGCTTTCGCAGGATCACAGAAGGCCGAGACAAGGGAGGATACTATCACAAGGATTTCGTCAAGGGGAAGCGGCCACGGTGCAAGAAGATCAAGCGAAAGAAGGTCCACACGAGCACCAAGGCACAAGTGCACCATCAAAATCAGCAACAGCTGCACGCACAGGAGCAACTGCTTCACCAGATTCGTTTGCCAGCCCTTGAGCAGCAGCAGCATCAGCAATTTCTACAACAGCGCCATGCTCATACGTCATTGGGCGGACTGTCCATGGAACAGCTGTATGCGAACCTTGCGTATTCTTCGGCGCAATCACAGCAGCAACAGCAGCAGCAATCCAGGCTGCAGCAACCTTGGGGTTCTGCACTTGGTGCAAGTCTGCACATGCCACCGTCTCCTGCATCTGCCATGGCAGCCGCCAGTTTGTTTACAGGCGGAGGCCCTGCCGGCATCCACAGCGCGGATTTCCTCAACATGGGAGGAGATCCGAGCCGATTTTTGAGTCAGACCCGCGGCGGCGAGAGCTATCCTCAGGACTCGTCGTTGCTCGGACTCTTTCGTCTCAATAATAATAATAACAACAACGCTGGCGGCGGCGGCGGCGGCGGCGGCAACAATAATGGCCAAGGGAATATGAGATAAATTTTAAATTTGTGAACGTAACAAAAAAAGCACATTTATCAGTTAATTAAATATCACTTCAAAAGTCCATACAACGGATGCACTGCTTGTTAGCCTGTTGTCGATTGTGGCAGGGTACGTGTGCAATTATTTGATCGAGTCAAAAATGATTTCCTTTTGGAGGAGTTTGTGAGAATGTTTGGCCAGCGTGGTCTTTATGATTTTGATCTGGAGGATAGTTTACCTCCTACTAACTGAAATACACTCTCGTGGAGCTCATGGCATCCCTCTGACGCTCCGACATTTTCCATTCTACCGGTGGCAGCGGCCGGAGAAGGGACACCAAAAGATTCAACTTCTCGTTTGTAGCTAGCCAAGAGAATGGGAATGGTCCCAGCAACTAAGGTTTTAAAAATATTCAGGGTGAGCTTGCGTGAAATAGGACCAAAAAATAGCTATTTCAGAAACTTGAAGGTGCGGACTGTAAAGCCTTGTTAATTAAGTCAAGCATAATTCATTATTATCTAGGCCTCACTAATTATAATTCTAGTAAAACCGAAGCAATACGCGCACTTATTGTACAAAAGCATTTTCTATTATTATTGACGTTCTTAGGATTGTTGCAGAGGTTCAGGCGTGCTGGTACTTTTTAATGCTTCCAAAACTTGATCCCAGGATTTTTTTTCTTTAAGGAGAGCTTTGGCGTCTACCCAACAAAATTGCCTTTGTTCCTCGGCCATGCGCCAGAATGCATCTCGATGGTGTTGCTCGCGCTCCTTCCTCGCCATAATCGTTGCCGCTTCATCGTCCTCGTCCTCATTGTCATGATCCAACACCATTCGCTCCAAGGCAAGAGATTTACTCAAGAGTCGTTCCAGTTCGGGGCGCGACGGACACTGTAAATGTGGCAAATCACAAAGCCCTCGCTTGTGGAGTGTCTGTTGATGGTGGTTTGCCAACTGGATTGCTGCCTGTTGCCGTGATTCATATTTAGACGTATCGAGTACCTTTCTTCTGGCAGCTTCAAAAATAATGTCGTCGTAGGCGGTCATGGCAGGGGATTGGGAATTTTGAATGGACGTTGGAACGCTTTTCTGACAATACTGACATGTGTGTGGTGTATTGGGAATCATGTTGCAATAAAAGTAGCAAGAAATGTGCCAATTTTGTTGTCGTTCTTCTTGTTGTTTATTATCTTGTTTTTTTAAATCATGATAATTGAGAATGGAGACATTGAATCCTCCGTAATCACGCCACGAAGCAAGCGTGATATCCAGATTGGAATAGGACCCGGTACCAAAACTTTCATATCTCAACAATTCTTGAATTTTCTTCCACAAATTGTGGCAGGGCTTTCCTTTGGGCTGATTGGGCCACTGGCCATTCCAGAGACAACCCCGCCGATTTTGTTCCTTAATGGCGCTGAGCACCCATTCGGCATAGCGCCGATAGACGGGTATAATGAGAATGTTAAAATGATCTTGAAAGGCCAATCGTAAGTTTTGATAATACTCCGCATCATATTTGCCTTGATACCGAGGTCGATAGCTGTAGGCTTCATCGGAAAAGACAAAGCTGGTATTTTTCTTGGCCAATTTGAGAATTCCTGCCATGCGTTCGTGCCAGCAATCGGGAAGTTCAGGAGTCTGGGTAAAATTCACGGCCGCTGCCTGTTGAAAGCAATCATCCTTTTCAAAGAGCATGGGAACTTTGATATTTTTTCGAGCATTTCCCTGAGCAAATTTTCCAACATAGACGTAGCCATCTTGAGCCAAAGGATTTTCCAAGTAATTTACGGAGTCACGTTGGATGGTAGAAGTGGCCGTTTTGGAAGGTCCAATGTGAACGATCATGAACGGTTTGTTGGGATCAAATTCAAAATTCTTCGTTTTCTTTTTCTTGGCCACTTTTGGCTCCTGTTCTGATTTTGGTTGTTCAATCTGGATTTGTTTGTTTTCGGAAGGAATCTTTGATGCGCTTTGTGTTTCCGTGGGAGAAATGAACGAAGGTTTTTGCTTTTTTGTCGCAACTGGGGCAGAAGTTGAATCCATAGATTTCGCTTTTGCTTTCACATTTCCCAGCTTGTTTTCCAATATTCTTTCATCCTCTTTTGGAATTGCTTGGGCGTCAATCCCCAAGTTACTCCTTCTGCTGCTAGAAGTAGTAAGAATTGTAGGTGCTTCCGTGGATTTGTGCAAACAAACCAGCGACCCAATCCAAATGAGAATTAGCACGAGAGAAATAGTGGGAATCGTCGTCGCGGAATAGACTCGTGTCTTTCTCGTTGGAAGGGTAATTGTAGTCATAGTTTCCAACTTATTGAGATTTTCCTTTAGTAAGTGACGGGGCGAGGAATGGATAGCGAGAACAACCAACGTCGAAACACACGCAACGGCAATAAACTTATTGAAGCTTTCGTCAATTGGAATGCCGTCAGCTTAATTGAAGTTAGCAGTTCGTTCCAAAACAAGGCTGATGATCACCGTGGGCAGATCCAAGCCATCTTGAGAGCCGATAGACTGTTCCTCTCTAAGGTTATCTAGTTCTGCCTACGACGGTGAATGCTGGTATTACCTTCAGCTAGCTACTAGAGAAGTCAGAGGTTTGGTTTCCGAGGGTCGCATCTTGATGTCTTTAATTTCTCACTAATTGTCATGACCACCTGGCGAAATTCCAACATGGTGAGTATTTCATTACCACCCGGGCAAATAAAGCATTCCTCCCACCCGGAGGTAGCTGGAGAAAGGCCCGCGCGCACCTCGATGGAGTGCACTTAATTTGAAGACAACCTTGTTTCATGGTTTGACACCTGGAAGCAATGACAATCGTACTCTAGCGAAAAGTATTGGTCCCATCAGAGATAACCCCCATGCCAGAGGCTTCAGATTGCCTGAACAATCATTGGTTAAGATACGAAAGGTGACAACTTGCGTCAACAACATCAAGTCTTTGTTTAGAAAGAAGAAGCTTTCCTGTAGGTTTAGGATATTCATTCCATCGCGTACGAATCAAAGGGTTTCCCGGGTCGCCCTTGCTGTACCATTGCAATTCTTTTCAATGGCACGAGAGTGGCGACAGTTCGCCAGTGCACCAAAGGGCTCCGACTAGCTAGCTACTAGTAGAAAGCTACATTCTCGACTACCACTCAAATACCGATTACTGTATTCTCTAGTAAGTACACGACTAGCTTCAGTTGGCGGGCATGGATTCTCAGGTCGGTACTTAGCTACTACGGTTGAGTAGCTAAGTAGCTACTAGCTAGAACTTTCCGTCTTGCTTGCTTTAGTTGAGCCTGGGACAGACAACAGAGCGGCTGATACCTCAGCGGTGAACCAGGCAGCTTGAAGCAATGAGGTGACATCTAATTCCTGGCATCCTGGATTGGAGGAGCAGAACCGCCAATCAAGACTGACATCTTCCCCATCAGTAGTGGACTGCTACAACGAATAGTAGTACCCGGCCGTGCAGCATCTAGCTAGCTACGTAGTTGCCAGTTTCCTAGCAGCTAGATTGGCTGGGGCGGCAGAACCACCCATCAACGTCAACTTGAGACTGGCTTCCGTTTTTTCCAATCCGTCCGCAGATGGATGATGGTGATTGGGGGAGCAACACAGCCAATCAGTCGCGGCTTCTTGCCCATCAACTAACTGAAGGCAGTCCGCCGGCATGAAGATGATTGCTTTCAGTTGGAGGATGAGTGGTGGCCGGAGTAGCCTGTACTCCGGCCTCCCCACCAGCCACCTCGCTGTCACTCACCTGTCAAATGCCATCACTCACCTGTCAAATGCATCCTGGCCGAGTTCGTACGCCCAAGAAATATCAATTGTATGGTCGCAAGCCTAGCTAACTAGTAGCTACCGTAGAGCTGCACCTACTGGAGCTAGCTAGCTAGCAGCAGTGAGGTCCAGGTGTGACCCAAGCCGGGGACGATGGCGGCGTGATGAATTAGACCCAACTGTTTCAATACCATCCTCTGCTAGCTAGATTGTAAGCTGCAAAGAAAGCTGATAATCATATATAATTAGAACTATAGTAAACTTAACATTATCTTTTTCAATTCTTCGTTTCTTTCTGCGTAGCAGAGCACGCATTCTTCCATTTTGGGTGGTATTTACAATTGATCGAATGCAACGCCATGCCACGCATCTAACAGGACAGTACAGTTTGTCTTTTTAATTCTTAGGAGGGAGGGTAGGTGAGCAAGAGAAACAGGGAAAATTCTTGCCTTCATTCAACACCCCTTCCTTTATCTTTCATTTTCATTCATACACTTGCACTAAATCACACAACACACACTTTGGGTGGAACACAACCTTCAAGGGTTGGTTCAAAAACGGAGAGCTCATCTTGTTGCCTCATTCCAGTACGGATTTCTTACGCTCCATAGGAGGCGGCTGTGATGGTTGTTGTTGTTCCGTAACCAAATGTTGGCAATGGATGGGATGCACGAGTTCGCCGGACAAGGAACAGATATACATGCCTTCATCTTCCGTGACATTTCTCCAATTCCAACCCTCGGCGGCAAACTCGAGGGTGTTGCGTTCCGCATTCTCCTGAAGTTCATGACGATTGCTCCAGATGCGGGACTTGATGCGGTCCGAGTATTCCCATCGTGTCGGAATGGGGACTACCGACACTTCATCGGAAAACCCAATCCGTGTGGTCTTCTTTTTAGTTGCGCTGTTCTGACTGTTGGAACTGGCACTGATGGTGGTGGCACTGTCCACACTTCCCACTGCAGGCGCCATGGGTACTTGGTGTGGTTGCTGTAGATCACTACTAAAGGTACTACTAATACTACTAGCATCTACCATATCCACATCTCCTTCTTCCGCGGCAACTATATCGTAGTCGTCATCGCCATGACACTTGAGCTTTTCCGTAGTCACCACGACACCCCTCAAAGGAGATCTTCCTTCATACGTCATGGAGCCATCGGGAGGAGATACCTGCATGGTGTAGCCCACGCCCATGCCGCGTAGAATGCGGAGGCGACGATGCTGCGCCGCAGTCATTGGCTGGGTGTGCAGAGGAGGAGGACTACTGCCGGTGGTGGAAGGTGGTGGTGCATTGTGAATACCTAATCGATTCAATAAGCGAGCACGAATTTCACGATCTTTATTCTGGCTCACAGACGAGGACAACGTCTTGGGTGGAGAGCTCATCTTGGTCAAGCTTTTCTTGTGTCAACTACTCGATGATCACGAAAAGGAAAAACTTGAGTATGTGTAACACGTAGTAGTTGTGAGTAAAAAGCAGCTTGGAAGAGCAAGAGGTCGAGACAGTTGACCAAGGGAGAGGAAACACAGGCGACGAAAAAATTGTTGTGTAGGCTCTGGTACATTTTCTACGACGTGCGTTTGTTTTCTCTCTCTCAGGTTTGGAGACAGCAGCTGGTAGTGTGTACGTGCAGTAATACGTACATTGTAGTACTGTGGGTACTGGAGAGGCACATACACCACCATGTTGAAACAAAACTAGCTCGCACTTAGAAAGATCGAGCAGGCCTTGTTGCAGGACTATTGGTAGGATTATTACTATGGTCTACAGGGAACCAATGAAAAATTGCGAAGCATTTCCGTCTAAGTAAACTAGGGAAGTCATTGTTTGCCGGCCATGCTTGCTCGAAAAAGACTTAGACGAGTGAGCATTGGTTCTGCTGGAGATGTTCTTGGTGAAGGATTCACAAGGAACGCTTTGGTTGGAAATGTTTTAGGGATAGGCTCTTCATGCATACCTCCTTATGCGATGTGTTTCATAACAAAATATCATTTGACTACGTGAAGAAAGAGGGGCGTTTAACACGTTTAATAAAGTAACGTCAACTGGTTCTAAATTATTGATTGGTCTTGGATGGTTTCCATCCGGGAAGGCTTTTTGGTCGTTTTTATAGCCTTTATTGAGCCAGCATCCATTGTATTCTTCCATTCACCTTCTTCCATGTCGCTCGAATTTCATGTCGCATATCTCGTTCGGGACTTTGTCCACGAGTCGTAGTGATAATTAACATATTTTCGAAAGTTAGTGACGCGCAAATTTGTCCTTGTTTATGATGTCACCATTCGCGGTCAGGCTCTTTTTTGATAGAACTGAGTAGTCAACGACGGGTGAACCTGGCCACCACTTCTCATTTCAATGGCACTTTGAGGGCTGAAGTCAGACCATCAAAAACGTCAGCATCAAGAGGGGCACCACAAAAGAAGGACATGGTGTTGTGATTGTTGATGGCAATTTTGCAATCCTCATCTGCAGGCACCACAGCAATGAAACAAGCTGCACCAGCGAACATTTTCGTGCCCAATGATCTTTGTGGCTCATCAAAACACCAAAGCGTTTGTGTGCATTGCTTGGACATGGATTCCTTGTTTCACCAATTGAAGCTTCCATTTTGGGTTTGCTGCAGCAATGTCATTGGATGTGGAATTGAGAAACTGGGCATTTGACAACTCCCATCCACGACGTTTTTGGCATCACTGACAACAAGCAATCTGAGTTTTGCCAATGTGTCATTCCTCATTCCATGCCACTCTCATGATGTGTCAAAAATGTGCAACACAACATCTCATGTTTGCACATCTGTTAGGATTGTTCAAAATTGTTGGTCTGGACACATGTCGCAGTTGTTCAATTTGCAATTTCAACAAGCCAGTCATTGACAGAAGCAAAGGAATGATCAACATGATGTTGTGACAAGAGCAAATGAATTCAGAAAGACAAATCAATTCATGAAAATGTGACATGAATTGTTCCACATGCTCATTGTCCGTTTGACGAATGTTGTTAGCGATGCATTGAGCCAATCCAATCTGTTCACAACATGCAGGATGTGAGCCCTCTTCGTCAGACAAATGCACACAGGCCACATGAGCATTGAATGTGTGCAGCCAAATGCATGCATTTCAACAAGAAGAAAATGCAAACGGTCTTCGGCACTCATCATCAACCCGATGCAAAATTGTCAACATCGCATGTTGCTTAGCAATTTTGATGTTTGCATGAAGACAGAACATGTTGCCAAAGTGCTGTGTGTGCAAACAATGCACACATGTGGCACAAGATCTCATGCTCATGTTCATTTGTTGATGGATGTCGCAAGATGATTCACATCTCACACATCAAGAATTGACAGAATCAACTTTGATCATCTGAGCTGGTTGTTGCAGCAGAATTGAACCAATTTGATCCTTTCAAGACCAATGCACCCTCTTTCTTGCCATTGGATTAGCAAATCCTCCTGTTGTTGTTGGAATCCTTTCTGTGATGGGACAATGGCTGTTGCTGATGCAGGAAAAGTCTGTCAGACATGGCAGCACAGTTGTTCTCATTTGGTGAACAATGACCCTCAACAACGCTTCCGATTTTACGAAGACTTCGGCTTTCGCCGAACCTTTAATTGTTGCTTTGTACCCCTGTATAAAATCTGGATTTATGGTCATGTCAGCTTCGGAAAAAATCTGGGAAGTCTCATTTATATTGAAGCTAAACTGCATAGCTAAAAGCGCGGCACTTTGTTTCGAATCTTTTCCTTCTCTGTTCTCTACGCACCTTTAGTACCATATCCGTAAATGCAGTAGACTAGTGCAGCACATGCATTTGATTTCCGGTATGCATGGTGCCTTGCACTAGTACCAGCTGGTACCTGGTATCAGGTACTGGTGCGTCGTACAATTGTACTTATCCCCCCACCCAACCACACATGCACTGATAATGAATCGGTGCTCTACCGTAGTAAGTACGACGTAGTAGTCTCCTAGCTAGCTATCCGACCTGGTGAACATTCCAAACAAAGAATCCTGCACAGCGCAATTTATTGAATAGATGAGGTAATTATCTGCTCCTCCTTGCTACTGCAGTTTCGATCTTGTCCAATGTCACTCTAACACAACACAAGATGCCTCATCAGGAAGAAGCAAACGCCTGGGCCAGCTGCGATCAAACGGCGCGGGCTCCTCGAAGGCTGTCGACGACATCCTTGCGCCATCCATCTTCTGTGGTAGCAGCTTCCAACGCAGAAGGAACCTCCAATTCTCTTCACTCTAGTCTCCCCGCAAATCTTAGGGAGACTGCGGCGAACAGACGAAGAAGCGTCAGTCAGAGTTGTCATCCCGCCATTGATCTGGCGGCCATTAGTGCCGAATTTCCAAAACGAAGGTCCTCGGGACTGTCGGGTGCAACCCCCCGAAGATCCAGTTTCTTTCAGGATGCTCTCTCGGCCAAGCTGCAGTGGTCCTCCATTGACGAAAAGGATGACATTGAACGAGTTGCTACCAGCAAACTAGCGGATTTGGATGTGGATGTCTTGGATAAAATCCGTGCCACCTTCAATGTGTTTTTTGCGGAAGGCACCCCCGAGGAAGTCAACAAGTCCAACAACTTGGTCAAATTCTTCAAGTCCTTGAATGCCACCATGCCCTGGATCCAAAGGGCTACCCAGTCCCCCATTCTGCTGTTTCTGGATTTGTGTTTGAGAGGCGTGGGTCAAGTGTATTTCCAGAACTCGCCCTTGACGGGCTTGTTCATCTTGATTGGCCTCTTTATTCAATCCACTCGGGTGGCTATTCATGGCGTCTTGGCACTGGTCGTTACCAATGCAGTGGCGTTGGTGCTTGGATTTGACAAGGGCCTCGCCGGAAGTGGTCTTTTTGGTTACAATGCTGTGTTGGTTGGATTGGCACTCGCTGCCTTTGATTCCCACCAAGCCTACAGTGTGTCCACATTCCTTGGAACCGTTGTCATTTCGAGCTTTGCCTCTGTTCTCTTTGTCACAATGGGAAAGCTGCTGGTACCCTACAAGTCGCCACCCTTGACGCTTCCCTTTAACTTCGCCACAATGTCATTTCTACTTTCCGTCGCCAACCAGGGCCGATTTGACTGCGGATCCGTCCGACCTCCCAGTCTTCCCGACTGTCAAGACGACAATGACGATTTCAGCATCACTGCCTCCCAATTCTTTGCGGGGAGCATTCGAGGATTGGGCCAAGTCTTTTTGGCAGACCACTTGGCAGCTGGCTTCCTCGTCTTGGTGGGAATGGCGGTTTGCTCCCGCATCAGTGCGGCGGCTGCCTTGGTCGGGAGTGCCATGGGTGCTGCCGTGGCGGTGGCCACGGGTGTGCCAGCACTAGACGTCGAGACGGGCATGCATGGTTTCAATTCCAGCTTGTCCGTCACAGCCATGTTTATGTTTTATAGTCCATCCATGGGCGCTGGAATCTTGGCCATCATGGCGGGTGTGGTAACGGTCGTTACTCAACAGGCGCTGGCGACACTGTTGGAACCCTGGGGATTGCCCTTTATGACGCTGCCTTTTTGTGTCGTAACTCTGCCCTTTGTTGTCATTCAGGGTGCGACGTCCATTGTGATCACCGTGCCACTTGCGTCCACGACGGTGCCAGAAGATCATCTCCGAACGGTGGAAATGCTGACACATGGGTTTGCCTTTTTGAAGGAAGCACTAGAGGAACCCTCCAACAACAGGTCCTCGTCCCAGAGGATGCGCAGCAGCAAATTGAACAAGTCACTGAGCCTGCTCAGTGAAGCCCTGGATGAAGTGGATGAAGCGCAGAGCGGCAATGCCACCAACTTGTCATCGTCGAATAGCCGAAAAAAGAAAGGAGGCGTGTCCAAGGAGTCACGTAAGCAAGACAAGACCAAGGAGGCGGCTGTGCAGATCTTCCAAGCGTTGCTGCATGGGCAAGAGGAAGGCGTCCGTGAAGTACCTTTGTCACATATCACGGATTCCTTTCAGGCGGCAGGATTGAATGATATGGAAGCTTTGAACTTTGCCAGCCTCATTCTGGCGCTAATCGATCTCGACGATTCAGGAACACTCTCCAAGGCCGAATTTGTCTGCTTTGCCCTGGTGTGTCGTGCCGTTTATACCATTCGTACCAAGATTTTTCAGTTTATCGGCTTTGTCGATCAAGATGGCAGTGGCAGTGTTTCGTTTGAAGAGGTGGATGCTGCCTTGGAATATCTGGGGCGGCCAGTATTGGATGAGATCAGCAGGGAACGACTTCTACAGTTGACAAAAGGTGGTCATGGTTGTTTTGTTGTGGACGAGAATGCAGAGGACACAGACGAAATTGAAGTTTCCACTTTGGTCAACTGTGTTACAGTGGCAAAAGTGAAGGCCTTCGCCAGCGCCTTCCACGGACGGGATGCAGCCACTTCGCAAACCAGCCATGGCATTTCTCGTGACCCATCGAAAGAGAGCAACCAGATGAAAGAGATCAAAGAGGAAGGACACAGGGAGAGTACGAATGAACACCCCAGCGCTTCTGTTGCATATATTGATTGTTAAACTACATGTATGGATATGGTTTACACATTAACTTCCCAGTCTGAAAACCTTGCAAGAGTCCAACTTTTTAATGGCACAGTGGTAGAGACCGTAGGCAAAGCAGCTAACAAGTATGTCCCCGTATGGACGGCGAACTTGGGGATCCTTGGATCTTTCCTTACAATCGTTTCTTTGAGGGCAGCAACACATAAGCTGGCGTAGGGTTGGGGCCATGCACCTGAAGTGCTTCCACTGAACACACACATCCGAGAAGCTCCCAGTTTTGGCGATTCCCACCAGGAACGATTTGCAGCCTTCAGCATTGCGATAGCTTATAC
>ENA-ORBV01011605-ORBV01011605.1-microbial-mat-metagenome-genome-assembly--contig:-NODE-11605-length-13798-cov-12.500984_pt1 | contig 13798 bp, 11 predicted proteins | sample MGYA00237777_ERZ505514 | MGnify/ENA primary metagenome ERZ505514 (study PRJEB26160, sample SAMN06269048) | microbial mat metagenome | isolation source: Oligotrophic lake microbial mat | place...
TTTTTCTGCTGTTTCACAAACACAATGTCATGTTTGAGCGACATGATCTGTTTACAAGACAGATTTCTGCAGTAGCAGCAACTCTTGAAATTGACTCAACAGGGCATCCTCAATGTTCAAACTGCACTTATGGAACAACAGCACCAAGCACAGGTGCATGCTTCAGTTTCAGGCCCACCAAGAATCATTGTGGTTGCTAGTGTGCCTCACTTCATATTAGGGTTAGAGATCATCGATTTGGGTAAGGTTTCAGAGGTTCTCACGTCATTGTTGCATGCGTCTGTCATCGCTATGAATGGCCACTACTGTCCCCCGAACAACAGATGTTTGTCCATGCCATGGGATCGACTTTTTTAACCTCGTGTGCATGGAAAATCATGAGGTTCTGGTTTTGACAGCTTTCAAAGGCCCATCAACAAGCCAATCATTTCAGGTCCCACCCGTTAGCCTACAGTACAATCTTATCACCCTGTAGCTTTGGCAGCAAGCGAGGGAGGCCAGCACGCCCAAGGTTATACGACGTAGCAAGTGCAGCTTTTAGTTGGCGTACAAAGTCATTTTTAATTTTATTAAAACCTTTCTCCAATTTTTCAGTGATTCTGATGAGTGGAACAATGAAAATGCCGCGTCCCTGCACTTCCAGAAGTCGCACACCAAGATGCCTTGGACCCGCATGCAGGGCCTTGATGCTGCTGCTGCTTCTTCTGCTTTCGACTTGTCAATTATCAGTAGGCGAGACTAGAGACAAAAAAGATCCAAAACCAAGCAAGAGTGGTAGTAGTAAATCCAGCACCAAGAATGGCGAAGCACTTCCAGACTCATCATCAGTGAAATCAATGTTTCAAGAGGCCGAAGCTGCTAGAGAAAGGTATTGGCAAAAGACATTGGAAGAAATTCGAACGCTCACTGGGGTTCAGGCCCCAAAACAAGAAGAAACGTCCTTGAATCGATGGAAAACGTTCTCTCGTCCCTCGTCTACTCTCAAGGAGGAGGGCAAGGTTACGCCACCACAACCGCCACGATACAATGGCTTTCTTTCGTGGGAACGTCTACTTCAAGAGTGGGCAGAAGATATTCAAGAATACATGGACAATGTGGAAGCAGAAGGTAAAGACCAAGGCTATCCCATGGCAACCTTTGGGGGGCGTCGCAAAGAGGATGGCTTGGACAAAGCTGTCCCCACCAAATCCGCTACCACTACTCCTACTACTATTACTTCCAATTTTCCAGAACCACTCTCACCAAGGAGCACCAAAGAAACAACAACCAGCAAAAAATCAAAAACAACTAGCCACAAAGAAGGAATGATTGAGTTGGGTGACAAAGTACCCAGACCCATTCCAGCACCCCGCAAGGAAGGGGAAGCCGTCCTCCCTCATACCGATGTATCTGACAAATCAAAAAATGTTTGGATCGTCACGACCGCATCCTTACCCTGGATGACTGGAACGGCCGTCAATCCTCTCTTGCGAGCGGCTTATATGACCGATGGTCGTAAGGAAGCAGGAGGGAGTGTCACACTCATGCTGCCCTGGCTGGAACGCAAAGAGGACCAGGATGCCCTCTATGGCGCGGACAGAGCGTTTGAGACTCCCGAAGATCAGGAGGCACATGTTCGTGACTGGCTCAAGAACTCGGCGAATATGAAAGAAGCCAGCGAAGAGTTAAAAATTCGATGGTATACGGCGTGGCAAAGCAAAATTGAGAATTCTGTTTACAGTATGGGGGACATTGTCGCTACTATTTCGGAGGATGAAGTGGATATCATGGTGTTAGAAGAACCCGAACACTTGAACTGGTAAATACACATTTTTGGCAGTAGTTCGTAATAATTTCTTGCATTTTCTGCCTTCTCACCAAATTGTTTACTTTCCATGGTGTAGGTACCGTGCTCCTGGAGAAAGTTGGACAAAGAAATTCAAGCATGTTATTGGAATTGTCCATACTAATTATTTTGTGTATGCTCAAGATCAACCAGGGGCCATCGTTAGAGTGAGTACCCGCAACGCGTTCTTGGTTTTCCGTCCTCCCTTCGCGCATCATCACAGTGTGGGTGTACTCATGTGTCTGCTTGACTTTAAAAAACGTGTAGGCTCCCGCAATGAAGTTACTTTGTACCTGGATGTGCCGATCCCATTGCCACCGTCTAATCAAGTTATCGGGTACCCTTGGGCAGTATGCCCCTGAAAAGGAGCTCATCGAGAATGTTCATGGTGTTCGAGGAACATTCCTGGATATCGGAGAAGAATTGCGACAAAAGCTACTATCGCCGGGTGCATCCGAAGACCCAGTTTTTTCGGCAACAGCAGAACCAGCAGTGTATTTCATTGGTAAAATGCTTTATTCCAAGGGCATTGGTTCCTTGATGTCCCTCTTGAAATACGCCGAGGAAACAGCCAACATCAGGCTACATATAGACATGTATGGCGGCGGACCCGACAAAGATGCTGCTGAAGCCAAATCAGAGAAGATGGGTGTCGACATGACTTTTCATGGTCCAGTTGATCACGCTAAGCTTGCGATGTCTCATAAGGTAATTTTTGGCGTGCCGTGTTAAAGAAGGCGAGAAAGAATATATTCAGGTTCCTTCGGTCTCATAATATTCTTCTCCGCCTCTCTTTTCCACGCTTTACTCAGATATTTATCAACCCGTCTACATCCGAGGTTTTGTGTACCACAGTGGCTGAGGCCTTGGCGATGGGCAAATTCGTCGTTCTACCATCTCACCCATCCAATGACTTCTTTGCGCAGTTTCCGAATTGCTTACCGTACGCGAGTAAAGAAGAGTTTGTCGGTACGTTATCAATGTCGGCTAGCTAGGTGTGCTTGGTTCTGGGCTCGATCGAATATTTGTTTCCGGTTTCGCTGACAAACATATTTTCGCAACAATAGGAAATCTCTACTATGCACTGACGCATGCTCCAGAGCCATTATCTGAAGAGTATTCGTACGCCTTAAGCTGGAAAGCAGCGACAGAGCGCTTTGCAGCCGCCGGTTGCATCCCTGAGAAGGAAGCAGAACTTTACCAGCGATGGGTGGAATCAGGCGACGCAGGTGTAGAAGTAAGTTTGCCCATTGTAGTTCATTGCAAGAAGGTTTTTTCGAAAATGTTTGGTATCTCATTACGTTGCGCTGGTGGTGGCATTTGATTCGCGACTGCAGATATCTCTTCCGCCCTTGATTGAAAATGAAAAGGGAAGAAAACTTGTGGCTTCCACACTTGAAAAATCTCGCGCCAGTTTTCGCAAATTTCGTGATTCGCTGTCTGAAGATATTGCTACAAGCAGAGGTAAGCAAAGATGGCCACGCTTTTCGTTTTGGACGAGGTGACTCGCTCCCTCCGCTTAGATGCTGACCTTGTTTTTATTTTTCATAGTTCTGCCGAGAGCTGTACGCGATAATATCGCGAAGGAACTCGACAGACGTCTTGATCTAAACATTGATGAATTATTGGCTTCCCCAAAATTAGAGATCAAATTGTCGCCGGCTGAATTAGACAGGCAATGCGTCGAGCTTTATGAATCCGTCGTTAAAGGCCCTGGAGGCGACCTGCTTCGTGTTATTGGCGGTGGGAACGAGGTAGCCTTACAGCATCGCTATCTGAGAAGAAAGGAGAAGGAGCTCCGTGCCGCGGGTAATACCACTGCACCTTTTTTCATGGACAAATCATTAGATGCTACAGACGCAGGAGATCGAACAGCTTCGCAATGGGTGAGATGGACAATGAGAAGTAACTTGCCAGCAAATGGTACCCTTCCCTACGTGCCTGTAAGGGCATTTGAGGAGCCTCAATATACCGAAAAGCGGGCCCACTGGATGCCGCCAAAGCCAAAAGCTGAGAAGAAGGAGGCGGCGCCGCACGAAGAGAACAATCTACGCATGAGTGTCTGTCCGCCGGGTCCCGCGCTGCGGCGGAGCTGCGATGCTTCGCCGCTGCGAACAAGTTCTTGGACCGGCCAAGCCATTCCATTTCCGTCGCGTTTGATAACGAACGCGAGGTTCCAAGCAGCAAGACGTAGCGGAAAGGGCTTATCTCTATTGATCTGAGGAAGCTTCGCGGTTCATGGAAGCCCCGAAGAGAAACAACTAGGAATCAATTGAAATTTCTTGCCCTCAGCGACAGTGGAGATTTTTAAGATGTAAATAGGAGCTCGGATAAGAATAATTGAGAGCTAATAAAACATTTAGAATCAATAAATCGTGACATTAGCGATACATGAATGTATGATTGTTTACACCAAGGCCGTCTTCTTCCGTTCATAAAATATTTTGTAAATTAATCATCCGTGTCTCTCTTTGGCCGGAATCGAGTTTCGAGAGAAGATGATGGCTTCCAGTTAGTAGCAGTAGGAGCATCGTACTAGTACGAAAATGGAGGCCAATCGTCGTGTCTGCCAAGAGATGGTTCCTTCCATCTTTGAAGAGGATAACGCGATCGTCTCATTTCGATACCGTCCAGCAGGCTTTTACACCCTGCTGTAGAGTTTGTAGCTAGTCTCTTACAAGCCACCCGTGCATTGTACGCCAAAATGGTATCCACAAGCGCATACTTCGCATCCTTTGTCTTTTCGTACTTACTTCCGCGGTCCGCTCCATCTAGTAGCTGAGGACCCACGCGAATAGTGCCATCATAATCAATGGCATCCAGATAGAAAGCATTGGGAAATGCAGACAGGACCCCTGTATTGTTGTCATCCGCATTGTAGCTGTGAAAATGGGCAATTTCGATAGCCACCTGATTGTAATAGGAAGCCAATTGTGAAATATCAAGCAAGTTCAACGGGCACCAGTGATCGACCCCCGGGATCTTGATATGAGAGTGACACGACAGGAAGAAATCAGCGCGCAATTCGTCCATATCCGAGATTTCATCTTCGACTGCTGAACTCAGCCAGCGAGAGACTTGCCGCTTTGCAGACGTCACCATGCTCTGCACCAAGCTTCTGCTGTGAAGGTAGGAGCTTTCGTCCTGCTGCCAAGTAATTAATTGTTGCTGCTGTAGTGCCTGTGACTGCTGCTGGTTCTGCGTTGGAAATGGTTGCGGATTCGATCGCAATTGGTGGTTGCGATTATTGTCATCACTATCGTCTAAAAACCAGTGCAAAAACTGTCGTTTCGCGGCTGCGATGACTTGCCAACTGGGACTTGCCGTGTTCATTGCCAAGAGGGTGAAGCCACGTCGGGCGTTCACGTGTGCATTATTGACTGTAGCATTTTTGAAGTAGTCGATGTGAGCCTGGAGGAGTTGTTTTTCGTGAAAGACACCCTCCCCACCGTCAAAGGCATTTTGTATATTGGCAGCATCCAATGCCAGGGGAGATAGCTGCGTGAATTCGGCATAATCTGACACGTACGAAACAATTCGGTGATTTTTCTCAATCATATCCGATAGCGGTGTTGTGAAGATGGAAGTTTCATTGGCATGCTGTAATAGGCCATCAAAGATATGACAATACTTGTCCCAAAATTGATGTTTTTGAGCTGGCGTTACTCCTGGATACTGAGATTGCCCCGTTGCAGTGGGACTTCCATGTTTGGACAACCAAATGACTATTACCTCGTGAGGATGAGCATCCAACCACGCTCTTATTTGTCGTAAATAATCTTCCGCCGGCAATTTGGATTGCATGAAATGAATCGAATACCATTCCTTCTTGTCGGGTTCCCACATGATTCGAACATCTAAAAATCGTATGCCATTGTCCAATTGTTGCGACAAAGTTAATTGTTGTGTTTTTCCTTGCATACGAAAGAATTCTTCCAAGTCACCTGGCAATAACTTCAAAGCTCCTCCCGAGAGGGCGTGTAAAAGTGCCGCCAATCGAGTCAAGTTATCGATTCCGTCGTCGGATACAGTAAGAGATAAATCATACGACAGGGAATCATGAGACCCTGGTAATGCCAAGTCAATGATACGTGTATCGTTCAAGAGGCCTGCCTCATAAAAGGCACCCATCCAGTTGGGCAATAACGTCGGCGGATCATCCGGATAGGGTTTGGGTCCCAATGGACAATCGTACTCCCAGCCAATGGCCCTTGATTCATTGGTATGGTGATCCAAACAGTAATGCTCAGGAACTATGGAAGGACTGTAGCAAGTACCCGAACCACTGCACCATTTGCAGTTGGAGCGCGATTCCAGGTTGTTATTCGTGGAAAAGAATTTGAAACGAGCATATGTACAGGATGAGCCTTGTTTTCGTAAAAGATTGCGTAAATTGTGGTGTTTCGTGAAGCAAAAAAGGGGGAAAGCCAAATAAAAAATAGGTCGTTAGATCAACGTAAGTATCCGAGCAAGCAAGCAGGATTTCTTCTCTCCTTTGGGTTGTTTTTGCATCTGGCACTTACAAGACTTGAATTCACCACAGGGGTCATCATCATCGTGCTCCATCCTGATAATACTGGTTGCTGCCATGGAAGAGTCGTCCTGGTCAAGTGCCTCTGCTTCTAAAGTAGTAGGTTCTGGGTGTATTCTACGACTGCTCGTCTTGTTGGGACTTGGTATTATGGCTGATTGCACCCAATATCCCAACTGGGCCGTCAGAAGGAGAGAACCAAGAATAAGAAAATGCCTTCTTCGTCGTTGCTGTCTCTCGTCATCATGATTAGGATCATGATGGTGCAGATGATGGACCATTTGGGCTCTCCACAGTCTCCTCGTTCTCTAGAGTAGCAAGGTAGTCGTTTTTCCAGGTACAACCAGTGTCTCTGCAAGCCCCAGTACTGTATTACTAGTAGGAGCACCACCACGAGTCGAGTATTGATTCTAGAGCAGATGCCAGGAATAATTACAACTGGTCTTGGCAAATCGATGGACTTCTATCTTCCAATGGAGATGTTTCGTTTCCGGCTTTTCCTCTTATTGGTTGGTTGGTACAGTATGAAACAACGAGGGTGTCTCCCTTCATTTGAATGACACTTGTTGCAAACCGTATGAATACGGTGAAGATTCTTGCATCATCAGTCTTTTCCGCCTAAAAACACGCACATCATCAACTACGGGACTGACAATCATAAAACGGTCAAAAGAAGTGTTTGGAATTTTTTGATTTCGTCGGCCGGCCATGCGGTTCGTTCGATAGCACTAGGGTTGGAACTACAGGCAAGGCCATCGCTTAGAGGAATGTAGTAAAGTTGGGTTTATAGAGGTGTTAACCTCCCCCCCACTTGTATTCCAAGCAAACTCAGTCCTTATAGACACCAGAAGTGGGTAGTCATGAAGAGTATCATACTTCATGACTGGGCAGTTTCTGGGTCAGGACTAAATTTACCCCACGTCAAACTTCTTAAAAGAGAGGAAGTGACGGTCTTGAGCGAGCTTCGCGGGAGTCAAGGAGAGAGGTGCGAAAGATTAATTCAGACCCCCTGTCGGAGTAGGTCAATGGATGTTGACATGGTCCATATATATAAAACGGGTTCGAGAAGGAGAGCCCGTGGGACTCAGGAAGAGAGTCCACGCTGGTGGTGTTGCCAGCGAAGAGCGACACGGAGTAGGCGTGTCGTTTTTGTAAAGTTGGTTGGTTTGGAGCGGATGGAGGAGCTCACAAACATTTGTTTTCTTTTTGGTGAAGGTAAAAAGAGGAATTTGGTTATTTGGGTAGATCATGGCAAAGTCGGGAGGAAATTCGAAGAAAGCGGAGAAGATGGTGACCAAAGTAGGCAGGTCGTTGAGTACAATGAAGGCGGCGGTGGTGGAATGGATGGTAGGTCCCACTCCTGGTGTAGCAAGAGCCGCGGTTGATTGGAAGATGGAAGTATTTAAGTGCACCAAGATTGCTGCACGGAAGTGGGTCCGAAATGATACGATGTTGTTGCAGAGGGTGTACAAAATGTTTCGGCCCCGCATCTTGGTGTATGAAAAACCGGATCCCATCATCATGGCCGAGATCGCTCCCATGTTTTTACATCGGCACCATGAGAGTGGGGAGTTGACGTCCGTGGAAGACCTTGAGCGCCTGTTTCTGGAGGAGGGAGACACATGGTCTTAGAGTCGCGTTACAATCTTCGGAGGGAAGAAAACTTTCGAGTGGTGGTAGTGCCATCATCGAGTTCAATGTGCCACATCTGTTCGCCTTTGATCCGAAGGATAGTAGCCTCGCGTTTGTATAATTTAGGCGACATGATAATTACCCGTTCTCCAGGAGAGAATTGGGGGTACCTAGACGCTGGGTTTCCTGTTGCATTGCTCAATGTAATTCCCCGTAGCTCAGCTATTAGGTCATCGATTTCATTGAGGATTTCGGCAGCGCGTTCTTCGTCGGTCCGCATAGTGATCGTGGTTATGTGACCATGGTCGACTTCAGTTAGTAGAATCGAGGGCTGCGCCAATATCGCTCTTAGCGAGAAGGTGAGCGCCTGGTGGCGAGCATAAAGCGATCTCCCGGCTCGGTCGGTTTCAGTCGTGGGAAAGTATTTTGCCGCGCCGGGTGAGGCCCCACGGTGCGATAGGGTTCATTTTGATGGGAAAAATGAGGGCTTCCGATGTTAAAGGTCCGTTAGATGGGTCAGCTAGTCATTCCCATGTCAACCGTGGAAAGATTCGTTGATGTGTAGAGTAGGCACTCTAGCAGTGTCAAACGCATCAAACCCGTTCTGAAAACGTGGGACTTGAGGTGTCGCTGAATGGTCTAGTCGTTCCCACGCTCCTCCACACGATCCTTGTCTCATAAACTTTCGTTTATTGACTAATTTCGTGTTTCTGCTCTCGTTCGAAGATCCGACCATGTTCAAATTCAACCTTAACGTCCTGCCTTTTGCGATTCTTAACTGCGTGACCATGCCGATTCGTTGGGCGCAGAAAGGATTCGCCGCTCTTACCCTCTATCAGCAAGCCAAGGTCATGTGGGATACACTCGTTCGTGCCGGACATGAGTTGGAGGACCTGCAGGCCACAGTCGTTCGTCTTGAGAAGGAGCTCACGGCCTGGACAATTTTCGGGGCCCATGCCCAGAGCGTCATCGAAGAACATGCCATTCTCAAAAGTGACAACAACTATGCGCAGTCTTTTGGTTCGTTCGGCTTCCCCGAGACTCCCGAAGAGACCAAGAAGCGCCATGATCGTGACATAAATGTCGAAATGAAGGAGGCCGCTCGGAGCTGTTATTTCATCATGCCGGGTAACAAGTTTGGTACGCTTTCTCAAGGAGCGCTTGCCCTGAAGGATGTGATTCGGGGACCAACCAAAGATCTTCGCACTTTGGTCAGCGAAATCGAGGAGGAGGGGGAGAAATGGTGTGGCTCCAAGGATAAGTTTTTCCGCGCCACGCAGCGTGCTTTTATTCGCGACTTTCCTGACCGTATTGTCCCGGACCGCCCTATCCGTTGAGCTGTCGAGAGTAGGAGATGAGTATAAAAGAGTCGTCCACAAAAAAAGTATCGGGCAGCCCCGTTGGAGGGATATGGAGTGAATTTGCTGTTGCTGAGAGATCCGCGCCGTGTAGATCAGTATGTAAACTGTTAACAGCATTGCAAAGTGAAATCTAGTCTAGCTTCCAAGTCCATATCGCTGGCGTAGTGCCATCCCATTGTGGGGGAGGCCACGCCTTTGGCCTTCATTCGTTCTCGCCATCTCGCATGTTCATTTAGCTCACCCTCTAAAGCTCTCCGTATGTTTTGGACTCGTTTTCGAGCAACGAAGGAGGTGAGCCCCCGCCGGTAGGAGTGGCAGGAATACACCTTGTCTCGGATTCGGTGCCCTTCTTCATCTGAAAAGGCTTTTAGGGTGGGTTCTCCTTGAAGTTTCTGCAATTCGAGAAGCGGCCATAAGTAGGTGTGTCGGAAGTACCCACTGCTCCATTTTGCCCGATTTTCCGAGGAGAACAGTAACCCCTTTTCCGACTCGTCAGGGAACGCCAATAAACGGTTCATCCATTTTCCTAGACTGAGACCAGATACACATTGGAAGGCTATCACGATGTCGGCAACTTTGTTACGAGAAGTCTTGGTTTCAGCGGACAGTCTAGCCTCCACGAAACCCAGACCTAGTGCGAGGCCGTGTAGAGCACTGTCCTCTGGTTGCACCACGGCGATGTCTTCCCTTTTGAGGTTGAAGTTTTCTCCGCCCCTCAGCATGCCCAACCACAACATGAGGTGGGCGGTCCCAGCGTTGGCAATTTCTTTTCGTACGCGGTCGTTTGGGGCCGACAAATAGGCCCTCTCCAATTGGTCCTCCACAAATCGAATGTGGGTGAACTGTAGTGACCAACTTGGCCGTGAGAAATTTCCCATTCGCCTCGCCATTCCACCGTGCTGGAGGGTGGCCACCATTTCCTCGGTAGGTGGCACATATGGGGAATACATGTGGCGCTTCTGCAGTTTGTACACTTGGCCCGGAAAGGCTTGCTGCATGTCCCAACTGTAGTAGAAACCTGCCGCTGTACGCATGGCTCGAGTAGTGCCAAAGGTGACAGTACTATCTTTCTTTTGCCCTGGTCTCAAGGAGTAGCGTAATTGAGCCCAAATGATTGGGATGGCAGGCGTAATGGGTGGCTTCCGAAGAGCGGTAGGGAATAGAGTTCGCACTCCAAACAAACGATCAAACTCAGCAAAATTGTTCAAGCGCCCTCCGTATTTTGATAGGGTGTTGGTGGACCACTCGTTTACCGTGTCGATCTGTCTCATTCATTCAAACTGCAGTAGCCATGTGTCTTCAGCTCTTGCTTGAATCTCTCGATCCAATACTGCCCGGACTTGGCAAGCTTCACAAATGTAATTGGGGAACATCCCCATTTTGACATTTGGAAAGGATAGGCCTTTCTTCCCTTCAAAGCAGGTCTTGAATGGATGACTGGCCACAATGCACTTGGAGCAGTAGGAGGTGCCGCAGGGGCGAGCTTTCTTTCCATTTTCAAAGGGGAAGCCCGTTCGTTGGAACGTGCACAGAAGGTCATTTTTGTGCCGTCCATCGAATGCCTTAAGACAGCCCCCGCACCTCCTCAGTCTGATAGTTATGCCAGTTCTTCCGAGGGGCACGGCAATTCCCGTCCAGTCTTGGTTTCCGAAGGGAATGTTGGTGGGGCGCGACATGTAACAGAACAAAAGGAAGGTGAGAAGTGTACGCACAGCAGGCTGGTAAGCCCTCGGATTGGAACACTCCCACTTCTCGGACATATCGACTGATTCGCCCCCATTGGCGCTGCAAGATTCGGGGAACTAGCAACAGCCCTTCGGTGTTTAGAGGGCTTTGTACCCACATAAACAAGAAGGCGGCGATGGTCTGACGGGCGCATTCGGGTGGAGGGTTCCAAATGGTTAGGACTTCCCTTCCTTGGTCCACTGTCAAAGGATCGGTTGGGTCCAAGTGTTTGGGCTGCTTTTTGGAGCCAATGCAAGAGGCGGCCCAGGCTCCTAAAGCTTCCGTGTACGGCACTGCTTCAAACAGGGCTTGATTGAATCCCTGTGGCCGCCGGCTGGGCGCCACCCACAAGCCTCTGCTGAGCCCATCGGTACCCTGTTTGATCATCAGTGTTCCTGGCGCATGGACTATCTCCAAGCGACAACCGAGTTCCATGGTGAGGGTCTTGATTTCCTCCACCACTTCATGTAGCAGTGGGGACCGAGAACTGCCGCTATTGATAACATAATAGCTAACCAGGTTGTCAGTAATATAAAATACTGTCCCATGGCGCAGCCTATCACTTTCGCGTTCTTGTCGGAGTGACTGTAGGACCGTCATGGCCTCCTTCCAATTCGAGCTCATGGGCATAGCTTTGGGCTGCCACACTCCCATCCACTGCTCGATGTTTGGGTTTTGCTGGTGGTGGTTCGGGTTGAGGGGGTATAGCTCGGTTGTTCCTCCTGTACCGGTTCCACTCCCGTCTCCCCATTTGATGGTGAGCCCGCTATCCGTGAACGCTCTGCATGTAGTAGATCCAGGATGCACTGCTAGGTGGAGTACCCACCAATTTAGGCCTGCAGTGCTGGAAATGGAGAGACTGACAGTGGTGTAGCATTTTTCTCGCCCCTCCAAGTGTCCTACCTCTTCCATTCGGTGTAGATCGTCATACAGAGAGCGTAAGTGGGACTGCCCTGCATGCTGTGGAGTAGCTTCGACGATCGATTGTAGGACTCCCGTGACCACTGCCAGGCTCAACCGCGATAGTTGGTGATTTCGGGGGCGCTTGAGGAGGAATTGGGCACTGCTGAGGCAGCGCGAGACCTTGTTTGCTGGGATGCGGAGAACTGGGCTTCTCCGAGTATCATAGATAAAACCACAGTATTTCTGGACTTGGGCTGGCGCTGAAGTCTTGACTGGTTGACAAATCAGTCCCAACCGAACCATGAGCTTCATGAAGGAGATTAGAGCTCGGACGCAATCAGCTCGAGTTGCTGCATGTATTTTAAAATCATCTACAAAACCAAATATTAGGGCCACTGGGCTTCCACTTCTTTGGTAGTATACGTAGCCGTGACCGATGTTCGGGTCATATGACCCATTTTGGAGGGCTGTTCGCCATGTGTTCTCCTTCCGTGTGACTCCTCGGAAAACTGGGGACTCAGTTCGGAGCATATTTAAAATTCCTTCCCCAAAGCGGCAAGCGATGCTGGGGCTGTTTACTGATCCCATTGGAAGCCCCACGTACCACAAATGTTCTCCGGTCACCGGGTGTATAATGCCGATGAGATCTCTCTCGCTTGGAAGAGTCTGGTAGTTGTGGAAATACTTGCTGGCGTCGGCAATGGCGGACCATCCGTTGGAGTACAGATGGGGGAGAATATCATGTACGCTAGGAAGATATATCGGATCCAAACTACAGCAGTCGTTTTGCCCACCCCGCCGCATGTCGGCAATACATCGCCATTGTCCCGGTTGCCCCAGTTTTGGCACCACGAAGAGCGGACATACTCGTCTTAACTCTCGCTCAGATTTGCGGAGAACGCCCAGTTCCATCAGTTCGTTCACGAAGGTTTCAACTACTTGCGTTTGTTCAGCCGTCATCAATGGGTTCGCTACTAGGCTGGTTCCTGGGTCGATGAGAAATCTCATGCTGGAGCCGAGCCTTGCCTCCTCTCTTTGCGCCTCTGGAAACTCCCACCATAGGATTTGCAGGTACTTGGGCCCTTCTTCGGTATAATTTCCTCGATGGATATCCAGGGCCTCCATTCCTTCCGCTAGCAATTGCGGGGCGTCCGGTCTTCCTTGGATGGCTTGTTTGAGGCTGCGTATGCGATCTTGGTACCATTCACCATTGGGCGATAGATCTTCCATTTCATATTCCCAAGGTGGAGGCGGCACATCATGTTCGTCGGGATCCGAGGGCAGACTTGAGGGAGCCTGCCTTGGAGTGGTCATAGATTCTTCCTCCTCGGCGGTGAGCCATGTGTAAATGCTGTCGCATACCGGGGCCCAGGAGTGTACTGAAACTGAGGCTCCTACCATTTTTGGAGGAAGCCTGGTCGCCTTCGTGGTCCATTCCGAAGGGAGCCCCTTGGCTTTGGCTAGTTCTGAAATCTGGATTCTCCGTACTCCTTTTTCCGTGTCTATCCAGCTGTCGGTGCTGTCCGGTAAAACTCCATCTGGGTGGTAAATGGGTCGGCCACGCAAGTAACCGCTGATTTGGCAGCTGTTGTTCTGCTCGGGGGAAGCGAACAATTCTATCTCCTTGTGTGGGGCCCAGTCCCGCTTGGGGATCCCGCATGGGAGTAAAAGGTTCCGCATGGGTCTTGCCGGGAGCTCTTTAGAAATAGGGTTAATAGGTAGCCTTTGATCGGAAGTGGACAGTACGTAGATGTCCATCAGAACTTCCTGGTCTAGGGCTCCTCCGTGTTCATGACTCTGCAAGAGCCATTCCAAGGCCGT
>ENA-ORBV01011610-ORBV01011610.1-microbial-mat-metagenome-genome-assembly--contig:-NODE-11610-length-13790-cov-6.243054_pt1 | contig 13790 bp, 10 predicted proteins | sample MGYA00237777_ERZ505514 | MGnify/ENA primary metagenome ERZ505514 (study PRJEB26160, sample SAMN06269048) | microbial mat metagenome | isolation source: Oligotrophic lake microbial mat | place...
ATCTTCATCATTAGTGCTAATGATAATGACTAATGATGTCCTAATGATAATGATAATGAAGCATTACCAAACACTAAACTACAGTACTGAGTAATCATTAACTTACGGTCTCCGTAAAACGGGAATACGGGATGCCTTCCCGTTTATCAGATGCCTTCCGGTCAAAAGGATGCCTTCCCTTGACTTCGATTTGGCGTACAAACTAAAGTGGTTACAAGAAAATGCACGACCACAAGTAGGAATGAATCAATGAAAGGAGTCAATGAACTAATGATGGCCAGATGAAGATTTCTATTTTTCGACACTGTTTTTTCTATTAGTACAATATTTTGATACTACGAGTACCCAAAGAGACCTCTGGCATTGAGCTTAAGGCAATTTCGATGATAAGGTCGGTTTGACTTCCTTTCTGTCGCAGATAGTATTTACGCTGAAGCGAATCCCTTAGACCTTTTATATTAGAGAGGTTCTGTAGAACATCAGAGAGCTGAGGCTACTCGTACCTACGCTAGCGGGCTGGCGGATGTCTTCTCACTCATCGGTCGAAAAAAGGCTCATGTCATCGATGTCAAGCTGCCAGTTAGAGAGTTAGTCCAGTAAAAGAAGCGCTTCTCGCTTCTTGAATACCGCGTAAAGGCTAGGTCGCATCGACTGTGGCTAACTAACTGTGAGTAGATAGCCGGTGCCTTGACTGTACCGCATTAACTACAATATGCTTGGCATGCAACGAATAACGGGGAACACATCTACTTTCATTAGCTAACCAGAGTAAAGGTGAGTAACAACTGTTACTCGATCTATCCACTCAGACTGCTCTACCATACTGAAACACAGAAACAAGTTGTATTATACGGTTTACGGTACGGAAGAGCAGCAATAGAGACACAAAACACTACCGGTAGTAAAAAGAGCGAATACCGTAGTCAATCTGCCTTTATGGAATCTTCAACAGCTTCCTTCGATTCATTTTGTGCTCATAATACTACTAGTAATCTCTAGCTTGCTATAGTGGTACTTGATCATAACACATACCGTACAACCAGCTCTAAGCAATAGCTTGTGCAGAAACACAAACACCACCATGGCCCTCGAGGACACTACTACATGTAGTACTAGCGACAGTACGCTGATGGACGCTTTATGGAGAGAAACAGTGAGCCACGAAGGCCACCACTTTCACCGCAACAACAACAACGCCCACAATAGCAGGCCTATCCGTCAGCAGATGGTGGGAAGCGGAATCCATTCTCTCAATGCTACTAATACAAGTAGTGTGGAGCACGAGCTACAGCTGCAGGACGTTGACCCACTCTTTCAAATGCAGTTTCACGATCCTTCGTCGCCTTTTCCAGAGCGAAAGCGTTGTATTAAAGATAGCAGCAGCAATAGCTTGAAGGAACTCTTTCGTTCCCACAAGGCCGTCTATGTGGCTCCATTGGTCCACAACACGAGAAATAATGACCAGCTGGAACTACCAGAAGCATCACGTGCTGCCAAAAAGGCCAAACATAACAATGCCTTTGTTTCACTGTCTTCGTCTTCTCCCTTTGCTTCCTTGTCCGCGGCCAACAGCATGACCCACCGTCATCGAAAGAATGCGTCTACTCTTTCTGCTACGGCTACGGCTAGCACAAAGGGTGCTACGGCTGTCTCACCGCCACCTGCGGCTGAAGCTACAGCATCCACAGCGTCCGCATCCTTGTTGCATCAATCGTGTCACCTCTTTCCTCAGTGCCTCCACGTCATTGAAAGCTCTTTGGACATGGAACCACAGGCCGCCTGTCAACGCGCCCCTCGTGTCCGACCCGGAAGCAATGCTTGGTTTGTCACTGGCGGAGCAGTGGCTGCAGACAACAGCAAGAACGACCAACCACAAAAGGTACCCTACTCTCTGCCCATCAACATCTTGTTGCATCAAGGAGCTCCTATCGAAGTGATTCAATTGATGGCGACCCGCGCTCCCAAAGCCTTGATCAAGAAGGATGGTCGGGAGGATTGTTCTTCCTTGATCATTGCTCTGAGATTGCACAAGAAGAATCCAGCCAACAAGAATGCCAGTACGAGTACTACTAGTGCTCACAGCAGCACCACCAAATCCATCCCAGAAGTCTTGTTGACCGCCAATCCCCAAGCGGCCCAGATCTTTGACAGGAAACGTAACTTTCCACTGCATGTGGCGGCCTATGTGGGTGCCAACTTTAACACGATCAGTGCCCTCTATTATGCCTATCCCGAAGCACTCTTGGAAATGAACTTTCATGGGGAAACACCCCTCGACATTGTCGTCCGCAACGGCTCGAAATTTTATTCCGAAGAAACCCATTCCTTTTTGCATGACAAGACCAGTCATTTGAAAGCCGCACGATTACGGACAAAGGCGCAACAACACTAAACCATATGTTTCACAAGAGGGGAACAACAGTTACACCTATGTAACGCACATACACTTTATCTATACATCATCCAGTAGCGGGGAAATCGTATGGCTGCTACTATAAGTTTTATAATCATATCTTCAACAGAAACGTGGCTTCCTCTCCTTCCTGCATTTTGTGTACAAGTAGCATCCATGTGCGCCAAACTGAAAAGCAATTACATTGTAGTAGAAGTCGGGTGCCCTTGAAAGACTATGCTGTCCACATACACACGATCGTTGGCGACATTTCCGCTGTTCCGAAAACGGAGTTTGACCGAGTTGCCAAAGGAGTGAACACGGAATTGGGAAGGATAGAGAAGAATCTCACCATCATAGCAAATGGCGCGGGTCAAGGGTTCCAAATAAGTGGGAGGCTCGGGGACCGAATGAGCCCAATCACCCACAATAAAATACGTCGCGCCACCGTCCAGTGATACCTCGACAAACAGAGTATCCAAGTGATCGTATCCGCGGAATTTGAAGTGGAAGGAAACTTTCAAAAAGGCAAAGGACTCACACGCATAGTTGGAAGTATGACTGATAGAGCTCGTTTCTCCTCTGTCTTCGTGCAGCTCCACGGCCCAGGATCCCTCACAAGCGCAAGCACCAGCGCAGGTATCACCACCTTGGTTATCCACATCGTTGGACAAGAGGGCATCAACTCCTCCTGACGCAAAGTTTCCCCACTCGCCATTTTCAAATGTATCATAGCTCAATGTTTGCCACTGCCATCCTCCCTCCGGTTGGATGACATTTGGAAATTTGGAATGTGGATATTCCAACTCGTACTGATACAAGGACGGAGTACAACTCCCCTCGCATTCGCTCATGTCGGCAAAGCGCAGTCCGGCAGGATCCACAAAAGCGACAGCCTCATATTTTTTTTCATGGTCCAGTCCGACCGATGTCGAAGCAATGTAGTCACAGCAGGTGAGACTTAATGCGTCCGCCACTGATTGGTAGGGAGTGCGAGGGAAAAAGTAAACCGCAGCGGGTGGACCTTCACGGATCAGGGCAATCAGACGACCATCTCGTCGCATGTCCGCCCCGGACCAGGCTCGGAATGGACCATTGGCGCAGGTGATGTCACCCTGTTTGGGAGGTTGATCGACCACCCTCGGCATGTCCATGATCGTGCTGTCGTCGCCTGGTCCAAGAGTTCGATGATCGGTGACAGATATTTTACCAACGCCTCCACTGCATCCCGTTTTGGTGACAATGTAAATGTCTCCAGGATTTTCATCGGCATTGTAGTCCACGCCAACCCAGTCTACAAACAAGCTCTCGGCTGGCAAATACGACAAAGCATTGTAAAGATGAGCGAGACCCAATCAACAGACATGCAGCGACCAGGAGAAGCCCCAAAAAACCATGGAATATCGTACCGTCATAGTATTTGTCAACGGCCTGGTCAAATCCACTTCCGTAACGATACCCAATAGTAGCAAACGGCACTGTTTGGTCCTGTGGTCCACCACTGCTTCTTATGAAGGGCTCGACAAATTTGTAAATGTAGAGTTCTTTTCTCTGGGGTTTGGGTGATCTTAGATTGTTTCCAACATTCCCAATGTAAATACAAACCTGGTCAGTGGTGTAATGAGCCGTGTCCATATCGGTGCAAGGTCCCAACGAAATGTCTTCCCAGTCATCATTGGTAGGTTTGTTCTCGGGTGTAAACAAGGTGTAGGTAGCCACAGTGGTACCATGACCATGGAAATAATTGCCCGAATCAAAAATGTTGTGAGCAAATTGAACGACCTTGAGACTGAACTGTTCTTTATCGGATGCCATGTACGCATACCGATGCCCATTACTGTCCGTCTGACTGCTGTAGGCAATGTAGCTGACCTCATTTAAGTCGTCTTGGACACCATCGCCGGGGGTGGTGTCAGTGTATGGAGCCACTGTAAACTTTTCAGGTGGATAACGTCGGTTTCTTGGACAGATTTCCTCAGGGCTTTCCTGCGACCTTGAAGTTGGAACGTCCGAGGGCTGGACACTAGGGTGAATTGACGGCATTTCCGATGGTCTTGAACTCGGAGCCGCTGATGGCTGGACACTAGGATGAGCCGAAGGCAGTTCCGATGGCGTATGTGAAGGCAATGCTGATGGGGGAAAACTCTGCGTGGGGGCTAGTGTGGCGCAGGCACGGCAGCAACTTTTGTCTGGCAAATTACAGCGCTCTCGACCAATGTAGTCACCTACTTCTACGTCTTCACAGCACAAGAGGACCTCTGAGCACATTGCGATGCAGCAACCATTGTCGCCCTTGCATCGCAGACGTCCGGCAAAGTCGGAACCTTTTTGGTCTTCGCAGCAACCAAACTGTGCTGCTTCTACGACAACTCCTCCTTCGCCTAGTTGCAGTAGCCGAGAATGGCTGATGCGTCGCAGAAGCGAACGGCTACGAATCGCTCTTTCGGTACCTTCACGTACTGCTGCCACATCAACTGCAGCTGCAGCAACAACGACAGTGGCGACAATGGACAGCATTGCGACGGAAATGAGATTTTCCTTTTTTGTCGTCATACTAATGTTTATCTGAATGATGATACTTTCTGACTCCTAATTGTACCAGGACCTACAATCTAATCCGAGGTCGAAATGAATGAGAGCATCCGAGCTTGTCGCTGATCCTTTGGCCGAGACCCAATGGAGTAGTAACGGTTTGCTTCATTTGTTATGATGGATCTTGGTTTCAATTTCGTGTGAGTGTTGGTCATTGATTCATTCATCATTTCAGTTGTATCATGTGTGCACCTGAAAAAGCAGATCGAAAGATTTCGCTTGAAATACTCCAGGCACGACTCAGGCTCGCACCTCTATCGTGCAGGCCGTGACAACTGTTCCGGTGTGGTTTTACGCGCTTTTCTACCGGTATCCTCAGGCGCTGAGCATATCCATACACACAAGTAGCTAAACTAGCTCGTAAAATCTTCTAAGTTAGCTAGCGATGAGTACCTACTCCCCCTTCATCCTTTTGATACTGTACCATACCGGGAACATTCAGGGGCGGCCACGAGGCTCTCATTCCTCGCACCGCAGCCCAGAGGAACTTGACGGCAACTCACTGCTTGTAACCGCACGCACCGGGGTTTTCAGATTGAAGCCTGCGGCGGAAAGGAGCTAGATCTAGCCTTCAAGTTCAGTTGTACTAAATTGATGGCTGAAAGTTTGTTCTGTACCGTGTGCACTGCACCGACGGAGGGGTCTTAAGGCGGCCTATCAGATGTCTGTCCGCCACGGGGCAACTGTAAAAGAATCTTCCAGCAAACGCGGTGGAAAAATCGCTTCGTATCTGTCTCACAAATCCATCCATCCGCCAAGCTCAGCCGTCCAGGCAGAAAAAGAGCAAAGATAGACCAAAACCAAAAAGCCTAAACCTATCCGAGCTAGCTTGCTGGCAGCCTGCTGACGAACTCATAAACAAGAGACAGCACTCACAGTCAACCGTGGAGGGGGCTCAGTAGTAGCTCCGTCGCTCGACCAAGACTAGGAATTATTCCGGTTCCTTGCCTCGGAGTGAGCCACAGTCATGGCACGACTAGGATCTTTATGGCAAACGAGATAAGGACCTTCCATCCTGCCCGGGCCAGACACAAGTCTATCGGAGAAGTTATGACCTTGTAATAACTGAAGCAAGCTCGCCGATCAGTCTGTATCTGGCCACATCTGCGCCCGCGCCACCGACCTTTACCAAACACAGAACCATCGGGTACCAGTAATATAGGACGCCACGCCAGCATTGTTTTACTCCGAGTAGACTAGTATTTTGATTCGATCGATTACGTTCCACGGAGGAGCAGGGCAATTGTTTAGTCAACTTTTGTGCTGCCTAAAGCCCGTCAAATGAATTATTGCTCCTCTGCTGTTATAGCCTGTAAGAGACATATCGGAGGAATGTAATAGGTTGGATGCCTCTTTTTTTCATCGATCGAGGGAGTTGGTGCGCGGGGCTTGACGGACGGCACTCGGCCAAGACTGGTGTACAGCCCCGGTTCACAACTTTGGATGCCACTGCAAGTCTGTCACTTGGATACTAGCTAGTATGACTGACCCAAAAGTTCCGGATCACAGAGTGACAGAGCACCCCCCGTCGTCGGGTGCTACGGCAGTCATTTTGATTCCACAGCTTTCGTTCCATTCGGCCATTCGGGGAGCAGGGCAATTATCTCGGCAACTTTTGGTGCCGCTTATTGCCCTCAAATGCATTAGGGATTTTGAATGCATTTTGTATCCTAGGCTTCCTAGCCTGATGGGATCCGCGTGGAGCGAACTTTCCCTTGGCAACTTTTGGAGCCAAACGTTATCGTATTGTAAGAGACATCTCTGAGGATTGCCTCAAGGATGCCTCTTGTGCATTTGCTCGATCGATAAAAAAATTGTAAGAAATGCCCCGAAGTTATTCACCTCTCTTATATTTCCACGATCCAGAATGACTTCTTTCGTTAAATAAATCAGATTGCACCTCGTACAAAGGAGTACCCAGCAAGTTGCTGAATAGTTATTTGATAACTAAATATTTCGCAATTACCCGTCGCTGCTTTCGCATCATCCGGCAAACGTGATTTCTCCGTGAAACCGGAAGCAACATTTGACCATTATTTAAATAATCTATACACCACCTGTTGTCAGTCTGTCGGAATTGCTGGAACCGGAAGAATACTAAAAGTCGTGACTGTTCCGGATAACAACCATTGGTCTTCACCGATCCCCTGCAGACTTATTTGATTGGTCGGTACCTTCGCTTCTTCTCCGAGCGCAGAAAGCCTTGCAAGGTCTGGCTTCATCATTCTATCCCGGATTTGAGCCTTGCCGGTTTTTCTCAAGCTAACTAAACTTGATCACCTCCATGCACCAAAACTGGATCACCACCTGCTCTCATAATCACAAATTAAAAAGGAGCACTATTTTTATTTGATTTGATATTTTCAGTTTCATTTCTCTTTCACCAAAATGGGCGCCATTCAATCCTCCAATAACAAACTCTTTGCCGACTATTCCAAAGAAGACGTGGCCGCCGCCGTCTCGTCGTTGGGTGCCAAATATGCCGACTATGCCGGTGCCATTTGTGAAAATGGCATGGACGGAGCCTTCCTCTTGAGTTTGGCCTCCGAAGACGGCAAGGGCGATGATGGGGAACTCTTTATCGAAACCTTGGACGATTTGGAAGTTACCAACAGATTGCATCGTCGCAAATTGCAAAGTGAATTTGTCAAGGCCGTCAATTCCGCGAACGGTGCCAGCGATGCCGCCAGTGTGGCCTCCTTCAACAGGGTCTTGCGCGACAGTCTCCGGGAAAGTTTCCACAGCACTGACATGAGTCAATTGTCTCGCCGCAACAGTGACGACAATGATGACAATGTGAGTGTGGGCAGTGCGTTGAGTATGGGCAGTGGATATCTCAGTACGGGGTCCAATTCCGATGCCGCTTCCGTCTTGAGTTTAATGGAAGCGGACAACGAAAAACTTCGTTTGAGTTTGGAAGCCTTGGCCGTTCAGTCAGTCGTTGTTGCGTCTTCGGGTGCACAGGGCATGCAAAAATTAATGACACCTCCCAAAGACTTTGGCACGATTGTTTTGACGGACATTGAAGATTCCACGGCCTTGTGGGAAGCCAATCCTCAAGCCATGCGCAAGGCTTTGGCGTTGCACGATCAAACTATGCGTCGATTAATGGCCGAAAATTATGGATACGAAGTCACCACGGAAGGAGATGCCTTTGTGATTTGTTTTCACGAAGCGGCCGATGCCTTGAACTTTACCTTGGCCATGCGACAGGCCATGCATACGGCGAAGTGGGAAGAGGATATCTTGCAGTGTTTAGCGGATTTGCCCATTCAACTCAATGCGGGCGCCCAAAACAATAACCGACGTGGCGTCCAAGTTCGTGCCAGTGTTCACATGGGCCCCTTGAAAAGCACCAAGGATGCTTGTACGGGTCGTGTGAGTTATACAGGTGATGCCATGACCGTTTGCAAGAGTCTAGAGCAGTGTGCTCATGGAGGTCAAATCATTACCAGTGTGGAAACGTACGAAGCGGCCATGGCCACGGGCGCCTTGGACAGTAAGACGCTCATTGCATCCCTTGGAACACACGCCGTGAAACAAAAACAAGAATCACAAGCCAAGCGTGCGAGTATGGCCGGTTTAATGTCGGCATCCACGACGGTAGGACCCGATATGCTCGTGGAGGTATTGGAAGTTGCACCTGCGGGCATGACTCTAATGGGCAAAATCCGAGGTTCCGCCACGACTACTACTACTCTCAAGAGTGGAACAACCGCCGATATTGAATGCGCCAAATCGTGGGGTACTTTGGGTGCAATGCTTCGTGGTTCCAACTCACGGGGTCAATAGACATCCATCCATAAGGCTACTACTGTACCACGTCACAAATGTAATCTATGCATATTTCATAACAAATATAAACAATCTCAAAGCCTACTCAAAAATGCTCATGTTGTACTTGTATATCATTGGGCTTTCACGAACATCGATGTAGATACACTCTAGTAGCATCTTTCTCGGTGCATGGCTACATGTGTAGCTTTATTGCAGAGAGCATTTGCATGGGAATATTGAAGTAGTGGCCTGTGATGACCACTCCCTTTTGGAGCGGACTAGTCTACTAATGGGCGTAGTCCCAGACAAGGGCCATGCTCTGGAAGCTAAAACAAAATGCATCGCCGATATGGGCTCTCTTTACAAGAATACCAAAACAATCAACGACGCACGCAACCTCCAGGTAGGTTAGCGAAAAGAAGGATAAGCATGGTATCTCTAAACAATGTGCGCCAGGGTTTTCTATCGAATAATGACATTGAAGATCGACTCACTCATTGCACCGCCAGCCGGTAGTATGTAACATTCGCCATTGATTCTGTCGTGTCGATTTGCTTGTTGCCAGTGTAAGTTACTCCTCCCAAAGCTTGTTCGAAGCCTGGTACCTAAAAGCTTTCTGGGCCACGTATGTTGGCTACTGCTAGCTAGTCGCATCTTTAGGTACTGAGCAAAATAGTTGATTAGCCTGCTTACCAGGAAAAGTGCTATAGTACACATATGTATCTATTTGTTATTCTATACCTCAATATATCTAGTTTTCGTGGAGCATCGTTTGCTGTTTTCATATTGTTTTTGTGCCGCAGGCAGAATACAACTCCTGTCGACGAGACTATCAGTAGTAGATGGCTCACAGTAGCTTTGTCTAGCCTTTTGTACATCGGACGTCCACCAAGATTGTTCGTTTTCCTTTGTGACTTTCTTCTTCTTCAACTGGGAATACTTCTGTCTGGCCTTGTCAACATGACAGGCCCAAGAAGAAGACTCTCTTCTCTTCTTCTCTTTCTTTCCGTCTTGAGCACTAGTGGCGTGGTCTTGTAGGTCATTTCCATCCTCCTCTTCATCGCCACTGCTACTGCTGCCTTTGCTGGTTTCTTCCTCTTCCGCAATGATACTAAACATCATTCGATCTGAGGAAACATTGTCACCAGAAAAATAGGATCGTCGAAGGGCGCGTAAAGCCCTTACGGCTGATCGTTGCCTGTAGATGGCTTCCTTGTGGGCTGCCATTCCGCGTCGCAAATTAGTCAGCTCCTCTTCAGTAGCATACTTCCAGTTGGCCCTGTGGGATAACCTCAAGCTTGGTCTAGATCGCCGTTGTCGTACGACAACAACCTCAGAATCAATATATGGATCAACTACCACATCCCCAGTGGTGGATCCCTCTGCTGCTGTCCTTTCCGAGTTGGACTGGGATTCGCCAATGTCCACCTCCACCTCATCGTTGATCTCCTCTACAATGCAATGCAGGGAGGAGAGAGAACGCTCGCTCTCCGAATAACCCCCACAAGAGGAGCAAGAGTTGACTGATCCAATCGAATCACTGGTATCTTCTTCCTGTTCCGTAAAGCTATGATAATCTTTAGAACCGGCGGCAAGCAATGCTTTGCTACTGCTGCTATTCCACACGGTGGACGCCAGCTTCCTAGTGGACTTGCCTACGATTTTGCGAATGCTTCCAACTTTCATGGTTGTTGTCGTTTGTCTTTCTGAAACCTGAAGATGATTATAATGTGTGAAGCAAAAATAGCCACTCTCTCGCCGATCATCCACACGAGAGGGATGGGGCGTTGTTTGAATGTGTTGCCACTTTTCTGTATTCATGTGCATTGGATGAACTAATTAGTTCATGGCCGAGCCCGGCCGATACCAGTCCAGGGACGCCGAAAAAGATGAGGCGCACGTGTTGTGGCAACGGAGTTTCATTCCTGCATGAACGTGAGCGCCAAAGAATGTGACCAGTGTGAGTTCCGGCTCACTTGAATTTTGAGTCAGCAAAGCCAATTTATTTAGGGATGAACATATGCAGGCCAATTTATTTAGGAAACCACATATATCCTTACCACATGTTTACTACTGAAACTGCTATAGTCAAGCCTGTCGAATCATGCGAGTTCATTCGTGGTGCACGACGAAAACTCGTACTTTGGAAGTAACCAACAGATGATCTCGATCGTGCTTGGGAACCAAACTCTGGTACAGTAGTACGTACATTTGTACGACATACCAGAAACGTCGTACCGGGACACTTGGTGCTGGTGCGGTGCTGGTAAACTGCTGGTACCTACCGTAGCTAGCTAGCTAGCAATAGCGACCACGTATTAGGCTACTGTAGATTTTGGACAGATAGTCAAAACTTGGTTGTAGTTCGTATCTTAGCCAAAAGATATGCCAATGGATGACCCGTCAGTACTAGGTATGTAGTCCCTCGGCCATCTTGACTTGGCTCTCCATCAAAGCGAGCGGCAAGGGATACGGCGAATGTCGTGACCTGGTTGTCTTGGGGCCTGCCAAGACCCACGAGCAAACTAACTGCTACTAGCTAGTAGGTCGTGATCGTGCAAACACCTACGAATAGGTCGTGGTCGTCTGGGCTTCAAAAACAAACATGAGATGGATGGAGAAAGAAAGCGCGACCAGATTTAATCCTTTCCCCACCCAAAATGCCGACTAGAGGGATTGCTTCAACTAACTACAAATAGTGGGCCTGGAGACCTAGCCACAGATTTGTTTCTAGATAAAGTAATTGTAGAATAAAAATAAGCAATCTATCTGTATTATCTCTTGTTCTTTGGTATCTAGTAGCTAGACTGCATACGAAAGGTATATGCATATCATTTCACTTTCCAGGTATGATTCTCATACCCAAAGTTGACGTTGTTCACAATAAATACTGTCTGGCATTTCTCGGTGCTTGAATTTTGTAGCCGGATAAGCGCTGGTGTGTAGAGTGTGTTTGTGTGCGGGTCGGCGGCAATTGCCTTCCACTTCCTTGCCGTCCGCTTTGCTTGTTTACACATGCGAGGAATCACGACGTTTGTGGGATTTGTCGGATTTTTCCTCGTCGCCACCCGCAGCAAAGATGGCGGCCGTATCGAAGACAATGTGAGTGTGGCCACGGTTTTGATCTTTGACCGCATTCTGACTAATCAAGGAGCTGGGTCCAGTAAGATTTTCCACCTTCATGATTTCATCAATCTTGGCATCGTCCAACAATTTTTCTTCCCTGATGATATCCACCACACTGAGATTCTCAGCAAGTGCCTTTTTGGCCACGGCGGAGGACTTTTCGTATCCAATAAATGGATTGAAGGCCGTAACAATACCAATGGAATCATAGACAAGTTTTTCGCAATGTTCCTTGTTGGCAGTAATACCACGGATGCATTTCTCCGTCAACATGTTGGTAGTTCTGGTCATCATGCGCAAACTACTGAGAATATTGTAGACAATCAATGGTTCCATGGCATTTAGCTGAAGCTGTCCAGCTTCGGCAGCCATGGTAATGGCGAGATCATTTCCAATGACCTGATAGCAAGTTTGATTCACAGCTTCGGGGATCACAGGATTGACTTTTCCAGGCTGCACAGTACAGTAGGTGGACAACAACAAAGTTAGTATAATCTTGCCAAACCAAGGCTGACTGGAGTTCATTTTCGACAACAACGAAAATAATTTCAACGTACCATGATGGAAGATCCTGGCTGAACCGCCGGCAAATTGATATCATTGAAACCTCCTCGTGGTCCACTGGACAAGAGACGCAAGTCATTGGCAATCTTGGACATTTTGACGGCCAACCGTTTCAATAAACCCGAAAAGGCGACAAAGTCACCCATATCGGACGAGGCTTCCACGAGACAAGAAGCAAGCGAAACATCCACTCCTGTCACAGTGGCCAATTTGGCAATGACAGTCTTGGCGTAGTTGGGATCCGTGTTGATGCCGGTTCCAATGGCCGTTCCTCCCATGTTGACTTCACTAAAGAGTTTCGCCGCATCAGCCATTCGATCCAAATCCTTGCCAAGGGCTACTGACCAACCGTGGAATTCTTGACCCAAGGTCATGGGCACGGCATCTTGCAACTGTGTGCGGCCTAGTTTCAACACGTTTTTAAATTCGTCCGCCTTTTCTTCCAACGCCGCCTGGAGGGTCTTGACGGATTCGACCAAGGGATCGTCACTAAAGACAATGGCAAGACGGACGGCTGTGGGGTACACATCGTTGGTGGACTGTGACTTGTTGACGTCATTGTTGGGATGGAGAAACTGGTATTCGCCTTTGTACAGTAAATAATTTATAAACTATTTGTTAGCATTCTTGGGCACTATTTCTTCCAAAATTACACACACACATACAATGACACACCTTTTTTCTTTCCCATGATTTCTAGACCACGATTGGCAATGACTTCATTGGCATTCATATTGGTACTGGTGCCGGCACCACCTTGAATCAAATCCACTGGAAACTGATCATGCCACTGTCCATTAATGATTTCATCACAAGCCGTCACAATGGCGTGCATTTTTTTACGATCCAACTGTCCCAATTCACGATTGGCCAAGGCCGCGGATTTCTTGACCATGGCCAAGGCTCGAATAAATTGGGGAAAGTGAGAAATCGGAACGCCAGTAATATCGAAATTGTTCATGGCGCGTTGGGTTTGAATGCCATAATAGGCATTGGCCGGGACTTCTTCATCTCCAATCAAATCATGCTCCACACGATACTTGATGCTTTCGTCACGGATGTTTTCGGATGCGGCTGCTTCTACCATGGTTGTGACTTTTTGTTTTTAATTTATGTTGTACGTATGTTTGCAACTTGATATGGACGTCAGCTCAAAATTTCTATTTTATGACGGGAAACGCATCAAAATGAAGGCTTTGTTGTCATGAACATTCGACAAGAATCGAAATCCTTGATGGTTGATCCGGTGATTCAACTGGAATCGTCGTGAACGTTCTTTGGATCCCACCAATCATGATGCAAAAGAGCCGTTTACGCAGTAGCCTGACATACTAAACCG